>Ga0209505_1000028_pt1 | contig 109315 bp, 87 predicted proteins | sample COGITO_mtgs_1103_2_FD_184794 | JGI IMG/M metagenome (GOLD analysis project Ga0209505, IMG submission 184794) | Pelagic marine microbial communities from North Sea - COGITO_mtgs_110331 (SPAdes) (version 2) | ecosystem: Environmental > Aquatic > Marine > Epipelagic ... | reverse complement strand
TCTGTCAGAAATGCTGAAGCAAATCTTGGTTTGAAATCAACATATATATAATCATTGCTTTGAACAATCATTTGCGCATGATTCAAACCATCAATAGTAGAAAGATCGATTTTATAAATTTCTCGCTTACCTGTTTTCGTTTTTCGCATCAATTTAATAGAATTCGCTCTTCCTTCATCACGAATACCCCCTGCAAGCGCAATGGCCTCTAATAAACTGGTATTTGCATTGGTAATTCCCACAACTTGGGCATCTCCTTTGCCTGGAAATATAATGACCCGCTGATTGGTAACTCTAATTTGAACAAATGGATTGATGTAATTTTCGGATAATAATACACGAATTTCTTCTTCTAATTCCACAATCGTCTTTTCTGCAACAGAGATACTGCCCAATACGGGTAGGTTGGACGTGCCGTCTTGACGAACCAAGTATGTGATTTGTCTTTGAGTGTTCTGGTATAAGGTTGCATTGTTTTGAACGTTTCCATTTGAAGTATTTCCCATTCCGGATTGACTCAAGATGATTTTTTCTCCATTATTCGTCCCGAATATAAAACTGAATCGATCACCAGGAGCAAGTTTGAAGTTTTCTTCAGGAACTAGTGGGATTGAATCGTACTTAAAATCATCACCTTTTGGTATTTTAAATAAAATATTACTATTAATATTTCTACAAGAACTGATTAAAAGGGAAGAAAATATAAAAAGAAAGAAAAATAGATTTCGAGTTTTGATCGATTTTAATCTTTGATTAGACTCTGGTAAAATAATTCCATGTCTTTTGCAAGTCTTTGGTAGCTGTATTTTTGATGTACGTTCTGCCATCCTTTCTTTTTCATTTTTAGGCGAAGTTCGTCATTTTCTACTAATAATTTTAGTTTAGATACAAATTCGCGTTTATTATTACGAGGAATAATGAATCCGGTTTCATTTTCTTCAACAATATCTGCAACACCTCCGACTTCTGTACTAATTACTGGGATGTTTGAAGCCTGTGCCTCAATTAAACTTACGGGTGTTCCCTCATTCTTTGATGTAAGGCACATAATATCCATTCCCGCATTGAATTCAGCAATGTCATAAATCCAAGATGTTAACGAAATTTGGATGCCTTTTTTTTGCATGGGAATCAATCTTTCTTCAATTTCACTTTTCATGTCTCCGTCACCTACAATAAAGATATTGACTTTTTTATTGGATTGTACATCAAGTTCTTCAATGACATCAAGGAAAAAAAAGTGATCTTTGATTGCCGTTAGTCGGCCTACAATAGCAACAGCGACAGTGTTTTCATCAATTTCGTATTTGGTTCTAGTAAGCGTCCGGTTACTTTCATAATCTTGCTGAAAAACATCAAGATCAAATCCGAGCGGAATGACGGTTGTTTTTTCTTTAGGAGCAATTTTGTGAATTTCACAAAGCTCTTTTTTTTGTATCTCCGATATGGCTATAATACCTGTTGATTTGCGGGCCAAATAACGCTCAATATTTTTAAATAGCGCTGTTTTAATTTTACCAAAATAGGAGTGAAAAATATGACCATGAAAGGTATGTACAATGATAGGTACACTGCAGCTAACTGCCGCTCTTCTGCCAAGGGCACCTGCCTTAGATGCATGGGTGTGAACAATGTCTGGCTTGAACGCTCTTATTATTGTTTTTATTTTTTTGAGGGCTATGCGATCCGATTTAAGATTGGGTTCCCTTTTCATTTCGGGAAGTAAAATAGGTTCTACACCGTATTTTTTTAAAATATGTAATGAGTTTGCCTCATTTTCTTCAGGGAGTCCACCAATGAGAAGTGTCTCAAAATCATCGGAAAGAAATTTTGTGAGAAAGGTCGCATTATAGGTTGGTCCACCGATATTGAATCTATTAATTATTCTTAAAACCTTTATTTTTTTTCGATCGCTCATACAATATTGTGAAACATAAAGGTATATATCAGTTAAATTGTTGAAAAATTACTTCTCTCAAATGTGAGAGTTTAAACAATAACTATTTTATTTATAAAAAATACCAATGCGAAAATATAGATTATTTTTCTTTCTCTTTCTCACATCGTTATGTAATCCTGTAATTGGTCAGATTAATCTTCAAAATTATGTTGATTATTTCACTGCTGATCAAGTGAATAAAAATGCTTCAATTACCATCCAGATTATTGATTTGGACTCGGATAGTATATTGGCTCAAGCAAATGAACACACTTCACTTATGTGTGCTTCTACTGCTAAACTTTTTAGTACTTCATCCGCAATGAAGCTCTTAGGGAATAATCATCGTGCGAAAACAAGGTTTTACACCAATGGCTTTATTGATTCTTTGGGAGTTTTACATGGTGATTTATGGATTAGGGGAGGGGGCGATGTTAGTTTGGGCAGTAAGTATTTTAATGATGAGGGAATCGAATTTGATTTCATGTTTGATTGGTTAGACAGTCTAAAATCTCAGGGCATAAAAAGCATTAGTGGCCGTTTGATTGCAGATGCTTCCGAATTTGGTTATGCGGGTGTTCCCGATGGTTGGGATTGGTCGGATATGGGCAATTATTACGGTGTTGGCGCGTCGGGTATTAATTTCTTTGACAACACATTAAAGTATTATTTTCGTACTGGAGAACCCGGAGAAAAAGTTGAGCTTTTGGGCACTGTTCCAGAAATACCAGATTTGTTTTTTCAACATGACATAGAAGCAGCGAACATCAGGAAAGACTATTCTTATATTTACGGCTCACCATTTTCCAATGTAAGGTTTGGTAGGGGAAAGCTACCTGCCTACAAAGATAGTTTTTGTGTTAAAGGTAGTATTCCTGATCCCGAACTTCAATTAGCTATGGATTTTAAATCATTTTTATCAGCCAATTCTTTTGATGTAAATGGTGAATCTACCGCCAATCGTTTTCTTTTAACACCTCATCCTAACTACGATTCGTTACATTTTATTTTCGGTTATAATGGTGAAAAATTGATTGACATTGTTAACAAAACCAATTTATATAGTGTTAATTTATTTGCTGAAGGATTGCTAAATATGACGGGTTATAAATATTCGGGATATGGTTCTACAAAGTCTGGAATTAATGCGGTATATAAAATTATTAGAAAAGATGTAGACTTATCGGGTTTGAGTATTAAAGACGGGAGTGGTTTGTCACGTAAGAATGCGGTTTCTGCATCCCATTTTTGTCAATTATTGAAAGGGATTTATAAGAATGATATATACCTTGATTTCAAGGGATCATTATCCGTGGCTGGAGATAAAGGAACTTTAAAATACGTTTGTAGGAATCAACAAGGAGCAAACAGGATTTATGCCAAAAGTGGTACACTTAGCAACGTAAAAGCATATTCGGGATATGTTCGAACGGTGTCTGGAAAAAATCTTGCATTTGCGGTAATAGCAAACAATTTTAATTGTTCAAAATCTCAGATCGTTAAAAAAATGGAACGCATTTTTAACGCTATGGCTGGCTATTGAGTTCTTGTTCAATAACCATTTTCCAAAAATCTTTGAGGTCGATGCCCGCAATGTTCAACATTTGAGGAACAATGCTCGCCTCAGAGAATCCTGGTATTGTATTCACTTCAATTACGTAGGGTACTGTTCCCACCAAAATAAAATCGATTCGAGCAATAGATTTCAACCCCAAAATATCATATATTTCACTTGATAAGGCTTGTATTGTGTTGGCGAGCATTTCATCTATATCAGCAGGTGTTTGCTCCTTTGATTTGCCATGGTATTTTGCATCATAATCAAAAAAATCATTTTCAGAGATGATTTCGGTTATTGGCAATGCTCGAAGCTTTCCTCTTTCTCTAAAAACTGCACAAGTCAATTCTCGACCCTCTAAAAATGATTCTAGAATAATCTGTTCACCTTCAGAAAACGCAAATTCTATAGCTTTGTCTAATTCATCGGATTTGTAAACTTTAGATATGCCATAACTAGAGCCAGAACCTGTTGGTTTAACGAATAGGGGTAATCCAAGCTCATTACAAATGTGATTTGCATTATATGCCTGATTTTTGCGCAAAGGTATTGATTTAGCGGTATCAATGTTTTGTGTTTTGAGAAATTGGTTGCAAGTGTATTTGTCAAAGGATAAAGAAGATGACTCAAAACCACTATTTACATAGGGAACTCCTTTTAAGTCAAGAAATGCTTGAATTTTGCCATTTTCTCCTGGATCACCATGAATACATATTATTCCCGCATCTATGGTTTTTTTACCGCTCGGCAATTCCAATTCACATGAATTCATATCGAATGCCATTTGAGAATCAGATAGTTCGCCATACCAACCTTTTTCGGAAACAACTATTTTGTATATTTCATATTCTTTTGGAAAGTGGTTCATTATCAATTGCGCACTTTTCATTGATATTTCATATTCAGATGAATATCCGCCACAAAACAAGCCAATGGTCTTCATTCTACTTTTTTATATAAAATTATAATATGATAAGCAATGATTTTTAAACGTGATTAAAAGTTATTAGCATACATATTGTTAATTCTTTAAATCGAGATTTGTTATTTTTGCCTTTCAATAACAAATGATTTGAAATGAGGTTTCTTTATTTTCTTATGTATTACATTTTAAACTATACCTTAAGGCTGTATTTTAAAAATATCAAAGTTCATAATAAACCGAGTAAGTACGGTAAAACCATTTTTGTAAGTAATCATGCTGCATCGTTTATGGATCCACTTGTAATCGCAGCTTTTAATCGTTCAGTAGTATACTTTTTAACAAGATCAGATGTTTTTACTTCATTTACTAAACCCATATTTTGGACTGCGCATATGTTACCTATATACAGACAAAGAGATGGCGTAAATACAAAAGAAAAAAACAACGAAGTTTTTAGGAAATGTACGGAAACACTCTTGCGAAATCGGAGCTTATTGATTTTTGGTGAAGGAGTTACAGATGATAAATTTGTAAGAAGATTGAAATCCATCAAAAAAGGGGCTTTACGTATTGGTTTTACCACATTGGAAGCCTGTGATTGGAAAGAAGAGATTTATATTGCAGCTCTTGGATGTAATTACAGTAATCCTTCAAGATTTGGGAGTGACGTACTAATTAAGAATTCAGAGCCCATACTTTTAAACCAGTTTAAAGACGAGTATTTAGAGAACCCTTCAAAAGTAATTTCAAAACTTACTTTGGAAATTCAAAAGGTTTTAAAAAATGAGCTCACGCATGTTGACGAAATTGAAAACACCGAATATCATGAAAAGATAATGATGATCCAGCGTAAAGGCATGGTTGATACTTTTTCCAACCGTCCGAACCTAACTGAACGCTGGAACTATTCTTCAAATCTAGCCATTAAAATAAATGAGGGTTCGATTAATTTAACGGATGACATTAAACGTGATATTGACACCTATTTCAAGAAATTAAACGACAATGGGATTTCCGATGATGTATTCTTTGATTCCATGAGAAATCCTATAAGTGCGAGTCAATATTTTTTCCAAATATTGTCTTTTCCCTTTGCGATTTTAGGTTTTATTCATTGTTCTTTGTTTTATTTTCCTATTCGATATTTTGTAGAAAAAAAATTCCGTAGAGATGTTTTTTGGGGGTCAACAAAATTGATTATGATGATCTTTATCGCTGGTCCGATGAATCTATTGGTTTTATTATTCTTGCCACCACTCATAGGGTGGCCCTTGTCTGTTTTGTATTTTTTAGGTATTCCATTTTTTGGTTTTATTTTTCATAAATCTTTAACTTTTTGGCTACGTTTATTTAAAATTCAAAAAGTCAAAGGTCAGAACCTTATAAAATTACAAGCCGAAAGAGCGGTCTTGAAACAGAACTTAGATAACTTTGTTGAGTTAAAAAAATAGTCGATGGAAAATCATCAAGACATCCGAAGAAAAATAAGCAAGCCCAAATGGCTTAGAGTAAAGCTGCCTACGGGCGAAAGTTATCGAGAGGTGCGAAAGCTTGTTGACGAACATAAACTTCATACCATTTGTGAAAGTGGAAGTTGTCCGAATATGGGGGAATGTTGGGGGGAAGGAACCGCAACGTTTATGATTCTAGGGAATATTTGCACCCGCTCATGTGGGTTTTGTGCTGTAAAAACGGGAAGGCCGAATGCAGTAGATTTAAAAGAGCCTGAGCGTGTTGCCGAAAGTGTGAAGCTCATGAAAGTTAAACATGCTGTACTTACTTCTGTTGATCGAGACGATTTAATGGATGGCGGTTCTAAAATTTGGGTAGAGACTGTTGAAAATATTAGAAAGGTTTCTCCTACAACTACACTTGAAACATTAATTCCTGATTTTGCAGGGAAATGGGACAATCTTCAACGTATAATTGATGTTTCACCTGAAATTGTTTCACACAACCTTGAAACGGTAAGGAGATTGACCAAAGCAGTGCGGATTCAGGCCAAATATGACAGAAGTCTCGAGCTTCTTTTTAGACTTAAAAAGGGAGGAATGAAAACGAAGTCAGGTGTAATGCTAGGTCTCGGTGAATCTGAAGAAGAGGTGATTGAAACGATGGAAGATCTTCGAAACGTTAACGTTGATATTCTGACTTTAGGCCAGTACTTACAGCCGACTCCTAAACATCTGCCAGTAAGTGATTTCATCACGCCCGAAAGTTTTTTAAATTATAAAGAAACTGGACTGAAAATGGGCTTTAGATACGTTGAAAGTGGTCCTTTGGTGAGGTCTTCTTACAGAGCCGAAAAACACCTTTTTTGAGAGACATCTAAGTTGTTCTGAAAATAGAGACGAAATTTTCTTTTTTTTCTTGAACAATCTTTCTTAAATTTATGTTAATTAACTGACAATAATTCATTATTTTGCAGTGATTTTACACTAAACTTATTTATTCAATTATTATGAAAATACGTTATATTATTGGTTCTGTGATGGTTGCATCTGTTGTAGGACTTCTTTTATTCTTCCAAAAAAACGAATCAGTTCAAGGCAGCTACGACAAAAAAGATTTATCCACTATTGTAAATCAGAATGCAAATGAAGCTCTTGAGTGGATTAATGCAAGGTATATTGACGAAGAAACTGGAGAACGCATTACAGCAGAAAAGCTGGCTTCTATAGAGCAAGATTTGAGACGATTACCTCGAACCAAAACGATGTCATTTTATTCTCAAGGCCCGGATAATATTGGTGGTAGAACAAGAGCCATTTGTGTGGATCGCACTTGGAACGATAGATTATGGGCAGGGGGAGTATCAGGTGGTTTGTTTGCGTCGTATGATGGAGCAGATACTTGGGGTAGAGTTTCTTCCTTTATTGAACAAGGAGCTAGTCCCAACATTTCGAGTATGACTCAAACCATTGATGGTACACTTTATGTGGCTACAGGATCAGACAACGAAGGTTGGAACGGAAATGGGGTTTGGTATTCATCCGATTTTGGAAACACATGGGCCAAAATCCCTGGAACATCAAATTGTACTGAAATCGTTTGTTCTGATGTTGAAAATAAAGTTTGGATGGCTACGAATGCAGGATTAAGAACTTGGGACGGAACAAATTTTGAAACGATATCAGTCACGTCAGGAGTATGTAAAGCTCTCAAGATTTCTGGTGACGCTGAAGTGGTATTGGCATCTTTTCAATCAAATAAAACTTATGTGTCTACGGATGGTGGCGTTACTTTTGTCGATCGTTCAGGATCTGCAACTAACAATGAGGTTCCAGCCGGAGCGAATCGTATAGAATATTCCATTTCAAAAGAAAAAAATAATGATGACATGTATTCCATGTATGCGGTAAGAACCAATAGCAACTTATTGAGTATGCACGTTTCACACGACAACGGTGCAGTATGGACTCAGTTTGTTGGAGCGTCTGGTCCACCAAATGAATTTGACATATATAGAGACCAAGGTACTTATAACTCAATAGTCAGCGTTAATCCAACTGACCCTGAATCAATTTTCATAGGTGGAATCGATGTTTGGAGATGGAATCAAACGGTCAATAATCCTCCTTCAGGTGGGTTTGAAAAAGTCAGTCAATGGTTTGTGAACCCCACAACTCCTATTTATGTTCATGCTGATAATCATGAAATGCAATGGGATGCAAACAATCGTTTGTATGTCGGTAATGATGGTGGTGTTGGTGTAACCGAAGATTTTGCTCAAAATTGGTATCCTGCCAATAGAGGGTATAATGTGACTCAATTTTATGGAATCGCTTACGATAAAAGTGGTGCAGTAATGGGTGGAACACAAGATAACGGCACACTATACAACGACCATAGTCTCAACACTTTTCAAGAATTTACTGAAGTAGGTGGTGGTGATGGATTTGAATGTGAAATCTCTCATTTTAATCCAAGAGTTATGTTTACTTCTGTTTATTACACATCTATTAGGAGGTCTGGAGACGGTGGTGAGAATTTCACAGGTTTTTCTCCTGAACTTCCTGGGAATTATGACCCAGCTGGATCTGAAGGAAGCAGTTACCATCCTTTTCACACAGAATTTGTTTTGGCTGAGAATTACGATCTGAATTCTGAAGATTCAATTCAGTTTTCACCTACTCAGAATTATTCAGCGGGTGACGAAATAAAGGTGCCAAGTTTATCTTCAGGAGACACCATCATGTATATTGCAGAGTCAGATTTTTATTTTGATGATACGCTATACTACGACCCGAGTTTGACTGTGGACTCTACGAATTATGTAATAAATTCAATAACAGGTGAAACCTTAGGTATCGGTACTGATACCCTAACGTTTAACGTTACTTGGGACACCGTGATGGTACAAGATCCTTATCAGTCATGGTTTTTAGTATTTATCAACGCAAACGGTGGGGAGATTTGGGGCACAAGAAACGCTTTGCGATTTGCTGAAGACCCTAATTGGGTATGTGTTGCACGAGGGATTGGTAACGGTAATGTCGATATTGAATTCTCAAGAGATTTAGAGAACTGTTATATAAACGTTGGAAATGGAGGAGTTTGGAGAGTAGACGGTTTAGGAAGTTCTTATACAAGTGACACCTTATTTAATGAAAAAGTGTCCTATGATATCGTAGCTGGAATCCCTACTACGCCAACTTACACGACCGCTACGAAAATATCGAATAGTTCACCTACAGGAATTGCTCTGAATCCCAATAATGCTGATGATTTGATTATGTTTGCTGGTTTCTCAGGTTCAAATAAGAGAACATCAAATGCCACAGATGCAGTGCCTACTTTTACAAATCTACCATCTATATCGTCTCCTCAAGTTGCTAGTTATGATGGGATAATTGATCGAGATGATCCAAATATCATTGTTGTAGGAACTTCAGGCGGTGTATTTGTAACAGAAAATGGAGGTTCCAATTGGACAAATGCTTCAGCAGGATTTGAGGGTACTCCGGTATACGAGGTACGTCAGTCATGGAGAACATTTGAAGAAGGAAATGGAAGACCTGGTGAAATATACGCAGGTACTTATGGAAGAGGTATTTGGGCTTCTGACAATTATTTAAGTGTAGAAGAGCCATCAATTGTGGATGGTCCAAATGTCGATAACATGTTACTTTATCCTAATCCATCTGTATCTGAGTGTAATGTTATTTTTGATTTGTCTAAGAATGGAGATGTAAATATTGGAGTTTACAATCTATCAGGTAGATTAATGTTAAGTAAGGAGTATAAAAATCGAGTGTCAGGAGGACAAAATATTGAATTAAATACGGAGCGCCTTTCACGTGGAACTTACATTATTCAAATGACCTCTGGTAGTCAGAAACTCACTAAGAAGTTATTAAAACTTTAAATTTAAAAGGCGGCGTTTAAGCCGCCTTTTTTTTGACCTTTAATTCTGAAAAAATTGATGGGATCAACAGCGCTTCAGTCATGTCAATTCTGTTTAAGCAAATTGGATATTTTCTTTATTGATAACAAGAAATCAATTTCCTATAATACAAACGAACATCCATTCAGTATTCCATTAAAAAGAAATGAAGTGATTTTTTCTGAAGGAAAATATCCCAAAGGTATTTTTCAAGTTCATAAGGGTTTGGTTAAAATATTTAAGTATGGTAAGGATGGGAAAGAGCAGATTATTCAGATATGTAAGGCAGGCGAAATTATCGGATTCAGGGCTGTTCTGAGTGAAAATCCATACAATGTAAATGCTGCTGCTTTAGAGGATAATACACAAATTTGTTTTATCTCTTCAGGAGACTTTAATCAGTACAAGAACTCCAATCTTCAGCTTCAAAACAGATTGATACAAGAGCTATCTACAGAGCTACAGGAGTGGGCAGATTTTGTTACTGATATGACACAAAGAACCGTACGTCAAAGGACAGCATTGGCTTTGATTTTTTTACATGAAGCATACGATGAAAAAGAAATCAATGTAGCCCGAGAAGATTTGGCAAATATGGTGGGCACGGCCACTGAATCATTAATACGTTTAATTAATGAATTCAAAAAGGATTCGATTATTACTGTAAGTGCCCGTAAAATACAGATATTGGATTTCCCCGCTTTAAAAAGGATTGCAGAAGACTAAACACAGGTTTTCAGAAAGTTCTCGATAATAATATTTCCGTGATTCCCTGAAACTTCAGGATGGAATTGAATACCGTATATTGGTTTTTCCAGGTGTTCCATTGCTTCATGAAAACAACAATCTGAAGATGCAAGTAGTTTAAATCCCTTAGGGACAGAGATGAATTCGCAATGATCTTGTTGCATTTCAATGATTCGTGGTAACCTTGAGAACAGTTTTGATTCTTCAAATATTTCGATTTCTTGAAATTCTCTATCCTCTTTCATTTTTTTTGCCATTGATCCAAAGTGTATTCCAATCAATTGGTGACCAAAACAAATCCCTAATATCGGAATTGAAATTGTTTTTATCCATTCACTTGCTGTAATATATGAACTCATGTCTTCTTCTGTTACAAGTATAGGTGCTCCTGATATGATAATACCTTTTGCCTCAGTTAAATTGGAATCATCGAAATCTAAAAATGGCATCGTTTTACAATCCATGTATTCATCAACCATTTGGTGAATAAATCTTGTTTTTTTACTACCGCAGTCGAGTATATAGATCATAGTTTTAATTTGCCAGCTCCTTGCCTTATCGTATATGGTTTTTCTTCAAGACAGTCAATTACTGTAGATGGTTCTATCTGCCCTTGACCTCCATCGATGATTATTGAAATATCATTTTCAAATTTCTCAAAAATGGCATAAGGATCCACATAATAATCTAAAATCGGTTCATCCTCATTATGTAAAGAGGAGCAGGCTATGGGGTTACCAAGCTCGTTTACTATGGCTTGTACGATGGGATTGTCTGTAATTCGAACGCCAATTTCTTTTTTGTTTGAATCAAACATTTTAGGTACAATTTGTCCTGCTTTCAGTATAAATGTAAATGGGCCGGGTAAGTTGTGTTTAAGGATTTTAAAATTGGAGCGACTAATCTGTTTGGTATATTCTGAAATTTCTGAAATATCTTTACAAATAATTGACAAGTTCATTTGATGTAACTTTTCTCCTTTAAATTTAGATAGTGCTTTTAAAGCTTTCTTATGATGAAGGTCGCAAACAACTGCATAGACTGAATCTGTCGGAATAATCGCAAGCTTTCCTTTACTCAAAGCGACTGCTGTTTCTTTGATTAAACGGGTGTCGATATGATATGGGTTGATTTCAAAAAACATGTCTAAAATATAATGCAAGAAATAGCAAAGTGATCACTTAATTTTTCCTTTTGAATACTGAATTTAGCTGATTTCAATGATTTCGTATGAAAAATATAATCAATTCTTCCTGCAGGTAAATAACCACTATAAGTAGTTCCAAAACCACTTGAGTTATTTCTAAATGCGTCAATAAGCTCGTTATCGAATACCTGGTAGGTATAAGATATCGGAGTGTCATTGAAATCACCACAAATCACCGATTTGTATGGTGATCTGTCCATGTGATTCTTTACCGTGGCACTTTGAATGGATCTAATTTTAAAGGCCTTGTTTAATTTAGAAATAGCAGATTTGTATTTTATACTTTTGGATTTCCCATCAGAAGTCATACTGGTTTGTCGCACGTATTCATCAGTTTCAAGCTTGATGGATTGAAAATGAACATTGTACACCCTTATGGTATCCTTTTTCTTGACAATGTCCGCAAAAATACAATAGTTTAAGTTTTCACTCTTTGTACCATTGTGGTGTACCACACCTTTATTTACTATAGGATACTTTGAAAAAAGACTGATTCCATAACGGGTTCCTTTATTTGGAAAGTATTTGCTTTTTTCATGGTGAGAACGAATAGACATGATGTTGTAGATCGAATCTAAAGTGTTAAAATCTTGAGATCCTTCCTTGTTGAAATACTCTTGAAGACACAACACATCAGGATCTTCTGTACGAATGTAATTCAGTATGCTATTTTTAGTTTTCGATGAATTCTCATCATAATATCCAAATAAGCGTACATTATAGCTCATTACTTTTAATGTATTTGCATTATATGGAATGGTATTCTCTGACAAATTAATAGAGAAAACCTTTAAGTGAAAAGGGGTGCCAAGAAGAACTATTGATAGGGAAAGAAAAATCCACTTCGACCTTAAAAATACCCAAATCATGATAAACACGAAATTCATAATTAGAGCAATGGGGTAGGTTAGGCCTATAAATGGAATGATGGAGTTTCTACCTGGATTTATATAGGGAGCCGTATAGCTCAATAAAAGAAGCAATGTGAAAAGGATGTTAATCCCAATTACGATGTACATGGTGTAAAACCTTGTTTTCTCGGGATCACCCATTTTTACTTTGGTTAAAAAGGAAGTCTTTTTCCTCTTTGGAAAGAGAATCATATCCTGAACTCGAGATTTTATCCAAAATATGGTCAGTTTTCTTTTGTTTTTTCTTTTTTTCTAAATTGTATTGTTCGTCAGTCTTGTGTTGGTCCGAACGGGTGTAATACATTTTGGGCTTCTTCTTAAATAGTCCTTTACTTTTTAGCTTTAAGGCTTCAATTCTGGCAAGAATATTTTTATTTGAATGAATATTGTACATGGCAAAATATCCAAATAACGCTCCCCCTAAATGCGCAAAATGTGCAACGTGATCGTCTTTACTTCCGATACCAATTAGGTCAGTGGCCAGAAAAAACAAAGCCAAAACAAATAGACGAACGGGAAGCATCCCAAATAAAAAAACCTTCATATTCGGTCTGTAAAAAGCCAAAGCAGTAAATATTGCCATAACTGAACCAGATGCTCCCAAAACAGTGTGAACTGGCTCTAAAGGAAAAAGAACAGAGCTAGAAATGATTTCTGATAATCCCCCCAGAATACCACCAAAGAGATATACAATTAATAATTTATTTCCATCAAAAAGCTGTTCAAACAATCTACCAGAAAAGTAAAGGAAAATCATATTTGAAAAAATATGAAACAAATCAAAATGCGCGAAAATATTCGTGATAATGCCCCAAGGCTTAAATAGTAGGCCTTCCCAACTTGCGGTTAGCGTGAATAAATCAGAAACAAAGTAATCAACTTGACTGTTTCCTTTTATTCGAACTACGGCCAATAAAAGATGAATCAAAAGAAAAATTGATACGTTTGCTATTATCAATCGATTGGTCATCGTGCCATTACGAATCTGATGTTTAAGCTCTTCAGAAAGATTTCTTTTTTGATACATTTTACCAGAAGTTTGATCTATCTTGTCTTCTCCAATAAAGAACCATAATGCCTCCTGCAATTGCTCCTCCTAAATGAGCTAAATGAGCGGTGTTGTCTAATTCACTTGGATATAAGATCATATAGACTGTATAAACCAAATAAGCTCCAACAAGAAACTTTGCTTTCACAGGAATAGCGAAGTAGAGGTAAAATGTCGTATTCGGAAACAATATGGTAAATGCCGCCATGACACCAAATATGGCCCCGGATGCTCCAACCATAGGTGTAAATATTTTGATAAAGTAATCTCTTGGAAGACTCTTGTTTATATAACTGCCATCTTGGGCTAAAACGTTTAATTCATCTATTGAATAGTTGGCATCAATTAGTTCAGCTTTGAGCATTTCAATTTCATAGACTCCAATGATATTGAACAGGGCAAATGCAGTAAATGCAGAGATCAAATAAAAAATAAAAAAGCGTTTGGGACCCCAAATCTTTTCTAGATGAGCACCAAGGATTACGAAAATCCACATATTAAATAGAATATGAAAGAAATCTGCATGCATAAAAAAATGCGTAACTACCTGGTAGGGTTCAAAAAATGGTGAATTTACGTAATGAGCACCAAAGTTCTGAATTAGATTTATTCCTTGTGTTTCAAGAAAAAAACTGGCCACAAAGAACATGATGTTCAGAATGAGTATGTTTTTGGTGACTTGAGGTAAATTATTGAGCATTTTAAAAATTTGAGGTGAGTTCTTCTAGGCTTTTTGTTTGCATGATTGGTTTCCCTAAAGGACAAAAGGAGTGATCTTTGTGGGAAAATAACCTCTCAATAAAATCTTTTATTTCTTCATTGGTTTTAAATTGAATAATTCGATGGGTTGACCTTATTAGATTGAGCACAATTTCATGTGCCAATTCTCCTTTATCTGCATCATCGCCCATGATCACTTTTGTTACATTTTCAATACAGGTTTTTGAGTCGTTTTCATCTAAATAAGATGGAAGGCTTTCAAAAATAATTTTATTACTGTCTGACTTGAAATTAAAACCAAGCTGTTTGAGAAGACTTTCAGATCCCTTCCATGAATCGATTTCATCTTTATTCATTTCAATTTCAAGAGCGAATAACAGCTTTTGTGAATCTAGAGGTGCAGAAACGAATTGATTCATCATCTCATCATAAATCATTCTCTGTCTCGCTCGTTTTGAATCGATAATGAGTATTCCTGATTTAGAGTTTGTGATGATGTATCTTTCTCTTATTAAAAACTCTTGTTTGAAATATTGAGGGTCTTGTTCAATTAATTGATTTGATTTTTTTTCTGATTCATCCTCAATTTCATAAAAGTTCTCCCAGTCTTTTGGAGAAGGATCATGCCCGAAGCCTTGTTTGTTTAAAGCCGAACTTTTATTGTCATGAACTGTATTCTTTTTTTCAAAAGAAGAGAAGGGATTGTATGAGGGGTCTACTTTTATTTCAGGTTCCTTTGGTTCCGTATTTCTTTTTGAATGAGGCAAATCAAAGCTATTGTCAATATCAAAATCGATTGTTGGTGTAATATTATATTTCCCCAAAGCTTGTTTTACACTTGAGAGAAGAATCGAGTAAATAAATTTACTTTCCTCAAAATTGATTTCCGTTTTCGTTGGATGAATATTAATGTCAATTTTAGAAGGGTCAATTTCAAAAAAAACAAAATAGCTGGGGTGTGTTTTCTCAGGAATCAGCTGGTCAAATGCTTTTGCAATCGCATGATGAAAATAGGCATGTTTGAAAAAACGCTTATTTACAAAGAAATACTGTTCCCCTCTAGATTTTTTAGAAGTTTCAGGTTTTCCTACGAATCCTGTAATCGAAATAATATCAGTTTCCTCTAATATTGGAACCAATTTTTCGTTGCTATTTCTACCCAATACATCTGTAATTCGTTTTCGTATATTACTTTCCGTTAAGTTATAAATTTCAGTGTCATTTTGATTTAGCGTGAGCTTGACTTCATTATGAGCCATTGCAACTCTCTCAAATTCATGCCTAATATGAGTGAATTCTACAGATTCAGATTTTAAAAAACTTCTTCTTGCCGGAACGTTAAAGAAAATGTTTTTGACTTCGATAATCGTACCTGCTTCACAGACACATTCTTCTTTTTGAATAAGTTTTCCTCCTGCGTATTCAATATGAAAACCGTTACCGTCTGTTTTTTCATGCTTGGTTTTCATAGTTACCTGAGAAATCGCTCCTATTGACGCCAAGGCTTCTCCTCTAAAGCCTTTTGTCTTCATTTTAAATAGATCTTCTACATGATTTAATTTACTTGTAGAATGCCTTTTAAATGATAAAATAGCATCATCAGGAGTCATGCCTTTTCCATTGTCTTGAATTACAATATTGGTTCGCCCAGCGTCTTTAATAAAAATATTTATTTCTGTTGCCCCCGCATCTATGGCGTTTTCAAGAAGTTCTTTGACAACAGATGATGGCCTTTGAATAACTTCTCCAGCTGCTATTTGGTTCGAAATATGTTCAGAAAGTAAATTAATCACATTCATATCAATCCATCATTTTGAATATGACCAGTTCTATATCATCAAGACCATTCATAATGAAATAGCCAAGAACAAGAACAATAAAAATAAGCAACAAGGATCGTGTGTTTTTACTGTAGAGTTGATTTTGATTTATTTGTTGATTGTTGCGCTTTTCTTTAAGCTTTTCACGCATTAGAGATACCCGATCGTCTTCGCTCAGATTTTCGTCTGCGTATAGTTTTCGTTTTAAGTCTAATTTCTCCTTTCTTTCATTGTAGTAACGAGGGAAATAAACAAAACGTTTTGGTCTTAATCTTGAATTTAGAAATCTCAATATATCACTATTTACTTAACAAAAATAATGATAATACTTGACCCTTTAAAGGGAATTTGATTTTCTTATTTATAGGCGAACCACAGTTCCTAGATATTCTGGTTTTTCGTTGCTTTCAGGTTGTTCTAAAATCACTTTCCAAACATAAGATTTGTTTTCATCAACCATTTTCCCAGTATTTCTATCGATACCATCCCAAGGCTGGTCGGCAGTTGATGTTTCAAACAAAATTGCCCCATCTGCTGGATCAATCACAATCATATGAAATGGAGTATCTCTTTGCGTCAAAGCAAAAGGTATAAAAAACCTGTTTCTTGTATCAAGGCTACTAGGTGTAAAAGCGTTTACAGCTAATAAATTGTAATCCTCTTCAACGTTAAAAGTAACATTCGAGACAGAGGTGCAACCATTATGATCTTTAGTGCTTAAGCTAATATTGTAGCTGCCTTTTTTGAATAGGTTAAAGCTATTTTCTTTACGATTAGATGAAATTGCCTCGTCATTTACATACCAGGTATTCTCTCCTTCACTGTACGAATTCGCTTCGAGCTGTGGCAAGCCTTTTTCATAGTTCAAGTGATCTTCTACCAAAAGCTGGCTTGATTTGGCTTCAAAAACAGTAAAAGACTGCTTCGATACGAATTCTTGTGCCTCATTAAGAGCTCCAATATGGTAAACACCTTTTGATTGAAGTGTCTCTTTGAATAGGGATGATCCAGGGATTTCAATAAGGGTATTTGAAGGTGTATTTACCCAAATGCTTTTATTATTTTCATTTGAATATACAAATTCATCATTCAGACATTTATCGATTAAGACGTTAAAGGTTAAGACTTCTTTAGTGATATTAATTTCTTCAGGTTCTTCTGTCAAAGTAGTTTCACGATAGACTGGAGGAATAAGACGAACAACTTTTTCATCACAACATTCTATGATTTGAACTACTTCTTCCGGATTTGTTTCATTCGATGTTGTTTTGGTTTTAACCTTAACTTCATTATTAGATTTCTCTGAAGTATTGTCCTCTTGAATCTTATTTTCAGAAAGTATTTCATCAGATCCAATATCATTTGAATTCGTGTTTTCAATTGATTTTGTTTCTAATTTCGCAATACTTTTTTCTTTATTTTCCTGAATATTTGATCCATTATCGTTATTGATGTATATGAGCGTACCTACCGCTACTACTACACCAGCAGCACCGAGAATCCAATTTAAATTTCCTGATGAACCACCACTGCGGGCATCTAATTTTTTACTCATTTGATTCCAAGCCCCTTCGTTGTATGGAAGCTCTTGATCCCTTAAGGCAGATTTAAATAAATCTTCTAATTTTTTCATTATTCTTCTAAATTACTGAACTCACCAGTTAATATTTTCTTCAAATTCATTTTCGCCTTCGATAAATTTGATTTGGAAGTCCCTTCACTAATATTGAGTATTTCTGCAATTTCCTTGTGAGAATAATCTTCAATCACAAACAAATTAAATACTGTTCGATATCCAGGTGATAGTTTTTCAATTGCTTTCATCGCAATACTGGCTTTTAGCTCAGTAAGCTTTAAAGTTTCACTTTCTTCTAATTCATCCGTAGAATCCATTTTGAAGTCAGTGTCTTTATCTTTCAAAATAGGAGCCCTTTTTGATTTTCGAATAGAATCAATAGCTGTATTTACTATAATTCTTCTTACCCAACCTTCAAAAGAACCCTTGAAATCAAAAACTTCCAATTTATCAAAGACCTTTATAAAACCTTGTTGTAAAACCTCTTGGGCTGTGTCAGGATCTGAGATATACCTTGAACAAACTGCGAGCATTTTACCATAAAACATTTTAAACAAAGCTTCTTGAGAACGCCTGTCATCGTTTAGACAACCATTCACAATTTCCTTTAATTTTTCAATGTCTTTCAATGTTATTTAGATTTATAACGCGCCGTTTTTATCCGAGTTGCCTCCAAAAGTAAATTATTAATAGAGTAAATAAAACGAAATTGTATTAAATGTGTTAATTTCGTGGTTATAACTGTAATTTAATTATAATATAAATGAAAGTAACTGTAGTAGGTGCAGGAAACGTAGGCGCAACATGTGCTGATGTTTTAGCACAAAGAGAAATCGCTAATGAAATCGTTTTACTTGACATTAAAGAGGGTTTTGCAGAAGGAAAAGCTTTAGATATTTGGCAGACTTCTCCTGTAAACTTATATGATTCAAGAACCATTGGGTCAACAAGTAATTATGAAATGACCAAAGACTCTGAAGTTGTAGTAATTACATCAGGACTTCCAAGAAAACCAGGAATGTCTAGAGATGATTTAATTGCTACAAATGCCGGGATCGTAAAATCCGTAACTGAGAATATTGTAAAATACTCTCCAAATGCGAAAATCATTGTAGTTTCAAATCCACTTGATGTAATGACGTATTGTGCCTATTTAAGTGCCAATTTCGATTCAAGTAAGGTGTTTGGTATGGCAGGTGTCCTAGACACAGCAAGATATAGAGCTTTTTTAGCTTCTGAATTAAATGTTTCCCCAAAAGACATTCAAGCGGTATTAATGGGTGGTCATGGAGATACCATGGTGCCACTCCCGAGATACACGACAGTTGGAGGTATTCCCGTGACTGAGCTTATCGAGGAAGAGAAATTGAATGAAATTATCGAACGAACAAAGTTTGGTGGTGGAGAAATAGTAAAATTACTAGGTACATCAGCATGGTATGCTCCTGGAGCTTCTGCTGCTCAAATGGTTGAAGCAATTGTTCGAGATCAAAAAAGAATATTTCCAGTTTGTGCTTGGCTTCAAGGTGAATATAACCTAAATGATATTTATTTAGGTGTCCCTGTAGTTTTAGGTAAAAATGGAATAGAAAAAATAATTGAGCTTAAATTAAATGACGCAGAAAAAGAGCTTTTGGCTGAATCAGTTGAGGCGGTTAGAAGTGTAATGGGTGTTCTAGATAATATGAACGCAAGCGTTTAATCTTATAGTAATTAGAATCGAAGGCGTCCATTGGGCGCCTTTTTTATTTAATTCTGTTCTATTGCTCCAATATCTGGAGGATTGTTTCTAAAATTACCTAAGATATCCGTTGTAACCGACGTGGCAAATCCATTAGCATTTAAAATGGAGCTAGAAGAAAATCCGTAATCCATATCTGATATCGAATTGAATTGAGGGTCTGTTGAATTGTCCAGATCTATTCTCCATATATTATTTTGATAAAAAGTATCGTTATATTCTTCCTCTGATTGAATGAAACAATTTTGAAAGTCTAGATTAAGTTGACCAGGAAAATCAATAATGGTATCTAGAACTATTTCAGTCTCTAGATTTCCGCTAATAATGCTGTTATAAAGAACACCTTCAGAAATACTTGCAGTCTCATTCGGGTCATTGAGATAATTTCTAATTCCTATGGCCGGAGATTGTGCTGAACCAAAACCTAAAAAATCACAATGATTGAAATTAAATCGGGAATCATTTAAAACCAATAATGAATGAAATCCATTTCTGCTCGAAATAACATTCTCACCTTTAACTGAAGCTCCATCATATAAAAACAGTCCATATCTTGCATGGTTGAATAGTTTCGTGTTTCTAATTGTAAGAGCATAGCTTAAGGGACCGGCTCCACTAGAGAATACATGGATTCCTGCGGTTCCGTTTTTAATTATAGCGTAGTCAATGGTAGATGCTTTGGCTTGATTGAAGTATATACCGTAGTATTGACCCGGAACGTCGTCATAAAGTGATTCAAGTCTGTCCCCTTGAAAAACCACTTCGTTGTCTAGAAATCCATTGATATTTAAACTCCCTTTGTTAATATACAAAAGCGCGTTTTTATGCAAATGAACATTCGTGCCGGCCTCGATATTTAAAGATTGAGCTGAATCAACTAAGGCATAACCATAGATAACATGAGGTTTTTCTGAAGTCCAAGAGCCTTGAACAGTATCATTATAGTAGAAATAGGCATCTTGACCCCATACCGCCAACTTCACATATTGGTCAAGTCCATTGGTCTTGAAACGAATCGAATCTTCGATTACCATGGGTGTATTTTGGCTATTTATATCTAGGGTTACTTCGACAAACATAAATAAACTATCATTACTTTCTAGTTCTATGCTTTCATGTGTAATATCAGAGACCCCGTCTAAATTGATTCGGAAAGGCGAATTTGTTCCTCCCATCAATTGAACCTCATCAATGATTATGGTTTTAGAATTGTTGTTATAAATTTTAAATTGTTCAGTAGTTGATCCGATAGTTGTAAAAACAGTATCGAATACCAAAGTGTCTAATGAAAAACCAAGATTGCCTGTACTTGTAAAATTGTTTTTTTTACAACCGCTACTGAACATAAGAGTCCCAATGACAAAAGTGATTAAGAAAAGAGAAACTTGTTTTCGCATAGGCAAATAACGATAATTCCTTTGGAATATTTGTTTTAAACTCAATTTTTGATGAATTTAAACCAAATTAATGAACCATTCTAAATATTGGTTGTATCAGGACTTAGATAACATTACGATTATGAAGTTTATTTTATTTTTTGTTGTATTATTTTTTGCAATACATGGCTTTGGCCAACCGCCTGAGAATTCAACTTTTAACTCCACGAATTCCAATCAAGAAATTCAACTTGAGGAGGAAATTAAAACCTATGGTAATAACATGGATAGTGTTGCTCCTGTTTCAAAGAAACAAGAATCGCGCAAGTTTAATAAAGATAAGGCTCCAAAAAGGAATCAAGAAAACCTTAGTTCTTCTGGTTCTTACAAGGTGCAATCATCGCAGGTATTGGAGACAGAATCAAATAAAGTGAAATACCAGAGCAATAGTCGTTCTCCATCAATTCAAAGTCAACAAATTATGGATAGGGAAGTAGAACGACTCAAAGAGATTGACGATGACTCCTTTGAATATCATTTGTTCAATTACGTTTCAGGTAATTATGATGTGACACGCCAAGAATCTCTTTATCGTGCTCAATCCATCGATGGGAATAATCAAGAAGTGCAGAAATTAATGGTTGCGAACTCTATTGCCATAGGAGATCAATCTGGTGCTGGAATTGGACTTGTAAAACTAGTAAAGGGCGGAGTCATTAGTAAAGAAACGATTTCTTACACTGAAGATGTATTGAAATCAGCAAAAGGGAATGATGTCTTGTTCACTCATGGAACCAATGATTCATATGGCACCTTGTACAATCAATTTATAAAAGGGAATGAGTTTGGTTCAATTTGTATTGTCTCATTAGATCTCATGAAAAGCAATTCGTATAGAGAATTAATTCAGGCTGAAGGAGTGGTTATTCCAAGTAGAGAAATCATTGATGTCCAGTTTTTTGTTGAATTATGTAGGTTAAACATGAATAAAGGAATTTCAATATCCATGACTTTTCCATTAGAATATTTGAAACCAATGGCTTCAGAGCTTGTACCGTATGGTTTGGTGTTGAGAACGGGTAAACAAAAGCCATTGTGTGCAAGTGATTTAGATGATTTATGGAACAAGGATTTTAATAAAAAGAACTTGAATGAATATACATCTCTTGAAAGTAGAAATTATGCCAAGAATTATAGACCAACCAAAGTGATTCTCAAAAAATTTCATGATTCCAATAAGAGCAATTATTACATGAAAAGTAGCGAGAAAAAAAGTAAAAAGGGAAATTAGATAAGGTTCAATAGAATGAGAATTTTTCAAAAGCAAGTGAAGCAGCTTTCAGATGAAGAGCTGATGAAAATGCTGTCCAAGGGAAACCAAAAGGCTTTTGATGAAATCTATATAAGATATTCGGAAATTTTATTTGGGTACTTCATGAAAATGCTTGCCAGGGACAAAGAAAAATGCGAAGACATGGTTCATGATCTTTTCGCGAAGATTATCCGAAAGCCAGATTACTTTGATGTAAACAGATCGTTCAGAACCTGGGTTTTTTCAGTCGCATGTAATATGTGCAAAAATGAATACAAAAGAATGTCTGTGCGTAAACATGTGTCAAATGATTTTGAACCGACGAAGTCCATTCAATCCGACTCCGACACTTTAAAGAAAGTACACGAGAGCACTTTTAGTGATTCATTTTATGAAGCGCTCAATTCTCTTGATGAGAAACACAAAAGTGTATTTGCATTGAGACATTTTGAAGGTTTTTCAATGAAGGAAATTGCCCAAACTTTGCAAATTAATGAGGGCACTGTAAAGTCAAGATTGTTTTATGCGACGAAAACATTGGCTAGTGAGTTGAAAGAATATAATCCGATATATAATCAATAATTATGGAAGAAAAATACATACAAATCTTTAGTAGGTCAAGCTTTCACGAGCTTACGGATGATGAAAAAAACTTCATTTCGGAGTTGTGTTCAAATGAAGATGAATTTGAAAGTGTAAAGGACTTGTATTCCGGTATGGAGACCCTAAGCGATGAAACTATTCGGTTAAATTCAGATTCGGTGAAAAGGCAATTGGATCAGGAATTTAAAGAAATACATGCCAGTGATGGAGGGTTTCGATTATTGAGTTTTCTATTTCCACCAATCAAACCCTTGTATGCCAAACCCGGTTTGCAAATTGCTTTTCTTTTGGTTTTTGTATTTACACTCTATTATTCGGTGAACAATATGTCCATTGACAATCAACCGAAGCAGCTTTATTCTCAAAATGAAATTGAAAAAAAGGAAAGTCCTAAAGAAGAGGAACCGCTCTCTGAAGATAAAGCGGAAATCGATCTGAACACGACCAATGAAGAGTCTTTAATGGGGTCAAATGAGAGCTTAGATCTGGTAGAAGACAGCCGTAATGAAAGCATTTCGATAGATACAGAAACGAGTTTAAATGGTGCGGTGATGGCTGAAATGATTTCTGATGTTGAAGAAGATTCTTTTTCTGAAGAGATGACTCTGTTTGCACCCGCATCAGCACCTTCATCTGCGGGGGTCGCTATTGCAGGTTTTGACCGTCCTGATGATAATGAGACTAAATTTATTATTGAACCCATTGGTGAAGACCTGGGGCTTTTAGAAGATTTGTTTGTTACTTTTTAAGCTTTAACACAAAATGCTCTTTTTCTTGTTGGTTGCGTCTCACAAGTATACCCATTCTAAAAAAGTCCATACTTAAATGGTACTTCTTTTCTTTTGCTAGTTCATTCCAAGCGTTAAGCATAGAGCTACTCCAACGAATATCATCCAAGACAATAATTGTATCATTGTGAGTGTGCTTTTTCAACAGGTGCAAATAATACTTCAGTGCTTCTCCGTCGTGATGTCCATCGATAAAAATAAGATCAAAGACTTCCTGATTTAAACTTTTAATATGATCGTAAAAAGTTTTATTTACCAGCTCTATGTTATCTTTCTTTAGATTTTGAGTGGATAAGCCATACGTTTCGGGGCACCCCTCTATAGATACGATTTTGGAATCAGCATGACCCAAATGAAGATGTAAAGTACCCACTCCAATGGAAGTCCCCAATTCTAATACAAGTTTGGGTTTAAAGTAGTTGCTTAAACGATAAAGCAAAAGGGCATTTTTACCAAATGACGAGCTGGTCTTGAAAATTTGACTTACGGTTCGTTTGCCTTTGAGTTTTTTAGACTTTGCACCATAATCTTTAACTTGAATCTCTTGAGGGTTCGTTTTGGTTAAGGATATAAACTTCTCAATTTCATGTTGGTGTTCTTTTTCAATTTGAATATTCGTGCTTTCTTCCATGAATTTATATACAAATGGTGAATGAATTCCATGTAAATATTTTGCATTCAAGCGATATTTGATATATTCGAAGACGATATTCATATTTTAAATATTTTATGCCAACTGCTGATCTAAATCATCAAATTGATTCTCAAAAAAATCAGATTCAATCAGGAAGCCCAAAAATAGAAATAATTGCCCCATGTATTTTACATGATGGTATAATTGCTATCGGTTCCCAAGAGAAAGTGAATTTGATTGAGTTATTTGACAGTAAGGAAAAAGAGCTTTTGTTTTTTATCCCTGCGTCAGGTTCTGGTTCTCGAATGTTTGAATTTTTAACTTCTTCTGTATCAGATGAAATATTCGAAAAAGACATTAAAGTTTTAAATTTTCTAAATGACTTAGAACATTTTGCTTTTTATGATGATCAGATATCAGAAGCTCATTCTCACTGGAAGAATGGTGATTTGAGCTCAAGAAAATTAGTGAAGTTAATTATAGCTGTAGAGGGGAAGGGTTTTTCGAAATCACCAAAGGGTCTGATTCCATTCCATCAAGTTGATGGGAGGACTTTAAATGGTTTTCAGGAACATATCGTTCAAGGCCTAATGCTTGGAACTGACAATGTACAGTATCACTTTACGATACAGGAATCATTTAAGCATGATTTTTTATCATCTTTAGATGAATTAAAGAAATCCTACAATAAAAATTATCGTGTTGATTTTTCCTTTCAAAATTCTTTAACTGATTCATTTGCTTTTGATGATGCATTAAAACCGGTCCAATTAAAGAATGGTCAATTTTTAAAACGACCAGCTGGGCATGGAGCCCTTATTGAAAATTTAAATGATTTAGACCAACAAATTGTATTGATAAAAAATATAGACAACATACAACACCCAGATGCTTCACAAAGCTCTATTGAAGTATGGAAAACACTTTGTGGTTTATTAATGAAGGTGAAATCGGAATTGCATAGTCTTTACAATGATCCTTCATTAGAAGGATTGTTAGATTTTAATACAGAATATCAATTGTATACCTCCGTTCAGCTCAATATAAATGATGATTCAGAAAGCATACGTAATCTCATTAATCGTCCATTAAGAATTTGTGGAATGGTTCAAAATGAAGGTAAAGCTGGAGGGGGACCTTTTTTTGTGAAAGACAAGGAAGGAAGTATTACCAAACAGATTATCGAAGCGGTACAAATTTCAAAAGAAGATACACAGCAAAACATATTGACGGAAAGCACGCATTTTAACCCTGTCATGATGGTCTTAGATCTTTGCGATTTTGACGGCAACAAGCATGATTTGAAGCAATACCGAAATGATGACTGTTATTTTGTCGTAAATAAAATGTACGAGGGTGTGGAGATTTCATTTCTAGAACTTCCAGGGTTGTGGAATGGGGCCATGTATAATTGGAACACACTTTTTGTAGAAGTCCCTATTGAAACTTTTACTCCAGTGAAAACGGTTTTAGATCTATTGGATTCAAAACATCAACCTATAAATTAGATTTTTTAACTTATAATGTGATTGGATTGTTGATTTACTATTAATTTTGTACCAATGAAAGTCCCCGTAACTATATATTCCGAAATTACACCGAATCCGTCTACAATGAAATTTGTAGCCAATAAGTATATCTTACCTACTGGTGAGACCGCTAATTTCACCTCCAAAAAAGACACCATTGGGTTTTCTCCACTGGCGGAAGAATTGTTTCAATTGCCTTTTGTTGATGGTGTATTCATGGCTTCTAATTTTGTAACCATTACAAAAACTGAAAATGTTTCTTGGGACTTTATTACCATGCAGCTTCGTGAATACATTCGCGAGTGGATTTCCGAAGGAAAAGAAATCTTATTAAAGAGTCAGGAATTAGAAGAACCGACAATTTCTAATGTCGACGTCAATAATTTAAATTTTGATAAAACTGAATTTGACCACAAAATAGTGGCTCTTCTTGACGAGTATGTTCGTCCTGCTGTCGAAAACGATGGTGGTGCAATTGATTATGTGGGATACAAAGAAGGACAGGTAACTGTTTTAATGAAAGGGTCTTGTGCAGGTTGTCCTTCGTCAACAGCAACGCTTAAAGGAGGTATAGAAACTTTACTCAAACAGCATATCCCCGAGGTAAAAGAGGTGATCGCTCTAAATCCTCCGATGTAAACAGTTTACCATTTCATATTTCATTACCAAGAATAATTAGTATATTTAATATATGGCTTATTGTTTTTTAATGGATAAGGTTTGAGTGTTCGATTAACCACAGAATCCGTTGATTTAAAAGGTGCTCTTAGGCAGTATTTTGGTTTTGATAAATTCAAAGGCAGTCAAGAAGAAATCATTAATAATTTATTAAAGGGTAATAACACCTTTGTAATTATGCCGACAGGAGGCGGAAAGTCTCTGTGTTATCAGTTGCCATCATTTTTATTACCTGGTGTTTCAATTATTGTTTCACCACTCATTGCCTTGATGAAAAATCAAGTTGATGCCATTCGCAATATTTCAAACGACGAGAGTGTCGCTCATTTCATGAATTCTTCTTTAAATAAGACGGAAATTCAACAGGTTAAAGAAGATGTTAGAGAAGGCAAAACGAAAATGTTGTATGTGGCACCTGAATCCTTGACCAAAAAAGAAAACATAGAGTTTCTTACATCAGTTAACATTTCTTTTTTTGCTATAGATGAAGCACATTGTATTTCAGAGTGGGGGCATGACTTCAGACCAGAATACCGCAGATTAAGACAAATTTTTGAAGAAATTTCTAAAGTGCCAATAATTGCACTTACTGCCACTGCTACTCCTAAAGTACAACATGACATTCAGAAGAATCTGAATATGCTTGATGCTATTGTTTACAAATCTTCATTTAATAGGGATAACTTGTTTTATGAGATCAGACCCAAACGTGAAGTTGAAAAACAAATCATAAAATACATAAAACAAAGGATGGGCGAGAGTGGTATTATATACTGCTTGAGTAGAAAGAAAGTGGAAGAAGTCGCCAAGCTATTACAAATAAATGGAATCAATGCCTTGCCATATCATGCTGGTCTTGAAACCTCTGTTCGCGCGAGACATCAAGATATGTTTTTAATGGAAGAATCTGATGTTATTGTTGCAACCATTGCTTTTGGAATGGGAATAGACAAACCAGATGTGCGATATGTCATTCATCATGATATTTCAAAATCTCTTGAGAGCTATTATCAAGAAACGGGTAGAGCAGGTAGAGATGGGGGTGTAGGAGAGTGTCTTGCGTTTTATAGCTATAAAGACATCGAAAAGCTCGAGAAATTTCTTCAGGGTAAACCTGTGACCGAACAAGATATTGGTAGGCAATTGTTAAACGAAATAGTCTCTTATTCAGAAACATCTGTTTGCAGAAGAAAATTTATACTGCATTATTTTGGGGAAAAATTTAATGAGGAGAATTGCAACGAAAAATGTGACAATTGTAAAAATCCTAGAGAGAAAATAGAAGGCAAATTATATGTGCAAAAGCTTTTAAGTGCCATTTTAGCCCTTGATGAGACTCAGAAATCGAAACATATATGTTCTTTTATGTCCGGTACTAATACTGCAGACATGAAGTCTTACAAGCATGATTTATTGCCTGAATTTGGTATTGGAAAGGAAAAAGACGAGCATTTTTGGAATGCGGTATTAAGACAAGCTACCGTTTTTGGTTTATTGAGTAAGGATATTGAATCTTTTGGGGTATTGAGTATTACCGAAGAAGGCCGAGATTTTATTGAAAATCCAAAGTCATTTATCCTTTTAAAAGAACATGATTTCTCAAATACAGACGATGAGGATTCGATCATTCAATCCAATTCAAAAGAGGCCGTTTTTGACAATCAATTATATCAAATGCTACTCGATCTGCGGAAATCAATTTCGAAGGAGAGAAATATACCTCCTTTTGTCATCTTTCAAGAGCCCTCTTTAAAGGACATGTGCTTTCAGTATCCGATTTCAAAAGAAGACCTTATCAATATTCAAGGAGTCGGAAATGGAAAAGCAGATCGTTACGGTGAACCTTTTATGGCATTAATTGCAGATTATGTTGATCGGAATGACATTGAACGACCACAGGACATTATGGTTAAAACTTTGGTCAATAAATCTCAACTGAAGGTGCAGCTTATTCAGAATATTGATCGGAAATTATCTTTAGAGGATATCGCCAAGTCGCAAGGTAAATCATTTGAGGACTTATTGCTTGAAATAGAAACAGTAGTTTCTTCTGGTACCCGTGTAAATATTAATTATTATCTCAATGATGTATTCGACCAAGATAGTCAGGATGAGGTTTTTGAATATTTCAATGAAGCTGAAACCGATGATATCATCGAAGCATATAAAGAGTTTGATGGATTGTATACTGAAGAAGAATTGAGGCTAATGCGAATCCGCTATATGAGCGAAGTCGCCAATTAATCTTAAAGCTCTAGTGCTTCAGCTATAGAATTGCTCGAAACTGCATGATAGTTCTTATTATAGTCTTTGAACCATTCTAATGCTTTTCCCCTCGTATTTACATTCTTATATAAAGCTTCATATAGAGGCAATATAAATTTTCTTCTTCCTATTTTTTCCAAAAATGATTCGAGGTATGGATAAGCATTAGTATAATTTGATGAGACCGACTTCATAAACCACTCAAATTGAATTTCGGCATTCGTCCACTCAGAGAATGCAAGTTGATTGTCGAGCATGGTCATTTTTTCGACATTGATGTCAGATGGCAGATGCCTAATAAAAGTAAGCCATTCCTGTACTGAATAATTACTTCTTTTATTGAAAGGTAATTTGTCCCAATTTTCATCTGTTTCGCCATTTGCAAAAGTGATGGCCATGTCTTTTACATTTTCAAATCCATCAGACTTCAGGTTAATGCAGCTTTCAGGGATTCCAGGTTGATAAATCCATTCTTTATAATTAAAATCGATGTTGTACTTCTGTAATAATTCTTTTTCTAGATAGCTCACAAATTTATCTGTATTTACAGACGTGAACTTAAAATGATCAAAGTAACTCTTTAAGAACACATCCATTTTATCTCTTCCGACATATGCTTCGAGTGTTTTAAGAAAAAACGCTCCCTTTACATAGGCCACGTCTGTCATGCCATCATCTGGATCTCTTCCATCTAGATCAAGAAAAAGGTGAGCATCTTCTGGATGTCCACTATTTTCTATTCTTTCAAGTTCTTCTTGTAGTTCAAAGAATTCGATAAGAGCCAAATTATCGGCTCCGTTTTTACCGATAATTTCTTCCATTATTCTATTTTCAAAGTACACGGTAAACCCTTCATTTAACCAGAAGTCATTCCAGGTCTCGTTCGTGACCAGATTTCCCGACCATGAATGAGCCAATTCATGGGCAACTACTGATACCAAACTTCTGTCTCCAGCAAGAAGAGTCGGATTAGCAAATGTCAATCTTGGATTTTCCATGCCACCAAATGGGAAAGAATAAGGAAGAATCAGAAGGTCATATTGATCCCAAGCATATTTGCCATAAAGCTTTTCTGCGGCTTCCATCATGCTGGGTAAATCTTCAAACTCATACATACTCGCCTCTAAAAGTTCTGGCTCACAATATACACCAGTATGATTCCCTAAATCACCATACACCAAATCACCAACAGCAAGAGCAATCAAGTAGCATGGTATGGGTTGTTTCATATCAAAATGATAATTCCCCTCATTGTTCTTTTCTATTGGATTAGAGGCACTCATAACTGCCATAAGGTCAGAGGGAACTTTTAAATCAGCACTATATGTAATTCTATTCGATGGAGCATCTTGTATGGGGATCCATGTGCGTGTCAGAATAGCTTGTCCTTGAGTATATAAAAACGGTTTGTTTTTGGAGCTTGTCAGAGCCGAGTCTAACCAGTCTAAAGCTTCTGATTCTTCAGTAGTTTCGTAATAAATATTAACGTAGGCTGTGTTTTTGTCAATGTTTACAATCAAAGGTTGCCCCAATATGGTATTTTCTACACCTGGGCCGATTTCGAAATTCCTGACCTTCTCATTTTCGGAATTACCGGTAGTGACTTTTTGTATTTTCAATCCCTTTATGTCAAAAACGGCTTGATTTGTACCCTGATTATCCATTTTGTGTCTTGCAACTCCACTTAGCCTTTTATTGATGAAATCGACATTCAAATCCAGATGAAGATGTGTCGTATGAACCTCCTCAATGTTTGAAAAAGAATGGTTATTTACTGGAATCGTTTTTTTTGGCTTGACCTTTTCTACTTTAGTTGTGCATGAAGCCATGAGTAGGGTTAAAAGACTTAATTTGAAAATCAATTTCATGTTATTTTTTGTGACTAAAGTTTAATATTCCAAACTTCTCCTTTCCGCTCATTATCGCATACAATAAGAGTTCTTTGTTTGGTGAATCTAACTTGAACATTTTAGGAACAACGATAGAATTTAATTCTTTTCTGGTAAATAATGTTTTACGTTCGATGGCCCCATTTTTCATATTAATTGTACATATGGCCGCAGTGTTTTTTCTTTTCGAAAGATTGAAAGAATAGCAAGGATTACTTCCCCTAGAATAATCGCCGAAATCATCATAGTTTTTCAGGTTATCATTGAATATAAAGTACATGTTTTGGCCATCAGTAAATGAACTGTAGGATGAAAAGGGGCCTCCATCATTTGTGGATATTTGAGATTTTGGAATTCTTTTCTGCCAGTCAAATCCCCCTTCTGTACCGATTTTAAAGGCAAATATATCATCGTAATAATATTGATAAACCGTAGTTGACAAGCCTGTTCTACTGTCGTAATTTGTTCTTTCAGAAATATAGTATTTCTCCAATGAACCACAGAAGGTTCCATCGTTTAGACTAAAGAAATCTCTGGTTTTAAAACGATACGTTGTCTGAGCAATATTCCGATTTGTGAATCTGGACCTGCGCGCATTTGAAGGCACCCAGTTTTGATCAATTAAATTAGGGTCAAAAGGAACCAATCCTTTGAATAAAACTGAATCTTGTTCAGTGTCATATCTCATAACAAAAACACCGTCTATTTTTCCATTTCTCCCAGATCCATATATGCCAGATAAGGTGAAAATGTTATTTATTGAAGACATTTCCATATCATCAACTCTTTTGCGATTTAGGTCCAATGAAAATTCATTAAGTTCATTGTTTTTTATTTTGTATACATGAATGGCTTTAAAATTCTCAAAGGATCGATTAAAGATCTTGTCATTCGGCGTATTGTGTTCGGTCACACTGATAAAATAATCTCCATTGTCCGTAATGTGGTGCTGGTTTATGGTACTCATGTTTCCGTCGAACGGCACGAAATATGATCCATTTTGAAGAACTTGTAAATTGGCATCTAGAATCACATATCCGTAGCCATCCTGTGATTTATTTCTGCCTTGGGTTTGCCAAAAGGCAGCAAAGTACTTTTTATTTTCGGAACATTTAATGCTGAAATTGGGTTTGGCTCCGATTCTATTGTTGGTATATGAAGCGATCAGTTTAGACTCAAGATAGATATTCATCCCCTCGTCATAAGGTTGCGCATAAAGAAGCATCTCTCCATTTGCTTTGTCGGAAAGAAAAACATAGAGTTGATCTTCGATGAGCTTGGCAGTTTCAAAATTTGCAATTCCTGTTTGGGCAACTTGTTTTATTCTGGCTTGATCCTTTAGACTAAAATCTTCATGATTTGTAATTCGGTAGGTTCCAATGGCTCTTCCTCCCGACCACCTTAATGTGTAAAAGTCTGAATTCTTTCTGGGTAAAATATCTAATAAGGAACCAGGTGACCTTTCGAGGTCTCCCCAATATAAATCAAAATTTTGATTATTTGAATTAAAAGGGTCCTCTTGAGCGTGACCAAAAGTGGAACATCCAAGAAATAACATAAATATCAGAAGAGATCGAAACATACTTTATGGATTAGTCTACCATTTGTATGCCAAGATAGTTAGAAGGGTTGATCTTTTTCAACTCATCTCTTAAATTTTGAGAAATATCTAATCCATCAATAAACTCGTGAACGGATGTTTGAGTTACTTTGTCATGGGTCCTTGTCAATCCTTTAAGTGCTTCGTAAGGTTTTTCAAAACCTTCGCGTCTCAGTACCGTTTGAATCGCTTCTGCAACAACAGCCCAATTGTTTTCAAGCTCTTGAGAGATCGCCGCTTCATTCAAAACCAACTTATCCAATCCCTTTAAAGTGGATTGAAATGCGATTAGAGTATGTGCTAGAGGAACTCCTATGGTTCTGAGAACAGTAGAGTCCGTTAAGTCTCTTTGCAGCCTTGAGAGAGGAAGTTTACTCGCTAAGTGCTCAAATAGGGCATTGGCGATACCTAAGTTACCTTCAGAATTTTCAAAGTCAATAGGATTCACCTTATGAGGCATGGCGGAAGATCCAATTTCACCCGCTTTTAGTTTCTGCTTGAAATAATCCATCGAAACATAAGTCCATATATCTCGATCAAGATCCAAAAGTATGGTATTGATTCGCTTTAAGGCGTCAAAAAGTGCTGCCGTATGGTCGTAATGCTCAATTTGGGTTGTGGTTTGGCTTCTGTGGAGACCAAGTGTTTCATTTACAAATTGATTTGAAAAGCTTACCCAATCCATTTCTGGATAGGCGACATGATGGGCATTGAAATTCCCGGTAGCGCCACCAAACTTGGCTGAAAAAGGAACATTATTTAGGGTGTTCTTTTGGATTTCTAATCGCTCACGAAACACCTTTAGCTCTTTGCCTAATCGGGTAGGAGAGGCCGCTTGACCGTGTGTTCTGGCAAGCATAGGAATGTCTTTCCATTTGTTTTCGAGTTCTTTTATTTTTCCGATCAATTCATCAAGCATGGGTGTATACACCTGCTCAATACCATCTTTCAAAGAAAGAGGAATTGCCGTGTTATTGATGTCTTGAGAGGTAAGGCCAAAATGAATAAACTCTAAGTACTTTTCCAATCCCATTTGTGTCATCTTTTCTTTTAGAAAATATTCCACTGCTTTTACATCGTGATTGGTTGTTTTCTCTGTTTCCTTGATCCATAAAGCATCTTCCTCAGAAAAATTCCGGTACAAGTCGCGAAGAGGCTCTACACAGTCAGAAGGAAAATCAGCTAATGATGGCAAAGGAATTGCCGTTAAAGCAAGAAAATATTCTACTTCCACAAGTACTCGATATCGAATAAGTCCGTATTCCGAATAATAGGGTTGTATGGCTTTGGTTTTTGAATGGTATCTGCCATCTATTGGAGAAATGGCTGTGAGTGGTGTGTAATTCATGATATTCTACTAAAACACAAAGATAATTCTATCTTTCGTATATCTATCAACTTTGTGTATGGAACATAAACATTTAGTCTTTCGAGTCGTTAAAAATGATATGTTTCGGTAATTTTGTAGCGATGAACTATTCCAGTCGTTTTCTTTATTTTAATTGGGCCACTTTAATTCTGATTTATTTGGTGGTTATAGCCGGTAGTTTTGTTCGGATTACGGGAAGTGGAATGGGATGTCCTGACTGGCCACGTTGCTTCGGAGAGTGGATTCCGCCAACTGAAGCAAGCGATTTACCTGAAGATTATCAAGAAGCCTATTTAGAAAAGCGTTCAAAGAAAGTCAAGAAATTCTCGGGTATGCTAGAGTCTATAGGAATGGAAGACTCGGCAGAAAAGTTAAGAACCGACCCATCAGTATATGAAGAAGAGTCATTCAACGCACAAAAAACATGGATCGAGTATGTGAATCGTCTATTTGGTTTTTTGGCAGGTAACTTTATGCTCGCTGCTTTTTTCTGGTTGTTATTTGCCTATCGAAAATCAAAGCTGATTTGGGTGAGTGGCTTCAATTTAATACTCATGGCGTTTCAGGCTTGGTTTGGGTCGATTGTCGTTGCAACCAATCTGGTTCCTTGGACCATTACGATTCATATGTTACTGGCTCTCGTTATAATTGCCATTCAGATTTACGTTATTGTTGTGATCAATAATAGGTCAGAAATTTTCAATAAATATGAACTCTCCAAATCGGTAAAATGGATGGTATGGTTTATTTTCATTATCACATTTTATCAAATGTTTTTGGGTACTCAGGTGAGAGAATCAATTGACCTACTGATCAAAGAGGGAGTGGCACAAGAAGATTGGACTGAAAAAACCGGTCTCACTTTTTATATCCATCGCAGCTTTTCTTGGCTTGTATTGGTGCTTTTGGCTGTGATTTTTTACATCAACGAGCAAAAAAACAAATATCTGCCCATTCGAATTGCCTTTGTTATTCTTTCCATAGAATTGCTTTCAGGAGTGCTTCTTGCCCATGTGGACATGCCGGGAATGGTGAGGACAAGTCATTTGTTATTTGCCACCATTCTTTTCGGTGTGCTTTGGATGTTTTTATTGCGGACGCGGTCTCGTTTGAATTAATCGGTACTAAAAAAAACAGGGTCAATATCTTGTTTGATGGTCATTAGAAAACCATTCAAATCACCGTCCAAATCTCCATCAAAATAATTACTACATCTGTATTGATAGCCCTTAAATAGTTGTTCTTTTTTTACATAGGCAGATATACTATTTCCAGTTCCGCCTGTGCATCCTTCTGAAATTTTTCTTTCTTCAATATTTTTTATTCCACAGCTAACAAAAGCATTTTTAATGCTATTCCATTTTTTTAGGTCTATTGCTATTGAATTTTTCTTAATGATTTCACCATAGGAGTCTACAGAATAAAACAAGCTGTCTTCCCTAATTTGTATAAAATAGCTTCTATGATCGTCGGGAGGAACGGATGCATCATGGTATTCAAATATGATTTCATCTGCTGTTATTATCACTGATGTATTTGAATCTAATTGCTTGTTGTGCGACGTTGTTTTACAAGAAAAAAGCAATCCCAATAGTAAGATATAAATAAATATTAAGTTATTGTTTTTCAATTGAATATGTTTTTTTATTTAAAGTTAAAATATAAGAACCAGGAGTAAGCTCTTTAACCCATATGTTGGTGTTGTTTTTTGAGATCTCTCCCGTTTCTAATTCTTTCCCGTCCAAGGAGAGAATCTTGTAAGTCGAGGGTCCATCAACACCTTCAATATGAATCAAATCATTGGCGGGATTGGGATAAATTAATACATCCCTATTTTGATTTTCTTCTACGCCCAAAGCACTTATTCTCCCTCTACGGTAAATGACATTTCCGGAAATTCCATCTTGAAAAACAACATGGATATATCCATTTCTGTAGTACAAATCTGGGTTTGATTGTGTTCCGCTCGTTACAAGATTAACTTGACTTTTTGATTCTTCAAAAGTACTGAAATCGTCTCCGCTAGCAAACGCACAGTAGACCTCGTAATTGCTTGTTTCTGACGCTTGCCACACCACAAACAAGGAGTCGGATTTTCCATGAATTCTTGGAAAGTTGGCATTACCCACTGAGCTTTCTGGTGCTGGTAGCATAAAGCCCGTTTCAGGAGACTGTGTATTCACCATATCGGTTTTAGAAATATAGCAACGGTATCTCCCAGAAGCCTGACTCGCAGAAACTGCAAATAGATGGTTGTCATCGATAAAAGCATCGGGCCCTGTTGATGGACATTGATTGATCATCCAATTCAGGTAATCGATGTTTTCATATTCCGAAAAGCTTTGACCTCCATCCTGAGATTTAACAGCAAACACATCACGGATGCTGCCTTCATTATTTCGAAATATTAGCGCTTGTAAATTGTCTTTTTTTGCGATTGTGGCAGGACAACAATCACAAGCTTCATCAGGCACAATAGAGGTGACCTCCTGTTCAGGATTAAAAGTAATTCCTCCATCGTTTGAATGACTTACGACGTATCTCGGGTTCAACCAAACCTGGTCATGAACCATGTAAATTACACTTGGGTTTCCATTATTATCAAATGCAATGTTCGGAAGCCAGGCTACACCAACAGGGTGGGAGTCAGTTCGAAGAGGATCACTAAAACTATTACCACCATCTGTTGATCTCACGCTGTACACGTGTCCTTCTTGTATTGGGTTCTCCTTAAACACTATCATAATGTTATCTCCAGATGCATCTATTTCTGGTCCTGTCCAATTGGCCAAATAGCTTTGAAAACCAGTTGGTGTTATTTGAACGGGAGGATCAAAGTCCGACCCATTGAATTTAGCAGTATGTAAGCTTCCATCAGTGTTTCTACCAAAAACAACAACGGGTTGATCCTGACCATTCAATACGATTCTTGGTCGAGTATTTCCATAAGTGCTTCCTTGAGCAACAGATATGGTGTCTTCCCATACAATTACCGATTGGCTTTGGTTGTATGCGTTAAAAGGGATTAGGATGATTAAATAAATACTTAGCTTGATTAGTTTTTTCATAGACTAAAGTTACAAAAGAAAAGACTTACTGAAATGCATCCAAAAAATGAATATTTTATTATTTTTGCACCCACAATGTTGGAAACATCCAACGGGTCCTATAGCTCAGTTGGTTAGAGCACCTGACTCATAATCAGGGGGTCCAAGGTTCGAGCCCTTGTGGGACCACTACTAAAACCCTTTACTAGCAATAGTTGAGGGTTTTTTTTAAGTCCGTGCAACCTTTCTCTTTTATACAGAGTCTTACGTTTTGAAAGCCGCAATTATCTCTTGTCTTTCTCTTATTTCTAGCGGCAAAATTTAAGTTTTTATTTAAATATTTATAATGAGAAAGATTTACCTATTCCCAATTTTTTTAATTCTATTATTATTTGTTTCGTGTGACACAACCGACGTACCTTGTTTGGAAGATTACACATTTGATACAGCTGAAGTAATAGACTGTGATACTGTTTTTTCTACTGAACTACTTGCAGGACAAACCATTCCTGTTGGGAGTGTAAATGTAAGTGTAGTAGACGACGACTTACTAGTAAACTACACCACCACAGGCGATTGGGTAATTGACGAGACTCATGTTTTTGTTGGCGATTGTGCGGATATTCCCTTAAGTGGAGGATGTAATCCACAATTTGGATTGTTTCCTTATACAATGGACCATAATCCTGCAGTACAGAGCTATACGTATATTATACCGATTGCTTCTCTTGACAGCTGTTTTTGTTTTATTGCTCATGCGGCCGTAAGCAATCCTGTTACAGGTGATGAGGAAACAGCCATTGGAAACGGTGATTATGATTTTCCGGGAAATAGATGGGGATGGATTTCAACCATTTGTTTGGGATCATCTGACGACTGTGACCCATGTGTAATTGAAGAAGGAGACTTTAGAACACAAACACAAGGAGGTTGGGGTTCAGTACCTAACGGAGGCAATCCTGGAGCCTATCTTCACAATAATTTCAGTGGCGCATATCCAAATGGCGTAACCATTGGTTGTTCTAGTGGAAATACGATAACATTAACCAATGCGCAAGCAATAACAGATTTTCTTCCTCAGGGAGGAGCCCCTGCAGCATTAGGTACATCATATGTTAATCCTACAGCATCTGATATTACTGTTTTGGCTGGAAACTTACTGGCAGTACAACTTGCTTTAGGATTTGATCAATACGACCCCAATTTTGGAGCTTCCAGTGGATTCTTAGGTGATTTGGTCATCAATCAAGGAGATTTTCAAGGATGGACTGTTTCGGAGCTTGTGGCTCTTGGAAACGAAGCCTTGGGAGGATGCAATGCGAATTACTCTTTAAGTGCCATTAATGACGCCTTATCTGCGATCAGTAACAACTTTGTGGATGGAACCTCAAACCAAGGATTTTTGGACTGTCCATAATCGCGCTAAACTATGCAAACTATGAGAAGGCCCTGGCGTAAGTCAGGGCTTTTTTATTGGATTTTATTCCTGCTTTTCATTGAGCTTATCAGAAAGTGTTTTGAATTGAGTTTGTCCTTTGTAGATTTCACTAATCTGATCTTCAATCTTTTTTATGAGTTCATTGGATTTTGTATTTTCTCCAATCCAGATTTTATTATTCTTTTTGTTTTTCAACTGGAATGAGGATTCAAGTAGAGTGATCTTTTTAACGGCAGATTCAATACGATTGAGCTCGCCCGACATTTTAGTAACAAGAACCATTTTGGATTGATAGGTACCGTCGTTAATTTGCCCATCTTTTTTTGCATCTTCAAGTTTTTGATTGTAGGCTTTAATTTGTTCATTAATTTTTGATAACGATTGGTTCAATTGGCTGGTGTTGTTTTTTATTTGATTGTTAAATTCAAGTCTTTTTACCTGCTTATACTGACTCTTGTTAATGGCATCACCTAGAATATTCGATGCGGAAGCATATGAATTCCCAAGTTTATTCAATTGATTTGAAGATGTTTTCATCGAGGCTTTTATTTCTTTGAGTTCATCCCATTCTTTTTCATTGGATTTAATTTCATTTTTTCCTTCAATAAGCTTTTCGAATTGATTCCGTTTATTTAGGATACCCTCTTTTTCGCTAAGTAGACTCTGGTAGGCATTGTCAAATTCACTTTTCTTTTTAGAAATAAGCGTAAATGAATTTTCTTTTTTATCGAGGACATTGCTTTCGAGCCCCTTGTAAAGCTGATTTTTCTCTGTGTAATCGCTTTTTGTCAATGAATAATTTGATTCTATTTGAGCGATATTATCGTTCATGGTATTTCTCATGTCATTGGTATTGTAATACACAACACACGATTGCAAAAGGCTCACAATTAATAACAAATAAAATAATTTCATGATGTTAATTTTATATCAAAGTAAATATTTCGGAGGAGAGCTTACTTTAAATTTAACAAAATACCATTACGAATATGAGATATTGTTTCTAATTCATGGCCAGGATGTAGCCATTGAGCGATGTGGCGATACACAACCAGATCAAATAGGGGAGTAGGTAATAAACAAGTCCTTTGAGAGATTTTTGATAGCTAAAGAAGGTATAGGCGATAAGGAATGTAAGACTTGAAATAATAATCAATCCGAATAGGACCTCATGCATATAAAAGAAGCTTGGATTCCATCCAACATTTAAAACCCATTGAATGACGAATAGAAGAACAAATTTTTTTCGATTGTTTACTTTTTCCCAAGCCAAAGTCATAAATAATGAATAACAAATCATGATTGTTGTCCATGCAAATCCAAAAACCCAACCTGGAGGCGTCCATGGTGCTTTGTTTAGAGCTTCATACCAATCGGAAACGGCTCCCTGCCCAGCAAATATTCCGCCAAGGGCCAGTGCCCCAAAATTGAGAGTTAGAAATAAGATAAGTCTTTGTACCATGGCTTTACATTATATAAAAAACACTGACTGTTATCAAATGTTGTGTTTTATTGCGACGAATATGTACTTTTGCAAAAATAAATCAAAATATGATACAACAGATACTTTCTGGTTCATGGAGTAATGGATTTAATTTCAGTGAGATAGGGGTGGCTTCAATGGTTCTATTTGCGGTGATTGATATTGTGGGAAATATTCCTCTCATTATTGCTTTGAGGGAAAAAACGGGAGAAATATATCCAATGAGAACGGCTGGGGCTTCTCTATTTATTTTGGTAGGTTTTCTTTTTGTAGGAGAAAGTATCCTTGGCCTTATTGGCGTTGGAATTAACGAGTTTGCGGTAGCAGGTTCGTTTGTGCTATTCTTTATGGCATTTGAAATGATACTAGGAGTAGAAATATTTAGAGATCATGGTGAGGGGTCAACTAAAGTGGCTTCGATCGTTCCACTGGCATTTCCGATGATTGCAGGGGCAGGAACCATGACCTCATTGATTTCTTTACGCGCGGAATATGCTCTTGTCAATATATTGATCGCAATATTTTTAAATATTTTGGTGGTATGGATCGTACTAAAGTTGACCTCAACCTTTGAACGAATCATTGGAGCCACTGGAATTGCAATTCTTAAAAAGGTTTTTGGAATAATTCTTTTGGCAATAGCAATTAAGTTATTTAGTAGTAATGTGAGCGCACTTTTTTAATTAATGACTGACTAAGGTTTGATTACTTTTTCTCTGAAAATGTCTTTTTGGGTATGAATAACCATAATATATACTCCCCTGGGATATGGGAAATTAAACTCAATAGTTCTTTCTGATTGTTCCCAATCTGTACTTCTTAAGTTGGCCACATTTGAGCCACTAATATTAAAGAGCTCGATATATTCAATATTTGGATTTGTTATATTCAGTATAGCTCTATTGTTATTTATAAATGCCTTCAATTCTGTATCAATGGCTTCATATCCAACAGTTGACAAATTATCAATAAAAATGGTTTCTTCCTGAACACATCCATTAGCATCCATGGCGATAAGAGAATAGCTACCAGAATTTAAACCAGAAACATTATTTGAAATGGTATCTCCATTCAACAAAAAGGTAAAGGGCATGGTGCCACCAAAGGTATATATCGAAATACTGCCTGAAGAAGTATTTGTATACGGAGTAGTTTGAATTTCGAGGTAAAAGTCTTCCATCTCTGACACCAAAACACTTCCATAATAGACGCATCCATTTGTTGTAGTAATGGTATAATCATATACATCCGAAGGCAGGCTATCTATTTCAAATCCGACCTTTCCGTTTGACCAAACTACAGAATCAATTTGTGCAATATTTGCAAATATCAAACTGGCCGCACCTGAAAAATCATCATTACAATCAACATCAACAGCTGACTCTTGAAACAGCGGTATTTGTTCATTAATAATAACAATATCCTCTGAGCGATATAATGTGTCTCCCATTTCATTAAGAGCCTCAAAATAGTAGGTGCCAGGGCCCGTAATTACAAGTGTGGAATCATTGGTACCATCGCTCCAATGGTAATTATCATAACCCGAAAGAGTAATATGAAGACTATCTCCATTGCATAGAATCATTGGATCTGAAGATGAATTGATATTAAAGTCTACTGTTACATATTCTTCTTCATATATAATTATGGATTGATTGACAGTAACATTATACCGCTTTGCTGTAATTCCACTTGGAAACAAAATGGAAATGGAATCAATCACTGTGCTTGTGTCAACACCAAATATTTTGTGCTGTGAGCTTTGTGCAAATAAATTCTCTCCACAAAAAACAGTTTGAAGTTGGTTCACTCCATTGGCGTGAATTCTAATTTGTGCTCCAATTGCCATTCGGTTAGAAACAATGCCTACAGGAGTAATTTTTATGTAATTGTTTTGGTTGCCTTCATTCATTAAAAGATTTGGCAGGGTGTCCTTATTGAGAACGGCAATATCGTAATATCCATCATTGTTTAAATCTCCTTTAACGGGACAAAAGGAAAACGATTCAATATCTCCATCAATAGAGTCATTAATCAATGTGAAGGTTGAACCTTCCTCATTTCTGTACAAAGTTGAAGGGGTTGGTTGAATTTCTCCAAAGTTATTTCCCGTAGCTACGTAGATATCTTCGTAACCATCATTGTTATAATCTACCCAAAGTGCGCCCCAGCCAAAAATATCGGAATCTACATTTTTAGCGGATGCTTGGTCAATAAAATGAGTTCCATTTTGATTTTCAAATAGTTTGTAGCGAAATGGTCCCAAACCAGTTGCCGTAGAATCAACTCCGAAATCCGTGATAAAAATGTCTTGAAATCCGTCGTTGTTGTAATCTGAAATAGATGAGGTCATGGGGTTTTGATCCGGATTTAATACTCCTAATGAATCTGCAAGATCCATAAATGAACCGCCTTCATTTTTGTATAGGGCATCACTTCCTCCAATGCGGTCATTAATGACATGTAAATCAATTTCTTGATCGTTATTGTAATCAAACCAGACTCCCATAAAGGAGGACTGAATACCATTACCCAAATTGAAATTAAATGTTTTGTCTATAAAGGTTCCGTCTCCTTGATTTTCGTAATATTTATTTTGTGATGAATTGGGATCATAGCTACAAACGTATAAATCCAAGTCGTTGTCATGGTCAGTATCTGCGAAGCTAAAACCATAGGGGTTGGCTACGGTTGGGAATAAACCCGAAGAAACGGAAACATCTGTAAAATTGAAGTTCCCATCATTTTTATACAGTCTCAATTCATCCTCATCATAGGATATGAATAAATCTAAAGAACCGTTGTTGTCATAATCAACCCACAACATTTGCCTTACTGTACCATTTGCATAAATGTATGATCCAATGGGTGTGAGCACACCATTTACATTCTTATAAAATAAGATGGAATCATTGTGCATGGGGTAGGTCAAATCATCCCACCCGTCCTCGTCAAAATCAAAAAATGAAAGTCCAGTAGTATTGGACAGGGTAAATTCTTGATAAATATCAATATTGTGGTCGGTAATAACATCAATGAGCTTTTGTCCCTGAATAAGGTTAGTGAAAATTAAAAATATTATGGTGCAAAAAACTCTCATCATATTACAACAAATCTATACGTTTGATAATTGATGCTTATATAATATACTCCTGATGTTAAATGAATAGGAGTGGAGTACCAGTATTTTCCGATTTGATTGAATTTGACTTCCGTTACATTTTCTCCTCCACTATTCAATACCTTGATGTTTTTATACAATGCTTCCTCGATACTACCTGTAAAGCCAATAAAACCTCCAGATGAGATGATGTTTGGATAAAGTTGGATTGATTCCATTTCGTTTTCAAATCCAAGTGAACCAGGTATGGTTAAAACGGTATCAACCCCGTATGGCATCAATAGATTTCCAGCTTTATCTGTTCCATCAACAATGTTCATATCAAAATAATAAGGGTTTGCATCAGTATTGATGAGCTCATACGCCACATTTAAACTCGTTGTGTTCATCCATGCGTAATTTGTTTGAACAAGCTCAACTGGTGCCGTAATAAATGGATTATATTCAAAACTGATGATTTGATTTGTATCCATGTCTTCATCAAATGCTAAGGTCATGTCAATTTGATCTCCAATATTTAGAATATTTGAGCTTACATTGAAGCTTGTTATGGATGGGTTTTTGGTATCGATGGAAATAACGTCATTTTCGGTATATGTCATTTGTATATTGCCTGCGAAGTCATTTCCGAAAAGAACTTGAATGTCAATACTATCTGCCTCAATGTGATCATCTATAACATTGAAGAATGCCCTGAATGTGGAGTCTGTTGTATATGCACTTTCCGAAAAATTAAATTGTAAAGAACCAGACAAGTCATCCAAAGATTCATGTATGATTAATGGTGTTGTTGCTACATCCATTTTTTCATTAAACGAAACATCCACATAATAGGTACTGCTGCCAATGATACTGTCTGTAATCATTGTGGTTAGTGGCAGTGTGTACTCAACAGTAGGTTTTTTCAAATCACTATACAAGTGTGATGGTGTTAAGGTATCAGAAATGATATTTCCATTGATATCGTAAGCTTCTTCGCATATTACATCAAATTCAGTGAAGTCATTGGTGTCAAATAATATCCATAGCTCTGAATTGAGGGTTAAAGAATCTGTCCAATAAGTTGCAAAAGGATTCATTAAAATGCTTTCATGTAAAATATTTCCATCATATAAAGAAAGCTCTGGGATCACACTGGTATTCATCGATTCATCAAATTGAATCACGATATCTACCTGAGGATTGTTATTGAGATCATCAATGTTTATGATGGTATCAGAAAGCAAAATAATAGAAGTAGAGGGGTTTCTAGTATCTATGATACAAATATCGGATTGGATTGGATTTATTAACGGATTGCCATGTATGTCCTCTATATTTTCTATCAGCACATTTACATTGCTTACATTTTCATCAAAGTCCTGAATGTTAAAAGAAGAAACATATTCTTGTGTTGAGTTCCAGTTAGACTGATTTTCTGTAATAGAAGGATTCAAATAATCACCTCCTGAAAAAATAAAGCTAGGTACAAGAGTTACATTACAGGGTTCATCAAATTGAAGGTTAGTTTGATACCCCGATAATAGATTTTCATCTGACAATATAAAGGTATTTCCCTCGTATGACATAAGCTCAGGTTGCTTGGTGTCTATGACAAAATAATCTTCAAGATTAATTTCGGGTAAATGCATTCCATTTGCAGCATCAATACCTTGAATTCGAATCATTGTTGAAAATTGCTCAAGAATATTATTGTTGATGTCAATATCAACTTGTAATTGAAATGAATCAATCCAATACATTTGATTGATTTCAAGGACTTGGTATAAATTGATGGGTGAAAAAACAACCTGTGGTGTATTAGAAATATCCATTGGAATATTAAAGGTGAGATTCAAATTCATACTTGTTCCGGAATCAAATGAATTGATAATTGTGTCACTTAATGTGCTAGATAAAATAGATTCTTGAGTAACTGAAAAGATGGAATCCGCTTTGTTAAAGGAAAGTTCACCAATCTGTCCACCGATCATTCTTCCGGGAATGTCGTCCACTGGGGGATGAATACCTCCCCATATTCTACTCAGACTACATTGGTCTGCCGCATCCCGATAGGATGCCCATTGTAATGTAATAGTCGTACTTGGACCTTCTTCAAAATGAAGGAATTCGTTTTGAATGGCCGTAAACTCGCCTAGCCCTCCTGGAAAATAAGGAGATCCTGTAATTTTTTCTAATATTCCTGCTGCAGCCCTTGAAAAGGTGGAATGCCCAGAAACAAAACCAGCAAATGGAGGAGTAACGAAGGTCGGTCGTTGATAAGGCCACCAGTTTTCACCCAAAATCCAATCAACTCCGGCAACATCAATTACAGGGTCAATAATGAAATCATGTCCTTTCCATGTGTATAGCTTAATTTTACCAACATTTTCATATGTAATTCCTGCCAAGGGATCAAGTGAGTCCACAATTTCAATATAACCGGGCATAAGTGGAATGCCATTTGGGTGATAGCTGCTCAAGGACGTATCGGAACTTTGCCCATTTTGAACCATATATCTTATGGATGAAACGGGTCGGATGTAATCATAGAACCCTTTCAGACTCCATGCACTAATCGCAGCATCATGCATGGCTCCACCAAGAGTAAGATGTGCCTTTACATCATATTCAAGGGCATCTAATTCAGGACCAGTTCCTTCCCAATTTCTCTCGAAAGTAGGTTGGTCAGTGACGTAATGGTATATTTCAAACCAATGTCCAGGGGGTGTTTCTGAATCAATACCGTCAGCCCAAAATTCAGCAAGAACTCTTGCGTAATCACCCCTTGGAACAAATTGAGGCGTATAAGGCTGACCAGTGACTGGATTAACGATATAACCGTTTGAAGGGTCTCCGCCATTCATATTATAGAATGCAGCGTATTCACTTGAGTCACTTGGATACCATGTGTTATTGCCAATTGATGCTGGTGAAATATCCCACATGACACCATCTGAAGGATCCAAATGTGATTGCCAGATACTCACCAATGAATGGTTCCATTTGTAAAATGATTCCCATGCTAATGAATCATTTAAGTCCAAGTATGCAGGTTGCACGGTATCGAAATATACGTTATAGGCATTTCCTTCTCTAAAGCGAACATTTGACATGCTTGACTGAAGAGCAAAGGGAGTTACATTTCCCCATTCTGGTGATATGAATGGTACTGTACTCTGAACATTATTTCCAGATTGATCAATGGCTGAGTCTAAGGTAAGGCTTTGCCATCTGTTAGGGTCAATAATGTCTGGATTACCCGGCTCAGCCATAATCAATGGTGGATTAATTGGGGCGTAGAATGTATTTTCATAATTCAAGAGCTCGTTGGAGCCATCATTATAAGCATAGTTTAACATTTCTTGTGCCAAATAATTACCTAGCTCAGCAGGACCGCCATTCACATAATCGGTACTCGTATTGTTCACATTATAACCATGCTGCACCATATAATTGTACATCAAGGTATAGGTATTGAAAAAACTTGGTGAGTTTTGATAACGTCCCATTAAAAAGAAATAGGAGGCATGCGATATGGCCTCATGTTTGGCACTCTCTACATTGAGAGGTATGTTCATACCAGAAAAATCACAATAGTAACCGTTGAAAAACTTGCCTAAAAAGTAAGTGTCTTTAGTAGGTTCATATGCGGCCCATAGGTCATATGCAATTATGGAATGCTGATAAAGATTTCGGGCATGTACCGTGGGACGAGCAAAGTCATTTCGTATTGCTTCAAGAAGAATTTCATTCCAATCGTGTGCAACGGAATGCTGAGCAATGCCGAATTCAGCATTAAAAAAGAGGCAACAAAACAGTAGTACTGTTTTGAACCGTAAGAATAATAGTTTCATAGTTAGCATTATGAATATAAGAATAAAATCTTAAAGTACTGTAAATGAATGATTAAGAATTTCCATTTGTTTGATTAGAAAATTATGCGATCATGGTTTTTTAATCATTATTGTAACAAAAATTATTTTTTTGGTTTACCTATCGATGTTGATTATACCCTAATGATTATTGAAAATATTTCTTGTTTTAGTCTGAAATCAGATTACAAAAGCTTCACACTAACGATGAATGACGCTTCTATTTATTTGGGTTACCTTATGCATTTCAAGCACTTGAAAATTTCGAGTATGGAGTTGGTTTATCAGAAAAACGCAGGTGTAAGGCAAAGGAAGGGAACCAAACACCCTATTCGGAGGATGAAGAAAAAGATAAATCATACAGGTAAATTACTTCAATACCTTTCCATGCATCAATATGATATTCTCCTATATGAGATTTCGTTTAGTAATGGGTGGCGAATAAAAATGACGTCGAACTGCTGGGTATCTATTTACACGAATACCCAAAAGGAAAGAAATGAACTATTCGATACAATAATCGGTGGCTTTGGATATGACAAAATACCTTTAGACGCTAAAATACCTAACCTTACGTATGCTATGAATTATGACCGTCCACCTACCACAATAGGCATTGATCAAACACCAGATGAGTTTTGGATGGAAGACGAAAAAGACGAATGGCGCACAAAGAATGCGTTTTAACCTAAAAAAATAATTTACGAAAATAGTTGACCTATTTTTTTATAAAGCTTAAGATTTTTTCATATTCTTTATACTCAATTGTTAATAGATAAACACCACTTTCAGTTTGACTTATGTCAATCCAGTTATTTTCTGCTGTCATCAAGTTGCTGTAAACGAGTTTACCCTCTATACTAAGTATTTTAATTCGTGCTCCATTAAGGCTTTTTGAAAACGTAAAACGACCGGTATTCGGATTTGGATACAGAATAATATTATTTAGTAGGTTTTCTTCGATACCAACTGTACAGTCTTCTACTATGATGGTCACTTCACTTGAAGCTGAACATCCATTGTTATCTGTGTATTCGTATGTAATAACATGTGTTCCAATTCCAGCTGATGAAGGCGTAAAAACATTCCCACTCATCCCAGGTCCAAAATACGTTCCTCCTGCTGGAGAACCTTGAAGATTGAATACATTGTCGGTGAGACATGCCACCGACTCAGGACTAACCAATGAAACGTTCGGTCCGTTTTCAACAGTTATGGTGATTTGAGTAGATGCCGAACAACCATTATTGTCGCTGTAAGTATAGCTAATGGTATGTGTTCCTGGTCCAGCATTTGATGGGTTGAATGAAGCACCGCTCATGCCTGGTCCAGCATAATTACCTCCGGAAGGAGAACCTTGAAGATTGAATGGCGCTGCTGAGCTACAAACCGAATTGTTTGGTGTAGTCAGTGATACATTGGGAAGGTCATTTACCACTACTGTAGCTGATATCGAGTTGGTTCCATTATTGTTACCTACTGTTAAAGACACCGTATACGTACCAGAATTCGTGTACTGGTGAGAAGGATTGGCATCCGTACTGGTTGTTCCATCTCCAAAATTCCAATTCCAATTGTTCACTCCACCTGTTGAATTGTCATCAAACTGAATCACATCACCCAAGCAAATAGATGAATTTTGTGGACTAAATGACGCTGATGGAGGTGTATTTGTAGCATCTCCAGTAATGTTAATGTTGTCTATGAACAAATTATTACCATTGATACCGTTGTTGACAGATTCAAATTTGATAATCACACCACTAATTCCAGAATAGGCATTCAAATCAATGACAAAACAATCGGATCCAACCGTTCCCATACACCAATCTCCTGCTGCTGGAACAAACTCAACTGTAGAGGTGTATGCGGTTGCAAATGAACCTGTACCATCTTCAGCGTAACTCGCTAAATATTGGAAGGTAGCTCCACAATCTGTGGATATCAAAATCGCTAAAGAATCTCTGGATTCTTGATTGTATCTTCTGAAAGCATGCTCAAAGGACATCTCAATGTTACTGTATGAACCAAAATCAAGTGCTGGTGTCTGAAAAGCGTCTCTTTCATCACCATTCTCATAGTTGAAAAAATCCATTTTCGCAGCTTTATCGCCAGGTGTTGTTCCAACAACGGATACAATTTCCCAAGTAATACCGTTGTCAGGATTGCTCATATACCAATCATTCGCTGCAAAGCTATTGGATTCGAAATCTTCTGTAAAAGGCAAGCCAACATAAGTGTCGTAGAGGTAATAGTCTGATGTCATGTTATCGTTAAGTACGTTCGCATCTGGATTTCCATCAGGGTTGGAGGTCGTAATGCTAAAAGTAGATGCACCTCCATTTCCATTGAAGACAGGTAGGGTAACGGTAACCGATGATCCTGATGGGATGCTCCCAGTGTAGGTCATTGATTGGGCACCTCCTCCGTAGTCGTAATCTAAATCAACAGAAGATACGGATTGCGAGCCGTAATTAAAGAGGACTACTTGCGCTTCTATTGAAGCATCACAAATGGTCCCTTCAGGATTTAAAATTTCACTCACACCAATATCATAGGAAAGATTGGAAGATATACAAAAGTTATTGACTTCTTCTGTCCCGTAGTCTGAATTGGCAGCCTGTATTTCGGCTACTACATTTCCACTTGACTCCGATATATTATATGACCCATCCACTGTACATGATCCGTATTGACTTCCGTACATTCCATCTCCATAACCATCAGTAATGGTAAAGACATAACATCCCGCTGCAAGACAGACATCACTTTGATAGGTCTCACCACCGGTAATATCGGTGTAAGGTCCACCTGAAGCAAGGATTGCTGTTCCGCCCGGTTCGGTAATGTTCCATAGAACCTCTGATCCCCAGCAATCTGTCGTAACTTCTACGGTTGCAATTTGACCTGTGGGAATGATATTAAAATTAGAGCTTTGAGCATTGTTAGAGTTGTTTTGATCCGTATTTCCGTTTGGTGAGTTACAAGAAACAGTTAATGTATGAGCTCCAGTAGCTAATGTTGTAGAGGGTAAAGAAATGCTTTCTACTCCACCTTGTCCCAGTGAACCTGTCCAATTGATCGTTTGTGCAGCACCGCCATCATATTGATAAGAAATACTTACAGAGTTCAGTGTCTGACTTCCATAGTTTCTCAATTCAAATTGTGGATTTACTGTTGCGGTGCACAACTGGCCTTCGGGTGAGAAAATATTGGTAATTCCTGCATCTAAACTATAAGTAAATGCATTTAAGCAAATCAACGCCTCTTCCGCGTTGATTCTTCCTGATCCAAGTTGACCTTGATAATTTGGATTTGCTGATTCTATATTGTCTGCAGATGAGAGTAAGCAACCCACAATATCTGATGGTGAAGCGGATGGAGCATGAGAGATCATCAGGCCAACCAAGCTTGCAACCATTGGCGAAGCCATGGAGGTACCCTGTGACATAGAATAACCAGTACCCTCATTGGTACTCAAAATCTGAGAGCCGGGAGCAGAAACGTCTATCCATGTTCCATACTGAGAAAAACTTGATTTTGCATCACCATTTGTTGTTGCTGCAACACTGACTACATTGTCATAGGCTGCCGGATAAAACTGCTGGTTTGTATTATCATTTCCTGCAGCTGCGATTAATATTACTCCCGCATTCCAAGCATAGTTGCATACATTTTGACCATAATTTGATAATCCTCCGCCTCCCCAGGACATATTTATTGCATCTGCACCATTATCGGCGGCCCAGATAATTCCGTCATAACCTCCTGTTAATGCACCTGTAGAACAATTTCCAATTTTTATAGGCATCACACTGATATTATATCCAAGTGAGGCAACCCCTAGGTTATTGTTGGTTTCAGCGCCTACAGTTCCCGAAACATGAGAACCATGAAAACCATCGTTTCCACCACAAGGCGAAGGATCATTGTCATCATCCACAACATCTCGACCGGGCACCACCTTATTGACAAGGTCTGGGTGATTGATTTGAATTGCATTGTCGGTAACCGCGACAACCACATTGGCATCACCTATAGAGATATCCCATGCCTGTGGAGCATTGACTTGGTACAAGCACCACATACCATTATTAAATGAATTCGTAAAGTAAGGATCGTTTGGTGTTAAAAAGGATTCGTGAAGTTCTTTCTTTTCGACGTATGCCACATCTATTGTTTGTCTGAGATCACTGATGAGCTGCTCGACCATTTCGATTTCGCTAAACTGGATTTCGTATGTTCTCGACAGACGAGCGTCCTGAATGTTAGGGTGAATTAGCTCTAATGATTCAATACCGAATTGATCAATTAAGGCATTTGAAAAAGGCATGTGCGCTTCCGGGACAAAGCCCTCGATTGTTTTGTATTTTGCTTGATTTTCAGCAAGTTCAAAAATGATTTTTCCGTCTTGATACCACCTGTAAATTTTTTGGCTGTTAAGGTTTAGGAAAATAAAGAGAAAGGTAATTGTTACTACTATAGATTTCATTGTCATTTGTTTAGATCTTAAAAATCTTAAATTTTGCTTGAATTTGCAAAAAAACACACGGGTAATTTCAAATAAATTATTGGATATAAATCGTTACATAAAAAACAAAAAACAGATTGTGTGTTTGGATAGGTACTTATTTGAAAAAGTAATTTAAATACTTAAATCTAAATCAAATAAAACTTATAAGATAGCCAGTAATTGCCCCAAATAAAACAATAAATGCACTATTTAATTTTTTAAACACAAAAACTGTGAGAATACTTAAAACGGCAATAAGCATCATTCTCCAATCGCCAGTAGTTTCTTTAGCCATTTGTATGCAGACCACTACTATTACTGAAACAGCAGCAATGTTGATGGCATCTAAAAAAGCACGAAGAATTTTTGACTTCTGCATTTTTGGAATCAATGGGTTCAAAAGCCCAACGAATAAAAATGACGGTAAAAAGATGCCAATGCTTGCAAGAAGAGCACCACTTAGTCCATTTAATTGCCAACCTATAAATGTTGCTGTCGAGAGAACTGGTCCTGGGGTAAATTGTCCAATGGCTATGGCGTCCATGAGCTCTTGACGCGTGAGAAGATGTGTAGAAACAAGTTCAGCATCTAAAAATGCGAATAAAACATAACCGCTCCCATATAAAATAGCGCCTACCTTAAGGAAAATGAGAAATATTTTCAAACTCCCAAGCTTTAAGGGAACGGACCCAAATATGTAGAGGGGTGCGAAAGAAGTTAAGGTGTTTCTATTGTTTTTAATTAAATATATCAGTAGGCCAAGAAACCCGCAGGCAAATAAAGCAAGCACTTCATTCAAACCAAAAAGACAAGCACTTATGGTAATGGCGCCAAGAAATGCAAGCTCAGTAGACTTTACAGCTTTCTTGCCTAGTTTATATGCAGCCATGACGATGATCGCAATAACAGCAGGTTGAATACCATAAATAAATGGTTTCACCTCTGGTAGCTGACCATATTCAACATAAAACCAAGCAAATGAACCCGTAATCAGTATAGCCGGAAGAAGAAAACTTAATCCTGCAACAATAAGTCCTTTCCATCCAGCTCGCTCATACCCGATATGCATGGTCATTTCGGTTGAATTAGGGCCAGGTATTAGATTGGTGGCGCCAATAAGATCTAAAAAATGATTTTCGGTCATCCATTTGCGTTTTTGAACGACTTCGTCTTCCATCATCGCAATATGGGCAGCTGGGCCTCCGAAAGAAATGGTTCCTAATTTTAGAAAAAGCTTAGCTAGATCTATTAATTTCTCTCGATTTGACATATCAACAGCATCCAGAGCCCGGTAGGCAAGAGTTGTTATTAATTGACGCTAAAGCTACTTTCTTTTTAGGTGTTGAAATACCACATTGATCTTCAGCAAGACAATTGGTGAACTTAGATTTTAAAACAAAAACACCTGATTCGAAGGCTAAAGCATATTTACCAATGGTGTCTCCTTGGTATTCTACCTCAATTTCAGAGTCGGATAGCGGCATTTTGTTGGCTGCCACATCAATAATCTCAATAAGGTTTTTAGGCGTCAGTCTATGTTCTACATCACTTGAAAACCATAACTGAAAGTTAATGTATTGTTCATTTCTGTAGGTTCCTCCGCAATCAATATATGATTTGTTTATGGTTCCTACCTCAGTGATGTGAAAATGTTCAGGTACTTCTATGCCGTTTTCAAGTGAAAATTTTAATTCACCATTGGACTCTAGGGTCTTTTTAAATTCGTTTAGAATCATAATTTTTTTGATTTATACCTCTCCGGCAATTGCTTCACTTACATTAATTATATGATCACCTACCTTTTCGCAAGACGAAAATATATCATTGTATAGTATTCCAGATTGGAATTTATACTCTCCTTTTTCGGCATTTTCCAAGTAGGATTTCTTAAGCTCATTTCTAAGCTGATTTACTTCTTTCTCTGCTTTATCCGCATCATCTAAGGTGATATGACCAAATTCTGAATTTAGATTTTTATTCATTATAGTGAAAGCCTTATCGAGTTGATCAAGCATATTATTTATATTTTCTCTTTGTTCTGGTAAGAAATAGATTTTCTGATCATCTTTTCTTTCTATGGTTTTAGAGATTTGATAATAAATGTCTCCAATTCTTTCGAGGTCATTCGTTATACTCAACATACTTCTAATTTGAGAAGATACCTCGGGACTAATTTCTTGGGTTGAAACTTGATCTAAATAATTCGCTACTTCGACCTCAACTCGATCCGTTATTTCTTCATACTTCATGATCTTATTAAACATTTTGTTACGTGTTTTTTTGTTTTGATCATTAATGAGTGTTCTAACAAATCCGTTCATTCGTGTCGTAACCTCACCAAACTTGGCAACCTCTTTTTTAGCTTCTAAAATTGCAACTTCAGGTATGCTTATGCCTCCAGCTCCGGTAATATAATCTAATTTAAACTCCTCATCAGCCTCTCCTCTTGATTTGACTGTACGCTCTGCTGTACGAACCAAAAATGGTACAAATCCGATCAATAACATTACATTTGCTGCATTAAACAAGGTGTGAAACAAAGCAATTCCTTCAGTAGAATAACCGGTATTTAATGGGTCAAATGCAGTTCCGTGCCACTGGCCAATAATCCAACCAATTCCATCTAGAAAAAATGGAATCACTAGTAACATCCAAGTAACGCCAATTACATTGAAAAGGGAATGTATTCTTGCCGAACGCTTGGCATGCACATTTCCAACTAAAGAAGCCAATTCAGCTGTAATCGTGGTTCCGATATTTTCACCCAAAACCATTGCACAGGCAACTTCAAATGGGATTATACCTTTAGACACCATTGTTAAGGTTAGCGCCATTGCTGCGCTCGAAGATTGAATAACAATAGTTACTAAGGCTCCAAGTGCTACGAACATTAAATTGCTTAAAAACGGGATGTCTTTATAATTCACAAAAAATTGAACCAATGCTGAGTCTTTGTCTAAATCTGGAACAGATTCCTTTAAAAATTGTAATCCTATAAATAGAATTGCAAAACCTATAATGGCATTAGCAAGATCTTTAGATTTTCTAAAAGACATAAATAGAAGTGGGGCACCTATTGCAATGAGCACTAATGCATAACTTGACACACTTACTTTAAACCCAAGCATAAGTACAAGCCATGCAGTTATTGTTGTTCCAATATTAGCTCCCATCATAACGCCTGCAGATTGTCTTAAATTCAAGAGTCCCGCGTTTACTAAGCTTACAGTCATTACAGTGGTAACCGAAGATGACTGTACAATGGCCGTAGAGCTAAACCCAGTTAATACTCCTTTGAATCGATTGGAAGTTATAGATCCTAACATTTTACGGAGCTTTTCTCCTGCAGTTCGCTGCATTCCATCACTCATTATTTTCATTCCAAAAATGAAAAGTCCAAGAGAGCCAATCAAAATAAGAAGCTTCATTAGTCCCCAACCTCTTTCTGTCTTTGCTTTGATTTTATCAGACCAAACGACATCAGAATCTTTTGTGATTTTATCACCCTCATTTATATCAACCAAACCTACATGAACAATATATTTTTCAGCTCCTTGAAGATCTTTTATTTCAAAACTTGTTTCATTTAGATCAATTGGTTTTGTGAATTTCCAATCACTTCCTTCGTAACCTTTTTTATTTCGTTTGGCACCAATTTTTGTATTGTATTTAATTACAATTTGTTTATCAGTTAAGTGATTATAGGCTTCATAATCCAGACTCCAAGTTATTTTTAGACCTTCTGGTTTAGCATGAGCTTTCAGATTTTTAAATGTCTCCTCGTTAATTCCAGTTGAATCGGATGATATAACATTTTCAGTTGAATCGTCCAAAACTAGAGTGTCGGTTGCTTCAATTGCTAATTCAGTTTCGGAATTAGGATTTGAATCTCCATCGGCTTGAGCCCAACTGAATGTCGCAGAAATAAGTAATAAGGAAATAAATAAAATATTTTTCATAATTCATTTTTTTTACAAAATTAATAGGTAATCTTTTCTACCATACATCAAAATGAATTATTAACATGGACTTAATGATTTGTTAACATTGTATCTGGCTAAAACACTGATAAATAGAAGGGTAAATATTTTAACTATTGATAGTTTAACACTTGTTTTTAGAATTACCGATTCTATATTAACAATGCGTTAAGAATACTTTAAGAGTTCTTTAAACTTGAAAAATTATAGTCTCCTTTGTCAAAAATTTAAATGAATTATTGATTATGAGAAAGATTTTAATTTTATGTTTTGTGTGCCTATCAGCACTTTCATACGCTCAGGACATTACGAACACACCATTTGGAAAAGGTATCATTAATCTTGCGTCTAAGGATTCATCATGGACGACAAAAGTGGCTTTTCGTTTTCAGACACGATATGATGGAGAGTATGATTTTTCTGAAAGCAACTTCTCTGATCGTGCTTATGTGCGAAGAGCTAGAATCAAAGGCCACGGATATGCCTTTAGCCCTAAAGTCCAGTATAAATTTGAATACGATGTGCACAATGGGCAAGTATTAGACGCTGTTATCAAATGGAACTTTGCAGGAAACTGGAATCTTTGGTTTGGTCAAACAAAATTGCCTGGAAATATTGAGAGAGTTTTTTCTTCTCAAAAACTACAACTCGTTGATCGTTCTCTACTCAATAAATATTTTACACTCGACCGTGATGCTGGATTTCAGTTGAGACACAATTTAAATCTAGGAAAAACATTTTTGATCCGTTCAAAGCTAGCCGTTTCGCAAGGAGAAGGTCTCAATAGAAAATCATGGTCCACAGGAAATGGTTACACTGGAAGGATAGAGCTTCTTCCTTTTGGAAATTTCACGAAGAAAGGAGATTATTTTGCATCCGACCTTAAAAGAGAGGAAACGCCAAAACTGATGCTCAGTCTCACCTATGATTACAACGACAATGCTGTTCGTCAAGGGGGACAAATGGGTGATGATATATTGGGGTCTACAAGAGATTTACAGAGCATTCAAGCAGATGCGCATTTCAAGTATAAAGGCTTGTCTTTTTTCGGTGAATATGCCAACAGAGTAGCAACAGACGGTGGGCCAATAAATGAACTGAATGAAATTTACCATACGGGTTCTGCACTAAATCTTCAAACAGGTTACCTATTCAAAAATAATTGGGAATTAGCAGGGAGGTATACTCAAGTAAATTTCGAGGACGAAACTGGACTTGATAACTTCACACAATATACTGTTGGGTTTTCAAAATATATTGTCGGCCACAACTTGAAAATTCAAGGTGATTTCGGTATCACTCAAGAAGCAAACAATAATGATATTCTCTTTATCAGACTGCAAACAGAATTTAATTTTTAATTCAATATGTAATAAAAAGAGCCCCATTTGGGGCTTTTTTTATGACCCATTTTTTCTGAGGATTAAAATGTAAATATATATTGAACAAGTTTTGGCGTAATACTTGTATTATCATAAGGAAATCTTGTCTTTCCTTATGTTATGAAGTCACTTTTAAAATATAGAATCCTAAAATTTTCTTTCACATGTGTGGCCTCTATTGCTTTTTATCTAGGTTTACCTCAAGAGCAGCGAGAGACGCTGAGAACATATGTCAAGCAAGAGTTTTTTGAATTTTTTAATATTGATCAAGAAGTACCTACTCAGATTCCCCAAGATCGTTTTCTTCCAGACCTCAGTAAGGTAGATGAAGAAACAGCATATTATTTTAATCAAATTCTACGTTATTCTGAGAGTAGGCCAAATACAGAAGGGCCCATTTATAAATGGAATAAAGACATATACGTGCATCTTTATGGGAATTACAGCAGCCCAAATAAGAAAGAAGTAATGAAGGTGATTAAGGAACTAAACAGGCTTATCGCACCGCGGAGAATTCATCTTGTTAAAAATCCGAACAGGGCAAATTCTTTCATATATTTTGGGTCCATAAGCGAAAATAATAAGAATTCGAAGTCTGGTCTAAGGTTAAATGGGCAATATTATGGACACTTTAATATCCTTGCTCACAAACAAGAAATTCAGCGTGCATACATTTTTATTAATACGCATGATTCAAGTCGTAAACGACAAAAACATGTGATTCGAGAGGAAATAACGCAATCTTTGGGATTTCTAAATGATACCTATGATTATCCTGAAAGCATTTTTTACCAAGGGTACTCAGAGAGCAATACTTTTTCGGAGGTAGATAAAAGAATTATAAAGCTTCTTTATCAGTAGAAGTGATTAGATAATCCAGGACCCTCCTACGGATATAACATTGGCAAGATCAAGATAGGATTGATGGGTGTCTTCAGTTATGCCTCCGGTAGGGCAAAATTTAACATCTGGAAAAACCTGTCCATAGGTTTTTAAAGACTTGATTCCTCCAAATAGATGTGCAGGAAAAAACTTAAAAGTGTCCCAATTCAATTGTTTTCCTAGAATAATTTCACTTGGGGTTGCTATACCTGGAATAAATGCGATTTTACTATCTTCGAAATGAGGTGCCAATTGCTCATTTATACCAGGGCTTACCATAAAAGCTACTTCTAAATCCTTGGCTTTTTGAATCTGATCTGAGCTTACTACTGTGCCTATCCCTACATCAAAATTTGAAATGTTTAGTTTTTGCGCCAAGGCTATGCAGTCAAAGGCCATTTCCGTTCTTAGGGTGATTTCTATGCAATTGATGTTACTCTCAATAAGTTTGTCAATTGTCTTTTCAACATCATCGATACTAGTGAAATTAACTACAGGAATTACAGTATGTTTTGATAAAACCTGTCTAATGTTATTTTGGGTCATTTTCTTCTGCTATTATAGTAAAGTCATTATTTAGTGGGTCAATAGCTATGCTTAAATCATTTATCACTGATTGAAAGCTATTGCGATTACAAAAGTGCAATAAATTTTGATGTCTCTCTTGTAAATGCCCCTTAGGAAATAGGGCATCCTTGATTTTTTCAATTCGAACCAAATCATCTTCATGGTTCTTTTTCTTTTCTTTTAAGATTTTACTTTTGATTTGATCAATTGATTTTTCAATCTTTTTAAGTTCTGATCCAATCCAAGCGTCGAGGTTTTTCTGTTCTGAAGATGATGCTCTAAGGCTTGTTTCAAGCAGATTTAGTCCTCTGGCAATCTCCTCGTCATTTAAAGGAGCAGTATCATTCTTTTGTACATGCTTCTTTTTTATACTTGGCAAATCCTCGAATAAATCTTTAACAGTTAAGCCTAGCTTTTCGATTTTTTTTGTTGCTCCTAGGTCCATCCATAATAGGTTTGCTCGAAATTGAAGTAGGGGATAGGGAAGATTGGCTTTTTCAAAAACAGCTTTAAGTTGTGCCCAATAATTCATTTCAGCCATGCCACCAACATAGCAGAGGTTCGGTAGTATGTATTCTTGATAAATTGGCCTCAGGACAGCATTTGGAGAAAATTGATCTGCTTGCTCATTTAGCATAGATAATAATTCATGTAAGCTATAGGTTTGGTCACCTATACTAAAACCCTGTTCCGTTTTAATAATTCTTTTTCGTTCATTTTCAGTTAGATAAAACAAATTGATCTCTCGAGAATGGACTTGTGTTTTTCGCTTTAATTTTTTTAATTTTTCGTTTGTTTCTTGAATTGAATGATTTGAAAAACCTTCCTTAAGCTCTAACTCGATTATAGGTTTAAATAGGTCCTTAAGTTCTTTATTGTCACCGTCAATAATGATGAGTCCTTGTTCAGAAAATATTTCATGTAACCAGTTCATAAAAGCTTCACCGTAATTATCTCCTTTTATTGTATTGAAAATAACCTTAAGCTCTTCACGACGTTCTTCATTAAAAAGACTTAAAAGATGCTCAAATACATCCTCAAGACCCTCATTATTAAACCTTCCAACAGCTCCCCTTTGATTGTGCTCCCACTTTATTTGTTTGTTAAACAAATGAAGATGATCTATTTCATCACTATCATGGTCTTCTGATGCCATCCAAAAAACGGGAATGAAATGATTTTCAGGGTGTTTTTCATTAAGTATCTTAGAAAGATTGATTACGTGAATAATTTTTAAAAAGAAATACATAGGCCCTCCCAATAAGCAAAGCTGATGACCAGTGGTAATGGTGTAGGTGTTAGAATCTTTAAGCCGATTAATTTGATCAATTGCAAGATCATTATTATTGAGATGTTGATATTGTTCTGATAGTACTTCAGTTAAAACATTTCTTTTTTCTTGATCAAAGCTATTCTTCTTTAGATGAACTTGTTCGCTGAAATTTTCCATCGAAAAAGGAAGTCCAATAAAGTCTTTTAAATTCTCTTGATGAGAAATGAAATCTAAATCATTTTTCGAAAATAGATTGAGCTCCTTTCTCGATATATGGCTTACTTTTTTCATCCTTTTAGTTGAATTTAATAGATTTTGAAGGTGAAACTCTTGAAATAACCATACTTGGTATTAGTAAGCTCAGCATACATACAATAAATGTGATGATATTAATGGCTATAACATTCGTCATGCTCAATTCAATAGGAACTTCAGATAGATAATACACCGTCGCATCAAGTTTTAGAATTTGATATTCATATTGAAGATAGCACAATACCAATCCTATTATATTTCCAATGATCATTCCCTTTAAAATAATAGATGCAGTTTGATACAAAAATATTTTTCTGATACTCCAATTGTTGGCGCCAAGCGCTTTTAAGATGCCTATGAAATTTGATCTAATCACAATCATTACCAATAAAACAGAACCTATATTTATAATGCCGATAATTAGCATTAAGATAATAATAATCAGAACATTAGTGTCTAAAAAAGAAAGCCATGAGAATATTTCATTTTCTGATTCTAGTATGTTTATAACCCTTAAAACCTCTCCATGTTCGTTGGGTTCTAATTCAATGATTTCGTCAATTTTTTGATGCTTGCTCTCTAAATCATCCCAATTATTAATTTGCACTTCAAAGCCAGAAACAAAGTTCAATGAGTTTTCTTGAGCTACCCCAAAATCGTTCAGTTCTTGAACACTTGACAAGGAAGCGAATATTATTTCATTATCTATTTTTTCAATACCTGTTTCAAATATTCCCGCAATTTTGAAACGTTTCATTAAAGACCTTTTTTTAACAAAAAAGATAGCAATCTCATCTCCTATTTTAAAGTTGAGGTCATTACAGATTTTTTTCGAAAGCACAATTTCTTTATTCGTTCCGTCGAAAGAAGGAAGCTTACCCGAAACGAGCTGTGATTTTAGAAAATCCATTGGGTATTGGCGGTCAATTCCTTTTAAAACTACCCCCGTCACCTCTTGTTTAAATGATCCTTCATTTTTAGCATCGGAAAATTTATCCGATCTAATCAAAGCGGGTTTGTATATCACAGGTGCAACGGATTGAATGCCATCAATCTCCTCCAATTGTGCTATTTTCTTTTGATCAATACGAATGGGGTCTGATTCATAAATATTCTTGTTTCCATCTTTCATGATAAACAATGGTGCGCTGAATCCAACAATCTTTTTTCTAATTTCATTTTGGAAACCTGTAACTACTGCAATGGTAATTACGTTTACAACAATAGTAAGTGCAATACTTATCATGGATATACGCATGATAGGTTTGGAAACTTTTATACCTTTCTTGTCAGTTTTAAGAATTTTGTTCGCTATGAAATATTCAAAAGACAATATTTTGATTTTTAAGTATCAAAAATACACAAAGCATTTTTGCTTGGTGTGGATTTTTTTGTTTTTACTTTTTTCTTGTCATTCTAACGACCAATCTTTGGGCGTGAACCAAAATGATTTTCAAAAACCTTCAAATGATATAAATAATGAGGTTTCTATTTTAATAGGAGCTAATCAGCTCAGCGCTTATTTTGACATCATTAAGAACAAGAGAGTCGCAGTAGTAGGAAACCAATCCTCATTATTATCATCAGGAATTCATCTCGTAGATACCTTGTTGGCCTTGAATCATAATGTAGTTAAAGTATTCTCTCCAGAGCATGGTTTTAGGGGGGTAGGAAGTGCAGGAGAACACATCTCTAATTCTAAAGATCCAATTACAGGGTTGCCAATAGTATCATTATATGGTTCACACAAGAAGCCAACAGTTGAGGATCTAAATGATATCGATGTTGTGCTTTTTGATATTCAGGATGTTGGTGTGCGATTTTACACCTATATTTCAACATTGCATTACGTTATGGAGGCATGTGCTGAAAACGATATTCCATTGGTCATTCTTGATAGACCAAATCCAAATGGCGATTATATAGATGGACCGATTTTAGAAAGTAAATACAAATCATTTGTTGGAATGCACCCCGTACCTATTGTTCATGGAATGACTATTGGAGAATACGGTAAAATGATTAACGGAGAACAATGGCTGAAAAATTCTATTCAGTGCGAATTGGTTGTAATCCCAATGCTTAATTATAATCATCAAATGAAGTATAGTCTCCCTATACCTCCATCTCCAAACCTTAAAACAGATGCGGCAATTAGATTATATCCCAGCTTATGCCTTTTAGAAGCTACTAGTGTAAGTGTTGGGCGCGGTACTTCAGCTCCATTTGAATGGTACGGCCATCCTATGTTTCCAAAATCAGACCTTTCTTTCACCCCAAAATCAATTGAAGGAGCAAGCAAGCCGAAACATGAAAATAAGAAGTGCTTTGCCTTAAAGCCTCAGATTGATTATACGAGTAAAGAAATCAATTTAGAATATGTAATTAAATCTAGAGATTATTTAATCGGTGAGGATTTTATTACGCGAAAATCATTTTTCCAGAAGCTATCAGGAACGGATAAGTTGCATGACCAAATTGTAACGGGATTGAGTGAAGAAGAAATCAGAAAGTCGTGGCAAAAGGGACTAGATGAGTATGCGCTAATGAGGTCAAAGTACTTGTTATATGACTAGTCAATCTGATTTTGACTTTTTTCCACTTTAGCTTTCATTTCTTCAGCGTATGAGGTCAAACGGTTTTCAACAGACTTATCGGTAGCACCAATGATTCTAGCTGCAAGAATACCCGCGTTTTTTGCACCATTAAGCGCTACGGTCGCGACAGGAATACCATTTGGCATCTGTAGAATACTTAAAATTGAATCCCAGCCATCTATTGAATTGGATGACTTTATAGGCACTCCAATAACAGGTAGGGTAGTCATAGAAGCTGTCATGCCGGGAAGGTGGGCAGCACCACCAGCACCAGCAATAATCACTTTTATTCCCTTTTTAGATGCGCTTTTAGCGTATTCCACCATTTTTTCGGGGGTTCTATGTGCAGAAACAATTTGAACCTCTGATTCAATGCCAAAATCATTTAATATTTCTTTGGCATCTTTCATTATTGGAAGATCGGAAGCACTTCCCATTATAATTCCTACTTTAATCTCCTTCATTTTCTATATTTTTATCATCATCAGATTCTACATTAACCCTCTTTTTCGCAGGAGGTTCATAGTTTACGGTATGTTTTATGTCAGTGAGCATTTGATCCATGGGTTGTTTGATTTCTTCCTCGGTCTCTTTTATCAATTCCGAAATATTGAGGTCTTTCTTAATATCAACACCTGATTTTTTTATCTCATCTTTAATATCATCAGAAGCATTTTTGATTTGATAAATGGCCTTTCCCATTGTTTTTGCAATACTCGGAATACTGTTGGCCCCAAAAAAAAGCAATACGAAAGCAAGTATTAAGATTATTTCACTACCTGCGATATCATTAAGAAATAATAAAAAAGTCATATCAGTGCAAATTTACAACTAATTTAAATGTCAAGAAATTATATTAATTGCTATTAGAATTCAATATCGCATATTTAGACCTTCTCTAAAAGTATTAGAATGAGCTTCAACGATATTTTTTATATCCTCACTGTAACCACCTCCCATTGTGCACACAATAGGAACATTGAGTTGCTTGCTGAATTCGAAAACAAGTTGGTCCCTGTTTTTACAGCCTTGTCTTGATATACCCAGCCTTCCTAGTTTATCCGATTCTAGAATATCTACACCACATTGATAGAATATGAAATCGGGTTCAATTTTATTCCCAATATTTTCGAGCTGTGATTCCAATTGATATAAATAGATTTTATCATTCGTTTTATCCTCTAATTCAATATCTAGATTTGATTTTTCTTTCTTCAACGGGTAGTTGTTTTTCCCATGCATGCTAAAAGTAAAAATTTCGGTCTCATTTTCGCACAATGCAGCAGTGCCGTTACCTTGATGAACGTCTAAGTCTATAATAAGAATGGATGAAACCATGTTTTCATGTAAAAGCCACTTTGAAGCAATAACTTGATCATTAAGTAAACAAAAGCCTTCTCCTCGGTCATGGAATGCATGATGGGTTCCTCCCGCAATATTAAATGCTATGTTCGTTTTTGTTGCAATCTCTGCGGCCATTCTGGTTCCTTCCATAATGGTCAATTCCCGTTCAATAAGCTTTTGAGAATGAACAAAACCTGTTTTCCGTTGAGCTTTTGGTGTAATTTGAAGGGACTTTAAATTCCCAAGATAATTGGAACAGTGAACCCGTTCGACATTTGACGTTTCGATGGCGGAAGGACGAATAATATCGCTTTCCTTGATTGTTCCCTCATAAATCAATTGTCTAGGAAGTAAATCATATTTTTCCATCGGAAATCTATGATTCGATGGTAGAGGGTGCACATAAATGGAATCAAAAACAACCATAATGTATTTTAACAGCTTTAAATTGAGTTTGTTTAATGTTTTGTTCATTAAATCAGAACATCATTTGAAGTCATAAAGAAAGTTAAAAACAAGCAAAATAGAGTAACGTATGCGGTTCATTTCGCTTTTAATTCAAGTGTTAATTAAAATCAAAAATTATGAAAAAGTTAGTTTTTTTATGTATCGCAAGTTGTGGATTGGTACTTGTGAGCTGTGGTGGTACGTCTGCCTCTGACAATCCAGATGTTATAGTGGAAGAAGTGACAACCAAAGATTCTGATGTGGATTTGCACGATCCGGAATCTGAGATTATTGAGCTAAAAGCTGAGGAGCCCATGGAGGATGACAAGCTCAAGAAAAGTAAAAAGAAGGTATAGTTCAAGACCTTCTACATGACAATCTAAAGTCCAGCTGATGCTGGACTTTTTAAATCACCGAATATGTGTTTATGCTCAATAAATTTTTAAATTATTTTCTTGGGGGAAGCAATCATTATCCGTTTATAAATCAATGGCATGACCTAACAAATTTCATACATCAATATGTAAGTACGAATAATGATATCGTTTATTTATTTCAAGTAAGTCTTTCCGCGTTATTGATATTTTGTGTTTTATTTATGGTGTTGATCCCTATTGGATTTCTAATAGATATATCAATCACGTTTTTGTATAAGCTTCGATGAAATTAGAGAAGGGCGGGGTCAAGGAATATTAACGATTTGTTTTACAATTCGAGCCACGGCCGGACAGACCTCTGTATTTTTAATAGTGAGATCCATAATTTGAGCTACATTTTTTCGATCGGTATGCGGGTATTCTCGACAAGCTAATGGTCGAACGTCGTATACTTGGCAAGTGTTGTCTTCATTTAAAAACGAACACGGTGACTTTTGTAACACATAGTCATTGTCATTGTCCAGCGTTAAGTATTTTTCAGTAAAAACTCCTGCTTTCATTCTTAAATGCTTTGCCAGTCGATTAATGTCTGCATTTCTAAAAATCGGACTGGTGGTTTTGCAGCAATTGGCACAGCTCAAACAATCCATTGTTTCAAATTCAGTTTCATGAAGATCGTTGAAAAGATAATTCAATGATTTGGCTTTCTGTTTTTTAAGCTGAAGTAGTTTTTTTCGATAAGCCTTTCGATTCTTTTTGGCTTCTGATAAGCTATTTCGGTCTGTATCGTTTAATGAGTTGTTCATAATATTATATCATCTTATACCAAATTAATATACTTTTGAATATGAATGGTTCAGAAGTGCATTTAATCTTCCCTCATTACCGAAAGCTTTCCAACTACAAGTCGTTTTATAAGATTTTATCAGAGAAAGAGTTTGAAGAGATTCAGATCGTAGGTTCTTCAGCAATTACAACAAAAACAACTGCCACGAAATATCCTGAAATTGTTAGAATTAAGGACATGCTCGAGTGTATCGCTCCTTTTGAATCCAGCACCAAAGAAGAGTTCGAGATACATCGAAAGACGTAACATACATTTTTTTCTGTGTTATGACAAGTAAAGATCTCCTTTATGAAGTCAGTACAATATTTTCTCATTTCAAGTATGTTGCTCTTTTCATTCAATCTGCCTAATGAAGAGCCAGTTTCTGTAAATTTTGACACCAATCCATCAGGTAATGAACAGATTAAGGCATTGAACAGGGCTTATGAAATTGAGCTTATGAATTTGATTAATGCTCATCGGGCTGCAAATGGCTTGAAAAATCTGAGGATACAACCTTCTTTGATGCTGGCGGGCCGATATCACGCTGCCGATATGGCCAATGAAGACTATTTCGATCACGCTACTCATAACCGAATAAATGGTCGTTTGCAACGTGGTGTTTCTACATTTAAGAGAATTAAACAGTTCTATTCAGGGTTTGCAAACACGGAAAACCTTGGTGCTGGTTATTCCTCACCTGCAGCCGTATTTCAAGGATGGGTGAATAGTCCGGGTCATAATGTGAATTTATTGAATGAAAGTGCAACTCATATGGGGGTTGGTTTTTATCAAACAAATCATAGCGAATACGAAAGATATTGGGTGTTTGTGTCCTCTGTAGATTAGTATTCATGGAAATCTAAAGCTTAAGTCCTTGATATCGCGATGGAATTTGTATTTTTAGACGCTTAAAATTTACATTTCCAATGGAACAGGTAGCACCTTATAAACCCAAGAACAAAATACGAATTGTAACAGCTGCATCTCTTTTTGATGGGCATGACGCTGCAATTAATATCATGAGAAGAATCATTCAGTCTACAGGCTGTGAGGTAATACATTTGGGTCATGATCGTTCAGTAGAAGAAGTTGTCAATTGTGCAATACAAGAAGATGCTCAAGCCATCGCGATGACTTCCTATCAAGGAGGGCATAATGAGTATTTCAAATATATGTTTGACTTACTTAAAGAGAAAGGAGCGCCTCAAATTAAGATATTTGGAGGGGGAGGAGGAACCATTCTTCCTTCCGAAATCAAAGAACTCCAAGACTATGGAATAACCAAAATATATCATCCTGATGATGGAAGGTCTATGGGCTTACAGGGAATGATCAATGATTTGGTTGAGCAATGCGATATTGCTTTAGGAGAAAAGCTAGAACACTCTATCAAAGATCTCGAGCTAAAAAATGTACCTGCTATAGCGAGAATGATTTCTGCAACAGAAAACTTCTCAGACCTTCATAAAAACACGATTGAGTCAATAAGAGCATTGGCAAGTCAAAAAAGCATTCCAGTTCTCGGAATAACAGGAACAGGAGGATCAGGTAAGTCATCTTTGGTTGATGAATTGGTAAGAAGATTCTTAATTGATTTTGATGACAAACAAATTGCAGTTGTTTCTGTAGATCCATCAAAACGAAAAACGGGAGGAGCTCTTTTGGGAGACCGAATCCGAATGAATTCTATAAAAAATGATCGCGTTTATATGCGATCTTTGGCTACTCGTCAATCAAATTTGGCATTGTCAAAACATGTGGCAGATGCAATATCAATATTAAAAGTCGCTTCTTATGACCTAATTATTCTTGAAACTTCTGGTATAGGTCAGTCCGATACTGAAATTTTGGACCATTCTGATGTTTCCTTGTACGTGATGACCCCTGAGTATGGAGCGGCTACTCAATTGGAAAAGATTGATATGCTCGATTTTGCAGATGTTATCGCTTTAAATAAATTCGATAAACGTGGAGCCCTCGATGCATTAAGAGATGTAAGAAAACAATATCAGAGGAATCATAATTTATGGGAATCGAAAGTTGATGATATGCCTGTGCATGGTACGATTGCATCTCAATTTAATGATCCTGGCATGAACACCCTATACAAAGTAATCATGGATCATATTGATGAAAAGACAGAATCTTCATTGGTTTCGAATTTTCAAATTACAAGAGAAATGTCTGAAAAGATATTTGTGATTCCACCAGAACGAACGCGATACTTATCGGAAATATCAGAGAATAACAGATTTTATGACAAGTGGGTTGAGCAACAAGTTGAGGTTGCGGAAAAGCTTCAAGGATTGCAATCTTCAATCGAAACCATTGGTAATTCGGAACTTGAAGACAAAGACCGATTGGTGAAAAATATTCAAGAAGTTTTTGAACAGGAGAAACTCAATTTTGATCCAAAAAATTGGGAGCTAATTCAAAACTGGGATGAAAAGAAACAAGCATTTAAAGATCCTATTTATGAATTCAAGGTAAGAGATAAAGTACTGAAAATTGATACGCACACTGAATCTCTTTCTCATTCTAAAATACCTAAAGTAGCATCTCCTAGGTACAAGAGCTGGGGGGATATTTTACGATGGATTCTACAGGAGAATTTCCCAGGTCATTTCCCATACACTTCGGGATTGTTTCCTTTTAAACGTGAGGGAGAAGACCCAACAAGGATGTTTGCAGGTGAAGGTGGTCCTGAACGAACGAATAAACGTTTTCATTACGTGAGTTTAGGCATGCCGGCCAAACGTTTGTCTACAGCATTTGATTCTGTCACTCTTTATGGAAATGACCCAGATGTAAGACCTGATATATATGGAAAAATCGGTAATGCGGGTGTTTCTATATGTTGCTTAGATGATGCGAAAAAGTTGTATTCTGGATTTGATTTGAGTCATCCCGCAACATCGGTTTCAATGACAATTAATGGACCTGCACCTATGCTTTTGGCATTTTTCATGAATGCTGCAATTGATCAGAATTGTGAGAAATACATTAAGGAGAATGGTTTAGAGTCTGATATAGAGTATAAAATCAACTCAATATATAAAGAGAAAGGAGTTACAAGACCAAGTTATAATGGAGATTTGCCTGAAGGAAATGATGGTCTTGGCCTTATGTTGCTGGGTGTAACAGGAGATCAGGTTCTTAATGATGAGGTTTATCAGAAAATCAAATCGGATACATTAAAGCAGGTCAGAGGAACGGTTCAGGCCGATATCTTAAAAGAAGATCAAGCGCAAAACACTTGTATCTTTTCTACTGAATTTGCCTTGAGATTGATGGGAGATGTTCAGGAATACTTTATTGATAAGGGAATTCGGAATTTTTACTCTGTTTCGATTTCAGGTTATCATATTGCCGAGGCGGGAGCCAACCCCATTACTCAGCTTGCTTTTACCTTGGCCAATGGGTTCACATATGTTGAATATTACTTGAGTCGAGGAATGAGTATTAATGATTTTGGACCAAACTTATCTTTCTTCTTTTCCAATGGAATCGATCCCGAATATGCAGTTATTGGTCGAGTAGCCCGAAGAATATGGGCAAAATCAATGGGTAAAAAATACGGTGCAAACGCTAGAGCTCAGATGCTCAAATACCACATTCAAACTTCAGGTCGTTCATTGCATGCACAAGAGATCGATTTTAATGATATTCGTACTACACTTCAGGCATTGTATGCCATTTATGACAATTGTAATTCTCTTCACACCAATGCTTATGACGAGGCGATAACAACGCCTACAGAAGAATCAGTAAGAAGAGCAATGGCGATTCAGCTCATTATAAACAGAGAATTGGGTCTCGCTAAAAATGAGAACCCATTACAAGGGGCATTCATTATTGAAGATTTAACCGATTTGGTTGAGGAAGCCGTTCTAGCTGAGTTTGACAGAATTACGGAAAGAGGTGGTGTGCTAGGTGCAATGGAAACCATGTACCAGCGTTCTAAAATTCAAGAGGAATCATTGTATTATGAAACTTTAAAGCATACGGGAGAATTTCCAATCATTGGGGTAAATACATTTTTAAGTTCAAAAGGATCTCCAACGGTTTTACCTAAAGAAGTTATTCGCGCAACGGAAGACGAGAAGAAATATCAGATATCAATGCTTAACAATCTAAATAAAGGAAATCAAAAGGAAGTAGATCAAGGATTAAAAGTGATTCAAGATGCGGCCATTAATAATGAGAATATATTTGAAGAATTGATGGAAACCTGTAAGGTGGCTTCCTTAGGTCAAGTGACTAATGCCTTATTTGAGGTTGGAGGTCAGTATCGTCGTAATATGTAATATAATTAAATGAAATTTTCCATCGGAGAAAGAGTTTCGATTCTGAGCGAGACCGGAAACTATACCATTCTTAATATCGGCGACACATTTGCTCAGGTAGAAGATGAGCATGGTTTTGAGCAAAAAGTTTCTTTGTCTTTAATTGTTAAGACCAAGCCGATTATAAGCGGAAAAATTGTAATAAAAGACGAAGATGAATCTAGTAAATCTAAAGCAAGGAAAGAACTGGACCTAATTCCTTCGATTGATCTTCACTTTGAGGCGTTATTAGACGAAGATGATCGGTATAGTTCTTATGACAAGCTAAATCTTCAAATCAAACGTTTCAGAGAATTCATCAATAGTAATCTGGAGAAAAGAAAAACTAAAGTTTTGATTATTCACGGTGTTGGTGAAGGAAGATTAAAAGGAGAGTTAAAAGCTTTGATTTATAAAAATGAAGGATTTGTCATGCAAGATGCAAATTACAGCCCGAACGGGGTGGGTGCCTCTTACATCGAAATCACACTTTCAAAAGCCCAGCCGATTTGATTTTATAAATGCAGAAAACTTTTCTTGGCTAAAAGTTCATCTTCAGATTCACGGTAATCTGGATCATCTACACAACAATCAACAGGACAGACCGCAGCACATTGAGGTTCATCATGAAACCCAACGCACTCTGTACATTTATCATGAGCAATGTAATAAACGTCCATATCAACAGGATCTTGTGCCTTGTCAGCTTCAAGATCATCACCGTTTAGCGTTGTAATCATACCTTTGAGCGTTGTACCATCTGAATATTTCCATTCAGCTCCACCCTCATATATTGCATTATTTGGACATTCGGGCTCGCAAGCTCCGCAATTGATACATTCATCAGTAATTATAATTGCCATTGCAAATCTTTTTTTTACAAATATAGAAACGGATTTTGGAATCTTTTGTTCAAATAACAAAAAAGATGCTTCGTATATTTGTACTGTGGAAAAAGAAAACATAAAATTTGCATTCAGTCAGCTAGGTAAGTTGATGACTCATTTTGGACAATCAAATGATTGGACAGGTTTTGAATTGGGTATTACAGAAGAAGAATATTCAGTTTTTAATGAGTTAATTGTTAGACAAAAACACTACAATGGCTGGTTTACCGAAGAAATGGTTCGTAAATCTCTTCGAAGTCTTGGAGTATTGTTAACTGAAAATCAGCTTGAGAATTGGACTGCGGAGTATGGGTATAATGTTGAGTCTAAAACAGTCGCTGTGATTATGGCTGGAAATATTCCCCTCGTAGGGTTTCATGATTTTCTTAGTGTTTTGATGTCAGGGAATAAGATTTTAGCTAAGCTAAGCTCTGATGATAAATATTTGCTACCTGCTTTGGCTGACTTTTTATTTGTCTTTGAGCCAGAGCTTAAAGATAGAATAACGTTTTCCGAGGGTAAGATTTCTAATTTCGACGCGGTTATTGCAACAGGTAGTGATTCAAGTTCGGCATATTTTGAGCAATACTTCTCTTCTTATCCTCATATATTTAGGTCAAATAGAACTTCAATAGCAATACTTGATGGAAGCGAAAGTAAGAAAGATGTAGAGCTTTTGGCAGAGGATATCTTTAATTATTTCGGACGAGGATGTAGAAATGTTTCTCATTTGCTATTGCCAAGGACCTATGATATTAATAAAGTTTTTGAAGGCCTTGTTGTTATGGGAGATGTCGTTCATAATAAGAAATATGGAAACAACTATGATTACAATAAAGCGGTACATCTTTTAAATCAAGAACAACTTCTTGACAATAATTTTGTACTCTTAAAAGAATCTGCAGAATTGTTTTCACCTCTCGGCATGTTGTATTATCACTTTTATGATTCTGAATCAGATATTCTGGACTATTTAGAAGAGAATAAAGAACAATTACAATGCATCGTTGGTGATGGACGTATTCCTTTTGGGAAAGCACAACAACCTTCGCTGAGTGACTACGCTGATGGAGTCGATACGCTTAAATGGTTAAATCAATTAAAATAGCCAACACAAACTGATATTTGTCTAAATTTGCAGGCCATGCCTTTATTTAGCAGAAACATGATTTTATACAAGACTCCAGAACAAATAGCCATCATGCGTGATGCGGCCCAAGTTGTAAGTAGAACTTTAGGTCTAGTTGCTAAGCACATGAAAGAAGGGGTTACACCGAAAGAGCTCGATAAAATGGCTCATGATTATATTCTTTCACAAGATGCGACTCCAGGTTTTTTGGGGTTGTATGGTTGTCCGAGTACTCTATTGATCTCTGTAAATGAGATGGTTGTTCATGGTTTACCTACAGATAAGCCTTTTGTAGATGGAGATGTGGTTTCTGTGGACTGTGGTGCTGTTTATAAAGGGTATTACGGTGACCATGCTTATACCTTTCCGATTGGAAATGTTGATCCTCAAGTTAAAAAATTATTAAAAGTCACCAAGGAGTGTTTGTACAAGGGGATAGAGCAGTGTACAATTTCCAATCGATTGGAAGATATTGGTTGGGCCATTCAACAACATGCTGAATCCAATGGATATGGTGTAGTGCGGGATTTGGTAGGGCATGGTTTGGGTAAAACTTTGCACGAGGAGCCTCAGGTTCCAAATTATGGTAGACGTGGTCGTGGTAAAAAGCTCCAGAACGGATTGACTATAGCCATTGAGCCCATGATTAATATGGGTACTGAAAAAGTCATAACATTGGATGATCAATGGACCATTGTTACTGCAGATGGAAAACCAAGTGCTCATTTTGAACATGATATTGCCATTGTAGACGGGAAACCAGATATCCTATCAACATTTGATTATATCTATGATGTTATAGGTAGTGATGATTAGAGAAGAGAAGATTGTATCAATAGCCATTCTTACTGTTCTGATGTATGCCTTAGGTTTGTTTTTTGATGCCCGGTTTTTCCTTCTTCCTTTTCCTCTTTTTGACCTCATTTTTTTCATCGTTTTTATTCAATTTCTAATCTGGAATCGAAATTCTTTTCAGAGCTATGTGTTCTTGTTTTTTGCCTTTTCAATGGTTCAGGTAATGTATAATCCGCTCATTTTAGGCACGCTTGGCAGCGATATTCAGTTGCAAAAGCTGGATGAATCTTTGTGGGTCGATATGGCTAAATTAATTGCTAAGCTACTACTTATTGCAGCTGTCTTTTTGTGGAAATATCAGAGAGGACTAGACTTCTCAATCCTATACATATTCTCATTTATAGTTATTTCGGTATTGGGGCTAATTGGACCATTATTTTGGTTAACACCAATTGCACCTTTACTTTTAGCTTATGTGTTTTGGAAAACAGATAAAGACAATAAGTTCCGTTATTTATGGATTCTTCAAGGTGTTTTTGATTTATTTACTGTGAGTATGTTATTATTCACTTGATTGGAAGCCATTTTATATATGGTTCACACCTCTTCCTTAAACTAAATATCCTTTGGCATTATTTAATACAGCTGTTTTAGTGAATCATGATTTTATGGTAACTGTGTTTAGAACCTCTTTCAATCAATAAAATATACTGACCTGAATGAACCATAGAAACATCCAAAGTCAAATCCTGATTTGTAGTTTTCTGAGTGTAAATTAATCTACCTGTCGTGTCTTTCAGTGAAATGGTGTTGTTTCCTTTCATATTTTTTATATGAATAACATGCTCACTGTAATTTGGAAAAACCCTAATATCTTCAAAACCAATAGTAGATTCCATTCCTGAATTTTGAGGGCAATAATTTCCATCAGGAGCCAATTGAGGTAATTGATATTGAGGATCTGTAATAAGGGCAAACATCAAAATATCCGTGCTTTGAAAAAGTGAAGGAGAGCAGGGTTCCCATTCATTTGCAATTCCGTTGCATGTGCTTGGATCATTTAAAATCCCCATCCACGAAACGATGGACCAGTACATGTATTCAATGGCCATACAACCGTAATCACAGGTTTGATCATCATAATGATACCAAGCACTATTTGGGTATGGATTAGGAATGTTTATAAACTGACCTCCTCTTGCAACATCCATGGCTTCACTCATAAGAGAAGAGTTAGGCTCAATAGAAAAAGCATTTGGATAAATAGAACTGTGTCCTATGGCATTGATGACATGAATCACTTCTTCAACAGTAGCATCGCTTCCCCAATAACCTGTCTGAACGGGGTTCATTTCATTGTTGTAAAGCACTGCGGCGGCACCTTCTCCGTTATATTGTGTAAAAAACTGATTTTCTGCACTGCTATTTTCTTGATAGAAAATGGGAATTAATGCACCACTTGATTGAAGTGCTGTTTTTAAAACTTCGTCATCAACAAAACCATTTTCATCATTGTCCAATAATTCTGCGGCAACTGCAGCTGCATGCAATACTTTTGTGTCAGGTATGCTACTTTCAGCATAAATACTGAAACAATCCAATACATTTACATATTTTGTAAATAACCCCAAACCTGAAACATTGCTGTTTGGATTGTCTTCTATCGTAAAACAAACGGAGTTTTGTGCATTTACAAGTAAATGACAAAAAATAAAAGGAACCAATAAATAAAGTTTCACGCTAAAGGTGAATCACTTCGTTGTAAGCAGCGGCAGCCGCTTCCATTACGGCCTCTGACATTGTTGGGTGAGGGTGAATGGTCTTGATTAAATCATGACCTGTCGTTTCCAGTTTTCTAACAGCAACAATTTCAGCAATCATCTCTGTTACGTTCGCACCGATCATATGACCTCCAAGAAGTTCTCCGTATTTGGCATCGAATATCAATTTAACGAATCCATCTTTGGCTCCAGCGGCACTCGCTTTACCTGATGCTGAAAAAGGAAACTTACCAATCTTTATGTCTAATCCTTGCTCTTTGGCGGCTTTTTCCGTGATTCCTACAGAAGCAATTTCTGGAGAACAATAGGTGCAACCAGGAATGTTTCCGTAATCGATAGCGTCAGGATTCTGTCCTGCTATTTTCTCAACACAAACTATACCTTCTGCAGAAGCTACATGTGCCAATGCAGGCCCCGGTACAACATCTCCTATTGCATAATAACCAGGGATATTTGTTTGATAGTAATCATTGACGAGTATTTTTCCATTATCTACAACAATGCCAACTTCTTCCAGTCCAATATTTTCTATGTTTGCTTGAATTCCAACCGCAGAAAGTACAACATCGCACTCTATTTTTTCTTCACCTTTTTCGGTTTTAACATGAACTACACAGCCTTTCCCTTTTGTATCAACACTTTCAACAGAAGAATTGGTCATTATTTTTAAACCAGCTTTTTTGAATGATTTCTCAAGCTGTTTTGAAACGTCGGTGTCCTCTACAGGTACAATATTTGGCATGTATTCAACAACCGTAACATCAGTACCAATGGCATTGTAGAAATAGGCAAATTCAACACCAATTGCACCAGAACCAACAACCACTATTTTCTTCGGTTGTTTTTTTAGCGTCATGGCTTGTCTATAGCCTATTATTTTTTCACCGTCTTGAGGTAGGTTGGGCAATGCTCTAGATCTTGCTCCAGTAGCTATAATAACTCCTTTGTTCGCAACATAATCAGTTGATTCCCCTGACGCGTTGGTTACCGAAACGGTTTTAGATGCTTTTATGATTCCTGTGCCGGTCAAAACGTCTATTTTATTTTTTTTCATCAAAAATTTGATTCCGTTGCTCATTCCATCAGCAACGTCTCTACTTCTTTTTACTATGGCGGTAAAATCTGCTTTCGCTTCTTTTACCGAAATGCCATAGTCTGATGCATGATTTAAATATTCAAAAACATTTGCGGATTTCAGCAAAGCCTTTGTAGGGATACATCCCCAATTTAAGCAGATTCCTCCAAGAGACTCTTTTTCTACAATAGCTGTTTTTAAGCCTAGCTGTGATGCCCGAATAGCCGTTACATATCCACCAGGTCCACTTCCAACTACAATAATATCATAACTCATAACAAAATTTTTAGGTTACAAAAGTACTTAAAATATTATTATTTATGTCCATATACATGAGGTGCATTTTCATTAATCCTATCGTTTGATTTTATTCGTTTTTATTCGGGAGTTGTACCCTTATTATCATTATTTTTGTTCGATAAAATGATTATACATGAATGATACACTTCAGACAGAAGCCACTGTTGAACAAGCCGTAGATTTAGGATTGAGAGAGGATGAGTTTGTTATGATTAAAAACATTCTGGGTCGAACACCGAATTTTACTGAAACGGCGATATACTCAGTTATGTGGTCAGAACATTGCTCATATAAAAACTCCATTTTGTGGCTAAAGAAATTGCCTAAAGATGGTCCTCACATGCTCGTTAAGGCAGGAGAGGAGAATGCTGGATTGGTTGATATTGGGGATGGTATGGGTTGTGTTTTTAAAATAGAGTCCCACAATCACCCAAGTGCACTTGAGCCTTATCAAGGTGCAGCTACTGGTGTAGGTGGAATAAATAGAGATATTTTCACAATGGGAGCTAGACCCATTGCACAGTTGAATTCGCTTAGATTTGGAAATATTGAAAAAGACCGAACAAAATGGTTGGTTAAAGGTGTTGTGAAAGGAATTGGTGATTACGGAAATGCATTCGGAATACCGATTGTTGGTGGAGAGGTTGCTTTTGATGATTCTTATAATACCAACCCATTAGTGAATGCTTTTTCTGCAGGAGTAATCGATATTAACAATATGATATCTGCTACGGCAAAAGGTCCGGGTAATCCTGTCTTTATTGTTGGTTCATCAACAGGAAAGGACGGTATTGCGGGTGCAGCCTTTGCTTCAAAGGATATCACCGAAGATTCTGCTTCCGATTTGCCATCTGTTCAGGTCGGTGATCCATTTATGGAAAAACTTCTTTTAGAAGCGACTATGGAGCTATCTAAAACTGATGCGATTGTTGGTATGCAGGATATGGGAGCTGCAGGAATAACTTGCTCTACCTGTGAGATGAGTGCTGCTGGAGATGTTGGTATGGAAATTAATTTAGACCATGTTCCCACACGACAGGATCATATGCTTCCATACGAAATTCTTTTATCCGAGTCCCAAGAAAGAATGCTCGTGGTAGTGCAAAAAGGAAAAGAGGATATTGTGAAAGAGATATTTACCAAATGGGATTTACATGCTGAAGAAATAGGCGTAGTAACAGACACCAAAAGAATTCGGTATTACATGGGAGGGGCTCTCGTAGGAGATGTTCCTGCGGAATCTCTCGTTTTGGGTGGTGGAGCTCCTCAATATGAGAGAGAATATAAGGAACCTGCTTATTACCAAGAATTCAAGAAGTTCAATATAGATTCTATAAAGCAACCAGATTCTTTAAAAGAAGCAGCTCATGCTTTATTGGCCATGCCGAATATTGCCTCAAAAAAATGGGTTTATGAACAGTATGATTCAATGGTAGGTACAAGAACAATGACGACAAACGTTCCTTCTGATGCAGGAGTAGTGAATATTAAAGGAACAAATAAAGGATTGGCAATGACTGTTGATTGCAATTCTCGGTATGTTAATGCTGACCCCGAAGTAGGAACAATGATTGCCGTATCAGAGGCAGCAAGAAACCTTGTTTGTTCAGGAGCTGTACCAAGTGCAGTAACGAATTGTTTAAATTTTGGAAATCCTTATAACCCTGAATCGTATTGGCAGTTTGTTGGTGCTATAAAGGGAATGTCAGCGGCTTGTCTTAAATTTAATACACCTGTTACTGGTGGTAATGTATCATTCTATAATCAATCCGTGACTGATGGTGTTGAAATACCTGTTTATCCTACACCAACAATAGGAATGATAGGAATATTAGAGGACAAAAATAATCTAATGTCTTTAGATTTTAAATCGAAAGGAGATTTGATATTCTTAATTGGAGAGTATAGAGAGGACATTGGCTCGTCTGAATATCTTGCCAATTATCATGATGTAAAGTCATCTCCTGCTCCTTATTTCGATATTGAAGAGGAGTTCAAGATGCAAGAAGTGATTAAAGTGTTAATAGACAACAACTTGATTAATGCTGCGCATGATGTTTCTGATGGAGGGCTTTACGTATCTTTGGTAGAAATGTGTTTAAATCGTAATTTAGGTTTTGATATTGTTACTGATTCTGAAATTCGAGAAGATGCATTTTTGTTTGGAGAAGGACAGGGTAGAGTGGTTGTAGCTGTTTCTGAAGATGAGGAAGATGAGTTTTTGGAATATATGATTTCTACAAAAGTCAACCTTACTCTATTGGGACATGTAACCAAAGGAAAAATGGTAATAGATGAGGAACATTATAGTTTTGTTGATGAAGCAAAACAAATCTTTGAAAATGCCTTGGGTAATTTATTAGAAAAATAATTATGGAATATAATACAACAAGAGAAAAATTAATTCTTCCAGAGTATGGTCGCAATGTTCAAAACATGATTTCACATGCAATGGAAATCAAGGATAGGGAAGAGCGAAATAGAGCAACTCAAGCAATTATAGAGGTCATGGGGCAGCTAAATCCGCACCTACGAGATGTTGATGACTACCGTCACAAACTCTGGACACATTTATTTTTAATGTCTGATTTTAAATTGGACGTGGATTCTCCTTATGAGACACCAAAGCCTGAAGTTCTTAACGAGAGGCCAGATCAAATGAGTTATCCATCAGGTAAAATTAAATTCGGTCATTACGGAAAATATACAGAACAACTATTGAAAAAGGCCACAGAAATCGATGATCCAGAGGTAAAAGATTCTTTTAAGATGGCCATGGCCAATTTCATGAAAAAACAATATTTGGTGCACAACAATGGTGCTGTTGAAAATCATGTAATTGCAGAAAACTTAAATGAGCTTTCAAATGGGGATCTAACTGTTGACAATCCTGATGACCTTGTGAGTACTAATATTGTATTAAAGACAATGGGTTTAAATAAAAAGTTCACCAAACCCAATAAATCGAGTAAGACCAATTATAAGTCGAAGAAAAAGAAATATAAAAAATAAAATATGGCTTCATTTGAAATTCATGGGGGAAAACCTTTAAAAGGGGAGCTCACTCCTCAAGGAGCAAAAAACGAAGCCTTACAGGTTTTATGTGCTCCGTTATTAACGCCTGAGAAGGTTACCATCTCTAATATCCCGGACATTGTAGATGTAAATAAGCTTATAGCTCTTTTGCAGGCAATGGGTGTTAGGGTTGAGAAGGTTGAAAAAGGCACCTACATCTTTCAGGCTAAAGAAATCGATCTAAAATATCTTGAAACAGAAGATTTTAAAGAGAGGGCCTCTTCTTTAAGGGGGTCGATTATGATTGTGGGGCCATTACTCGCAAGATATGGCCGTGGTTTTATACCAAAACCAGGAGGTGACAAAATAGGTAGAAGAAGATTGGATACCCATTTTGAAGGCTTTGCAGCTTTAGGTGCAACATTTAACTATGATGGTGGTGAGCATTTCTATTCTGTGGAATGTAAAAAACTTAAAGGGACATATATACATTTAGAGGAAGCATCCGTTACAGGTACAGCAAATGTTGTAATGGCAGCTGTCATGGCTTCTGGTAAAACTACTTTTTATAATGCGGCATGTGAGCCATACATTCAACAATTATGTAAAATGTTGAATTCAATGGGCGCCAAAATAAGTGGTGTAGGTTCGAATATGTTAATCATTGAAGGGGTAAAGAACCTCGGGGGTTGCTACCACAGGGTTAATCCAGACATGATTGAAATAGGTAGCTTTATTGGTTTAGCTGCAATGACTAAGTCGGAAATTACGATAAAAAATGTGAGCTACGATAGTTTAGGGATTATACCAAATGTTTTTAGGAGAATGGGTATAAAACTCGAAAGAAGAGGTGACGATATTTATGTTCCTGCTCAAGAACATTATGAAATTGAAAACTTTATTGACGGATCAATATTGACTATATATGATGCACCTTGGCCAGGTTTTACACCAGATTTATTGTCGATCATATTGGTGGTTGCTACTCAGGCCAAAGGCTCAGTTTTAATACATCAAAAAATGTTTGAATCTCGTTTGTTTTTTGTTGATAAGCTTATCGATATGGGTGCTCAAATAATACTATGTGATCCTCATAGAGCAACAGTTATAGGGCTTGACAGGGAGCACGATCTCCGAGGTATAAGTATGACATCTCCTGATATCAGGGCAGGAGTTTCTCTTTTGATCGCTGCACTTTCAGCAAAAGGTAAAAGTACAATCCATAATATAGAGCAAATTGATAGGGGGTATCAAGATATAGAATATCGATTAAATAATATTGGTGCAGATATTCGAAGAATAGGTTAAAATGAAAAATGTTACTTATTCTTTTGGGATTATCTCCGCTTGTGTAATACTCTTTATAATTATTAATAGTAATTACCAACAAAATTCAGGTCGGGTATTCGAGAAAGACGAGATTGCTCCAGATATTGAATTAACCAATCCCAAGGGAAAAAAAATCAAGCTTTCAAAATTAAGAGGTAAACTGGTACTGATAGACTTTTGGGCATCTTGGTGCGGTCCATGCAGGAGAGAAAGTCCGAACCTTGTTGAAGCTTACGATAAGTATAAAAAACGAAAATTTAAGAATGGTAGAGGATTCGAAATTTTTAGTGTTTCATTAGATAAAAGTGAATCAGCTTGGGTTTCTGCCATAAAGAATGACGGATTAGCATGGGAAAATCATGGATGGGACAAAACAAAAAAGGTCAGCAAGAAATACGAGGTGAGTTCTATTCCCTACGCTGTTTTAATTGATGGAAAAGGTAAGGTCATTGCTCAAGGTAAAGAGCTTAGAGGGCTTAATTTACATTTGACTTTAGATCGATTTCTAAAAGATTAAATACGTTCTAGCGCATATTGAATAAGCTTAATCATATCTTTCGAGTAATCACTTGAAAAAGTGAGATTCGGTCTATTGGCAATTCCTAAACAAATCGTTGCACAAGAATGTCCGAGTCCTTGACCTAATGTAAATAAAGCTGAACTTTCCATTTCAAAATTCACGAATCGATGGTCATTTGAAGATTGAAATCTCTCCAGTTTCTCATGTAATCCTCTGGTATGTGTTGGTAGACGTAATTCACGACCTTGCGGACCATAAAACCCTGAACTTGTAACAGTTATTCCTTTATGACAACTGGGGCCATCAAATTTCTTCATCAATTCAGCGGTGGCTTTTTTGATGTAAGGAACAACATGCTTTGGAAAAATGTTTTCGGATAAGACATCGTTTAAAAGTGATTCTTCTTCAACGCTTGAAGATAAGTCATAAAAATGTCCTACGTTGTCTAAGCCAAGAGCATATTCAGATAGAACATATGAATGTACAGGAATATCGGATTGTAATATTCCACATGTGCCAATTCTTAGCATCTCAACGTGCTTCTTATTTTCTTTTTCGCATTTATTATCTAGGTCAATATTAAATAAGGCATCAATCTCATTAATGACGATATCAATATTATCTGTTCCTATTCCCGTAGAAATTGCTGAAATACGTTTTCCATTAAAGCTTCCTGTATGACAAAAAAATTCACGATGACTTGATTTGAATTCAATGCTCTCAAATTGAGATGAAACTAAAGAAACTCTTTCTTGATCTCCAACTAAAATAATCTTATCAGCAATATTTTCAGGGCTTAAACCAAGGTGGTATACTTGGTTTTTCGAGTTAAGAACAAGCTCAGTGGCCGCAAATTTTTTCAAAATGATTAATTATTTAGGCTTCCAAATACACGAGTTAATAAATCGGTAACTCTCGCGAGTGGATCCACTCTAATCTTATCTTCTTCTTTTTTGACCATGTAAAACAATCCTTCAATGGCTTTGTCTGTTACAAATTGATCTAAATCGGGATTAAGTTTTTCACCTCCTGTTAAAGTCATCGCATTGTTATATTTAGTAATAATGGGATTCCAGTATTCTGTAAGCTTTACTTTAGAAATGGCTTCTTTAACTTTGGGCATAAAAGCTAGCTTAAGCTGCTCGTTGGTCTGGTTTTTCAAAAAAGAAGTAGCCGCACCACTTCCGCCATTTAAAATAGCAAAGCCATCCTCAACAGTCATATTCTTTATTGCATTGATAAATATTTGCAATGCCTCTTTTGAAGCTTCTTCAGCAGCTCTGTTTAAAGTTGTTTCAAATTTCTCTACTTGTGCATCAAGACCAAAGTCCAAAGCTTTTTGTTTAACTTTTTCAGCATCAGGAGGGAAAGGGAGTCTTATTTCAGTGTTATTTAGAAAACCATCAACAACCGAAGTGCTTTTTACTGAGTTTTCAATTCCAACATTTAAAGCTTCGCGTAAACCTGAAATAACTTCTACATTAGTTAAAGGATTTGCACTCTCAGTTTCACTACCATCTGAATTGATTATGTTATTTGCATGATTTGCTGCATTGTTGACCACGTCACAAGATGTCATTAATATGACGCTTGCAAATACTATTGTAATTGTTTTTTTCATTGCATTAAAATTAGCGAATTACGTTGATATATCCAGAATATATTTTTTTACCGTCGTTGTTCCTTTCCTTGTAGGAAGCGGTCCATATGTAGGCGCCTTCCGGAACTACCTTGCCTCCAAAAGTACCATCCCATTCGGCTCTTATATCTCTGGATTTCCATACTATTTCACCCCAACGATTGTATATTTCAAGATTAAAATTCAGTTCGTCAATTCCTTCGATTACTATGGACCACGTTTGATTGTGTTCGTCATCGTCTGGAGTAAATGTATTCGGCGCATAAAAAATGACGTCGGGTACAACTTCTATTTCTAAGGTAATAGAATCAGAACATCCTTCGTTGGTAGTGACAATTAAGGTTATTGGGTATGTTCCAGTTAATCCTTCTGGATAGGAAATTAGAGCACTACCTCCGTTATTTATTAGTGCGGTTGCACCTGGACTAATCCAATCATAATCAACCACGTTTCCAATAGAGGTTTCACTCGTTTGTATTTCTGTTTCAAACCACGTAACAGGGTTTTGTGAGATGTTGAAATTTGCGGTTGGTAAAGGAGTAACTTCAACGATGTTGTTGAATTCGCCTAAGTATAAACAACCGTAATTCGATATAATGTTAACATTTAAATCATAAACTCCAGGATTTGGAAGAGTAAGTTGAATATCTTCATCACCATTTGCCAATATCACATCACCGCTAGAAAAAATGTATTCAGTTGTAAAAATTTCCCCTGAATTGGTAGATGTGTTATAAAAAGTGAATTCTCCCGGTAAACATTGAATAGGAGTATCAGGATTTATTTGAGGGACAATTGGATCAGGAAAAGTTACTGTCAGGCATTCCGTTACAGTTGGCGAGCCACATTCTTCAGAAAGTGTTAAGCAGTAAACGGTATTGTTACCAGATGGATTTACTGTAATCGTTTGTCCAATGTTGAGTGAGTTGCCATTTTCAGTCCAAGTGTAAATATAAGGAGAGGACCCACCATTACCAGTTGCTTCAATGTCAATGAACGCTTCAGAACAAACAACGGAATCTGGAGTCAAATCACTGATACTTAACGGTTCTGGCTCACCTATTGTTAATGAAATTTGGTCACTGCAACCATTATCGTCAGTAACAGTTACAGTGTGTGTGCCTGCAAATAGATCGTTGGCAACGGTGTCTATTGAGTTACTTTGATCCCAAGAATAACTATAGGGGGGTGTACCTTGAACGACATCCACCATAATCATTCCATCATTTAAACTATTACACAATGCATCATGCTGATCTTCAATGGTCAAAATCATTGAAGGTATTTCATCAACGACGACCGTAACTGTTCCGCTGCAACCAGAACTAGAGCTAATGTCACAGGTATATGTTCCTGCAGATAGTCCCACGGCAGTAGCTGTGATCTGACCATCACTCCATAAAAATGTTTCAGTCCCGTCAGGAGGTGTCATAACCGCCGTTGCTGTTCCGTCTGAGCCTGCTGAACAAGAAACAGGGGTAAATGAACTGGTAAAAGTTGCAGGACTATCTCCAACCGTAATTGACGCATTTGATGTGCACCCATTTCCATCAGTCATGTTTACGGTATATGTACCGGCAGCTACATTATTTACCGTTTGAGTTACTTGACCCAATGCAGGCCAAGAAAATGTATAGGGAGGAGGAGAGCCAGGTCCAGGAGATGCGCTTACACTACCAATACTTTGGCTACACGCATCAGGAGTTGAACTGGTAAGAACTTCTGGTGAAGCCGTTGTGAGCCACGAGGTGTCAGAAACACTTCCTAAAGCGGTTCCACAAGCCGAGCTCGTTAAAAAATAACCAGTTGTTCCGGGAGGAACATTCGTAATGTTCAGTGTTCCATTATTGTATGGTGATGTATTGCCTAAAGTGTTGTTCCAAACAAGACTACTACCTGTTCCCGTTATTTGAACGTATGGAATAGGCGTTAAGTTATAATTGTTACCACCTTGATATTCCCATCTGTGCGCGTCATTATTTGCAAGCCAGACCGTATTGTTTCGGCCAGGTGTAATGTGGGCTATAGTACCATTGCCATTTTGTATACCCTGAATGGCTAATCCACCATTCCATGTTGCGCAGACGGTTTTCTTACCTATATGTACTTCAATATTGTTTGACGTTTCATAAAGAATAACACCTGTGTAATTACATTCGGTAATACCACAAGAGAAAGCCCCTATCTCTCGATAGAGGATAACCAGTTTTCGATTTGGTGCAGTACCAATGGTTTGATATTGTATGTTTCCATTTGGACTTACGGCAGCCGATGGGTTCATGTCTTGGTAAGATGGCATAATTGAATTTAGTGTCGCTGCTGTTCCTGCAGAAGGCAACATTCCAACACCACCAAGAGCCCATGGACAATAGCCATTTGCATTCCCCATATTGAATGAAATAATACCGTTAGAACCTATTGTACATTGTGTAAAAACATTACCATAAAACGTAAAGTCAAAACCGATAGGAACTGGGCCACTAAATGAATCATCTGTAAGGGTTGGTATTACAGTCGGTGCGTTTAAGTTTATTCCGGTTGTAATGTTTGGTCCACCACCTGAACAATTCTCTATATCAACAGCACCGCTGCATACAGTCACATCATCTCCAAGACATATGGTTTGTTGGGAATAAACATAGTTTGATAAAATCAAACAACAGAGGGCTATAAAAGTCCGCATAATAAACAATAGTTAAAGTTCGAAAGATAAACGTAAAATGTGGTTATCTGGTTGCTTCTTTTAAACAAAAATAATTCAATTGATTTAATGCTCAATTATTTTTTAGTTAAAATGCTGATTTTTAGTTTCTATTAATTTCTTTTTATTTTTATTTAATTATAATTTAACATTACCAAATCTTGATTACTTTTGCCAAGAATTAACCATTTTAACGATGTCACTTATGTCAGATAAATTTCAGTCGGAAATAGATGCTTTTATGGAGCGTGTGAGCGCTAAAAATAACCATGAACCAGAGTTTTTACAGGCCGTTCAGGAGGTTGCAGAAGCAGTTATTCCTTTTATTGAATCTAATCCAAAGTATAAAGTTGCTAGAATATTAGATCGAATTGTTGAACCAGAGCGAACGATAATGTTTAGAGTGCCTTGGTTGGATGACGAAGGGAATGTTCAGGTGAATAGAGGCTATCGAGTTGAATTTAATTCAGCTATTGGACCATATAAAGGAGGTTTGAGATTTCATCCTTCTGTGAATTTATCTATATTGAAATTCCTTGGATTTGAGCAAATTTTTAAAAACTCGTTGACGACTCTTCCGCTAGGAGGAGGGAAAGGAGGATCTGATTTCGATCCAAAAGGGAAGTCCGATAATGAAGTAATGAAGTTTTGTCAATCATTTATGACAGAGTTGTCTAGGCACATAGGTGCAAATACAGATGTTCCTGCAGGCGATATTGGTGTTGGAGGTAGAGAAATAGGATACATGTTTGGTCAATACAAGCGTATTCGTAACGAGTTTACTGGTGTTTTAACAGGAAAGGCTAGGAACTGGGGAGGATCTCTAATTCGTCCTGAAGCTACAGGTTATGGTACGGTATATTTTGCAAAAGAAATGTTGGCTACTAAAAACGAAACGTTTCAAGGTAAAGTGGTTGCCATATCTGGTTCAGGAAATGTTGCTCAGTATGCTTGCGAAAAAGCCACAGAGCTTGGAGGTAAAGTGGTGACTTTATCTGATTCTAAAGGATATATTTATGATGCAGAGGGGATAGATGCCCAAAAACTTGCGTTTGTTATGGAGCTTAAGAACGTTAAAAGAGGAAGGATTTCGGAATATGTAAAAACATATACTTCAGCCGTCTTTGTTGAAGGAAAAAGACCATGGGAAGTAAAGGTTGATATCGCTTTACCATGTGCTACACAGAATGAACTTGATGGAGAAGAAGCAAAAGTCCTTTTATCTAATGGTGTTACGTGTATTGCTGAAGGAGCAAATATGCCTTGTACACCAGAGGCCATAGAAGAATTTCATAAAGGAAAAGTTTTATTTTCTCCAGGTAAAGCATCAAATGCAGGAGGAGTAGCCACTTCGGGACTTGAAATGTCACAAAATTCATTAAGAATGTCTTGGACTTCAAAAGAGGTAGATGAAAAATTACACTCTATTATGATATCTATACATGAAGCATGTGTAGAATATGGTAAACTTGAAGATGGAACGATAGATTATGTAAAAGGCGCTAATGTTGCTGGATTTGTAAAAGTTGCTGATGCCATGATTGACCAAGGTTTGGTTTAATCTTTTATTGATGTAATCTCAATTTCAACTCGTCTGTTTTCTTTCATCTGCGCATCGTTTTGTTCGGGAAGAGCATGTATTGGCTTTGAGCTGCCGTGTCCTACATGATTCAATCTATTTGAGCTTACACCGTTCTGGATGAGGTAGTTCTTCACTTTTAGCGCTCTTTGTGCGGACAGGTTTTGAGAATCACTAATAGCACAACAGATATGTCCGTGAATCTTTATATGTAAGCCTTTATGGTCAAGCATAATAGCCAGAAGGTCTTTTAAGACAGGATAAGCAATGTCTCTAAATTCGTCACTTCCAGGCTTGAAATTTAGATGTTTTAAAACCAATGATTCTCCTATTTCAAGATTTTGGATTTGCTTTTTAGTAATTGAAGGTGCCTGAAAGCCCTCGTATTGAATTATAACCTTTCTATTTTTAGCAAGATTCTTTTCGTGCTGAAAGTCTTCACCAAAAGACTGGCAGCGTATATTTTTAGTAATGGGAACCCCTTGTGTGAATAAATAATGTTTAATGTCTAGAATTCTATTTTGTGCTAAGTCTTTATTATAAATATGTGTTGAGTTGGTATCTGCGTAGCCTTTGAGTCCTGTGACCAAATTGATTTGTTTGGACTCTATCAATTTATTTAAGGCGAGTTTACTTGAATGTAACATATATGATTGGTCAGACGGGAAGAAAACCACAAATTCTTGTTGACTAGATAGTGCCAAAGGAATTAAAAAGGAAAGAATTAATATGTATCGTTTCATGTCATTTTAATTCAATTTATTTGAATCGTTACAGATCTTTAAATTCGATAGATTATTTCAATAAAGTTGTTACCTTTGTTTAGAATTATTCTAAATAAGTGAAAAAAGAAACTTCAATATTTGTTTACAATTCTGAGATGTCACTCAATAATTGTGATATCATCAAAAAGAAGAAAAAGTGTTGCAAGAAGTTCAAAAAGAAAGGTTTCGCTTGTAAGAAATGCCCTAAATTCTAATGTCATTTCGATTTCTTGTCCCTGTTTTCGTATTGTTCTTAAGCTTTGGATACGGACAGAATAAATTAGATTTATCTCGGACGAACCATCAAGCTCTTGTTTTTTCCTTGGGGGTTGAAAGAAACGATGTGTTTTCTACCGTAACTTATAATAGAACACTTCATTCATTTTCAATCAGTCCTTCTTTTGGGGTAGGAATTGTTCATACTTTTTTTCAGTCAAATCCATTCGGTCGGATAGGGAGCGACTTTTTTTATTCCCCTTTAAATAAGAAATTGGATAATTCTCAAAGAATATCTCTAGAAATAGGTGTAGGGTATTATTTTTCAATGTATAGTAGTCCGGTAGACACAAAGTTTCACGAGGCATCTTTAGGATATCGTTTCCGCTATGGTAAAAGAATAAAGCTTTTTCAAAAAACGGCATTGGGATTATTGAGGGAATCATTTCAAGGCAATACCAAAAAGATGGTTTTGATTTATCCTAATTTTCATTTTTCAATAGGTATGTCGTATGAGATTTAAGCGATTTTTATTTGTTCTAATAGTAATAGTTTCTTGCACTAAAAAGAATGATTATAGGCACATAATGGTTATCGGTCATGGGGGCATGGGCTTAGAGCAAATCATGTCTATCTATCATGATAATTCATTTGAAGCCATTGATTTAGCTCTTCAGTTTCCGGGAATCAATGGTTGTGAGGTAGATGTTCAAATGGATTTTGATGGTGAATTATGGCTTTGTCATGACGTTGATCTTTCTTCAGCGCTAGGTGTGGATACTTCAATTCCTGAATGTCATACTCTATTTTTAGAGGAGTTGGTTTATCAAACGATTCATGAAGAGAAATTATGTAAGCTTCGTGATGTTATTCATTTGTTTGACAATTCTATGCATTTATTTGTTGATCTAAAATCTTATGATCAATCTTCTGGAATAATTGTAGACCCTGCGATTTTAAAAGAAGCTTTAGATGACGCGCTAATAGGTGCAGTTTGTCAAGTAAGTGTGATTCTTTTGAATGAATCCTGGCTGCCCTTTTTTGTTTCGAATTACCAAACGTATCTTGATGCTGACACAAAGTCTTCTATGGATTCGAATTTAAGTTTATATCCCGAGTTATCGGGATTCGTTGTCCGTTCTGAAGCTTTGTCCGGAAGTGAGATTGAGGAGTATAAATCTCAAGGATATAAAGTTTTTCTTTACGAAATGAGATCCCCAAAGGGAATTCGAATGGCCTTGGATAAAAACCCAAATGGCATTATTCCTGATGACATTCGAAGAGCTCTTGTTGAGTCGAGATAAATTTATTTTTTGTAAAACGGAAGCTTTACCACTTTTGCTTTCAATGATTTATTTCTAACCGCAATATAAATTTCCGAATCAAATTCAGAATGGTCTTTTTGGAGATAGCCCAGTCCAATTCCTATTTTCATACTTGGAGACATTGTTCCAGAAGTAACATGACCCAATTTAATGCCATTAGAATCTAAAATCTCGTAGTCTTTTCTCGGGATTCCACGGTCTATCATTTCAAAGGCAACCAATTTTCTTTCTATCCCTTCTTCTTTTTGCTTTGATAAATATTCGCAATCAACAAAGTCTTTTGTGAATTTAGTGATCCATCCGAGTCCTGCTTCCAAAGGGGAGGTGTGGTCATTGATGTCATTTCCATAAAGGCAAAACCCCATCTCTAGCCTTAGAGTATCTCTTGCTGCAAGGCCAATGGGTTTGATGCCAAACTCTTTTCCAGCCACAAAAACTGCATCCCATAATTCTTCTGCATCTTCATTTTTAACATAAATTTCAAAACCTCCAGATCCAGTGTAACCAGTTGCAGAAATCATTACGTCCTTGATGCCCGCAAATTCTGCATATTCAAAAGTATAATATTTCATGTCTGAAAGATTTACTTCTGTTAATGATTGCATAGATGAAGCTGCCTGGGGCCCTTGTATGGCCAGTAATGTGTATTCATCTGAAACATTAGACATATCTACATTCATTTCATTTAGCGATGAAATCCAGTTCCAATCTTTCTCAATATTGGATGCGTTAACCACCAAAAAATATTCCTCTTCTGAAATACGATAAATAATTAAATCGTCAACAATTCCACCTTTTCCATTTGGCATACACGAATATTGCGCTTTACCGTCAAAAAGTTTAGACGCATCATTTGATGAAAATTTTTGTAAAAAATCAAGAGCGTTTGGACCTCTCAATATAAATTCTCCCATGTGTGAAACGTCAAAAACGCCCACTCCATTCCTAACCGTTTCGTGTTCAAGCGTCACACCTTCATATTGGACCGGCATTGAATATCCTGCAAATGGAACCATTTTAGCTCCCAATTCAATGTGTTTGTGTGTTAATGCAGTATTCTTCATGTATTATTTTTTTACCCTTTCAACATAGATGCCTGTTCTGGTGTCGACTTTAACAGTTTCTCCATTTTCAATAAATAGGGGAACTCTTATTTCAGCCCCAGTAGCAATTGTTGCTGGTTTCATTGAGTTTGTTGCGGTGTCACCTTTCACACCAGGCTCTGTATATGTAATTTCAGATATGACATACATGGGAAGTTCCAAAACCAATGGGGTTTCTTCGTCAGCATGAAACAGGATGTTAACAATCATTCCCTCTTGTAAGAATAAAGGTTTTTCAATCATTGCTTCCTCAATATTAACTTGCTCGTAATTTTCATTATTCATAAAAACAAACTGATCTCCATCTTGATATAAGTATTGGTAATCTCTATTTTCAATACGTACAATTTCAATTTTATGTCCCGCAGAGAAAGTGTGGTCAAGTAGCCTTCCAGATTCAATTTGTCTGATTTTCGTTCTTACAAAAGCAGGTCCTTTACCTGGTTTTACATGTTGAAATTCTTTAATTTGAAATAATTTACCGTTGTGCTTGATGCACAATCCGTTTCTGATATCTGAAGTATTTGCCATAGCTTAAAAATTATGGGCAAATATATGTTTTTAGATTGATTGCATCAATATCCATTAATTTAAATGAATCCATTTTGGAGTGTTGTATTCATTTGTTTGAACAACAAATTGATAAAATTCATGTTTGTTCATTAAATTCGCACATGAAAAAATACGTACTACTCTTTTCTTTTTTGATTACACTTCAGGTTTCAGCACAAACCGCTGTAGAAGACATCACCATATACAGGGATGCTTTTGGAGTTCCTCATATTCACGGCAAAACAGATCGCGATGTTGCTTATGGTCTTGCATGGGCGCATGCCGAAGACGATTTTAAAACCATGCAAAATACTTTTTTGCCATCGAAAGGACTTATGGGATTGTACTCGGGAAAGGAAGGTGTAATTATGGATTACTTGGTTTCGCTTTTGCGTTGTCGACAAACAGCGGAGGAGCATTATGCTGATTTATCAGAGGAGATCATTCAGGTAATCGAGGGCTATGTCGAGGGAGTAAATGCATATGCCAAATCTCATCCAGAACAAGTTTTGGTGAAAAACAGTTTTCCGTTTTCTGTTATGGATTACTTAACGGGTTATAATCTGGTGATTCATTTTTTTTCAGACACGGGTGACATCTTGGGTGATATTCTGAATGGAACCGTTGAGACTGTTGAAGAGGCAAATATCAAAATGGAACAAAAAACCATAGGGTCAAATGCTTTTGCATTTAGTAGAAAAATAATGCAAAACGATAAGACCGTTTTAAATGTGAATACACATCAACCTCTTGAGGGACCTTTTTCTTGGTATGAGGCTCATGTTGTTTCCGATTCGGGATGGAATATGTTAGGTGGTTTATTTCCAGGCGCACCTTTTCCTATGATAGGAACCAATGAAAATTTGGGATGGACACATACCTATAATTATCCGGACTTGATCGATGTTTATGAACTGACTGTAAATCCCAAGAACAAGAACGAGTATTGGTATGATGGCCAATGGGTTGAATTTGAAAAATCAAAGGTTCGGTTAAGTATGAAAACAAAGTTGGGGCTCAAATTAAAAGTTAAGAAAAAGCTCATTTGGAGTGAGTTTGGGCCAGTTCTAAAAAACAAAAAAGGATATTTTTCATTTCAATCAAATGCATTTGAAAATATTTCATCTATTGACGAGTGGTATCAAATGAATAAGTCGACAAATTGGAGTGAATTTAAATCCGCGTTAAAAATGATGTCCATACCTCGTTTTAATATAATGTATGCGGATAAAGAAGATTCAATTTTTTATATGAGTCTTGGAAAAGTGCCAGAACGATCAGGGGACTTAAGGGGTAATGATATTATGCGGGGTGATACGAATGCCGTATTATCAAATGGATTTCTACCGTTTGAGGCCTTGCCAAAAGTTTTAAACCCTTCTCACGGTTATTTATTTAACACCAATAATTCTCCGTTTAACTGTGCGCACAAAGAAGATAATTTGAATCCAAAAGATTATGAGGTTTATCGCATTGGGTATAAAGAGGATTACAATAATAGAAGTCGTCGATTTGAGCAATTGATTTCAGAAACAAAAGGCAAATTGAGTATGGATGAGTTTTATAATATTAAGTATGATATTCAGTATCCAGATCAAATTTGGACTCCTTCTGGTGCTGCCGTTATTTTTGAAGTAACTCCTTCTGAATATCCTAGGTACGAAGAGCTCATTGGTTTAATTCAAAACTGGAACCACAGGTCCGATACGAATAATATTGGTGCTGCTCAATGGGCCATTTATTACAGAAATTATCTATCGCTTAAAAAAATGAGTTTGAGTGAAAGAGATTTGATTTCGTTATGTCTAAAGAAATCAAAAAAGCACTTGATGAAACACTTTGGAGAATTGAATATTCAGCTGAAAGAATACCAAAGACATAGTCGGGAAGGTAAGGAGTTGGCCGTGCCTGGATTGACGGATCAAATTGCAGCAATGTCATCCAGTCCAAACAAAAATGGAACGGTGAAACCTGTACACGGTGAATCCTATATTATGATTATTCAATATGGCGAAAATGGGGTTGAGATTGAAACGGTATTGCCTTATGGAGATTCAAGGGTAGTATCAAGTAAGCATTATACCGATCAGATGGAAATGTATGCCAGACAGAAAAGAAAAAAAATGAGTTTAAGTCTTGATGATGCTAAAAAAAATGCGGTTAAGTCTTATCACCCGAAGTAACCTTATCGATGAGTTCAATGTATTCTTTGTGAAGCTTAATCTTCCGCCATTTGTAAAGCTTTCCTATCGATTGTTTGAATGTTTTCTTACTCATTCCAAGGGCCGAATTGATGTCTTCTGGAGATGACTTATCCGTAAGAAATAGTTTTCCATCCTTTTGTAATTCCGATATTACCTTATCAATGGCCAGATCATATTTTTCAAATGTAATCGGTTCCAAGCGAACGTCTAATTTGCCATCTTCTCTTACTTTCTCTATGTATCCGTCTATTTCATCTCCATGATTGATGTCTGAAATGATGTTCGAATTAAAGATAAGTCCTTCAAACTTTTTGTTTACGATTACGCTAATTCCTAAGTCGTTATATTCACAGATCAGAAGCTTGACCTTTTCACCTGTTATATCCTCGGTACATGGTTCAAGAAGGTTTTTGATTTTCATGCTTCCGTAGAGCCTATCTGTCTTCTTGTCATGTTTTAGAGCGATAAGATAGGATTCATCCTCTTCGAGTTTGTATAGTTGCTCACTATATGGAACCAATAAGTTTTTATCCAGTCCCCAATCTACAAAAGCACCAATGGGTTGTATTTGAGTTACTTTTAGATACTTAAACTCTTCGAGTAGGAGGTGAGGTTTCTCCGTAGTAGAAACAATTCTTTGCTCGCTATCTTTAAAGACAAACACATCAATTTCCTGTTCTAGTTGATACGCTTCGAGAAGGTATTTTCTAGGTAATAGAACTTCGTTTCCAATGGAATCTTTTAAAAATGCACCTGGTGGGGTGAAACGGTCTATAACGAGTTTATTTATTTCTCCGAGTTTCATTAGTGGTTTCTCCTTCGCTTACTTTTATATTTACCTGTTGTTACTGATAGTCCGGACGAATCATATTTCTTATTGCGTCTCTTCTTTCTTTTTTCTTTCTTCTCAACAGGAGGATTTGACGTTGGAGTTTCAGGAATCCTTGCTACATGCTCAATTTCTCCTTCAACACCGCTGTTTGTTGGGTTGATCCAGTCTTTTTTAAATCTTTTCTTTTCTAATCTCCCTGTGCGAGGATTGAGTTGAATGAACTCATTATTCGATTCTTGTGGATTATTCACCGCAATAATATCTTCTTTTAATTTCCAATGCTTCCCATTAAAAATGTAAGCGTCATAGGAGAAATCTGGAACATAATAAGAGTAGACTCCCTCCATAGACGGCGCTTCAGGTGATAGGTGGTCCATAACAATTCTTCCATACTTTTCCTCATAGCGCATGGTCATATTTGCTCTGTCAGAATATTCAAAAACAATACGTTTTAAAATCTCTCCATTACTATTGAATACAGGGCTTCCAAAGTAGATATGCTTTTTCGATACAGAAAGCACATCTAACACTTTATAATTACTTCCCGTTGTTCCTCCGTCCCATCCGAGAAGAAGGTATTCGGTATTTCTACCGTTTAGAAATGGAATAATTTTATAGTATAGAGCTCCATACCAGTTTTTCTCATTCACGATACCATTCGGTTTTGATTGATAGGGGTCGAATGCATCATTGAGTTCGTAAACGGATACTTTTTTATTGTTTTTATACATAACGAATCCTCCAAAAGAATAGGAGAAGTCAGGATATTCAATATTCCAATTTACTAGGCGTATTTTACCATCTGGACTATCAAGGACAGCGACAGTTTCGAGATGCTTAAATTTATAATTAAACGCACCATCTAATGATAGGAATTTATTCATTTTGGAAGCAAAAGAAATATTCGCCTGGTCCATACCCGCTGCAGTGAATTCAGTTCTGAAATTAAGCAATTCTTCATTTAATTTCAGCTCTTCTTTTTCCAAGTCAGTTTGACCTGTTGCAAGAGATGACAGGAGAACGAATAGAATAAGAAAGTTTAATTTATTGGGCATTAGTATTTTAACGTGTTTCGTTATAAAGAGTTACGCGTTTACAACTGTTTTAGTTTTTCTATGGTATTTGTTGGGGAGTCGGAATTAAAAACAAAGCTACCAGCAACGAGAGCATTTGCTCCCGCATCAGATAACTTTTTACCGGTTTCAAGGTTTACACCACCATCAATTTCAATAATCACATTCGCCTTTTTTGATTCGATGAGTTTCTTCAGACTAACGACTTTATTTACACTTGAGTCGATAAATTTTTGCCCTCCAAAACCTGGATTTACAGACATGATTAAGACCAGGTCTAAATCACCAATAATCTCCTCCAAGACTGATACGGGTGTGTGTGGATTTAAAGCAACGCCGGCTTTCATTCCTTTGCTTTTTATATGTTGAATGGTCCTATGTAAGTGAACGCATGCCTCATAATGAACGGTGAGTATGTTTGCTCCACAATCAGCAAATTCGTCAACATAATTGCCCGGATTTGAAATCATGAGATGCACATCCAAGGTCTTATCTGTATGTTTCGAAATGGCTTTCAGTACGGGGAATCCAAAAGAAATGTTTGGAACAAAGTTTCCATCCATGACGTCAATATGAAGCCAATCCGCTTTGGAGTCATCTAGCATTTTTGTTTCTCTTTCAATATTTCCAAAGTCACACGAAAGAACAGAGGGGGATACAATCATTGATTTTTTTATCAAAATTAAGATTTTTAAGGTACAAATCCTTTAGAACATTTATTTTGCAGCCATTATTAGTATATTTTTGTTTTCCATATGGGAATAGGTATTACCGAAATAATTGTTGCTCTGACATGTCTGATTTCATGGCAAGCGTTGAATAATCAGAATTTTCAAAATCAATGCATGTTTATTCCCTACAACGTGAAGCATTCTAATGAATACTATCGATTGTTGTCGCATGTACTCGTTCATGCTGATTTCGCTCATTTGGCTTTTAATATGATCTCAATGTTCTATTTGGGCAAGTATCTCGAAATGCAATTGGTTTATGAATACGGTAACCTTGGCATGTATTACTTTATTATCCTTTACCTTTTAGGAGGCTTAGCGGCAACAATTCTTCCGTATTCTCGCAATTCAGACAATAGCATGTATCGTTCCTTGGGAGCGTCTGGAGCCGTTTCAGCTGTTGTTTTTGCCACAATAATGTGGAATCCTCAACTTGAGCTAATGTTGCTCTTTATCCCGATTCCTATTAAAGCCTATATTCTTGGACCCATTTATCTTGCTGTAGAGTATTATTCTATGCGCAGAGGCGGGTCTGGTATAGCACATGATGCTCACATTGGTGGTGCATTGTTTGGAATTTTATTTGTATTATTGATAGACCCGAATAAAGGAGTAGAGTTTCTTCGTATTTTTGAATAATTATGGGAGTATGTTACATTAATAATAATGGTGTTATCTTACCGGATTCGTCTCCAACGATTATGCCTAAAAACAGGGCTTATTTATATGGTGATGGAGTTTTTGAGTCCATTCGGATAATGAGTGGTAAACCCATTAATGTTGAAAACCATATTTCTAGGCTGCTTAAAGGAGCCAAGGTTTTAGGAATTAAAACACCCGATTTTTACAATAATGATTTTTTTGAAGAACGTATTGTTGAGCTGCTTGAGAAATCATCCATTTTAAAGGGGGGTAAATGTCGTTTGTCTATTGATAGAGAAGTGGGGGGTACCTATCTTCCTGATTCAAATGAAAGTAATTTTTATATCGAAGTGGAAGGGTATAATTCAAATTATTTTGAGCTCAATGCAAAAGGTTTGGAGGTAGATATTTATTCTGATATCAAGTTGCACAAGAATTTCCTTTCAAATTATAAAACCAAATCTTGTTTGGGATATGTAATGGCGGCTCTTTCTGCCAAAGAAAAAAACCTAGATGATTTGTTTTTAAGTGATGTAAAAGGAAACATCTTAGAAACGTCATCAAGTAATGTATTTGTAGTAAGTAACGGTGTTTTGTATACGCCTGGTCTTGATGAAGGATGTTTGGCGGGAACGATGCGCATGCAGGTAATTAATCTTGCTTTAAATAGTGGTATTAAGGTTTATGAGTGTTCTATCTTGCCTCAAAACCTATTGGCGGCCGATGAGGTTTTTATTACCAATGCGATTAGGGGAGTGAATTGGATAGGGACATATCGCACAAAGAAATTCTCTAATACGGTTGCAAGAAAACTTATTATTTCTCTAAATGAATATTGGAGAAATAAACTCGAAAAGTAATATTTTCTGATTTTCAACTACTTATCGTTCATAAATCCAGCGTTGACGCGTCATGCAGGTAAAGTATAATGCTATATTTGTTTGGAATCACAAACACGAAATTCATATATGGCTGATAATCAATATACAGAAGACAATATTCGTTCTTTAGATTGGAAGGAGCATATTCGCTTAAGACCAGGTATGTATATTGGTAAATTAGGTGATGGCTCTGCTGCTGATGATGGTATTTATGTTTTGGTTAAAGAGGTTTTGGATAATTGTATCGATGAGTTCGTCATGGGTAATGGCAAAAAAATTGACATTACCATTAAAGATGGTTTGGTTGCCATTCGAGACTACGGAAGAGGTATTCCGCTAGGAAAGGTCGTTGATGTAGTGTCAAAGATGAACACCGGAGGTAAATATGATTCAAAAGCATTTAAAAAATCGGTAGGTTTGAATGGTGTAGGAACCAAAGCGGTAAATGCATTGTCTTCTTATTTTTCCCTCTATTCTGTCCGTGATGGCAAGCTGAAAAAAGCCTCTTTTGTGCGTGGAGAACTCTCTGAAGAATCTGCTCTAATTGATACTGATGAAGATAATGGCACTTATGTAGAATTTAATCCTGACAATACCGTCTTTAAAAAGTATGCGTACAAGACGCATTATTTGGAAAAGATGATTTGGAATTATTGCTATTTAAATAGGGGGCTTTCAATTCATTTTAATGGTAAAAAATACCAATCTAAAAATGGTCTAAAAGACTTATTAGAGGACAATATGGATGGAGATCCATTGTATCCCATTATTCATTTGGAAGGTGAAGATATTGAAGTCGCGTTTACTCATGGAAGAACATATGGAGAAGACTATTATTCATTTGTGAATGGTCAACATACGACTCAAGGAGGAACCCACCAAAGTGCTTTTAGAGAATCCGTATCCAAGGTGATTAAAGACTTTTATAGCAAAAACTACGAATCTTCAGATATTCGTCAGTCTATTGTAGCTGCTGTTTCTGTAAAAGTAATGGAGCCTATTTTTGAGTCCCAAACGAAAACAAAATTAGGATCTCTCGAAATTGAACCGGGTGGAAAATCAATGCGCGCTTTTATCAACGATTTCCTGAAAGACAAGCTAGATAATTTCCTTCATAAGAATCCAGAGATTGCTCAAACCATTGAAAATAAAATTAAGCAGTCAGAGAAAGAGAGAAAAGATTTAGCAGGTATACGTAAGATTGCCAGAGAGAGATCAAAAAAAGCAAATCTTCACAATAAGAAACTGAGAGATTGTCGTGTCCATTTAACAGACCTGAAAAATGACAGAAGAGAAGAAAGCACATTGTTTATTACTGAGGGAGATTCTGCAAGTGGGTCAATTACAAAGTCACGGGATGTAGCTACTCAAGCTGTTTTTTCATTAAGGGGTAAACCTTTGAATTGTTATGGTTTAACCAAAAAGGTAGTTTATGAAAATGAGGAGTTTAACTTGGTTCAAGCTGCCCTCGATATTGAAGATGATCTCGAAAATCTTCGTTACAACAAAGTAGTTATCGCCACTGATGCGGATGTTGATGGTATGCATATTAGAATGCTATTGTTGACATTCTTTCTTCAGTTTTTTCCTGATCTGGTAAAGAAAAATCATGTGTATGTGCTCCAAACTCCCTTGTTCAGAGTCCGTAACAAAAAGAAAACCATTTATTGTTATTCTGATGAAGAACGTGTTGCGGCTATTAATGAAATAGGAAGAGGAGCTGAGATTACTCGATTTAAAGGTTTGGGTGAAATCTCACCAGATGAATTTGTTCATTTTATTGGTGAGCAAATGAGACTTGAGCCAGTCCTCTTATCACATGATGCTTCAATTGATTCCATCTTATCTTATTTTATGGGTAAGAATACACAGCAACGACAGGAGTTTATCATTAATAATTTAAGGGTAGTAAAAGATCAAGCAGAGGGAAAAGAGAAGGCTGATGCAGAAGCAGATGAAAATATACAAATAGATATAGCATCGTAATTATGTCAAAGGATTCAGAAGAAAATCAATTACCAGAGGAAGAGCGCAATCCATTCGAAAACAAACAGCTTGATGAAAGCGTTGTTCCCGTTAGCGGTTTGTATAAAAGTTGGTTTCTTGATTATGCCAGCTATGTAATTCTTGAAAGAGCCGTCCCAAGTTTGTTTGATGGTTTAAAACCTGTCCAAAGAAGAATTTTGCATTCCATGAAAGAAATGGAAGATGGGCGATATAATAAGGTGGCCAATATTATAGGAAACACGATGAAGTTTCACCCCCATGGAGATGCTTCAATTGGAGATGCTTTAGTTCAAATTGGGCAAAAGGAACTCATGATTGATTGTCAAGGAAACTGGGGTAATACTTTGACTGGAGATGGTGCTGCTGCACCAAGATACATTGAGGCACGTTTGTCGAAATTTGCATTGCACGTTGCATTTAATGGAAAAACAACCAATTGGTTGTCAAGCTATGATGGTAGAAATAAGGAGCCGGAGCAACTTCCGATGAAATTCCCTTTACTACTTGCACAAGGTGCCGAAGGAATAGCCGTTGGTATGGCATGTAAGTTTCTTCCTCATAATTTTATTGAGTTAATCGATAATTCCATCAATCATTTGAGAGGTAAAAAGGTGCAGTTTTATCCTGATTTCCCCAATGGAGGTATGGCAGATTTTTCCAATTATAATGATGGGAAAAGAGGAGGAAGAATTAGGGTTCGTGGAAAGATTAAAAAACAAGATGCCAAGACTTTAATCATTAATGAAATTCCTTATGGAACCACTACTACATCATTAATTGATTCTGTTTTAAAGGCAAACGATAAAGGCAAGATCAAAATAAAAAAGATTGAAGACAATACGTCAGCAATTGCCGAAATCATTATTCATTTGTCCTCAGGGGTGTCCCCCGACAAAACGATTGATGCCTTATATGCTTTTACCGATTGTGAAGTTTCGATTTCTCCAAACTCGTCTATTATTGATGGAGAAAAGCCTGTGTTTATAGGTGTTTCTGAAATATTAAAAACATCAACAGACAATACTTTAGCGTTATTAAAAAGAGAGCTAGAAATAAAGTTAGAAGAGCTTGAGAGACAATGGCATTTTGCCACACTTGAAAAGATTTTCATCAATAATGAGATGTACATTGATTTTAAGAAGTACTCTGATAAAGTAGCACTCTATGAGTATTTGTACAAATCTTTTAAGCCTTTCAAAAAACAGTTGATTCAGGAAATTACAGATGAAGATTTACAAAAATTAACGCAAATCCCGATGATAAGAATCACGAGATTTGATGCTACTAAGGCCGACGATAATCTTCTTAAGATTGATGAGCAGATTAAAGAAATCAAGCATCATTTGGCTAATCTTGTGGAATATGCGATCAATTATTTTAAAGATTTAAAGAAAAATTTTGGCTCAGGAAAAGAGCGTAAAACAGAGATAAAAACTTTTGATAATATCAGTGCATCTAAGGTGATTATTGCGAATAAAAAACTCTATGTTGATTATGAAGAAGGGTTCATTGGTCATAGCTTGAGAAAATGTGAGGCTGTTTGTGACTGCTCAGAAATCGATGATATTATTTGCTTCTTTTCAACAGGAAAAATGATGATTACCAAGATTGCGGATAAAAAGTTTGTCGGAAAGGATATGATTTATGCTCATGTTTGGAAAAAGGGAGACAAGCGTAAAATTTATCACATGATTTACCAGGATGGTAGAGGAGGTCAATCGATGATGAAGCGTTTCTATGTGAATTCAATTACTCGAGATACTGAATATGATCTTACCAAGGGGTCAAAATCTTCAAAGGTCCATTACTTTTCTGCCCATCCGAATGGAGAAAGGGAAGTGGTTAATGTTATTTTGAGACCCCGGCCACATCTTAAGAAAACCAAATTCGAGGTTGATTTTGGTGAATTATTGATTAAAGGAAGAAAGTCCGTTGGCAATAGAGTAACTAAGGAGCTTATTCAAAAGATCGTTTTAAAGGAACTTGGAGGCTCTACTCTTGCGGCAAGGAAAATTTGGTACGACCAAACTGTAACCCGTTTAAACGATGAGGAAAGAGGCGCTTTTATTGGAGCTTTTAAAGGAGAGGATAAAATTCTTTCGATATATTCAAATGGAGAGTACAGATTAAGTAGTTTTGATTTGTCAACCCGTTTTGATGAAGATATTGTCCATCTTGAAAAATGGAGTCCAAAACATGCCATTTCTGTAGTTTATCACGACGGATCCAAATCTCAGAGTTTCGTAAAAAGATTTTTGTGTGAGGTGACCAGTGATAAAAGAGTTTGTTTTATAAGTGACAGTAAAGGCTCATTTATGTCAGCTTATTCCACGGCGTATCAGCCCGAAGTTACTTTGGTCTTTAATAAACAACTAAAAGAAACGAAAAACCTACCGAATAAAGTCATTCAATTGGATGAATTTATAGAAGTTAAGGGAATGAAGGCTCAGGGGAACCAATTGACAAAATACAAGGTCAAGGAGGTCCTATTGAATCATGATATTCAAAAAAGTAAGGAGCCATGGCCAGATGAGGTTGAGGAAGGGGCAGAGGTTCAACCTGAAGTAGAGTTGTCGAAAAAGGAAAAAGGTTCAGATACTTCAAATTCAATCAACAAAGAGTCAAAAGAACATAACGAGAATTTTGAAAAAAAAACAGTTCCCGAAAAAAGAGAATCAATTAAGTCAGAAGTAAAGAAGAAAACATCCGACAAAATCAAAAAAGAAAAATCAAAGAATACAGATGAGTCTTCCAATACCATAGAGTGGGATCTTACAAGTGAGGAGCCAAAGGAGTCAAAAGAGAACAGTAAATCGAATAAATCAGACGATGACGAACAAATGAAGTTGTTTTAGAACAACCCTATAAAGTCATGGTTTAGAACAAATGTTCCTGCCTGTTTAGTGGTCTAAAAGTTTAATAGAATAGACTATTCTATGGGTGCATTTCTTGGAAGCTTTTCTTTTTTATACATTTGGCAACTTTTGACGAGAACACTCGTTTTTTAACTGAATATAACTAATACTATAAAACCTTGCTCGACAACAGCAATTTGTCTATAAAACGATTTCTCAAAAATCTGATTGGGGTTTTGATGTTTTCTTTATTTTTTTCTCTTGAATTATCTGCTCAATTATTTGATCCTTTTGATATTCGATTTGTTACCTCTCAGAAAGGTGGAATAACAATGTTATCCAATGTGTCTGTTTCCTGTGGTTCAAGTGGGGGATGCGCATCTGCAGTTGCTCAAGTGCCTCCAAACGGCAACTCTTCGAATGAGAATTTTAGTATGTCATATATTGATATAGATGGTTTAGGCTCTACTTTTATGTCGTCTAGTGATAGTTTAAATTTAGATGATTGTAGTGAAATCTCTTGGGCAGGATTGTATTGGAGTGCTGAAATTAATTCAAATGTGCCTGGTTTTAATACGCGAAATACAGTAAAACTGGCTGTTAATTCAGGTTTTTATCAATCCCTTATTGCGGATGAAATGGTTGATGCATTCACAATTAGCCATCCAAGTTATCATTGTTTTAAAGACATCACTTCGATAGTTCAAAGTGCAGGTATAAAGGCACGATTTACGATTGCTGATATAACAACTCAGACGGGTAATAATAAATTCGGAGGATGGACAATTGTTGTTGTGTACAAAAACATCTACAATTCAATGAGAAACTTATCTGTCTTTGATGGTTTCGGCAGTATTGGTCTAGGTAATACATTAGATATACCCATTACAGGATTCACCACACCTTTAGCTGGTCCCGTTAATTTTGAGCTTGGTGTTGTTGCACACGAAGGTGATAGAGGGGCCTCGGGAGATCAGTTGAGATTTAATGGTGCCGGTAATAATGTTCAAATTTCAGATGCATTACATAATGCTACCAATTTATTTAACAGTACCATTTCCAACGGCGCTGTTCTTACACCTTTCAGGAATCCTAATTTTAATAATACCTTAGGGTATGATGCAGCGATTTTTCTACCTGATAACACCTCTTTTAATTACATTGGAAACAATACATCATCTGCAACCATTCGTGTTCAAACTTCTTCCGAAAATATACTCTGCCGTGTTTTTACATCAGCAATAGATATTTACGAGCCTGATTTGCGGGCATCAGTTTATATTAATGACCTGAATGGAGGAATCGTTGAGCCAGGGGATATTTTGGAGTACACCTTGGTGGGCAAAAATATTGGCTCTGATTTATCCATTAATACATTTGTTGTGGATACTTTAGACCCTCGAACAACCTATGTGCCAAATTCAATTTCGATAGATTATGGGCCAAATTCTGGTGCGAAAACGGATGTGATAGGGGATGATCAAGCTGAATATGATCTTTCGACGAATTCTATCAAGGTTAGAATAGGAACTGGAGCAAATGCTACTAATGGAGGAGAGGTGCAGGCATCTCCTCAAGGAGCGGATAGTACGGTAATTAAATTTCTTGTTACTGTTATTGATGATTGCTTAATGTTTCAATGTGACTCTACCTTAGAGCATGTTGCCTACATATTTGGGGAAGGCTTCATTTCCGGAAATGAATATGGTAATAATGGAGCTTCTGATTTATTAGATGCGAATGGTTGCCCATTAGCGGCCAGTAACGTATTGTTAATTGATGTGTCGGGTTGTCCACCACCTGAAGTGCTATACAATCCGCCTCTTTGTGTTGGAGATTCATTAGAATTAACAGCGTCATTTTCGGCTTTAGCGAATTATGAATGGTCAGGTCCAAATTCATTTTCTGATGTCAATTATCAAACTGGAGTTGGTGACATAAGCTTAAGTGATACCGGAGAATATCATGTCGAAATTACTTTTCCTGGTTTGGATTGTTCTCTCGACACCTTCGCTACGGTGGTGATTTATGAAAACCCTGTGATATCATTAGTCAATCTACAAAATAGTTTGTGTTATCAATCTGATGATGCATTTATTTCTACTGATGTAAGTGGTGAGAACCCCATTGATATTTCGTGGTCTAATGGTGCTATTGTAGATAGTATTGGTGGGCTTTCTCCTGGAGATTATATCATTAATGTGGTAGATGACCATACTTGTATTGCTGTTGATACCTTTTCCACTATTGAGCCTACAGAGTTGGTTTCAAGTGCAAATGTGATTACTGATTTTAATGGATTTGGAGTAAGTTGTAATGGAGATAGCCTTGGGCAGTCACAGGTCTTCTATTCAGGAGGAACACAACCATATGATATTGTTTGGTCGAATGGAGACACGCTGGAGTTAGCAGACAGTTTGTCTTTTGGATCATATAATGTGGTCATTACAGATTCTAATTTTTGTCAAACAAGCTCTTCGGTTTCAATAACCGAACCAACCCTTTTATCTTTGAGTCAGCAGCCTGTTATGGTTTCCTGTTTTGGTGGCGATGATGGATCAATAGACTTCACTATTTCAGGTGGAGTGCCAGCATATACATACGATTGGTCTAACGGAAGTGATGAAGAAGACATTGATACTTTGATGGCTGGTAATTACAGTGTGATAGCTACTGATTTAAATGGTTGTATTGATTCGTTACAGGTGACTATCACTGAGCCGATTTCACCTATTACGCTTAGTGAGACACATATTGATGTATTGTGTTTTGGTGACGCTACAGGCAGTATAGATATAAGTGTAGCTGGAGGAACTCCTCCTTATACTTTTTTGTGGTCTTCTTCAGATGTTACTCAAGATCTTACTGATGTTTTGGCAGGTACTTACGAATTAACAGTCACCGATTCTTTAGGCTGTACTGAATTTATATCAATTGATGTTTCTGAGCCTTTAGCTCCATTATCTGTGGTTTTAAACCCTTTTGATGTGCTTTGCTTCGGCAATTCTACGGGTTCAATTGATGCGCTTGTGAGTGGAGGCACTACTCCATATACTTACTTGTGGTCAAATGGAGAAATTACTGAAGACATTTCAAATATACCGGCAGGTAATTATTCGATTCAAGTAACGGATTTTCATAATTGTAGTTTTTCAGTGAGCACCCCAATTACTGAGCCTTCGGATTCTTTATTGATTGAACTTACTTCATTTGATGCAGATTGTTTTGGCGCTTCTACCGGAAGTATTTTGGGTTCAGTAAGTGGAGGAACCGCTCCTTACGATTACTTATGGTCAAACAGTGAGATTACAGATGATATTTCTAACCTAAACTCAGGGGGTTATTCTTTAACTGTTACAGATGATAACAATTGTGTTGCATCACTTTCTGACACCGTGAACCAGCCAGAAGAGGTTTTGCTCACATTCAGTCAGGTGGATGTGCTGTGTTTTGGAGATCTTACAGGTAGTATTGATCTGGAAGTGGAGGGAGGTATAATTCCTTACACTTATCTTTGGTCTTCAGGAGAGATAACACAAGATATTTCTGAAATACCTGCAGGCACATATGATGTTGATGTTTTTGATGACAACAATTGTCTTTCTGAAATTCAGGTAATCGTATCAGAACCTTTAACCCCGATTTTACTGACCGAAACACATACGGATGCGCTTTGCATTGGAGGCAGTCAGGGAACCATTGATTTAAGTGTTTCTGGAGGAACTCCGGGGTATTCAATTGTTTGGAACAACAACGAAATTACAGAAGATATTATTGACCTGGTAGCAGGGATCTACACAGCGCAAGCTACAGATGACAACGGATGCGTGGATAGTTTGTCTATTGAAATTCTTGACCCTTCAAATACCATGGTTCTTTCAGTATTAGAAACAGATGTGCTTTGTTTTGCAGACAGCACAGGAGAAATTGATTTGACCGTTACTGGAGGTGCTTCTCCATATAGTTTTGACTGGTCTAATGGGGATGATACTGAAGATATTGATAGTTTAATCACTGGCAATTATTTTGTAATTGTACAGGATAACAATTTCTGCGAATCCTTTATATCTGGATTTATTGACCAACCTTTAGCTCCAATTTCTACTACGGATTCAATAATACAGGTCCTTTGTAATGGCGATTCCACTGGAGCCATCTTTCTTGAGACTTCAGGAGGTACACCATCCTACACTTATCTCTGGAGCAACGGAACCACGGAAGATAACATTGATTCATTATGGATTGGAGATTATAATATCACGATAACAGATGATCACTTGTGTACACAGCAATTCACATATGCTATTACAGAGCCAACAGACATTACATTAACAGATAGCATAACAGACGTAAGTTGCTTTGGAGGTTCCGATGGCGCCATAGACATCAACCCTGGAGGAGGCGTTCCACCATACAGCTATTTATGGAGCACAGGAGATACCATTCAGGATATTGATTCTCTTGTTTTTGGAAACTACACCATTCAGATTACTGATACCAATGGATGTATTGAAGAGCAGACCTATTTGGTTGGTCAGCCTGCAACACCTGTTGCGATCGCTGATACTTCAGGAAACATTTCTTGTTTTGGAGGCAATGATGGATTTATTGACATTACGGTTACAGGTGGAAATGGAGGATACAGCTTCGATTGGAGTAACGCTGCGTTAACTGAAGATCTCACAGACCTTTTTGTTGGGGTTTATATCATAGAAGTTGAAGATTCCCTTGGGTGCTTTTCCTCAGATACCATAACGCTCACAGAGCCTTTGGCACCTTTATCCCTTACTACAGAAATGACCGCAGTACTTTGCTTTGGAGAAGCCAATGGTATAGCATCTGTTTCTGCTTCTGGAGGCACAGCACCATATACCTACCTATGGTCGAACACGGAAACCACAGATACCATTACCGGACTTTTAATCGGCGATTACACTGTTTTAGTAACAGATTCACTCGGATGTATTGATTCTGCAGTAGTTACTGTAACAGAGCCACCAGTGCTCACTGCAGTTGCAGATTCTATTGATGTGTTGTGCTTTGGAGATTCTACAGGAAGTGTTACGGTAAGTCCTCAAGGCGGTATGTTGGTTTATGATTATCTATGGGATACTGGAGACATTACAGCTACAGTAACGGATCTTCCTGCAGGATTCTATGAGGTTACAGTAACAGATACCAACGGCTGTACTTTTATTACCAATACCACCATCAATCAGCCTTTGGCACCATTATCAGATACTTTGATTATTGCAGACAACCTTTGCTTTGGAGAGGATTTGGGTAGTATTGATGCCACGATCAGTGGAGGAACAGTTCCGTATGATTATTCGTGGTCAAATGGTGAAACAACAGAAGACATTGACAGCTTGGCAAACGGACTTTATAGCTTGACAGTAACCGACGACAACCTTTGTGTGCTCGTTATTGATACAGTGATCACATCTCCAACAGAAATTGACATCACGCATGTACAAACCAATGTGAGTTGTTTTGGTGGGAATGATGCCACCATAGATTTAACGGTTGGTGGCGCAGTGCCTCCATATTCTTACTTGTGGAATACTGGTGATACTCTTCAGGATCTTGACAGTCTTTTTGTGGGTACCTATGATGTAATCATTACAGACAGCAATAATTGTGAGGACCCATATACTGTAACGATTACTGAACCATTGGCACCACTCGCACTCAGTGCTGACTCGATTAATGTGGCTTGTTTTGGTGATTCTACAGGATCTATTGATCTTACAGTAACTGGAGGAACGATTGCCTATAGCTTTAGCTGGAGCAATGGGGAAGTTACAGAAGACATTATCGATATTCCTACTGGAACCTATCAGGTGATAGTAACGGATGACAATCTGTGTGTGGACTCATTGAGTATGTCCATTGATCAGCCTGCAGCACCTATTGCTTTGAGTGCTACACAGGTAGATATCCTTTGTTTTGGAGACTTTACAGGAGAAATTGATTTAACCGTTACGGGAGGAACTCCTGCAACAACGGGATATGTATACGATTGGAACAATGGTCTGTCTGCAGATGAGGACCTTACAGGACTTCCTTTTGGAACCTATGATGTACTTGTAACAGATTCTTTATTGTGTAGTGATTCACTGACAGTTACCCTCACAGAACCCGCAATAGCTATTGATATTGAATTTACCATTCTCAACGTGGCCTGCTTTGGTGACTCTACAGGAGATGTTTCTGCGGTAATCAGTGGAGGAACGGGGCCTTATACCTGGTTCTGGGATTTCCCAATAGCAGATACCACACTCTTTATTGATTCACTACCTGCAGATGGTTATGTGCTTAATGTACTGGATTCCAACAACTGTACGTATGCGGAAACAGCGGTAGTAACAGAACCCGCTGGACCACTTACTTCAGCTTATGCTGATGTGCAGCCTTCGTGCTTTGAATATGAGGATGGTTCACTGACCTTGATTCCTTCGGGAGGAACACCAGATTATTCTTACCTGTGGAACACTGGAGATACGACCCTGTCAATCGATTCTCTTACCACAGGAGATTATAGCGTGGAGATTTACGATGCTCTAGGGTGTTATTTTGCACTAGATATCTTTTTGGATGAGCCGCCAGAGCTTCAGATCTCTTTTGATGTGGACAGCCTTGCGGGATGTAGTCCATTTACGGTGTCTTTTACCAATACCTCTAATGCTACGGCAGATTGTGAGTGGGACTTTGGTGATGGAAATACCTTTAGTGGGTGTGAAGATGTCGTAAACATCTATGAGGAAGGAGGGATCTACTCTGTGTCACTTACCGCATATGATGACAATGGATGCTTTAATGATGTGACCTACAACGACTTTATTACGGTGTATCAGACACCTACTGCAGGTATGAATATTGATCCGCAGATTCTTTTCCCTGAAACACCAACAACAGATATTACCAATACATCTATTGGGGCAAGCATGTATGTGTGGAATATGGGAGACTCTCCTCAGGATTACGGATTCTTTGAGCCTGGAGCATATACGTATTCACCTAATGTTCAAGATACTTTCGTAGTCACGCTTTTGGTCATTAGTGATGATGGATGCACTGACAGCACTTCGGATATTGTCATCTTTAGAAACGACCCTTTCTTCTTCGCACCAAACAGCTTTACCCCGGATGGAAACAATCTAAATGAGGTATGGATACCCGTGTTCTCAAGTCCAGATTATGTTGAGAGATACGACCTACAGGTCTACAACAGATGGGGAGAACTCGTCTTTGGAACAGATCAGGTGACACAAGGATGGAACGGAATGGTAGACAATAGTGGAAACATCGCTCAAGATGGTATCTATACCTGGAAAATGTCTTTCAAATGGTACGACCAAAGAACCTATCAGCTTACGGGGCACATCACCCTCATTAGATAAGTCCAAACGCCATAAGCCAACAACTAAAGGGCTTCACAATGGAAAAATAAAGATGTATCTTTAGCCCTACGTTGTACTGCATTGAAAAATAATTAAAATGGATTTAGGAGATTTAAAAATTAATAATAAATATACTTCAGGTCCTTTAGCATCAACAGACCTTCATGCTGGCGGTATTTTCTTTTGCACACCATATGTAGAGCACATTGAATTTTTAAATAATGGGATTGTGGAATTAACCCGAAGTATTATTGAAGATTTCAGACCAATGAATGGTGCAGAGGATGCAGAATCCTATAACTCATTTCAATTAAAAGGTAATTATTTGATTAATTCTAGAGGTTATTTGACTTGTGAGTTTGATGGTTGGTCATTTACCGGACTTCCATTAGACAAAAATCCAAGCATGATTTCTTTTCATAGATATCATAAAAAAAGTGGTCACCAAAGTGGTATAATTTACACATTGGAATAACGCAGTACAACAAAGGCTAAGGCAAACAGCCTTGCCAACCAAACCGTTTCTGCTTACCTTAGCCGAAACGTTAGGCTCTATTAGTAAAAAAGATTTAGGTGGGGGTAGGGTAAAGTTTTAGGAAGCTGTTTTATGATTAGCAGAACGATGAAACATTGTGTTAAACG
>Ga0209505_1000026_pt1 | contig 116126 bp, 96 predicted proteins | sample COGITO_mtgs_1103_2_FD_184794 | JGI IMG/M metagenome (GOLD analysis project Ga0209505, IMG submission 184794) | Pelagic marine microbial communities from North Sea - COGITO_mtgs_110331 (SPAdes) (version 2) | ecosystem: Environmental > Aquatic > Marine > Epipelagic ... | reverse complement strand
TGCCCAAAGGGTTAATAGGCCTAAGCCTAAAAAATCGTACGCGAAAGGTGCGATATTTGCTCAATGGGGTTATAATCGCAGTTATTACGGTAAGAGCGACATAAATTTTATTGGGTCGGGGTATAATTTCACGATTGGTGGCGCCCAGGCTACGGATAGACCCGAACCTTTTTCTTTTGATGGTTATTTTAACATCAAAAAACTAACGGTTCCACAGTTCAATTTAAGAATAGGATATTTATTCAAACACCACTGGGCAGTTTCATTGGGATATGATCATCTTAAATATGTTTTGCGTGATAATACGCCCTATACCCTAACGGGTCAAATCAACCCTGGTTTAGATAATGAGACCAATTGGTCGGGTTATTATTTAAATGAACCCGTTATTACAGAAGAAGCCACATTTCATTATGAAAATACAAACGGTCTCAACTATATTCGAGCAGAAATAACAAGAATCGATCAATGGTATAGAGAAAAGAACAGTGCATGGTTTGGAGTTTCATCTATGTTTGGTTTTGGAGCAGGAACAATTTTATCATTTAGTGATTTCACTTTTGCAGGTCAAAAGACAGTACAAACGACCTCGCTGTCTGGTTTGGCAGCTTCGATTCATGTTGATCTCAGATTAGAGTTTTTCAAACATTTTTATATTCAGCCAGGTGCAAGTGCAGGTTATATGCTTCAAAATAATGTCAAAACAAGACCGGGAGATTACAATGCCATCGCAAGCCATAAGTTTGGCTATCTCGAATACCATGTGGTTGCGGGTTGGATATTTTATTTAAGGCCTGTAAATACTTGTGATGCTTGCCCCCACTGGTAAATTAAAAGAATGAAATATTTAGTTGTCGGATTAGGAAACCCTGGAGCTCAATATGATGACACACGTCATAATATTGGATTTGACGTATTAAATAGGCTGGCAAAAGATGCAGAAGCTCCATTTAAAGTTGATCGACTTTGTGAAAAAACTGAAGTTAAATATAAGGGACGTACAATCATTTTAATTAAACCCACCACCTTTATGAACTTGTCGGGTAAAGCGGTACAATATTGGCTTCAAAAAGAAAAAATACCTTTAGATCGACTGCTGGTTATTAGTGACGATTTGGCTTTGCCTTTCGGAAAATTGCGTTTAAAGCCTAAAGGAAGCGATGGTGGACATAACGGTCTAAAGGACATTCAAAATGTTCTACAAACGCAATTATATAACCGTCTACGATTTGGTGTAGGGAGTGAATTTACTAAAGGTCGTCAATCTGACTTTGTGTTGGGTAAATGGTCGGATGATGAATTTCAACAGCTTGAACAAAGGATAGCGCTTTGCGTTGAGTTTATAAAGTCATTTACGACCATAGGTGTGAGTATGACGATGTCAACTTTAAATGGAAAATAAATAAAGGAACAAGGGCATAAAAAGTAGAATCTTTTCATCTTTGCTGTCCAGACTAAAAAAGACAAATTATGAGTGATATTCAAATCAATAAACAAAGAAAATACAATTGGAATATGGTGGTCATATTAACCTTAATTCCTCTTATTGGTGTTTTTGGAACGGGAATATATGTTTATTATAACGGAATTGTATGGCAGGAACCTGTAATGATGTTTATCTATTGGTTTTTATCTGGAATGGGTATTACCATGGGATATCATCGATTATTTTCTCACAAAGCATATAAAACGAATTCATTTGTTGAATGGGTTTTAATGATTTTTGGATCTACAGCTCTTGAAAACACGATATTAAAATGGTCATCAGACCATAGACTGCATCACACCAAGGCAGAAACGGAAGATGACCCTTATTCAATTACACAGGGATTCTGGCATGCACATATCGGGTGGATTGTGAAAAACGCTCCGGACGACAAGACAAAAGTGAGAGGGGTTAAAGATTTACAAAAAAAATCGGCGGTTAAGTTTCAGAACAAATATTATTATCACATTGGGATTATCGTTGGGTTTATAATTCCTATGGCCATTGGCTTTATTTATGGGCGACCTTTAGGAGCATTATTGTGGGCAGGTTTTTTAAGGTTGGCGATAGTGCATCACGCTACATTTTTCATCAACTCATTGTGCCATTATGTCGGACGAAGAACCTATGATTTCAAGTCAACAGCAAGAGATTCTTGGATCGTCTCTTGGTTTACCTTTGGTGAAGGTTACCATAATTATCATCATAAATTTCAATGGGATTATAGAAACGGTGTGAAGTGGTTTGCCTATGACCCAAGTAAGTGGATTATTAATGGCTTGTCTTATTTCGGAATTACTTATGACTTAAAAAAAGTCAAAGAGCACGTGATTATGCAAAACCATTTTAATAGCATTCGTACTCAATTAACGGAAAAGTTCAATAAATCTACTAAGAGTTGTAAAGTGTTTTATCAGTCTAAAGTCGATCGATTACACCAAAAGGCGGATTCTCTATTTATTTCTTGGGATGAAATGGAGTTGCGTTACAATAACATGGTGGAGAACGGAAAAGCTAAAAACCGCACATTGTTAAAAGAGCTAAAAAATGAAAGAAGACAATATAGGGCACAATTAAACAAGATCAAACGCAATTTAAATACGATTATGTTTGATATTCAAAAGAATCGTTTAAGACCAGAACTTTCCGTTTAGAGGTCAAGATACTTGCCTTATTTATAAAAAAAAAGAGACAATCAATCCTCGGAATGGATTTCTTTTAAGTGGCTAATTTCTCCTCCGCTTTCACCTGCAGATAAAGCAAATACGCATACCAAGATACCCAATCCGATGACTACGGGAAACAAATATTTCTCAAATTCAATTTTCTTCCAATTCATCCACAATGCTCCAACAGCGAGTAAAGCCAAAAAATAATTTAAATAGGCAAATGTTTCTGCCGATTCTTCATGTTCATGAATTAAATCATGACTTTTTCCGAGATGTTCAACAATTTCCTCAGCCCCTTCACCAGAAAAGAAGGTGGGGATTGTAAATAATCCACCAAGCAATAAGATAAAATAACCTGTTCTGCGCACAATGGCAGATTTTACAAAGATTGATACGAGCAGAACAACAAGCCCAATAAAAGGAATAGTTAAAGGCAAATGATTAGATAAAAGATGGACTTGAGCAGCATTCATAGTTTTAGTTTTTTACAAATATGCAATTATTGATTTTAAAATCAAACTGCTTATCTAAGGGATAAATGACTTAGGGTTTATGTTTTTATAAATCGAGTGGAAAAGGAATGACCATTAATCATTTTTATATCGAGAAAATAAATGCCTGGTCTTAGTTTTGACACATCAATACTTGTACTTTTTTCGAATGTAATCTTCATTTTTTTACCATTGCAATCTGAAACTTGAATGAACTTAATGTCTTGAGAAAGACCATAAATATTTAAATGGTTCAATACAGGGTTTGGGAAAAGGGAAACATCTTCTAATTCTATACTCGAGAAAAAATCAGCGGTGTTGGTCCCGATCAAGTCATTGAAATCATTCATTGAGCCATTGAAAATGTTTAAATCTACATCACCTATTATTCCAGGAACTTCTCCCCACCATGAATATTGTTTAAACATCCAATCATCCCAGACGCCTATATTTACCGGAGGCGTTAAGGATTCATCAGGCTGAGCAAACCATAAACCGTAATTGTTTACAGTACTATTTAAATAATTTGCATAGTTTCCATTTACATAAATAATTGGGGAAATCCCTGTTTGTGTTTCCACTGTACTCACCCATTCCATTACCCATGCGCTAAGTTCATTTGATGTGAACAAATCTGTAAGTACGATGCTTTGACCACCCGAATATGGGTTTTCGAGGTCGAGAACAGGAGGAAGGAATCCCGCACCAATGTATGCGCCTGCTGTAGATAGGAAATTGGATGCATCTTCAGTGGCTAGATTATTGTCTGGGCGAGCGAAGTGATAGGCCCCCATGATAACTCCAGCATCTAATCCATTTGTCATGTTGTTGATGAACTGAGGGTCTTGATAGGTCATTCCTTCAGAAGCCTTTGCCCAGGCATAAACCTGACCATCATTTACCACAGTATTCCAGTCAATATTACCTTGCCAATTAGAAACATCTATTCCATGTACATTTTGTCCCAATGTGATATGAGACATGAAAAGACCAATAAGTAATGAGAATACAGGTTTAGTCAAATTATTTCTATTCTTTAGGTGTGTCATAAATATAACAATAGTCATCTCAACACAAGTAAAAATACATTAATTTTGCCCCTATGAAAAGAATTGAAATTACTGAGCTTCTAAATAATGGAAGTGATCATATTGGGAAAATCGTAAATATAAAAGGATGGGTACGTGCTTTTAGAAGCAATCGTTTCATTCAATTGAATGATGGCTCATGTATGGGAAACATTCAGGCAGTAATTGATTTTGAGAACATCGATGAATCTATTTTAAAGCGGGTGACAACGGGGGCTTCTATTTCTGTTAATGGTGAATTGGTTGCATCTCAGGGTTCAGGACAGGCATTTGAGGTACAGGCCACAGATCTTTCAGTGATTGGAGATGCACACCCTGATGATGTGCAAAAAACAGTTTTACAGCCCAAAAGGCACAGTCTTGACTTTTTAAGAGAGCAGTCACATTTACGCTTTAGAACAAATACCTTCGGTGCGATATTTCGTATTCGTCACGCCGCATCCTTTGCTGTTCATAAATTTTTTAATGATAGAGGGTTTAATTATATACATACTCCCATTTTAACCGGTACTGATGCCGAAGGGGCAGGGGAGATGTTTCGGGTAAGTACTTTAGACCACAAACAGCCGCCATTGGATGAAAAAGGCGAGGTAGATTACAGTAAAGATTTTTTTGGAAAACAGGTCAACCTTACGGTTTCAGGACAGCTGGAGGCAGAACTTGCAGCTTTGGGCTTAGGAAAGGTATACACTTTTGGTCCTACTTTTAGAGCTGAAAACTCAAATACATCAAGACACCTCGCAGAATTTTGGATGATAGAACCTGAAGTGGCATTCAATGATTTAAATGACAATATGGACCTCACAGAAGATTTCCTAAAGTATTGTTGCAGCTATATTTTGGAAAACTGTATAGAGGAATTAAAGTTTTTAGATGAGCGTTCAGCTAAAGAACAATCTCAAAAACCGCAAAATGAAAGAAACAAATTGGGATTAATTGAGAGCATAAAGTTTGTTGTAGATAATCCATTTAAAAGATTGAGCTATACAGAGGCAATTGACACCCTCTTAAATTCAAAACACTACAAGAAAAAGAAATTTCAATTTCCAGTCGAGTGGGGCGTGGATTTACAAAGTGAACATGAAAGGTATTTGGTGGAGAAGGAATTTAATTGTCCTGTAATACTCAGTGATTACCCGGCTAAAATAAAAGCATTTTACATGAGGGTAAATGATGATAATAAAACCGTGGCCGCCATGGATGTATTATTTCCGGGAGTTGGAGAAATTGTAGGAGGTTCACAAAGGGAAGAGAGATTAGACGTTCTACTTGCAAAATGTGAAGAGTTTAATATAGAAAAAGATGAGCTCTGGTGGTATTTAGAGACCAGAAAATTGGGTACGGTCCCTCATGCTGGTTTTGGAATGGGTTTTGAACGTTTGGTTATGTTTTTAACGGGCATGTCAAACATTAGAGATGTCATTCCGTTCCCAAGAACACCTGATAACGCAGAGTTTTAATCATAAAAAAAACCGAAGGTTTTACACTTCGGTTTTTGTTTTTAGATTATTTTTTTTCAATTAGGCTTCTTTGATGAGGTTTTCCCATTTTACCCTTCTTACTTGGTTGAGAATTTTTCATTCGTTCCATTAATTTTTTCTTAAATTCTTTTTCCGCCATTCTGAGTTCGAATATTCGTTTATAGCCAATGACCTTAGCCATTTTATCCCCGTACTCGTTTTTCATTTCAAGGCTTTTCACTTCATTTTCACGCGAATCTTGAATAATAATCCTGTATGCCGCATCATCCAAATCAGTTTTCCCTTCTTTTATAGGTGCGTATAGCTTTTTCATGGAAGATCTGTTTTCTTTTATTTTCTTGTGCATTTCATTGTAAATGGGCCAAAATTCCTGAGCTTCTTCAGTAGTCAATTCAAGCTTTTGGGTAAGAAAAGCAATTTTTCTTTGCTCTATTTTTTCTTTTTGCATTTTAAGGTCTTTCTTCACCTCCTGCGAAAACGCCGTTAGGCTACCTAATAAAATAATACTTACTAATACATGTTTCATAATAATTGATTTAAAAAATTAATAATTCGTCTTCAAATTCATCTAGGTCAATATTTTCATTTTCTATATAATCCATAATCTCATCCTGACTGATGTTGGAAAAAAGATCCAATCCACTTTCAATATCATTATAATCGAGTTCTTCGGAACTAAAGCTTTCTTCTAATTCTTCTATTGAAAAGTCATCAAGGTGTTCATCCATATATGCATATATTTCTTCATCATTTATATCGGCAAAAAGTGCTTTTTCAACTTTTGTTTTTGCTACTGGTTGAGAAAAGTCTTTAAATAAAACTATAGCGATAACTAGCAAGGCAGCAGCAGCAAAAGAGATTCGAATTATCATTGGTGAGACTCGGCTTTTCTCTATCGATGTTGGGTGTTCAAGAGAGATTTTAGATGCGAGTGCTTCAAAAAAGTCATTACCCGGAGTATTTATTTTTTCCGGTTTCAGATGATCTAATATGTCTTTTTCCTTTTTCATTTTATTCTTTGACTATTGAACGTCCTAATGGTTTAATTTGGTTTTTAAAAAAGCAGTAATTTTTTCTTTAGCTATATGATAGCTCGCCTTTAAAGCCCCTTCTGATGTGCCTGTAAGTTTGGCAATTTCACTATATTTTTGATTTTCAAAATACTTTAATTCAAAAACGATTGCTTGTTTTTCTGGTAGCGTTTCAATGGCATCACGAAGAAACTGATATATCTGCTCTCCTTCAAAAGTATCTAAGGAAACATGACCGGGAATCACTCGAATAATCGAGCTATCAATTGACAAATGCTTTCTTTTGTTTTCATGGGCCAATGTGGTTAATGATTCATTACGTGCAATTCTATACATCCAGGTATATAAGTTGGACTCTTGCTTAAAACGTGAAAGATTCTTCCACACCTTTATAAATACATTTTGAAGAACATCTTTGGCTATGGCTTCATTTTGAATAATCCTAAAAATTTGAGAATATAATTTAGGTCCATATCGCACAGAAATGGCTTTAAAAGCATTTTCCGCATCAGGTCCCCCTAACAAAACCTGCCTAATCCATAATTCTTCTTCGGACTTCATGTAGTGATTCTTGTCAATTTCTCTTGCTTTCCTTTTTTGACCTCTTGAAAGGCAAAAGGTTTATTTCTCACTTAAAAACTCCTTGAACCATAAGCCAGAATCTTTCATAATGCGTTTCTGGGTATTGAAATCTACATGAATCAGGCCAAACCTCGGCTCATAGCCTTCACTCCACTCAAAATTATCTGTAAGACTCCAAACAAAATATCCGGTAACAGGCGCGCCTTCTTTTTTTGCTTTGAGCACATTTTTTAAATATGAATTGAAAAATGAAATTCTCTCCTTATCATGTATTCGTCCATTTTGAACAACATCCTTAAAACATGCTCCATTTTCGGTAATAATAATATTATCAATATTGTATTTTGAGAATTGTTTAATTACCTTATACATTCCCTCTGGGTAAACCTCAAATTTCATTTCATTCATTGGGACTCCTCTTTTTTCAGCTGAAATTTGTTTCGCCCAAAGAAATGGAGGAATGATTGCATTCTTGGCAACGACTCTAAAGTAATTCTGAAGACCAATAAAATCAAATTTAAATTTTAAGCGCTCTTCATCACCAGGCTTAAAGTATCGTTTAATCCTTTTCAGTGCAGGAAGTCCATCAATTGGGTAACCCAAACCTAAAGAAGGCTCGATATATAGCCTGTTGAGTAAAGCATCCATTCTTCGTACAGCACCAGCGTCTTTATATGAAGACACAGAGTCGTCTCTATAGGGGGCAATGTGTGAGCAGCTAAAAGTACTTCCCACATTTGCTTCAGAAACATTTTCTCTAATTATTCGACCACCATCGGCCATCGCAAGACAGGCATGATGAGTAGCTTTAAGAAATTTATATGGTCCTTTTTTCCCAGGAGCGTGATAACCTAGCATATATCCCAAACCCACAAAGGCTGCGGGTTCATTCATGACCATCCAGTTTTTCACCTTGGAGCCAAATTCTTTTGTGCAAAATGAGACATATTCTTGAAACCAATTTAATATTTTTCTGTTGGCCCATCCCCCTTGGTCTTCCAATGATTGAGGAAGGTCCCAATGGTATAAAGTAATCCAGGGTTCAATCCCATTAATGAGACATTCATCAATGACTTTATGATAGAACTCTACACCTTTTTTATTGATGTTTCCAGTCCCTGTGGGAAAGATTCTAGACCAAGAAAGAGAAAACCGAAACACCCCAAAATTCATTTGTTTAAGCAAGGCGATATCTTCTTTGTAACGGTGGTAAAAATCTGCAGCGCTATTTCCATTTTCATTATTATGAATTTTGCCTTTCTTATGGGTAAAAGTATCCCAGACCGAAGGACCTTTTCCGTCAAGTTTCCAAGCACCTTCGACTTGATATGCAGCACATGCAGCACCCCACAAAAACTCCTTTCCAAATTCAGAACTCGAAAAATTTGGCGTATTTACTTGATTATTGGATAGATAGGAAAACGCTTTATTTGCAGGTAAAAAACAAGAGGCTAACCCTAAGCCATTAATTTTTATCCAATCGCGTCGCTTCATTTGGTTCAATTATTGTAAATTCATTGAAAAAATAACAAATTAAACGAATAACTAAGATGAAAAAAATGAAGATTTTAAGTTTTATGATTGGCATGTTGCTAACTGCCAATATGTATGGACAACATGTTTTTGTAAATGAAGTGGATATCAACACAGAAGACATACAGTTTTGTGAATTAAGAGTTACTGCCAAATTACTAAGCCCTACAAAGGTTAAGGTATATGTCGATTTCGGTCAAAAATGGTCAATGAAGAGACAAAACATCATGACAGAAGACAAAAAAGTCATTGCTTTTAATTCAAGTGTAGCGGCATTAAATTTTATGAGTAAAAATGGTTGGGAATATGTTGAACAAACGGTTACCACGTCATCAGATGGTCAAACGACTTATAAGTATCTAATGAGAAGGTCTGACTAAAAGAATTAAAATTCAATAAATCAAAGAGGCTTTATTTTAAGCCTCTTTTTTTGTTTCATAAAATTCAATTTGCTTCAAGAATGAATTCAATTGATACTTCTACCATAATTCAATGAATCTTCCTAATTTTACACCTTCTTTAAAGAATTGACAATGAGTAAAAAGTATCCTGAATACAAAGGGCTAAATCTTCCGAAGATCTCACGAGAGATTCAGGACGGATGGGATCGTGAATCTATATTTGAAGTATCGATGTCTTCACGAGAAAATGCCAAGCCTTATGTTTTTTTCGAAGGTCCACCTTCAGCTAATGGAATGCCAGGCATTCATCATGTCATGGCTCGTTCGATTAAGGATATCTTCTGTCGTTTCAAAACCCTCAAAGGATATCATGTAAAGAGAAAAGCAGGATGGGATACGCATGGTCTTCCCGTGGAGCTTGGAGTGGAAAAAGAGTTGGGAATAACCAAAGAAGATATTGGAAAAAAAATCACCGTAGATGAATACAATACGGCTTGTAAAAAAGCAGTAATGAAGTATACGGATGTTTGGAATGATCTAACCAAAAAAATGGGGTATTGGGTAGACATGGAAGATCCATATGTGACGTATAAGTCGAAGTACATGGAGTCTGTTTGGTGGCTTATTTCTGAGTTGTATCGCAAAGATTTATTGTACAAAGGATATACGATTCAACCTTATTCACCAAAAGCAGGGACAGGGCTTTCCTCTCATGAGATTAATCAACCTGGATGCTATAAAGATGTCAAAGATACCTCGGCCGTTGCGCAATTTAAAGTAATTGAATCAGCAAAGACTCCTTTCGATGTTGATGGATCCCTGTATTTATTGGCATGGACCACAACTCCATGGACATTACCTTCCAACACAGCTTTAACTGTGGGCGAAAAAATTGAATACGTCTGCGTAACAACATTCAATCAGTATACTTTTAAAAAGACAAATGTAGTACTTGCCAAAAACTTGGTGGGGTATCAGTTTTCAAAAGGGTTTTTTGAAACAGAAGACATCAATGAATTAGATGCCTATCAGCAAGGGGATAAGAAGATTCCTTATTTCGTAGGTGAAACTTGTATAGGTAAAGATTTGGTTGGTTTGCGATATGAGCAATTGCTAGATTACTGCTTGCCAGCTGAAAACCCTGAAAATGCCTTTCAAGTTATTTCTGGTGATTTTGTTACCACAGAGGATGGAACAGGAATTGTGCATACGGCTCCTACTTTTGGGGCAGATGATGCGAAAGTGGCTAAAGAAGCAGGAGTCCCACCAATGCTAGTAAGAGATGATCAAGACAACTTGGTCCCTTTGGTTGATTTACAAGGCCGATTTAGAAAAGAAGTGTCTGATTTTGCTGGAATGTATGTCAAAAACGAATATTATTCTGCGGGTGAGGTGCCAGAAAAATCGGTAGATGTTCTCATTGCAGTAAAACTAAAAGAAGACAATAAGGCCTTCAAAGTTGAAAAGTATGAGCATAGCTATCCGCATTGTTGGAGAACAGACAAACCAATTCTATATTATCCTTTAGACTCATGGTTTATTCGTGTTACTGAGCACAAAGAAAATATGGTCGCATTAAACAATACCATAAACTGGAAACCAAAATCTACTGGTTCTGGGCGTTTTGGAAAGTGGTTGGAAAATGCGAACGATTGGAATCTTTCTAGATCGAGGTATTGGGGGATTCCAATTCCAATTTGGAGAACAGAGGATGGCCTTGAACAAAAGTGCATCAGTTCGGTAGAAGAATTAAAGAATGAATGTCAATTATCGCTAGAAGCAGGTTTGATGTCGGAGAATCCACTTGCTGATTTCACGCCAGGAGACATGAGCGAAGACAATTACGATAAAGTTGATTTGCATAAGCATATTGTTGATACTATAGTTTTAGTTTCGGACTCCGGAAAACCCATGCATCGTGAATCAGACCTTATGGATGTTTGGTTTGACTCGGGTTCTATGCCTTATGCACAGTGGCATTACCCATTCGAAAACAAAGAGAAAATAGAGAACAATACATCATATCCTGCCGATTTTATAGCAGAGGGTGTTGATCAAACCCGTGGTTGGTTTTATACGCTTCATGCCATATCAACAATGGTATTTGGAAAAGTGGCCTATAAAAATGTAGTCTCAAATGGTTTGGTCCTGGACAAGAATGGTCAAAAGATGTCAAAACGATTAGGCAATGGTGTTGACCCATTCGAAACACTTGAAAAATATGGTCCAGATGCTACGCGTTGGTATATGATTACAAATGCGCAGCCATGGGATAACCTGAAGTTTGATCTCGAGGGCATTGTTGAGGTTCAGCGCAAGTTTTTTGGCACGCTATACAATACATACTCCTTCTTTTCTTTATACGCAAATGTCGACAAATTTGACTATTCTCAAGAAGAAATCCCACTTAATGAAAGACCAGAAATTGATCGCTGGGTTTTATCAAAACTAAATTCATTGGTTCAACAGGTAGACGACAGTTATTCTTCTTACGAGCCAACCAAAGCGGGTAGGGCGATACAAGAATTCGTAACGGAGCAGCTTTCTAATTGGTATGTTCGACTTTGCAGAAGAAGATTTTGGAAAAATGATGACCCAAGAGATAAAGTTGCTGCATATCAAACTTTATATACTTGTCTTGAGACCATTTCAATTGTTGCATCTCCTATCGCACCTTTCTTTATGGATCGGCTATATTTAGATTTAAACCAAGGGTCTCAAAAATCAACATTGGCTTCAGTTCATCTTGTAGATTTCCCAATTTCGGATTCAAAGGTAGTTCAGAAGACTTTGGAGTCTCAGATGGATTTGGCCCAACGTTGTTGTTCCTTAGTTTTGGGGTTAAGGAAAAAAGAGCGTATTCGTGTCAGACAGCCATTACAAAAAATAATGGTTCCGGTTCTTCATCAGGACACGGTGAGTCACTTAAATCATGTGAGAGATCTAATCCTTTCAGAAGTCAATGTAAAGGAGCTAGAGATTATTACAGAGGACAACGACATCCTGGTCAAAAGCATCAAGCCGAATTTTAAAACGATAGGACCCAAATATGGTAAACATATGAAAGCCCTTGCCTCACTTATTTCGGGATGGTCTACAGATGATATATCATCACTTGAAGCGACGGGAGAGTGGACCGGAGAAGTCAATGGTGATATGGTGGTGTTGGATTTAAATGACTTTGTAATTAACACGAAAGACATCCCTGGATGGCTTGTTTCAAGTGAAGACGGTCTTACTGTAGCCCTAGATATTTCTATTTCAGAAGGCCTCAAATCAGAAGGGATTGCTCGTGAAGTTGTCAATAGAGTTCAAAATTCGCGAAAAGAAAAAGGGTTTGATGTTACCGACCGAATTGCCATCAGTATAGAGTCCTCTGAATCTATTCGAAGGGCTATCGAAGATAATCAGAAATACATTTCAGATGAGGTTTTGGCCAATACTATTGTTTTTAAGGAGATTTTCAATGACTATTTTACCGAAACTATTGAGGCGGAAAATGACATTAAATTCAGCCTTTCTAAAGTAGACTAAGAAATAATAACTTTGTATTATGTCAGATAATAATGTGTTTTTAATTGATGGAGAGGTTCAGACCCCAAATGGGAATGCCAAAGTAGAATGGTTGGATAGAGATTATTTTGTTGTTTCATTCAATGGCAAAACCTTTAATGGGGAAGTTTTAGAACAAAATTTAGAAGACCACACGCTAAAATTAAAATTGAATCATAGAGTTTTTGAGGTAAAACGAAAATACGCTCTTCTGGACCTTATTTCTCAAATGGGGCTAGACAAGAAAAAGGTGAAAAAACTCAAAGAGTTATCTTCTCCGATGCCGGGAAGAGTGCTTAAAATTATGGTGAAAATCGGAGATCAAATCAATATTGGAGATTCACTCTTGTCCTTGGAAGCAATGAAAATGGAAAACATCTTAAAGTCTGATGGGGAAGGAGTGGTTAAAGAAATCTTCATTTCAGAACAGCAAGTTGTCGATAAAGGGGAGGTACTTATTGAATTTGAGTAAATAAATATTATTGAATCTGAATTTCAATCGTTTCATCCCCGTTTAGCTCAATTTTAGCATCATTAAATGCAGGCGCACTAAACCTAGCTCTTGCGTTTCTTGAAAAACCATAGGGTTCAAGAGGAAATCCAAATGCATTTTTATCAAGCACACCATTGTTGTTTTTATCGTGAAATATGGCAACAGCATAATCATCATTGGGCAAATTCTTAAAGGTAAAGTTGAGCGTTTTTGCATCGACAGGCAAAACCTTTTCCACCAATTGTTTGCCAAAATCAGGAAACGATTCCTCATTGTCAAAAACAGCAATATACATAGACCCTTTAATGTCATCAACACCTTTGATTACCAGATTTAAATCTGATATGTTAGAGCTTCCAGCCATCAATAAATACACAAGTAGTTTAATCATTTGTTAACTTTTAACTATCAAAAATAATACCGATAAACATAAATCAATAAACCGACAGATATAATAGCATAAATAACTAAGCGCAACAAGGTGAGTCGTGAAGCCCGTTTCGGAAGTCTTGATTTGAAATTAAATTCATTTTCTTTCACACCATAAAAATAGTTGAATTTCTCTACCTTTGATACATGTCGAAAAAGGTCTTAGTCACAGGAGGAGCAGGTTATATTGGGTCTCATACCGTGGTCGAGTTGGTAAAGTCTGGTTATGACCCGGTTATCTTGGATGATTATCGAAATTCGGATTCATCTGTATTAAAACGTCTTACCCAAATAATCGGATATGAACCAACACATGTTGTTTGTGATGTCTGCGACCAAAATAGACTAGAGGAAATATTTAAAACTTATTCCATATCGGGGGTAATTCATTTTGCGGCATATAAAGCTGTTGGTGAATCGGTAGAGAATCCACTAAAGTATTATTCGAATAATATTTCCGGATTGGTATCTGTGCTAAATGTATTAAAGCAAAATCCAGAGGTTCCTTTTGTTTTTTCTTCATCATGCACGGTTTATGGTGAACCAATGGGTTTAAAAGAGGTCAATGAAAACACGGCCAAATCCATTCCGACTTCTCCATACGGCTATACAAAATGGCTGGGGGAACAAATTATTGATGACTTGTTTATTTCCAATAAACAATTAAGAATGATGAGCTTGAGGTATTTTAATCCGATTGGAGCGCATCAATCAGCATTAATTGGGGAGCTCCCAGTAGGAAAACCCAATAATTTGCTTCCATTTATTACGCAAACAGCGGCTGGAATACATGAAAAAATTGTAATTTTTGGCAAGGATTATCCAACTTTAGATGGAACTTGTATTAGAGACTATATTCACGTCGTGGATCTCGCAGAAGCACATGTCAAAGCCATAGATCATTTGCTATCTCTAAAGGATGGTTGTCATGAAGTTGTAAATGTAGGAACGGGAAAAGGAACTAGTGTTTTAGAACTTGTACATGCTTTTGAAGAAGAAAACAATATGAAACTGAATTATACATTTGGTCCTAAGCGTTCTGGAGATGTGATTGAAATTTATGCAAATGTAGATTATGCTTATTCTTTATTAGGGTGGAAGGCAACAAGAGATATCAATGATGGGGTTCGTGATGCCTGGAAATGGGAAAAATCAATAAGAAATATACAATGAGACTTATTTTAATCTTTTTGTTGTTCCCATGTCTTTTGTTCGGCCAAAAAGAAGATAATTTGGTTTCTCGAAATAGACCCGGTTTGTTTTGGTATTTTAATGGAAACCGTCCGATTAAGGATGCCGATTACAGAAAATATAATCGATTTATTATTGATGCCACTTACAATACATGGCTGGGAGACATCAATCCTTTTCAAAACAAATGGAACTCTATTGGTTATCATTTTAGTCTCAACAAAGACATTCAAATTCAATCGACTGAACGGGTCACCTTTGGTTTAGGATTAGGCTATTCATACCTTAACCATTCTCTTGAAAGGGTTTTTTTTAATACGCAACACCAATCCGTTGATACGGAATTGCCCAGCCCAAATGACAGTTTGATTTATTCACGGCTAACCATACATCAATTTTATATCCCTTTTGAATTAAGGTTTAAGTCTTTAGGGTGGAAACACGTCAAGTTCATTTTGGGAGCGAGATTAGGAATTCAGCCGACCATATTTTCCAAAACAAAGTTTTGGGAGGATGAACAAGAGCAATATTCTGAAGACAGAATGCAAGATATGAGGTGGTTATACACTGCAGTGTATTGCAGACTTGGTATCCGAAATTGGTCACTAATTGGAATATTTAATCCTCTGAGTTTATTTCCGTCAGAACAAAGTGTTCAGTTGCGCCCATTCCAAATTGGGCTGAGTTTATCTTTGTTTTAGAAATGATAGATACTCACGCACATATTTACAGTTCAAAATTTGATGAAGACCGAGAGGAAGTTGTTGATCGAGCAGAGAAAAAAGGAGTAAAGTACCTTCTTTTGCCCAATATTGATCTTGATTCAATAGGACCCATGATTGATCTTTGTGAAAGCCATAAGAATTGTATTCCTATGATGGGTCTTCATCCTTGCTCTATTGATGCCGGCTATTCAAACACTTTAGAAAAAATCAGGATTGAATTGTTCAACTCAAAAGAACAGTATATCGCTGTGGGAGAAATTGGAATTGATTTGTACTGGGACAAAACATATGTCCAAGAGCAGATGGATTCTTTTCGTAAACAAATTCAGTGGGCAAAAGAACTCAAATTGCCCATAGTAATACACGCAAGAGATTCCTTCCCTGAAATCTTTCAGGTCCTAGACCAGGAAAACGACCGTGATTTAAGTGGAGTTTTCCATTGTTTCTCGGGGACAGAAAACGATGCCCAACACATTCTTTCATATGGAGGTTTTAAAATGGGTATTGGTGGGACAATTACCTATAAAAAGTCTAAATTGCCCGATGTGATTAAGAATATAGACCTCGAACACATCTTGTTGGAAACGGATTCGCCTTACCTGGCTCCAAGACCATTTCGCGGAAAAAGAAATGAGAGCTCTTACCTGACGTATGTGGTGACCAAGCTATCTGAAATATATGAATGTTCAGAAAATGAAATTATCGAAAAGACAACCCTGAATGCAGAAGAACTATTTAATATTCAAAAGTTTACATCATGAGTAAAGTTTTAGTTTTATATACTGGTGGTACGATCGGAATGATTAAAGATCCAGAATCAGGTCATTTAGGGAGTGTTGATTTCAATAGCGTATATGAACATATACCTGAGTTAAATCGACTGCAAATAGACATTACAACTCAAAGCTTTAAAACACCTGTCGACTCCTCCGAAATGAGTTCTAATGATTGGACAAGAATAGCAAAGGTGATTGAAAGGGAGTACAATCATTTTGATGGATTTGTAATATTACATGGTACAGACACCATGTCTTTTGCGGCTTCTGCATTAAGCTTTATGATTCAAGACCTTAGAAAACCAATCATATTTACCGGTTCACAATTGCCAATTGGTGTAATAAGAACAGATGGTAAAGAAAACTTAATAACAGCTCTTGAAATAGCTGCTGCAAAGGATTCTAATGGAGAATCAATCATTCAGGAGGTTGCGGTTTATTTTGAGTATTCATTATACAGAGGAAATAGAAGCTCTAAAGTAAGCTCTAATCAGTTTGAAGCCTTTCAATCTCCAAATTATACAGAAATTGCTATTGCTGGTGTGAATATAGAGTATAAGTGGGGCTCCTTGTTGCGAACAAAAAGTGATAAGCCAACTTTTTTATTGAAGGCGTCAAGTAATATTGCATTGATTAAGCTTTTCCCAGGATTTGATATTGCCATTTACAAAGAGCTATTTAATATCAATCGCACCAAGGGTATTGTCATTGAATCTTTCGGATCAGGGAATGCGCCTTCAAATCTTGATTTTCAAAAACACCTTTCAAGTTTTATTAAAAGTGGTGGCATTGTTTTGAATATTACTCAATGTAGTTCTGGTGAAGTAAAGCAAGGTGCTTATAAAACGAGTTCTTTTTTCAATAAGGCAGGAGTGGTAAGCGGACGTGATATGACCACTGAAGCAGCTGTAACAAAATTGATGTTTTTATTGGGTAATTATGACGACTTGGGTCGAGTGAAGGAGTTGCTTTCTATTTCAATTGCGGGTGAAATCACCTAGCTATTTTCGGTTACTAAACCGTCTTTAACAGTTACAATTCGATTTGGAAATTTATTCACAATGTGCATGTCATGGGTAGCCATCAGAATCGCTGTTTTTTCTTCTTTCGCAATGGAAATAAGTAGATTCATGATTTCTTCGGAAGTTTCAGGGTCCAAATTTCCAGTTGGCTCATCGGCCAAAATCAACCTGGGATTGTTCAAAAGAGACCTGCCAATGGATACCCGCTGTTGTTCTCCACCAGACAATTCGTGTGGCATCTTTTGCGCTTGATCTTCAACGCCAACGAGCTTCAGGCATTCCATAGCTCTGTTGTGAATGACCTCTTTCTTTTTCCAACCCGTGGCTTTTAACACAAAATAAAGATTTTGGATTATTGTCCTATCCATTAAGAGCTGAAAGTCTTGAAAAACAATCCCTATTTTTCTTCTCAAATAAGGAATTTCTTTCGTTTTTAGTTTAGTTAAATCAAAGTCATCAACAGTTCCAATGCCTTCATTTAGCTTTAGCTCGCCATAGATGGTTTTTAATAAACTACTCTTACCACTTCCTGTTTTACCTATCAAATAGACAAATTGTGATTCCTCAATTTCAAAGTTTACATCGGACAACACCTTATTTCCTTTTTGAAATATTTGAGCATCTTTAAGAGTAACGACTTGTGACATTATCATTATGTATTTATACAAATTTGCAGAATCATCTTGGCTATTATTAGGGGTGGGCTGTTTTTATCTTAACATCATAAGGTTTAAAACTTTTGAAGCTTTAAATGGCATCTTTTGTTTGACCGTTTAAATTTGTGAAGTGCGCATAATTGTTTTAAAGTATTGGTTTATTGGTTTTCTGTTTATCCCCATGTTTTTGTTTTCACAAAGAACAGACAAGTACAATAGTATTTATGAAGGTTATTTTAAAGCAGAGGAGCTTTATTCTCATTTGCAGTATGGTGCTGCAAAGAAAGAATATAGAGATTTCATTAATAGCTGTAATAATCCGAATGACCCACTTTATCAAAAAGCGCTTTATTATGAAGGTGTTTCCGCTTTAGAACTTTATAATTTCGACGCCATTCCGTTACTTATGGAGTATAATCGATTATACCCAGAGAACATTCATCGAAAAATGATCAGTTTCAAGATTGGAAGATTCTTTTTTCATGATCAGTCGTATGACGATGCACAGCTTTGGTTTGAAAAGATTTCGGCAGCCGATTTGGATTCTAGTTACAGGGAGGAATTCCATTTTAAAATGGGATATTGTGCTTTACAAAACGGCATAAAAGAACTGGCCATTAAGGTATTTAGAGAAAACATCAATGGGAAGTCTCAATATGCGGCACCTAGTAAATATTTTTTCGCTCATCTGTGTTATGAAAGGGGATCGTATCAACTGGCTTTAGAGCAATTTTTAGATCTGGAAAAAAACACAAATTACTGTGGAATAGTGCCTTATTATGTTGTGCAGATATATCACAAACAAGGAAATGCGGATGCGGTAATATCATATGCACCTAAGGTATTGGCTTGTAAGCTAATCAATCACGAAGCGGATGTCAATCATATCATTGGTCATGCTCATTACAAAAAAGGAAACTACAAGGAAGCCACTGATTATTTAATTAAATATGCGAGAAAATCAAAAATAAGTAGAGATGATGCCTATGAATTAGGATTTTCTTATTTCAGTCTTAAAGATTACGAAAATGCCATTAATTATTTAGACAAGGTGGCAAGGTTTGATGATAGCTTGGGGCAAATTGCCATGTATCAGATTGCCGAAAGTTATTTGTTTAGCGAAAAGCTCTTGCCTGCCAGAAGTGCATTTGAGAGTGCATCAGAGATGACATCGATTGAAAAAATTCAAGAGGATGCCCTATATAATTTTGCGGTAATCTCATTTGATATTGATATCAATCCCTATGATGAGTCAGTAAGGGCTTTTGAAAACTACTTGGAAAGGTATCCAAATTCGTCTCGTAAGAAAGATGTTTATCAATACTTAATAAATGTCTATTCATCCACAAGCAATTATAAAAAGGCAATAGAATCACTCAATAAGTTACCAAACCTTGATGCACGTCTAAAAAGAGTCTACCAAACCATTTCTTACAATCATGGAGTTGAGCTCTTTTTGAAAAGAAGGTATAACGTTTGTATCAAAGCATTTTCAGAAGTATCAAAACACCAAATTGATCCTCAGCTTGTCGCTCTGTCAAAATATTGGATGGCAGATGCATACTATCGATTAAAGAAATATCGTGAATCAATAAGTTTTTACAAAGATTTTATCTCATCGCCAGCTTCAAACTCAATTCCTGAAAAAATCGATGCTTACTATAATATGGCATATGCCTACAAGCAAAGAGAGGAGTTTATTCGCGCTTCTGAAAATTTTAGAATCTATATTCAATCCAACCCCGATAACCTTACCAAAATGGTAGACGCATCATTTAGAGTTGCAGATCAGTTTTATATAGAAAAGGAGAATGCACTTGCGTTGGAGTTTTATGAAAAAGCATTGTCATACGACACAGAGCTCAATGACAAAGCACTTTACTACATGGCTAAAACCTGCGGATATAGTGGAAAAACAGATGAGAAACTAGCACATTTAAACACCATTCTTTTGGATTATCCTCTTTCAAAGTATAGCATGAATGCTACTTATGAATTGGCCAAAACTTACTCATCTATTGGAGAAAATGATAAAGCTTTAAAATATTACGAACGTCTTCTTGCAGACTATCCCAATTCTTCATTTGTAATTGATGCTCAAGTAGGAATTGCCAATTCGTATTTCAAAAAATGGGAATACGTGAAATCCGAAACGGCGTATTTAAAAATTCTATCGGAACATGAATCTGAATCCGATATTTGTGAAATTGCAGCTAAAGGTTTACTTGATATTTATACGGCTCAAAACAAGCCTAGTAAAGCAGCGGATGTGGTTGAGAGATACTCTTGTATTGATTACTCAGATGATGAAAAGGAGAATTTATTTTATGGACCAGCCATACAGGCATACTTAGACACCAATTACAATGAAGCCGTATTTAAATTTAATGTTTACGTGGAGAACTTCAGTGAAAACGGAAAACACATCGGAGATGGTTATTACTATCTAGCAGATTCATATTTACAGCTTTCAGATACTTTAAATGCGATCAAAAACTTTGAAAATGCTTTAAGTGCCAATTCTGGAAGTTTTAAAGAGGCTTCAGCGTCTCAAACATCGAGCTATTATTATGGAACCAAGGATTTTTCAAAGGCATTAGCATATTATCAAAAACTTGAGCAATTGGCCTCAACACCATCATCCATAAATATTTCCCGATTGGGAATTATGAGATCTTCATTTTTCTTAGAAAACTATCAAATGAGTAAAGACTATGCTGTCTTTGTGATGGAAAACCCGGCATTAAATGAAACAATTAAATCTGAAGCGAATTATGCGTTAGGGCTGTCATGCTATCATCTCAAAACATTTAACGAGGCCATGGAGCCTTTGTCTTGGCTCGTTAATAACAATACCACCTTTATGGGTTCTGAAGCACAATTCACCTTGGCTCAAATTCATTATGAACAAGGTGATTTAGAGTCTTCTAATCTCGATATACAAGAATTATTGAAGATGAAGCCAAGCTATGACTTTTGGATTGCCAAGGGTCTGATTTTGAAATCAAAAATATTGGTTCAAGAGGAAGACTTGGTTCAGGCAGAGCAAAATTTAAATGCGGTAATAGAACATTACCCAATTTCGGATGATGGTATTCTTCAGGAAGCTACGGAATTAATGGAAAGCATAGAAACATTAAAAAATACATCTTCAGAAAGCACAGAGGAAGACAATGAAACAAAAATTGAAATAGATGAAGATTAAACAACCATGGCTCGTGTTATTTTGGTTTCTGTCTGTAACGATAATAGGTTATAGTCAGCCCCCCGATGTGACCATCGATGGTAGAGGCAGTAGAGTTGTTGAGCCATCCTTTAGAATTACAACTTTACCAGGTATTATTGATTCTGTCAAACCATCTACGGTCCCGTCTTATCCTCTACTGGTATTTCAGCAGCCCACAAAGATTGATCTCGATCAGATAAAAGCAGCAGAGATAGAAACCAGTGATAAGTTGAAACAATTGTATCCGTTTTATGCTAAAGTAGGCATGGGATCCGGAGTTATGCCTTTGGGCCAGATCGTGTATAATTCTACCCGTTCAAAAGGATATCATTATGGGGTAACACTTGATCATATAAGTTCATTTGCACGCATAAAAGACCGAGATGGTATTGATTATGCCCCTGCGAACTATGACAGAACGATGGCCTCGATTTATGGTAAGGTGGTCAACAATAGATACAATTTGCGTGGCCAAATAGATTATATAAACAATGGTTTTCATTATTATGGCATACCAAATGATACAATAGAAAAGGATCAAATTCGTCAACGTATTCAGAGTTTAGGTGGATCATTTAACTACACCTCTGATTTTGGAGAAATGGAAATCATGAATTATAAAGTCGATCTGGATTACAAATATTCATTTTCAAAGTCGCCCTTCGAAGATTCTTTATCTGAATGGAAAGCGCAGGAGCACAATTTGAATTTTAAAACCAAGGGATGGTACAAGTATAGAAGCGAAACATTTTATGCCACACTCGGAGCCCGATATAACCATTATCAATTCGGAATAGAAGACGAAATATTATTGCCCTCCTCCATAGGGAGATTAACGACCAATACCATAATAGATTTGAAGCCTGGCGTTTTAACTCAATTAATGGATAATAAATTCAAAGTAGATGTTGGTTTTGCATTGGCTTTGGATCTTGCCGAAGAGAACAAATTTTATATTTATCCCCAAGCAGAAATTAAATATTCTTTGTTTAACGACATTTTCATTCCTTTTGCAGGAATAGGTGGTGGATTAACGCAGAATACTCTAACAGGGCTTTCGTCCATTAATCAATTCATGAACACCTCTGTTTCGCTTCAAAATGAAAACAATCCTTATGACATATATGGAGGGGTAAAAGGCACCTTGAGTAAGCGAATGGGATTTAATGTAAATGCCAGCTTCAAAAAAATCACAAATAAAGCTTTCTTTAGAATAGATACGTTAGGCGTATACAACAACACTTTTGAAGTGATTTATGATAGCTTAAATCAAACAAGTATTGAAGCGTCGATTTTCTATCAGCTCGATGAGAAATTAAAAATTGATGGTCTTGCCAGGTATAATAGCTATGAGTTAATGAATTATGCTTTTGCACCAAATCTGCCGGTACTTGAATTTCAGCTACGAGGGACATATAATTTATTTGATAAATTCATTTTAAACTTGAATGGAAGAATAGAGACCGGAAGGAAAGCCATCGTTTATGATTCAGAAGATGATGTAATAGAAGAAGATGGACAGTATTATATCAATTTAGGACCTATTGTTGATTTTAATTTTGGAGTAGAGTATAAATACAACAAACGCATTACAGCATTTTTGCAATTCAATAATATGTTTTCTCAGAGATATTATTCCTGGTATAATTATCCTGTTCAACCCATACAGGTAATGGGAGGCGTATCTTTCAGATTCTAGCATGATCACACAAGCTGTTGTTTTAAAAAGTAAAGGAAAGTCTAAAGAGGCATTTGAAATCAAAGAAGTTGAGCTGCCTAGCCTTAATCCTGACGAGATTCTAATTAAAAATGAAGCCTTTGGTCTAAACTATGCTGATGTCATGGCCCGAAATGGTTTATATAAAGACGCTCCACCAATGCCATGTGTAATAGGGTATGAATCCGTAGGGATAGTTGAAGATATTGGAAGTGAAGTCGATCAATCCATTTTAGGAAAAAGAGTCCTTGCGTTTTGTAGATTTGGTGCCTATGGGAAGCATGTTGTTACAAAAGCTAATGCTGCATTTGAAATAGGAGATTTACCAAGTGAAGAAGTCTTGGCCCTATGCACACAAGCTGTAACCGCTTATTATATGACCGACATCTTGTCTCCTATTCGAAAAGGGGATAAAGTTCTTGTACATGCAGCAGCGGGAGGAGTAGGAACCATATTAATCCAGCTTGCAAAGCGAAAAGGGGCAATCGTAATAGCCAAAGTTGGAAATGCAAAAAAGGTTAGTATTGTTAGGGAATTGGGAGCAGATCATGTTATTAATTACAGCGCAAACGACTATTATACAGAACTAAGAAATATTCTTGACGGCGATTCTCTTGATATATCTTATAATGCTGTGGGAGGAGCCACATTTAAAAAAGATTGGAAGCTCCTTGGTGCGGGGGGTCGGCTTTTTATTTTTGGAGGAGCTGCTCTTTCAGGTGGTAAATTTGGCTTACTATCAGGGCTGAACTTTTTAAGAAAAATGGGATTGATTATACCTGCAGGATTAATGATGAGCTCTCGAAGTATTTTGGGTGTCAATATGTTGAAAATAGCCGATCATCAGCCAATGATAATGAATGAGGCCTTGAAAGAAATCATTGAGCTCTATAAGAGTCAAAAACTAAAAGTATGTGTTGGCGGTGTTTATTCCGTTTCTGAAATTGATAAGGCACATGATTTACTCGAAAGCGGAAATTCTACCGGTAAAATTTCAGTAAAATGGGTTTAATTACGCTTTGCGAAAACTCTAATAAAAACCCTCTTAATTTGTTCTCTGAATAGAAACATGAGAATCAAGTAAGGCATTACCATTAAAAATAATATTCCAATATTAATATTACTTCCAAAGCTGGACTCCTCTAAATCACTACCCTGCTCAGATAACAGCTTGCATTGTGAGCATCCTTGTGAGAATGTATTACAGCTCCAAATGAAAATAAAGTAAAGTGTCAGTGTGATTTTATTTCGCATGATTGATGTTAAAAATTACATTACAAATTTAAGAATTAATTAAGCAACACAAAAACCATTACTTTTGTGCTGATGAATAACAAAGTTGTTTTCTTTTTAATGTTTTTTTTATTGCTTTACGCTTGTTCAGTTGAGGAAGAAAAGAATGACAATAAAACATTTATTGCAAAGACTGGCTTGGCTGATGAATATGAGATTTCAAAGCAAATTTTAGACGCCACGATTTCTAAAAATGCTGATAATATTACTGCTTTAATTGAGCGAGGGAATTTGGCATTGGATCATTATGATTTTTCAAATGCATTTTCAGATGCGGCTCGTGCTTTTCGATTAGATAGTAATAATTTTGAATCGAGATTACTTTATGCAAGGTCACTGATAAACAGGCCGACGAGCACAGAAAAAGATAAGATTGTTGCACAAGGCCATTTTTTAAAACTTGTGAAAGAAAACGCAAATAACCTTGATGCCATCGTCGGGTTGGCAAACACCTACGCGCTTCTTCAGGATTTTGAAAATGCAAACATTTGGATAGAAAAAGCTTTAAAAATTGACTCGAAATGTATAGATGCTTATCGATTAAAGGGGAGTATTTTTAAAATCAGGTATTATGCAGTAATGGATGACGCCGATTCAAAAAAGTTTGCTGAGGCTTTATTTGACAGTACGATAAACACCTATTCTTACATTACACAGATTAATCCAGAGTACCATGTGGCATACATGCATTTAGGGCTATTATTTGATCAGAGAAATGATCCTTTATGCTTGGACCATTACCTTTCTGCCGTTCAAGTTCAACCAGAAAATTTGGATTATAAATACGCACTAGCTTATGCCTATGGTGAATTCGGAAAAGAGCGTGAAGCCATGAGAATCTATGCGGAAATGATAGAACAGGATGATACTTTTTATGAAGCATATTGTCAGACGGGTCAAATTTTACAATTTAAATATTACGAGTTAGACAGTGCCTTGTATTACTATTCGCAGGTAGTCGATAAAGATGAGCACCATTTAGATGCTTACGTGAATATGGGCATTGCCTATCAAGATAAGGGAGATATAACCAATGCCTTAAAGAACTATTCACAGGCTCTGGCAATCAAGCCCGAAGAAAGGGGAGGATTGGTGACATTAAATCAATTCAACGAGCAACAAGAAATGGCAAGAAGTCGAGCCAAAGAATTGAAAAAGAAGTTGTGAAAAAAATAGAAATCTTTAGCGCTTTATTGGGAGACGTGGCTCTTCCTTTGATCGGTTTTTTATTCTGGGATTGGGGATTCTATTTCATTTCGTTATTCTTCCTATTTGATTTGCTTTTTAGAACTCTTTTCATCAAAAGACGTCTAAAACCTATTGATGAATTAAAAAACAGGCGTGCAATCATTTTTAAAGCTTTCCTTTTTACATTTCTTGAAGTGATACTGATACATTGTATTGTAGTTGGTGCATTTCCTCATACCAATATTGGCGATTCCTTTATTTATTTCTTGACCTATGAGGAGATGGGTATAGCACAAGGGGTGGTGCTCTTACCTCTCCTTTTATTAAATGAAGTAATGAAGATTCGAAATGAAAACAAAATGGGAATCCCTTACTCTATAAGAGCTCAGGTTCTTTCAAATAATCAAGATCTCCAACGATATAGAATCTTAATGTGGGTTTTGATTTATTTACTGGTACTCTTTTTTCCTATTCCTGAAATATTCTTGATTATGGCCTTTTTTATCTTTTTAACGGCCCAACCGTTTCTTGTATTTAGAAATATCAAGTGACGCTCCATTTTTAAGGCAAATTAGATGAAATTTTCCCTATTTTTGTTCTGTTTCAAATCATTATGGACAATAAAGATCAATTACTAAATAAAAGGGCTAAGGCAAAAGAAGGTGGAGGAGAGGAAAGGCTCAAAAAACAGCATGCTCAGGGAAAGCTCAGTGCTAGAGAAAGAATCGATGTATTACTTGATTCAGATTCTTTTAACGAAATCGGAGGTTTAGTAGAGCATCGATCAACTGCTTTTGGTCTCGAAAAACAAAAAATACCTGGAGATGGCGTTGTTACTGGATATGGTACTATTCATGGGAGATTGATTTACGTTTTTTCTCAAGATTTCACAGTTCTTGGTGGCTCTTTATCAGAAACACATGCGGGAAAAATTTGTCGAATCATGGACTTGGCTTTAAAAAATGGAGCTCCTTTGATTGGATTAAATGATTCTGGTGGAGCCAGAATTCAGGAAGGGGTTGTGTCATTAGCAGGTTATGCAGATATATTTTACCGAAATACTCGGGCATCTGGTGTGATACCGCAATTATCTGTTATCATGGGGCCATGTGCAGGTGGAGCCGTTTATTCTCCAGCATTGACTGATTTTATTTTCATGGTTGAAGAAACCTCATATATGTTTGTTACAGGTCCTAATGTGGTTAAGACGGTTACGCATGAAGAGGTCACATCTGAGGATTTGGGAGGAGCAAAAGCACATGCAGAAAAATCGGGTGTAAATCATTTTATTGGAGGGAATGACGTTGAGTGTTTAAAAATGGTTCGAGACTTTGTCACCTACATCCCTCAAAATTGTCAAGAGCTTGCACCGCATCCTCCTGTTTTTGAATTTGACAAATCAAATCTTGAAAAAATAGAAACTATTATTCCTGAGAATGCGACGATGCCTTATGACATAAGAAAGGTGATTTCTTGTGTAATTGATACTTCATCTTTTAGAGAAGTGCATAAAGATTTTGCTACAAATATTGTAGTTGGTTTCGCTAGAATTGAGGGGAGAACAATTGGAGTCATTGCAAATCAACCAATTTCATTGGCCGGAGTATTAGATATTGATTCATCTAGAAAAGGAGCCCGTTTCGTTCGGTTTTGTGACGCCTTTAATATACCTCTATTGGTTTTTGAAGATGTTCCAGGATTTCTTCCAGGTACGGATCAGGAATGGCGTGGAATAATCACACATGGAGCAAAACTATTGTACGCTTTTTCAGAGGCCACCGTCCCGAGAATTACGGTAATCACAAGAAAGGCATATGGTGGTGCTTTTGATGTGATGAATTCGAAAAGTATTGGTTCTGACCTTAATTTTGCTTGGCCGACCGCCGAAATCGCAGTAATGGGGGCTAAAGGTGCTGCAGAAATAATATTTAAAAAAGAAATTGCATCGGCAGAGAACAGAGAAGAGAAGTGGTTGGAAAAAGAAGCGGAGTATGCTGAAATGTTTGCTAACCCATATCGCGCAGCAGAAAGAGGGATTATTGATGAGGTCATCTTTCCAAAAGAAACAAGATCTAGATTGGTTTCTGGGTTTAAAATGCTTGAAAATAAAACAGAAAAATTACCTAATAAAAAACATGGAAATATTCCATTGTAAAGTATAAATTATGAAAGAATTAATAGAAGCATTTCCTGACAATATAAAGGAAGCGATTCAGATAGCTGAGGCAACAGATCTAAAAAGACCACAAAACGAAATTAATAGTATAGTAATGTGCGGTTTAGGTGGCTCAGGTATAGGCGCCAAAATGGTAGCAAACTGGTTGATGGATGAGATTAAAATACCCGTCACTCTTGTTAATGATTACACTATCCCGGCATTTGTAGATAAGAATACGCTAGTAGTTGGTTCGAGTTATTCCGGAAATACGGAAGAGACCACTATGGCGATTGCTGAGGCAAAATTAAGAGGAAGCCATATCATATGTATTTGTAGTGGAGGGAAGCTTAAAACTTTTTGTCAAGAAAACGAGTATGATTGTATTATTGTGCCCGGGGGGAATCCTCCGAGAAGTGCTTTGGCTTATTCTGTGATTCAACTCCTTCACATATTTGCCGAATTAGGCTTTGTTTCTCATGAGCATAAATCAAGTATGCTAAAAGGCGGTGAGTTAATTGTAAATGAAAAAGAATCGATTCATAAATTGGCTCAAGAAATGGCATCACACCTTTTTAACAAAGTGGGGATTTATTATGCTGAAGCCAAGTATGAGGGTGTTATTGTTAGGGCAAGACAACAATTTAATGAAAACTCAAAATACTTAGGTTGGCATCATGTAATTCCTGAAATGAATCATAATGAGCTTGTCGGTTGGACAGGTGGAGACGAACGTTTTGCGCCTATATTTTTCAATACAGGAGACTTACATCCCAGAAATTACCGCCGATTTGAAATATCGCAAGAAGCGGTAGAGAAAAAATGCGGAAAAGTTCTTTTGGTTCATGCAAAAGGAGGTTCATTTATTGAAAGGTCGATATATCTGATTAATATCGTGGACTGGGCTTCATATTATCTTTGTGAAATGAATGGTGCAGATATTATTGATATTGAAATTATTGATTACTTAAAAGGAGAGCTATCTAAGTTTTAATGAATTCTCTACCTGAAGTAACTATTATCAATCTTGGGCTGGTTGACTACAAAGAAGCTTGGGATATACAAGAAAATTATTTTAGACAAGCCATTGACCGTAAAATAGCCATTAGAAACGGTGAAAATCTTGCCCCACCATCTAATTATCTTATTTTATGTGAACATCCACATGTGTATACTATTGGTAAGAGTGGTAAGGAAGAAAACCTGTTATTATCAGAAAAAGAGGTAGCCTCTAAAGAGGCTTCTTTTTATAAAATCAATCGAGGGGGAGATATCACGTATCACGGCCCGGGCCAGCTGGTTGTATACCCCATTTTAGATTTGGAACAGTTTTTTACTGATATTCATAAATACATGCGTTTTTTAGAGGAAGCGGTGATTAATACTTTAATGAAATTTAATATTCAATCATCACGTATTGATGGAATGACAGGAGTTTGGTTGGATTCGGACCTTCCTTCTGCAAGGAAAATATGCGCTATGGGGGTGAAAAGTTCCAGGTGGGTTACCATGCATGGTATAGGGTTTAACATCAATACTAACTTGGATTTCTTTTCTCATATTGTGCCTTGTGGAATAGATGATAAAGCCGTAACTTCAATGCAGAAAGAGCTTGGTAGAAAGATAGATAAAAAAGAAGTTGAAGCCATTATTCTTGAGGAATTTAAATCACTTTTCGGCTTTGTAGTAAAAGAAAATTAATTGTTGCTTTGATTAAAAAAACATTAAAATATACAGCTTATAGTCTTTTAACCCTTGTGGTTATTGTTAATTTATTTATTCTTCTTTCAGGCAGATATTATCTTTATTCAGGTATCGCTAAAACATACCTTAGAGGAAAATTAGGACCAACAATCTATGATTTAGAATTATTTCCAGTAAACACCATTAAAAAATCAAATCAACCTTACCATTTTATTGTAGAAAAGGATGCTTCTGTTAAACTAACGAAAACGGATCTCGATTATCATCAGAAAATGGATACCAAGGCTTTTTTGATTTTTCAGGGAGACACCCTGGTTTATGAGAAATATTTTGATGAACATACTCAGAATCAAGTATCAAATTCTTTTTCAGCGGCAAAGTCGGTTATTGGAATGCTCATAGGAATTGCAATTGAAGAAGGTAAGATAACGAGTGTGGAAGATTTGGCAGGGAAGTATATTCCAGAATTTAATAAAAACGGAAGAGAGAAAATCACCATACGCCATTTATTGACCATGTCTGCTGGTTTCGATTGGGTTGAAAGCGGAAAAAATCCTTTGTCTGAGGCTGCAGAGGGTTATTATGGAACTGACCTATACGGTTTAGTAACCAGATTGCGCGTTATTGATAAACCTGGTGTAAACTTCAATTATCAAAGTGGTAATACCCAGATTTTAGGATTTATTTTAGAAAAGGCAACTGGAAAGTCAATCAATCAATATACTGAAGAAAAATTATGGATTCCTATGGGTGCTCGAAATGATGCTTTTTGGAGTTTGGATAAAGAGGGGGGCGATGAAAAAGCATTTTGCTGTATGTATGCAACGGCTCGTGATTATGCCCTTTTAGGACAATTACTTCTAAACAATGGTTTTTATAATGGGAAACCGATTGTACCGAATTGGTATATGAATAAAATGCTAGAAACCCCAACCATGAAAACAAAAGAAAACGTCCCTAATATGCGATATGGTTGGCATACATGGATTTATAAAAACAATGGCGATCCAATCTATTATTGCCGAGGTTTAATGGGACAGTATATGATTGCAATACCAAGTAAAAACAGGGTCATAGTACGTTTAGGAAGTAAAAGGGACGCACACTATGAAATTCCAGAAAACAGGATAAATGACAAAGTTTTCCGACAAAAACATGATGATAAAATAGGGCATACTATCGATTTGTATAGGTATTTAAATATGTCAGATAAAATTGTTTCTCAAATCAGATAACAATGAAAGATGAATTGAAGGGGCCGAAAGTTGAAAACGTATCAGTTGCTATAGTTGAGTTGCTTGTAGAGAATGAAAAAGTGTATTATGCCTATCTTCTTAATTTAAGAGATGACATCATGGAGGGGATCATTGTATCTACTACTGGTTATGGCGAAAATGCCCAGACAGGTGATAAAATTAGAACTTCTACTTTAAGGCATTGTATTGAATTATTGCTGCCAAATGAGGCAGCAAAGATTGAGCCGATTATGCCGGATGTATTTGGGCTGTCAAATGAATATTGGGTGAGTTTTTGGGTGAATGATATTATGTATGATAAACGATTTGTGTTTCCTGCGGAATCAATATGCTCAGAAAACATGCAGATGATTAACACACTTGGACAAAAAGGAGTCATTATAAAGTAAGAACGAATTGACGCGGCGTTGCGTTATTTCTGATCATTTGGTATTTGAATATTGACAATACTTATCTGTTGTAGGTTATCAATAGAAATACTTCCATGGTATTCTTGAATAATATCTTTAATTACAGCTCTGGAGAGATCAATTGAGTTTTGCTTTTTATTCATAATCATGTCATATACACTATCATCAAATAAATGCACGCTGAGTTTGTAATTTACTTCAAAACGAATAATCAAGCTTCCATTTTGTTTTTCTGATCGTATTTTTATTAGTACTTCTTTATCAGCACTATTTAGGAGCAATGTAAATAGATTGGACCAAAGTTGAAAAAGCTTATATTCATTGGTCTTATTGTAGAATACATCTTTATCTATAATGTTTTTTACCACTCCGAACTTTTGAATCTCGTCGTCTATAACTTCCATTACAGCTCTAATGCTTTTGTGAACATTAACCGATACTTTTTTATCAGCACGTCCTTTTTTTAGAGCCTTTTTAAGGGACTCAACTACTTTTGAAGATTTTTGAGTGGCATTTAAAGTATTCGAAGTGATTTGTTCAAATGTGACCAAGGTGGCAATCATTTTTATTACTTCTTTCTTGTTTTCTTGTTTGATGATAAATTCAGTAAGAGAGTTTAATTCGGATTCAATATAAACTTTGCTAATTAATACGCTGAGTTCATCACATTCTTCTTCCTTTAATTTAAAATTTTCACTGATATATTCTTTGATTTTTTTAATTCTAGACAGAGATTCCATTCCTGATTCCATGAGACTGCCGTTATATTTTTTTGCGTAGTTATACCCAAAAGTGATTTGGTGAGGAGAACATTTTTGTATCACATTGGAAAATATATCATTGTAAATATAGATGATGCTTTCAGCACCGGCCTTGATCGCGCCTAATGGACTATTCAGGCTATGCGCGACGGTATTCGCTGTTGCACTCAAAATCAACTGTTTGTCTTGTTCAAGAATTCTTTTTGACATTTCGAGATTTGAGCTCTTTTGGCGTTCAACTTCATTCTTTTTCTCTCTAATTTCACTCGTAGCGGACTTAATTTCTTTAACAAGTCTCAGCTGTCGCAATCTGAGTCTTCTGGTTCGTTGCAGAATGAATAACCAAATGAGCAAGACGCCGAATAGGATATAACTGGTTTGGGCCCACCAAGTATTCCACCAAGGGGGAGTAATTGTAAAGTGATATTCTAAGGGTTCGGACCATTCGCCACCAGAAATCCTCGATTTTACTTTGAAGATATAAGAGCCATCGGGAATATTCGTAAAATCAGCATGTGTTTCACTTGAGGGAGGACTCCAATTCTCATCTGAACCTTCTAACAAATAGCTGTAGGTGATGGCTTGTGGTTTAAACCAATTAATTGCAGAATAAACAAACGTAAGGTGATTGTTATCATATGAAAGCACCAAATCCTTGGGTACATTTTCGAATTTATTAACCGATGAATAGGAGATTTTTGATTTTAAACTATCAGGAGGGGTTAAGTAATCAATATATCTGTTGTTGATTGAAATATCTCTTAACCTTAGAATAGGGATCGAATTATTTGCGGGAAGGTTTTTTCTTATCAGCTTAGTGAGCCCTTTTCCTGTACCCCACCAAAGCGCCCCCGAATGATCAACGATTGCGCTGGATTTTAAAAAGTCAACACAGCGAATCCCATCATTCCAATTATACGACATGCAATTGTGCTTTTGATTGACTCCAAGCTCAATATTCTGTAGTTGATTTAAACCGTTTTCTGTGCCGATCCAAATCGAAGAGGAACTCGTATCCTCAATAACTGACCATATTTTATTATTACTTAGACCAGTTTTAGTGGAAAAATAGTGAAATCTAGACCCGTCAAACATACAAGCGCCATGGGACAATGACCCAAACCAGACTCGACCTTTCGAGTCATTATATGAAGAAATTATAATAGAACCATGTAAGCCCTCTTTTTCAGTGATTTGATGAAAATATACACCATCGTATTTAATAACACCGCTTCCCCATGTACCAAAAAACAAATTGCCTTCAAAATCTTTTGAGATTGTTCTTATTTGGTTGGTATAAAGACCATTTTCTTCATTATAATGGGTAAAAAAACTTCCATCAAAAGAGCAAAGACCATCCTCAGATGACCCGAACCACATTATTCCATTATCATCTTCGATTATTTCATATATCTGGTTGGAGATTAGCCCATTTTCCTCCTTAAAAAACACAAATTCCGAATCCTGAATTTTAATTACACCCTTTTTTTCTGTAGCAATCCATATGTTCCCTTTACTATCCTCATAAATTTTATTTATTTGTTTACTTAATAAGGTATTAAATTGTGGCATTTCGAAATAGTGATTCTCTTTATACATCATGAGCCCTCCATCTTCTCCACCAAACCAGATTTGATGATGTTGGTCTTCGCAGATTGCATATATGTAATCGTTAATTATACCATTTCCTTCATTTAAATTCTCGAATGATCTTAAATTTATGATGTCAACTCCATCACCATCAGTTCCTGTCCACATGTTGCCAGATTTATCACTTTCCAGGCTTAATACATGTTCTCCACTCAATCCATTGGTTTCATTTATCCAAACGAATTCTTTGCCATCATACTGACAAACCCCCTCATTGTATGAGGCAATCCAAACGTTTTCATGATCATCCAATAAGAGGTCATAAATGTTGTCTCCTTTCAAGAAGTTTTTTGAATTGTAGTTTGTAAATGACTCTCCATTATAGATATCGATTCCATGCTCTATATATCCAATCCAGTAGTTCCCTTGACTATCTTGAATAATTCTACTTATATCATTCGACTTAAGTCCCTCATTTTTTGTGATACACACAGTGGAATCTCCTTCAATAATATTTATCCCTTCTGAGGTACAAATCCATTTACGGTTTTTATCATCTTCGTAGATACTCACCGTTTTATTACTGAGTAAACCTTCGTTTACGGTGTAATTAGTGAGTGTTTCCCCGTTGTATGTAAAAACCCCATAATCTTTAGAGCCAATCCAAATGAGACCCGATTTATCTTCATAAATAAATCTAATATCAGTAGCATTAAAGCCTTTTTCAAATTCTAATCGAAAAAAACTGTTTCCGTCAAACATACAAACCCCATCGCCAGAAGTCCCAAACCACATGTTGCCTTGTCGATCTTCTTCAATACACCAAATAAAATTATTACTCAAGCCATGATCTTCATTGAAATGCCGAAATTTATCTCCAGTATATACGCTTACACCGCCACCGTTAGTCCCCATCCATATTTGATTTTTACTGTCATGAAAGACATCCCATATATAGGAGGAACTGGTTCCTTGTTTTACATCAAGATATTTAATGTTTTTAATCGCTTTCCCTTTATATATTGGTGTTTTTGCATCAGCTAATGATGGTATTTTCGTCTTAACTTTGCTTAATTTAATTCTTGTTTTTTTTGTAGGATCCATTTTGGAAGGACCAAATGCCGTTTTCAAAAAGGTGCTAGAATCCACCATTCGTTTCTGAACTTTATTTAAGTCTAATGGAATATTAATTATTCCTCGGGTATTTATTCGTTTTGGAGCTTCAAGCTTATAAGTTTTAGGCTGCTTGAGTATTCTAGAATCTATCCGTTTTCCGTCTATTTTTGTTTTATTTTTCCCGGAAATTAATTCATTCTTTGAGTTAACTGAGTTTTCGATGCCATTTCCAAATATGGGATTGGTGTTATAGGGGCCAGATGCATCATACTTCCTGTAACGAAGTTCCACTTCCTTTTTTGATGTAGGAATTTTTCGATCATCACAAGAATAAAATAGAATAACGACGCAATAAATAAGGATTCTATACAAATGGTGTACTTTAATTGTGCTAATGGAAAGGTTTAGCATAAAGGAAATTAACGATAAAACAACAAATAGACAAACCCTACTGACACTATTTAAACCTGGTCAACGAGTTGGCGAAAGATGTACCACCAATTTATTCGTTCTGCTTTTAATTTGTTTTCTCGATCATTTAATAGAACAATGATTATCTTCTTTTTTGGTGAGATGTAAATATGCTGTTTATACAAACCAATGGCCATGTAGTCTTCATATTCTTTGAGTCCAATATGCCAAGAATAATTGTAATTATAGCTGCTGCCTTGAGAAGTATCTCTTCTTATAGATTGATTATACCAGTCAGTGTTAAAAACTTGATTTTTATTCCATTCTCCCTTATTAAGGTACAGTCTTCCAAATTTTGCGAAATCTAACGCTGTGGCTGAAAGACAACAAAATGACTTTTCTACTCCTAAACCGTCTACGCTCCAAAACCCTGTGTTGCACATATTTATGGGAGCCCATAGTTTTCGTTGTGCGTACTCGGAAACACTCATCCCTGTAGATCTTTTAATAATCACACCTAAAAGCTGTGTGTTTAGGTTTAAATACGCTTGTTTTTCACCTGGATTATGACTGAATACAATTTTTTCAAGTTCAGCGCTGACATTATTTCCATAATACAATCTGGCATCTTGACTCACACTAAATTTAATTCCAGAAGTATGATTAAGTAAATGTTTTATGGTCAGTAATTCTCCTTTTCCATTTGCTAATTCAGGGATGAATGTTTGTACTTTTTGATTTACATTTTGAATATGTCCTTCGTTTATTGCAATTCCAATTAAACAGGAGATGAAAGATTTTGCTAAAGAGTATGATGGGTGCATTGAAGATTTATCCAAGTCTTGTCGGTAGTATTCAGATTTGATCGTGTCGTCTTGAATGAGGACAAACGCACGTACACTATGTTCTTTTAATACATCAATAAGTGGTTTAAAATTGGGTTTATCAGTTGTCCAGTCGTTGACTTTGAAGCCGTCAATTTTGATTGATTTTTGAAATGAAAAGCAACTGTCAGAGGTTATTTCTTTATTCTTAAAGCGATGCAAGTCTTTTGCATCTGGATGCCCTAAAAAAAGACTTTTTACAGGAATACAGGAAGTGAAAAAGCAGAGTAGAGCAAGAATACTTATAAAAGCAATTTTCACTTCATTTATAGAAGCATATCGCTTTTGTGAATTCATTGGCTTCGGTTATCCATTATTTTTACAAGCTCAGCTATTGACTTGATCCTCGGAACAATATTTTCGGTTTTTGTTATTCCAACTCCTCCTACAATTAATAGCTCCTTACCATTACACTCAACATGTTCAATTGGGTTTTCAAGAAAAAAGTCCAGAAGGTCATCGTTAAATAGAGATCTTATTTTTTCTCTTTGATCTCCTTTAAGGTAATATAGTTTTGAAAATTCTGGGTTGCTCTTAAAATTGATGTCTTTCATGGTGCCAAAAACACGAACACGATCAAATACTCTATCAACAAGCTCTTCTCGTCTTAAAATAAATGGTGTCACCTCTGCGGGTAATTTGATATACTGCATAGTAGAATGGTAAACCTCTTTAGCAAGCATGGCTCCCTCAGAAAAAGTAACATCGGAAATCTCCCAATCCACATTCGTTTCATCATAGGTGCCCTGAACAATGTTTTCTTTGTATTCGATGGGTCTTGAATCGAAGAAATGAAAGTTTTGAAGCTTTCGGAATCGATTGTCTTGTCCCAATTCAAAGGACCATTTGTTGGCATTTGCTAATGCTCTCAGTATTTTTTGACGAGGTGATGTTTTATTTGCGATCGGAGCGGTACTGCTTTTCAGGGCAAATTTGTGTTTGGTAGATGCTACGTGTTTGTGTAAACCTACAAAATTTACACTGCCACCAGTAAGCTCATGGGAGCGCTGGAAATTATCTAATGCTTCTTGAACAGTCAGGTCAATGATTTTTGCTCCTGAAAAGTCAATTTCTAATGTTGTACCTGGAGTAATGGTTTCAAGTTTCTTTAAAAGTTTTAGTAAGGTTAAGAAGTTCGCAACTCCCCTCACTTTTATTTCATAATCGCTTCCATTTTTCTTGAGTTCTATGTTTCGTGGAGAAAAGACATATATGAAAAATTGAGGAACAGAAATACGGGCAATTAATATATGAGTGATAAGCGTTATAATTATACCTGCAATCAGTCCAAAAAGTAAATTGTTATAAACTGTAAATAATAGGGTCGACACCATAAATACAAGCTGTTCGACTCCTTCTTTATACACCTCGCTGAAAACTCTTGGAGAGGCCAACTTTATTCCTGCAAAAACCAACACTGCCGCTAACGCCGCTAAAGGAATCATATTCATCACAGGCTGTAAAACAACAATAAAAAGAAGAACCAAGAAGCCATGGAAAAAATTAGACCATCTGGTTTTTGCTTGGTTTTGCACATTTACTGTACTACGGACAATGACATTCAAAATGGGCAATCCTCCAAGCATTCCAGAAACTATGGTACTCGCGCCAAGCCCCATAAGGTCACGATTAAGATTTGTTTTACGCTTATACGGATCCAGCTTGTCTATGGCTTTGGCTCCGGCAAGACTGATAATAGATGATATAATGGTTAGTGAAAGGACAACAAGCCAAAAAACACCGGTATTTAATTTTGAGAAATCTGGATACAAAAAGACTTCTGTAAGATCCGAAGGAATAGAAATGAGATAATTTGTTGGTTTTTCAAAAGTCAATCCTAAAAAATCGATATGTTGACCATCAAAATAATTATAAGTTAAAACAATGGGAATCGAAATGGCCAACACCCATACTGGAGCGGGGATGGTATGAAATACTTTATAGCTAATCTTTGAGTGGAAAAACATTAAAAATATACCTGTTATGGATATTAGAGCGATATAAGGGTTTGCATTTGGCAGCTGGTCCACTAGGTCTTTTAAAATGCCAACGGCATTTCCGGCATCGGATGATGTACCAATAGCTACATGCATTTGTTTGGCAAAAATAATTACACCAATAGCTGCCAAAATACCGTGGATAACTGATGACGGGAATATTTCGGCGATTCTGCCAAGCTTTAGTAGTCCAAGTAAAACTTGGAGAATTCCAGATACAACAATCGCTGCTAAAACATAATTAATGGCACGGCCACTGCCATCATCTAGAGAAATGATGGCACCAAAAATTACAGTAATCATTCCTGCTGCAGGACCGTTAATGGTTAGCTTTCCGCTTCTAAAAAATGTAGTAACCAATCCAGCTATAACACAAGAGAGTAACCCTGATAAGGGCTGAACACCCGATGCCACTGCAATTGCCATTGAAAGAGGCAGCGCAACAAGTGCCACACTCAGGGAGGCTGTTAAATCAGCTCGCCAATGGTTTTTTAAGCCCCAAAACCAGTCTTTTGGGATGTCGTCTGTTTTCGTTTGATACATTTAACCCTAAATATAAAAATTATCAAAGATTTTGGTTCAAAAAAAACTAATGGACATAAAAAAAGCCACTCGAAAGTGGCTTTAATTTAATGATTCTTAAATTATCGAAATTTAGTCTTTCTTTAATTTATCTACTGCTTTTGTATGAGCCTCCCTTAGTTTTGTCTGGATCTCATTTTCAGCTTCAATAGCTTTATCAAATGCTTTTCTATCTTTTTCATCAAATAACGCTTCGATGTCCTCTATAGATTGGTCTAAAGCATCATCAAAATCTTCGGTCTTTCTACCTAATTCACGAAGATCTTTCGATTTCTGCATTTGTAGATTTCTTAAATCTGCTAAAGCATCCAAAGCTTTTTCGTCTTTGGTTTTAGCCTTTTTGATTAGGGCATCTTCCTTTCCACCGTAATCAGCTAAAATATCTTTTTCATCAGCAACGAAATCAGTCTTAATTTCAAGTGCATCTTCGTAGTAAGATTTTAAATTTTCAGTTTGTTCTTTTTTAAGCTCAAGAGCCTCCTCTTTGTCAGTAGTATAACCACTACCTCCACATGAAGCCAAAATTGACCCCACAAATAATAATACAAATAATTTTTTCATAACTTTTTTTTATAATTCGATGCAAAGATACTACAAAGAGTGTAGAGTTCATAAAAAACAGTCACTTATTTGCGTTATACTTAAATTAAAAATTCCTTCTTCGACTTATTTAAAACCCTTCTCTTCTAATTTTTCAGCATTTTTTGATAAATCTTTATAAGAAGGACATGTTTGTCCATTTGTGAATCTTTTGTATGTGATCCCAAATTTTCTACAGTGCTCATTCACCTCATTTCTTTTTTCAAATAGGGGGTCTACTTTCTTTTTTATTTTTTCCTTTTTATCATCACTTAATTCATTTAATTCTTCTCTAGTTTTATTACCATATACATCTAGGAAGTTGGCGGAGATGGTTTCAAAGGCTTCAACACAATCACAGGCATCTTCAATTTTTGTAACATCGATATCTTCTGCAGATTTTTTGCTTAATTTTTTTCCGAGGTAACTATTGCATGAGTTTAAGAATAGGCCAAGAAAAAGGAATAGAAAAATTTTTTTCATAATATGATTTTTGTTTCTTAAACTTAATAAAAATTAACTAAGTACAGGGTATTGATTTGTAAATCAATTTCATACGAGAGAATTCCCAGTCATTTCTTGCGGCGCTTCAATTCCAAATAAAGACAGAATTGTTGGAGCAATATCACCAAGGACACCATCTTTTACCATTTTTAATGGAGGGGATGAGACCAAAACACATGGTACGGGATTTAAACTATGCGCTGTGTTTGGAGATCCGTCAGGGTTAACGGCATAATCTGCATTGCCATGGTCTGCGATTACAATAAATGTATAGCCTTTTTCAAGGCCTTTTATAACAATTTTTTCGAGGCAAGAATCAACGGTTTCCACAGCCTTTACAATGGCATTGAAAACTCCCGTATGTCCAACCATATCCGGATTGGCGAAGTTTAGGCAAAGGAAATCAGGGGTGTTTTCCGAAATGTCATCAAGAACGTTTTGAGTGACAGAATGAGCGCTCATTTCGGGTTGTAAATCATAGGTGGCCACTTTTGGGGAATTCACTAACATCCTTTGTTCTCTGCCAAATGGTTTCTCTCTTCCCCCATTAAAAAAGAAGGTCACGTGAGGGTATTTTTCTGTTTCTGCAATTCTCAATTGGGTTTTTCCTCGAGAAGACAATACTTCACCCAATGTATTTGACAGGTTTTCTTTTTCAAAGATGACCTCTAGTCCTTCAAACGATTCATCGTAGCGGGTCATGCAATAAAAATTAAGTTTGAGCTTCTTCATTTCGAATTCCGGAAAATCCTTTTGTGTCAAAGCGCTTGTGATTTCCCTAGGTCTATCCGAACGGAAATTAAAAAATATCACAGTATCTCCCTCCTCAATTAAACCTTCTCTATCAATCAATGCAGGCTCGATAAATTCATCAGAAATACCGTTTTTATAAGATGATTGGATTGCATCAGCAGCTGTATTGAAAGCTGAACCAATTCCTTGGGTCATTAGGTCATGGGCTTTTTTAATTCGTTCCCATCTTTGGTCCCTATCCATCGCATAATAGCGTCCAATAAGACTGGCTATTTTTACATTATTCTGATCTGTAATCTTTTGAAGCGTTTCAATGAATGACAAACCACTTTTGGGATCACAATCTCTACCGTCTGTAAAAGCATGAACGAAAACATTAGTCATATTCAATGAACTGGACAATTCGCACAAAGCATGCAAATGCTCTTGGCTACTGTGAACCCCTCCATCCGATACAAGACCCATTAAATGTGTCTTTTTGCCATTTTTTTTGGCTTTTGAAAAAGCCTGAAAAAGCTTAGGGATTTCATTAAACTCTCCTTTATCAATGGAGTTGTTGATTCTGCTTAATTCTTGATACACAATTCTTCCCGCTCCAATATTGAGGTGTCCTACTTCTGAATTACCCATTTGACCTTTTGGAAGACCAACGTTTTCGCCATAGGTCTTAAGTGTAGAATTGGGGTAATCATTAATGAGTGAATCAAAAAATGGTGTTTTGGCCTTATGGATGGCATCTGAATGATCAGCCTGACCAATTCCCCAGCCATCAAGAATTATTAAACCAACTTTTTCATTCATACGGTAAACTTATTGTAAATATTGATCCACAAGGGGTGTTCTTTGTGTATGTAATCTCTCCATTGTGCAATTGAATAAATTGTTTGGCAATGTATAAGCCAAGACCGCTTCCTTTTTTCAATCGTGTTTCTTCATTTCCTACTCTATAAAACTTGTCAAAAATGAAATTTTTCTCATGATCATCAATACCGGGTCCTTGATCTATTATTGAGATATTCAGATGATGAGCTATATTTTCTACCTTGACAATAATGGCATTTGAACCAGCATATTTGATTGCATTTTCAATAATGTTAATAATACTTGTTTCTATCATGAATATATCAGCAAGAATATCAAATTCGTTTGGGCACTTCAAACTAACGAGGTTATTCTCCTGCCTTTTATTGGACTTGTCAACGATCCTCTCTAATAAAGATTTAATGTTTAGGGATGTTTTATCTGCGATCAATCCCTTGTTTTCTATACTTGAAGCCTGAATGATATTATCGATTAATATTTTTAAACGTTCATTTTCAGATATTGCCTTCTCAATGAGGGTTTGGGTTTGCTCCTTATTGAGATCTCTTTTTGAAAGTGTTTGGAGCGCCAGTTGGATTGATGTTAATGGTGTTTTAAGTTCATGAGTGACAGAAAGCAAAAAGTTGTTTTGATTTTGAGAGAGCTCAATTTCTTTTTTAATCGATTTTTGAATTTGCCAGAAGCCAGCCAGAAGAATTAAAATAAAAACGCCTCCTTCACCTAGTATCATAAAAACACGTCTTGAGGATTGGGCGTTGGAGGAGTCGACAAGTGCACCCAAATTAATGATTTGATAACCCCACCATATAAATTGTAAGACAACATAAATACCTAAAAGGTATATTAGAATGTTCGACTTTTTCGACATCATGAGAGGGTTTTAAATTTTAAGTTCTTTTCTTTAATAATACGAATAACTTCGGGCAAACACTTTTTTATTGTTCTCGCTGATTTTGAGTTGTTGTGAAAAAGCAAGATGTCTCCACCCTTTATAAGCTTGGCGTTTTTTAAAATGGATTCCGAACTGACGTTCTTATTATAATCTTGTGAATTCCATGACCACATGACGATTTTTTTATCCATTTTTTTTAACGAGATCATTTGATTTTTTGTTAACCGCCCGTAGGGAGGCCTGAATAGATTTGAGTGCACAAGTGCGTCCGTTTTTTGAACAGAGGAAATATAATTTTTTGTGCTTGTTTTATTTCCTTTTTCATGTTGATAAGTATGGTTACCGACAGCATGGCCCTTCTTAATGATATCATCATATAGCTCAGGATACCTTACTATTTGACTTCCCAAACAAAAAAAGGTTGATGGTACTTTTTCTTTACTTAATAAATCTAACAGCCATTCAGTACTTCTTGGGTCAGGGCCATCATCAAAAGTTAAGTAAACACAACTCAAATCATCTCCCTTCCATTGACGTTGTCCAAATAGAAATTGAATCAGATATGGAACACGGAAAAGAAACATCCTTTTTATTTTGATTGCACAGAATAATCATATTCCAACAGCATATTGCTCATTTGACCATTCAGCATGTTCAACATTCCTTGATAGGAATCTTCAAGTTCTATTTCCGCCAATTCAGATTTAATTTTAGGATGAACAATCAAATACACATAATTGATCATTTCCGTGATTTCTTTTAAATTTTTCCCTTGAGGGTTAAACTTAGTATCTGAAGCCACTCTATACATTCTAAAGCAGGCATCTGTTGCAGCTAATAAATCATCTATATTACTACTGCTGAATCCAGGCGTTACTGCGAACAATGCATCACTATTTTCAAAATATTTAAACACACTTTGGTAATTTTTCAAGAGTTTCTTACCGAGGGCTGTTGCTTTATCAGCTTCTCCCAACATATAATACAACTGAACATATTCATGTAAATTACCACTTGTTCGTGCAGCATATTTGTTGTTTTGAGCTTGATTAATATCGAGAGATGTAATATAGTCGAATCCAGAAATCTCTCCAAAATCCAATACAGTTTCAGGAGGCATTACTTGAAGTGATTTATCCAATGCTTTCACTCCTCTTTTTCTATCTCCCAGGTAGTATAGTTGTTCAGCAAGCAGTAAAAAATCTTGTCGGTAATGAACAGTATGTCTTCTTGCATAATAATCTGTAAGGACTGAGGGGTCAGACATATTTCCATACTCATAGCTTTTCATCAATTTGTCATACATCTTATCTACATTGAAGTATTTGCTCTTTTGATTGGAAATTAAGAGTCCAAGTGAGTCTGATTTTTGAATGAGTAAATCCAAATTATCATCAACTAAATCTTGATTTAATGCAGGATCATCGAGCATGGTCTTAATTTGATTTTCTAAAAACATTTTTTCTTGATAGTTTTTGTTCAAATCAGCAACGTTATTAGAAATGCTTGGGTTCAATTCATAAGCAACCCCAACCTGTTTTAGGCAACCTTGAGAAAGTAATCTTGTGGCTAAGCTTGACCCTCGGTTACTTGAGAAGTATATGCCCCTTTTCCAATCGAAATTGGCCATAACATCAAGCATCATGATTTCTTCACGGCTTATCGCAGGAAGACCTTCATAATTCAAAGTAATGGATTCAGGACAAGAATCATTCGCTTCAATAATCCCTGCTTTTATGGCATTTGATTTATTTATTTTAAGGTTGAACTTACTCGTCGGGAAGATATTGACTTCATTTCCATTAGACATTTTGGTCACCCCTTTATTGTCGTGCATGTATTTCATCGCAGCCTTGAGATCTGCAGAATCCCATGATTTTTCGTAGTTCTCAAACATTCCACTTATCTTTTGGACAAGAGTTACAACTTTGTTGTATTTCTGTTGGTCATCAATGCTTTTAAGATTAGATTCTAATATTGGATATATTCGTTTTAAAAGCGTAAACTTTAAGATCAGATTATCAGTAAAGTCCTTGTTATCATTATAAGAAAGAAGAGGCATTAATTCTTCAATGCTCTTTTTACTAGTTGGAATCGTTTTGATTATTTCAAATAAAAGATTTTCTAGTCCTTTTTGAAGTGGGGCGAAACTGGCTTTTGCTTTATCCAAATTATCACCCTCTTGAAGCCTTAAGTTTATTATTTCTCGCAACTGGTTTCCGCTAATTGATGAGCCTAAAATAATGTTACTCAAGTCGAGGAAGTACATTTGATCTGTATTTCCTCCATACATGAGAATCTGGTCTTCAGTAAATTTGATGGGTAGTGGATCAGATTCGTAGGCTTTCATTTTCATTTGATTGGTGTACCAATCGGTTCCCATAAGCGATAAATTACATACCCTAACGTCAGTTCTGTATCCTTCCACCTCTTGGACATACCATAACGGGAACGTATCATTGTCTCCATTTGTAAAAATGATTCCATTTTTTTCGCATGAAGCCAGATAATTTTTCGCCAAATCTCGAGCAGTAGTTTTACCGCTACGGTTATGATCGTCCCATCCTTCTGTCGCTAAAATCAAGGGTACAGCAAGGCCTAAAACGCCGGCTACACCAATTCGCAAATTGGCATTTTGGATTTTTAATTTGGATTTTAAAAAATCTATTATAGCATAAACCCCAAAACTAATCCACATTGCAAAGAAGTAAAACGACCCCGCATAGGCATAGTCTCTTTCTCTTGGCTCTAAGGGCTTTTGGTTCAAATAAACGACAATTGCAATACCTGTGAAAATAAAGGCAAGTGTTAGAACAAAAGCATCTTTAGGAGCTTTTAAATAGTGATAAATTAACCCTATTAGTGCGAAGATTAATGGAATCAAATAATATTTATTGTTTGATTTATTTTCGCTGGTGTAAAAAGGTGAAAACTCTTGACTACCAAGCCGGCTCTCATCAATGAAATTAAATCCAGAGATCCAGTTGCCTCGCATATTGTCTCCATGTCCTTGAATGTCATTTTGTCTACCTGAAAAATTCCACATAAAATACCTGAAATACATCCAGTTGAGCTGATAGTCCCAAAAGTACCTGAGGTTTTCTTTTGTGGTGGGCAACCTGTAAGAAACTTTTTCAGGATTGGTTTCACTTACCGGTTTTGATTTGTCAAAGCTTACATTGTCCTCTTTAATACCATATTCCGTATCTTCATCTTCATTCGGATCATAGCCTGACCAATATTTATATCCTCTAACTTTTCTTTTGGCATTTGCATTGTTTGGCGCCAAATACATTCGAGGGAAAAATGTGGTTTGTTCGTAAGTTGGTGTAGCATTTTTTCTAATAGTTGAATTGGTTTCGAAGTATTTCTCTTTTATTTCTATATTTCCAGGAATGTTGTTATTATATTCTTTTAGGGCCCATTTTTTTGCATCCTCTTCTTTAACAAAACCTCTAATATCTGTATCCTCATCAATCACAACCCAACGGCGTAGATGGTAGGCGGAAATGTCTTCAAACTGATCCCTGGGATTCTCTTTTGAATTCCAATAAGGCCCGGAAAGAATAGGAGAACTTCCATATTGCTCCCTTTTCAAGTAGGAGTGGAGTGTAACCAAGTTTTCAGGGTCATTTTCATCAAGAGGTGTATTGGCATTAGATCGAATAACAATAACAGCAAAAGAACCATAACCAATTAATAAAAAGACGAGTCCCATTAGTGCGTTGGACAATAGGTGCATATTGTTCTTTCGTGCGTAACGAACGCCGAAGATGCAAAATGCGATGAGTAGCGCAAAAAAGAAAAGGGAACCCGAATAAAAAGGCAACCCCATTGAATTAACAAATGCTGTTTCAAAGCTAGATGCCATAGATATTGTACCTGGGATAACCCCTTCTTGGATAAACCCGAGAATAATAATGGATAAGATTCCCGCAATGAAAAAGCCGTTTCGGGTGGTTTCTTTTACTCTAAAATAGATGACATAACCAATTGCTGGAATAACTAGAATACCTAGAAGGTGAACCCCAATTGCCAAACCAAGAAGAAACATAATTAATAACAACCAACGATTTGGGGTGGCATTAGATGAGAGTCTGTTGGCTTGAAGTTCGGCCATTTCTTCATCCCATTTCAGAATGGCCCAAAAAATAACTGCGGTAAACAAGGAGGCCATGGCGTAAACCTCTCCTTCTACTGCGGAGAACCAAAATGAATCGGTAAAAGTATAGGCAAGAGCTCCAATGGAAGCAGACACAAAAATACCGATTTGGTCATGCTGTTCAAGTTCTTTTTTACCTTGTAATATTAATTTCTTCAAAAGAAGGGTAATTGACCAAAACATGAATAGAATGGTGAAAGAACTCGATAATGCAGAAAGAGAATTGATGTAAAATGCTACATTTTCAGGGGCAGCGAAAAAAGAAAACACACGTCCCAAAATCATATAAAGTGGAGCGCCAGGAGGGTGGCCCACTTCGAGTTTGTAAGCCGCTGTGATATACTCTCCACAATCCCACAAACTTGCGGTATCTTCTATCGTAAGCATATAAACAATGGTAGCTATTGCGAAAATTGCCCACCCGTTAATTTTGTTGATGAAATTGTAATTCATTTTCATTTTAATTCGTTAAATAGTTTGCGAATTTACGAATATTAGCGGTGAGATAAAAGATTTACACCACCCAAAAGTTTTAGGGTGAAATAATAAATTTTTTATTTCAGGAATGAATTATGAAATTAAGTTATTAAATTTGCAGGCTTGATTATACATTTTAATCATTTTTGACCCATGGTGTAACTGGCAACACATCTGGTTTTGGTCCAGAAGAGTCTAGGTTCGAGCCCTAGTGGGTCAACATGTTATAAAGAGTGAATGCAGGTGCATTCACTCTTTTTTTTAACCCTGAATAATGAGTGAAAACACAAAAAACGAAATAGAATCAATAGGTGAGTTTGGCTTGATTGATGAATTAACTGGAGAATTTGAGTTAGCGAATGACTCCAGTATTAAGGGAATTGGTGACGATTGTGCAGTCATTTCTAGTGACGGGGATCATTGCAAATTGCTTTCTGCTGACATGTTGGTTGAAGGTGTTCATTTTAATTTGTCCTACATGCCACTAAAGTCTTTGGGCTTTAAAGCAGTTTCAGTAAATGTTTCAGATATATATGCAATGAATGGTAAGCCTGAACAAATCACCGTGTCATTAGGGGTGTCTAGTAAATTTCCCGTGGAAGCATTGAAAGAGCTTTATGCAGGGATAAAAGCGGCTTGTGAGTATTATTCCGTCGACCTGATCGGTGGAGACACTACCTCTTCTTATTCTGGGCTCATTGTTTCCATTTCTGTCATTGGCGTAGCTAAAAAAGACAAGATTGCGTATAGAGGGGGGGCAAAAGAGAATGATTTACTTATCGTTTCTGGAGATATTGGTTCTTCTTATTTGGGATTGCAAATTTTAGAACGTGAAAAAGGAGTATTTAATGCAAATCCAAATATACAACCCAAACTTGATGGGTATGATGAGCTCATCAAAAGACAGTTGCAGCCGATGGCTCGAAAAGATGTGATTTCTATGTTTCAAGAGATGTCTTTCAAGCCAACATCCATGATTGATATATCTGATGGTTTAGCTTCGGAAATCATGCATCTTGCAAAATCCAGTGAGTGTAGCTTTTCGATTTACTCAGATAAATTGCCAATTACTGAAAAAAGTATACTGACCTCCGAAGAACTTGGATTGGATCCCTTTGTATGCGCTTTGAATGGTGGAGAAGATTACGAGTTGTTATTTTCTGCTGATCAAAAGGATTTTGAAAAGTTTAAGAATAATCCAAACTTCTCTATTATCGGCTTTGCTACGGATAAATCTAATGGGAATCTATTAATTGACAAAAATGACAGTGCTGTTACTTTAGATGCACAAGGCTGGAGACATTTTTAATCTATTCTGGGAAGATTAACCAATTCTTCGTGGATAATGGAGATGACAAATTCTCCGAAAATTTCTCTTTTAATTTTTTCCGCTTCCATTTCACTTCTGTAGTCGCCAACTTTTAAATTAAAGTGAGGATTTTCAAACACCATGTAGGTATCGGTTAATGGAAATAGTTTTAAGAATTTCCCGCGAACTCTGTCAGCCTCATTCTTATCTGAGTCAAAGCAGATTTGTATGCGATAACCCTGTATTTGGTCAATTCTTTTTTCAACCTCAACAAGCTGATTTATCCTTTTATCACAATGGATTTTAATGAAATCCGAATTCGTGCTTTGCTGACCAAAACAAAAACAGGTGTATATTAAAGAAAGGATCAAAAGAGATTTTTTTAACATTTGATGTTGTGAGATGAATAAAATGAGTCGTTATTGATATTACGAAAATAAATAAAATAGTTTCATTTTCATCAAAACGCTTATTTAGAATCATTTTAAATTAATATTTATGGTGTTCTTTTTGTCACAAAAGTGTCATGTAAACAAGGAATCTTCATAATTTTGCACACGTTTAAATGTATGTACGCAGTTTAAATTTTGACCAATTTTAGTTTACGTTTCATGAAAATAACTAATACACAACGGGTTAAGGGAATAGGTTCTGTCCTTACAGGTCTTCTCTTGTTAGCGTTTATTTCGTTATCCCCATCATATCATTCTCAAGGCGAAGCCTTATTTAAGGCAAAATGTGCGACTTGTCACGCTGTTTTTCAAAATGGGACAGGCCCAAAGTTATACGGTGCTGTGGAGCGCTGGGAAGCAGAAGGCGAGGGCGAACTTATTTATGAATGGGTTCAGAATAATGCAAAGCTAAGAGGAAGCGGAAAGTCAAAAAGAGCTGCGGCTGTTTTTGCTGAATACAAAGGAAGTGTTATGACTGTTTTTGCTGATTTAACCAATGAGCAAATAGGTTCTATTTTTGAGTGGGTAGATTCACAAGACCCTAATGCTTCAGCCGGAGGAAATACTCAGGCAGGTTTGGAAAACGGTTCTTCGGAAGAAGAAGAAGGCGGTTTGCCTTGGACTTGGATTATTTTGGGAGTCATGTTTGTGATTATCATAATGGCTGTTAGTGGTGTCCGAAGACAGCTAAAGATAGCAACTAAAGAAAGTGGTGATTCAACAGATTCACTAACATATGTTGAAGAATTTAAAACATGGGCATGGAAATATAGATTATATGTTGGTCTTGTTACTCTTGTTTTGGTTCTCTCACTGATTGTCGGTTTATTTAAAGTGCTATATAGTATTAATGTGATGGAGAATTATCAACCATCACAACCAATAGCGTTCCCTCATGATGTTCATGCAGGTATAAATGGAATTGATTGTAAATATTGTCACAATTCGGTAACCAAATCAAAATCTGCGGGCATTCCTTCGGTAAATGTTTGTATGAATTGTCACAAAAAAATCAATGGTGAAGGTAAGGAGTTTAAAGGTGAAATTGATAAGATTTATACTGCCGCTGGCTGGGATCCGACACGCGGTCCTGCAGGTGAGTACACAGGCAAAACTTCTCCAATAGTTTGGAATAAAGTACATAATCTGCCTGATCATGTTTATTTTAATCACTCTCAACATGTTGTTGTTGGTGGGTTAGATTGTAAACAATGTCATGGTGATATGGCTAAGATGAAAGAAACCGCAAAGGTTCAGCCTCATGGTGAATTAAATAAAATTCAAGAAAACATTGACAGTAAGATAGAATTCACCAAGCCAACCTTAACTATGGGTTGGTGTATCGAATGTCATGGACAGTCTGGTGTGGATATCGCGGGTAGCGATAATGCATATTATGATGAGATACACAACAGACTTAAGAAGAATGATTATAGCTTGTTAAACAGCTACAATGATGACGGTAAAGTTACGGTAAAAGAACTTGGGGGATGGGAATGTTCCAAGTGTCATTATTAATTGAGAATTTTCTATTGTAAGCATAAAAAAGTATGGCAAATACGAAAAAATATTGGAAAGGAATTGACGAGTTAAATGAAACGAAGTCTTTTCAAGAATCAAAAGAATCTGAGTTTTCACAATCAAATTCAATTGAGAGCTTTTTAGCTGATGACCAATTAAGCGAGTCGTCAACGGGAAGAAGGGATTTTTTAAAGTTTCTTGGGTTTTCTGTTGCTGCCGCTACAGTTGCAGCTTGTGAGGCACCTGTAATTAAAGCAGTGCCTTATGTGATGAAACCTGAAAATGTAACTCCTGGAATGCCAACTTGGTATGCTTCCACTTATTATGATGGGGCATCTTATGCGAGTATTCTCGTGAAAACAAGAGAGGCCCGTCCTATTTTTATAAAGGGAAATAAGCATTTCGGGATAACGAAAGGATCAGTTACGCCTCCTATTATTGCTTCTGTTCTTGGTGTTTATGATAGCGAAAGAATAAAAAACCCTTTAAAAGCTGGAAAGAAATCATCTTGGGCGGCGGTAGATAAAGAAATCTCAAGTGCAATCAGAAATGGGAATAAGGTGGCCTTGATCTCAAGTACGGTAATTAGCCCATCGACCTTATCTGCCATATCAGAACTTGGTTCTGCGGTAAAAGGTGAGTTTGAACACATTCAGTACGACGCAATTTCTTATTCAGCAATGAGAAATGCAAATGAATTAAATTTTGGCAAGCCGTTTATACCGAGCTATGATTTTTCTAAAGCAAAGACAATTGTTTCCATAAATGCTGATTTCTTAAGTACTTGGTTAATGCCTACTGAATTTGCAGCACAATATGGAGAAACAAGAAATCCAGAAAGTGACGGTGGCTGGATGTCAAAACATTTTCAGTTTGAATCAGTAATGAGTGTTGCGGGTTCGAATGCTGACTACAGAACAATGACGAAGCCCTCTGAAGAAGAAGCTGTTCTCAAGTATATATTAGCTGGATTAAGAGGAATGAGTGGCACGATTCCATCAAGCCTAAAAAAATCTGCGGACTTGGCTATAAAATCTTTGCAAGAAAACGGAAAAGAGTCTTTGGTTGTTTGTGGAACAAATAATACTGGTCTTCAGCAATTGGCTAATGAAATCAATGAGCATAATGGAGCAAACGGAACGACAATAGATCTATATAACGAGCTTCAAATGTTTCAGTCCGAAGAAGCGAAGCTTATGAATTGTGTAAAAGGAATTTCTTCAGGGAAATATGACGTAGTTCTTTTTTATAATTCAAACCCAGTTTATTCATTTCCGAAAGACGAGCTTAAAAAAGCATTGAAAAGTAAAAAAGTGAAAGTTTCAGTATCTCTAAACTCTCATGCGGATGAAACCGGCGCTTTGTGCACCTATAATTGTCCTGATCATCATGGACTTGAGTCTTGGGCAGATTATCAACCGAAGTCCAATCATTATGCGATTGCTCAGCCTACAATTAGGCCTTTGCATGATACGGCTGATGCTCTAGAGTCCTTTCTAGTATGGTCTGGAAAAGCCGAAAGAGGAGGTAAAGATTCAACTGTTGCTTACGATAAAATAAAAGAGACGTTTTCGAACATAAGTGGTGCAGATTTTAAAATGGTTATGCACAATAGCTGTGTAGACTTGCCACAATCAATGATTGAAGATAGCGTTACATTCAATTCTGTAGGATACGCAGCAATGCCAAAAAAGCCTTCAGGAACTGAAGTGATCATGTATCAGAAATCAGCTATAGGTTCAGGAATCCATGCCAACAATCCTTGGCTTCACGAATTACCTGATCCAATAACGAAGGTTACCTGGGACAATTACATTACCATGAATCCTGTGGAAATGCGAAAAGCAGGATACAAAACAACATATGATCAAGAAAATGGCCTGTCTATGGCCAAGGTTACCGTAAATGGTGTTTCAGTTACGTTGCCAATTTATCCATTACCAGGTCAAGCCCCTGGAACAGTGGGTATCGCTCTAGGTTATGGTAGAGGAGGAAACGGTGAAAAAATAGGAAAGTCTGCATATCAAACTGCTGAATATGGCGGATATGCGGTTTCTAAAAACGGAAAGCCTGCTTCAATAGGGGCAAATGTTTTCCCAATGATTTCAACTGATAATGATGAGTTTTACTACTCAAATTCGGGAAAACTTTCAAATGTAGCTGGTGAATATATTATTGCAGCAACACAAATTCATCATACGGTGATGGGTCGTCACTCTATTGTTCGTGAGACAACAAAGGAGATTTTTGACAGTAAAGGGAAAGAAGCATACAATCCGGCTCACACATTGCAGACTTTAGATGATGATTTGAATCATGTCGAAAAGCCTGTAAGTGAATTTGATATATGGGATGCACATCCTGTCGAAAATGTAGGGCACCGATGGGGCATGTCAATTGACTTGTCATCATGCATAGGTTGTTCAAATTGCCTAGTAGCTTGTCAATCTGAAAACAATGTTCCAGTGGTAGGAAAAGATGAGGTAAGACGAGGCCGAGAAATGCATTGGTTAAGAATTGACAGATATTTTGCCAGTGACGAAGAAGCTGCCGTAGGAACCAAGAAAAACAAAGATTCATTTTCTTATGATCAAGCTGAAATAGCGGCATTAAACCCTAAAGTGGTTCATATGCCAATGATGTGTCAGCATTGTAATCATGCACCTTGCGAAACAGTTTGTCCGGTTGCGGCAACAACACATAGCAATGAAGGATTGAATCAGATGACATATAACAGATGTATTGGTACAAGATATTGTTCTAATAACTGTCCATATAAAGTAAGAAGGTTCAATTGGTTTAACTACCCTTCCTACAAAAAATTCACTGAAATCAATCCAGCACAGGATGATTTAGGAAGAATGGTTTTGAACCCAGACGTAACGGTCAGGTCAAGAGGTGTAATGGAGAAATGTTCGTTCTGCGTACAAAGAATTCAAGCAACAAAATTGAAATCGAAAATTGACAAAGTTCCTGTTGAAGATGGAGAGTTTTCAACTGCTTGTGCAGATGTTTGTCCGACCAACGCAATTGTTGTTGGTGACTGGAACGATGTGAATTCTAAAATCAGAAAAAGTTCGGAAAATAAAAGATCTTACCAGGCGCTTGAAGAAGTTGGTATAAGACCAAATGTATGGTATAAAGTTAAAGTTCGTAATGAGCAGAATAATCTACTATCGAAATTGCAAGTAGAGAAAAAGTCTCATCATGGATCAAATAATAAACATCATTAAGACAAATCAGTATGCAAAAGGAAGCTGCAATAAGAGAACCACTCATACTAGGACACAAAACCTATCATGACATTACAGAGGATGTATGTAGGCCTATAGAGGATAAAGCACCGAAAATGTGGTATATTCTATTTGGAATAGCACTTATTGTTGGACTTTATGGTGTGGGTTGTATTTTATACCTATTAGGCACTGGAGTTGGTGTATGGGGATTAAATAAAACCATCGGATGGGCATGGGACATTACCAACTTTGTATGGTGGGTAGGAATTGGACATGCCGGAACACTTATTTCTGCTGTATTACTCTTATTCCGTCAGAAATGGCGAATGGCAATTAATCGATCGGCAGAGGCGATGACGATTTTTGCCGTATTTATGGCTGGTCTTTTTCCACTCATACACATGGGAAGGCTTTGGGTTGGATATTGGGTTCTCCCAATTCCCAATCAGTTTGGATCTTTGTGGGTTAACTTCAACTCTCCATTATTGTGGGATGTTTTTGCCATATCGACGTATCTATCAGTTTCATTGGTTTTTTGGTACATTGGCCTTATTCCAGATTTTGCGACTATTCGAGACCGAGCTAAAAAGCCGGTTGCGAAAAAGATGTATTCTATTCTATCTTTTGGTTGGTCAGGGCGAGCTAAACATTGGAACAGATTCGAAATGGTTTCTCTGGTATTGGCCGGACTCGCTACTCCATTGGTTTTCTCAGTACACTCGATTGTATCCTTTGACTTTGCTACATCTGTAATACCAGGATGGCATACTACAATATTTCCTCCCTATTTTGTTGCGGGGGCTGTTTTTTCCGGCTTTGCAATGGTTCAGACCTTACTATTAATCATGCGTAAGGCAATGAGCTTAGAGGCGTATATTCATACCAAACATGTTGAATATATGAATATCGTTATTATGGTTACCGGCTCTATTGTGGGTACAGCATACATTACTGAGTTATTTATTTCATGGTACTCTGGAGTAGAATATGAGGCCTATGCATTTTTGAATAGAGCAACAGGTCCTTATTGGTGGGCATATTTTGCCATGATGACGTGTAATGTGATTTCACCTCAGTTGATGTGGTTTAGAAAATTACGAAGAAGTTTATTGTTTACATTCTTTATTTCTATTGTTGTAAATATTGGAATGTGGTTTGAACGTTACGTGATTATCATGACCTCTTTACATCGTGATTATTTACCATCTTCTTGGAGTATGCATTATCCAAGTCCAATTGACATAGGTGTTTACATCGGGACGATTGGTTTGTTCTTTACATTCTTTTTATTGTTTGCTAGATTTTTCCCTGTATTGGCCTTAAATGAGATTAAGTCAATCTTAAAGGGTTCTGGTCAATCCTACAAAGAATCACCCGATTATCACAAAAACCATTAATAATTATAGTATGGCGAATAAAGTAATTTATGTAATGTATGATGATGATGGTGTGTTGAAAGACGGAGCGAAAAAACTTGTTTCTAAAGGAATCAAGATCGCAGACGCGTTTTCTCCATTTCCAATTCATGGCATTGATCCAATAATCGGTGTAAAAAACACCCGACTAGGAATCATGGCGTTTATTTACGGTCTAACTGGTTTAACTTTAGCAACGGTCGGGATGCGTTATTTCATGATTGTGGATTGGCCTATGAATATCGGTGGTAAACCAAACTTTACTTATTTAGATAATATTCTGTCGTTTATTCCAATAACATTCGAGTTTACTGTTTTATGTGCTGCACACGGAATGGCAATAACCTACCTGTTAAAAAACAGGACTTTGCCTGGAATGCCAGCTCAAAACCCGGATCCTCGTACAACAGATGATAAGTTCGTTTTGGAAATTAGAACAGCTGATAATTCAATAGATGAAAAAGAGCTTGACGAATTGATAAAAGACACGGGTTATATTGAAATTGACAAGAAAAACATTTAGTAATTAGAGAAACTAGGATAGTATGAAAAGGAATTTTATTTTAATGATGGCAGCACCTCTTTTGGGAGTCATCTTTTTACTTCCCTCCTGCGAATCAGATCCCGATAGTCCAGGAAAAGAATTCATGCCAGACATGTATAGGTCTCCTGCAATAGAGGCATATGTTGATTATGGTGAGATTCGTGGACGTGAAAATAAAGAATTGAAAAGTAAACTTTCAGCCAGACAAACACCTAAGTACACTATTCCTTTTGTTGGCACTGACGAGGTTCTCGTGAAAATGATGATGCCAAACCGCTATAAAGCTGGAATGGCTTGGAGAGAAAGTCATGGTTTATATGGATGGGATTTGAGTGAAGAAAGTGAATATGAAATGACCAGAAATAATAGAGTCAATCCATACACAATGACGACTGAAAATGCGGATAGAATTTTATCTGAAGGAAAAACCTTATATACCTCAATGTGTATGCATTGCCATGGTGAGAAAGGAGATGGTAATGGACCAATGATTCAAAGTGGAGCATATGGCGATTTGGGAGTAGTTCCTGCATATAAGTCTTTAGATACGCTATCTGAAGGTAAAATATTTCATAGCATCTATTACGGAAAAGGATACATGGGTGCTCATGGATCATTATTAAATAAAAAGGAAATATGGACTTTGGTACATTACGTTCGTCAATTTCAATTTGATGATTACGGCAAAGAAGAGGAAGTTGTTGAAGAAGATTCGGAAGAACTAGGAGAAGCAACAGAATCATTAGAAACAGAAGAAGGAGATACCAAGTAATAAATAGCTGAAAATGGAATTTGAAATAACAAAAAAAGCCAAACGAAACACCTTGCTAATAGCGGGAGGAGGGTTGTTGTTGACCTTAATTGGAATTATAACGAATTTTGAGGATCATCATTTCATGACTCGTTTTATGGCGAGTGGATTAATTAACGCCTTTTACTTTTTTGCTATTGGATTGGGCGCACTGTTTTTTCTTGCGCTGGCTTATGCTACAGAAACTGGGTGGTATGCATCTATAAAGAGAGTAATTGAAGCGGTAGCAGGATTTTTACCATATGGAATAGGTTTGTTTGGCACCGTTTTACTTGCCATTACCATGATGGATGGTGCCCATTTATACTCATGGATGGATCCTGAAGTAGTAGCCCATGACGAGATGATTGAGGGAAAATCGGCATACTTGAACAAGCCGTTCTTTTGGATTCGTACGATTATTTATTTTACTGTTTATTTAATCTTTTTGAATGGTTTTAGAAAAAGATCATTAGAAGAAGACAAAATTGGCGGGACGGAGCTTCACTTTAAGAATTACAGAAGAGGGGCATTGTTTTTGGTTTTCTTTGCCGTTTTTAGTTCTACATCATCATGGGACTGGTTAATGTCAATTGATGTGCATTGGTTCTCGACCTTATTCGGATGGTATACTTTTGCAGGAATGTGGTGTACTACTATGGTCGTGTTGATCTTAGTAACCCTTCACTTAAAGAAGCATGGTTACCTTGAAAAGGTAAATGAATCACATATTCATGACCTTGGGAAATGGACTTTTGCCACTTCTTTTTTATGGTCTTACTTATGGTTTTCTCAGTTTATGCTTATCTGGTACGCCAATATAGGTGAAGAGGTATCTTATTATCAAATGCGAATCGAAAATTATCAGATTTTATATTTTGCAATGTTTGTGATCAATTTTGCTTTTCCAATGTTAATACTAATGTCGAGAGATGCAAAGCGTCATGCAGGTATTCTAACTTTTGTTGGATTGATCATTCTAGCAGGGCATTGGTTAGACGTATACATTATGGTTTCAGGTGGGTCGCTAGGATCAACTGCAACTATAGGAGCTTTGGAAATTGGTATGGCACTTTTGGTTATGGGAGGATTTATATGGGTTATTCTCAGAAACCTAACCAAGTCACCTTTAACACCAGTGAATCACCCATTTTTGGATGAGAGTATCCATCATGAAATTTAATGAACCAGTAGATAAAAAGAAATGGAAAAATTAATTATTCTTATTGTCCTTGTTACCGGAGTAATCGCTTTAGCCCAGTTGGTTAGAGTATATGAGCTTAGCTCTAAATTGAAAGATAGGGGAGAGCATGACATTACTGATCGTGACAATCACCTGAATGCGAAGCTTATGCTTGCGTTTATGATGTTTCAATTCCTTGGTTTTATATATTTAATGCTTAAATATGGCTGGACCGGAAGAGGTGAAGCGGCATCCCTTCAAGGAGTGGAAACGGACTGGTTGTTGAATCTCAACTTTATAATCATAATCATCGTTTTCTTTATCACTAACTTTTTACTGTTTTTCTTTGCATATAAATACGTGAGAAAACCAGGTGTAAAAGCTACTTATTATTCCCACAATAATAAGCTAGAAGCCATTTGGACTGTTGTTCCTGCTATTGTTTTAGCAGTCATTATAATCTTTGGTTTAAGATCGTGGAACTCGATAACATCAGGGCCAACTAAAAAGTCCGTTAGAATTGAGTTGTTCGCAAAGCAATTTGATTGGACAGCCAGGTATTCGGGTGAAAACAACAAGCTAGGCAAGTATGACTACAAGCTTACAAATGAAGGAAATAATCCACTGGCATTGATGACCACAGAAACCATTGAATCAGCAAGAATAGAGACTGAAAAAACCATTAAAGGTTTAGAGGATGAATTGAAACTTGCTCAGTTAGACCATTTGGCTTCAGGATACAGGAATTTGATAAGCTCATCTGTTTATAAAAATCAAATAGAAGAAGAATATAATTCAGTCATAGAAAAGGAATTTAATCTCATTGAGGTCGAGGAAACGTTCAAACATACATATGCAGATGCCAAAGGTTTAAAAGGACATGTGAATGTGGTGATTCCGGAGCCAAATGCTGAAACCCAAAAAATCATGGATCGCTTGGAAGACAAGTTAATCGTGAAAGGGCGGATCTTGAGATCAGTAATTCAAATGCAACAAAACTATGATTCGAAATACGATACATATGCATGGGATGATATTATTCAAACCGATACTCTTTATCTAAGTAAAGGTACAGAATACGAGATGAGCTTTAGATCCAAAGATGTACTTCACTCAGCCTACTTTCCTCATTTTAGAGCACAAATGAATGTCGTTCCTGGAATGCCAACAAGGTTTAAGTTTACACCCTCTTTAACGACCAAAGAAATGCGTAAAAAGAAGGATGATTCTAAATTTAATTTTGTTTTGATGTGTAATAAAATATGTGGAACAGCTCATTATAAAATGAAAATGATCGTCGTGGTGTTAACACCAAAAGAATTTCGACAATGGGAAACGTCCAAACAAGAAAAAATATTTAAAAACACGTATGCTGCAGGCGAAACAGAGGAACCTGCAAATTCAGAAACTAATATTTAAAAATACACTAAATGTCAACAGTAGCACACGAAAACAATCATCATGATGAGCATCATCATGAAGAGTCATTTGTATCAAAGTATATTTTTAGTCAAGATCACAAAATGATAGGAAAGCAGTTCCTTATGACTGCTGTTTTTATGGGGGTTGTAGCCATGATGCTTTCAATCTTTTTCAGAATTCAATTGGCATGGCCAGGAGAAGAATCTACTTTTCTTAATACTTTTCTTGGTGATAATTGGGCTCCCGGAGGAATCATGAAAGAAAACATGTACCTTGGATTGGTAACTATTCACGGAACGATTATGGTCTTCTTCCTATTAACAGGAGGATTATCAGGAACCTTTTCCAATCTTCTTATTCCATTGCAATTAGGTGCAAGAGACATGGCCTCAGGATTCCTAAACATGCTTTCCTATTGGTTTTTCTTCATTTCTACGTTATTAATGTTTGCTTCGTTATTCGTTTATGACGGTGGGTTATTTGGTATCCAGCTTGGAGATGCAGCAGCCCCTCTAGCCGAGCATACTGCTTGGGATGGCTCAGGTCCTGCTATGTCAGGGTGGACAATTTACCCTCCCTTATCAGGATTACCAAATGCAGAACAAGGCTCAGGTTTAGGAATGACATTATGGTTGTTTTCTATGGGTATTTTTATTGCGTCTTCATTATTAGGATCATTGAACTACATAGTAACCGTTATAAATCTTAGAACTAAGGGTATGAAAATGACAAGAATGCCATTAACGATATGGGCATTTTTTGTAACCGCAATTCTTGGAGTTCTTTCATTCCCAGTATTGTTCTCAGCCGTTTTACTTCTTATAATGGATAGGATGGCAGGAACTAGTTTTTACTTATCGGATATCATTGTGCAAGGAGAAATGCTTGCCAATCATGGAGGCTCACCTCTTCTCTATCAACATTTATTTTGGTTTCTAGGCCACCCCGAAGTGTATATTGTACTCCTCCCAGCATTAGGATTATCATCAGAAATTATCGCAACAAACTCAAGAAAACCCATCTTTGGATACAAAGCCATGATTGGTTCAATTTTGGCCATTGGTTTCCTTTCCTTTATTGTTTGGGGGCACCATATGTTTGTCACGGGAATGAATCCATTTCTTGGTTCGGTGTTCGTATTTACCACCTTACTGATCGCAATTCCTTCTGCAGTAAAAGTTTTTAATTATTTAACCACTCTTTGGAAAGGATCTTTGGTCTTGACACCGGCAATGATGTTTGCTATAGGTCTTGTATCTACTTTTATCACGGGTGGTGTAACGGGAATAATATTAGCGGATTCAGCCTTAGATATCGCTATTCATGATACCTATTTTGTTGTAGCTCACTTCCATATAGTAATGGGTATGTCAGCAGTATTTGGCATGTTCGGAGGTGTGTATCATTGGTTCCCTAAAATGTTTGGAAGAATGATGAATACCAGATTAGGTTATGTACATTTTTGGATTACGATAATAGGTGCCTATGGCGTCTTCTTCCCGATGCATTTCGTAGGATTAGCAGGTGCGCCAAGGAGGTATTATGATTATACAGTTTACCAGGAGTTTGACCAAGGCACCTACGATATGATTATGGATCTTAATGTTATCGTAACGTTCTTTGCTATTTTTGCGGCAATTGGACAAATATTGTTTTTGTTCAATTTCTTCTATAGTATTTTTAGAGGGCCAAAAGCGCCTCAGAATCCTTGGAGATCAAATACATTGGAATGGACAACACCTGTGGAACATGTCCATGGTAACTGGCCAGGAGACTTGCCAATTGTTCATAGATGGCCTTATGACTACTCTAAACCGGGAGCTGAAGAGGACTTTATCCCTCAAACGATTCCTTTGGCAGAAGGAGAGGAAGAGCATTAATCTGTTTCTTCCCTCTTTTTTAATTCTAGGTCAATTTTAGAAAGTTCATCAAAAAAAGAACGTCCGAACACCCTTGTAATCGGTTCCTTAAGGAATTTATAAACAGGCACTTTTAGGGATTGACCGAGGCTGCATGCTGGTGCGCAAATATCCCACTCCTCATAGTTTAGAGCGGTGAATTCAGTAAACTCTTTAATTCGAATTGGATACAGGTGACAAGATTGCGGTTTATTAAAATCAATTTCTCCTGATTTATATGCTGTTTCAATAGAACATTTTGCAGTGTTTGAATTGTCAAAGTAGACAAAGCAACATTCTTTTTTATCAATTAGCTTAGTTGCGGGCGCATCTTCCTCGTCAAGGTAATAGACGCCTTCATCTTTTATGGTTTGTATTCCTTTTTCACTCATGAAGGGTTTGATTTGTTCCAAGTTGTCTTCAATCAGTTCAACCTCTTTTCCTGTCAAAGGAGCACCTCCATTTCCTTTAACGCAACAGGCGCCTTTGCATTTACTCAAATCACATACAAATTTTTCTGAAAAAAGATCTGTAGACACTATTTTATCATCAATTTCAACCAGCATAGTATAAAAGTAAAGCTATTTTCCTTTTTTATTTTGATTAAATGTATATCTTTGTTCATATAAATATATAGGCATAAAGAAAGAGGGGACGAAAGTCCCCTCTTTTATTAGGCAGAAATACCATGATTTCAAAAGAAAACATCATAGCGTTGATTGACGAAAGAATCAAAGATTTAGAAAAAGATCTTTATGTTGTGGAATTGACAATATCCGCTAACAATGTGATTCGAGTTGAAGTTGATAAGTTAGAGGAAAATGTATCGGTTGACGAATGTGTCTCAATATCTAGAAATATAGAGCACAACTTAGATAGAGAGGAAGAAGATTTTGAATTACATGTATCCTCTGCAGGATTGGACAAACCATTTCGTCACATCAATCAGTACAAAAAAAATATTGGTCGAATGGTAAAAGTAAAACCTTTAGATTCGAGTAAAATTGAGGGGCTTCTCTCAATAGTTGATGAAAAAGGAATTGTAATCATCCATTCAGAGAAAAAAAGAATAGAAGGAAAAAAGAAAAAAGAAATAGTTGAAGAAGAATTTCGATTTGACTTTGATAAAATAAAAGAAACAAAAATTGTAATATCGTTTAAATAAGAAGTTATGAATAGTATTGAATTGGTTGATTCGTTTTCAGAATTTAAAGAGCTTAAGAATATTGATAAGCAAACTATGCAACACATTTTAGAAGATGTGTTTAGGGCTATGTTCAAAAGGAAGTTTAACACGGATGAGCATATTGATATCATTGTTAATATTGATAAAGGAGATGTTCAAATATTTTTGAATAAGGAGATTGTTGATGATGGAGAGGTGGAAGATCCAAATACAGAAATGGCTTATTCTGATGCCATCAAAATTGAACCAGATTTTGAGATCGGAGAGGAGGTTACTGAGGAGTTTCGTTTTGCCGATTTTGGTCGTCGGAATGTGCTTTCATTGAGACAGAATTTGATTTCGAGAATATTAGAACTTGAAAAAGACCACATCTACAAAAAATACAAAGAACGCGTTGGGGAAATCATTACTGGAGAAGTTTACCAGGTATGGAAAAAAGAAATCCTTGTAATGGATGATGATGACAATGAGCTCATTTTGCCTAAATCTGAACAAATCCCATCTGATTTCTTCAAAAAAGGCGAATCGGTTCGCGCGGTTGTAGCCAAAGTCGATATGAGAAACAGCACTCCTGTAATTATTTTATCGCGTACCGCGCCTGAATTTTTGGAGCGACTGTTTGAGTTAGAGGTGCCAGAAGTATTTGATGGTCTAATTACGATCAAAAAGATTGTTAGAGAGCCAGGTGAACGAGCTAAAGTAGCAGTTGAGTCTTATGACGACAGAATTGATCCTGTTGGCGCATGCGTTGGGATGAAAGGATCTAGAATTCATGGTATTGTTCGTGAGTTAAGAAATGAAAACATTGATGTAATAAATTACACAACAAACAATCAGTTATTAATCCAACGATCACTTTCTCCTGCTAAGGTAACCTCAATGGATATTATTGAGGAAGAAAGTAGAGTGAAGGTTTACTTAAAACCAGACCAGGTATCACTAGCTATAGGTAGAGGTGGAAACAATATCAAGTTGGCGGGAAAACTGAGTGGATATGAAATAGATGTTTATAGGGACGGAGAAGTTGATATTGAAGATGTTGATTTAGAGGAATTTGCAGATGAAATAGACAGCTGGATCATTGATGAGCTAAAAGCCATCGGATGTGACACTGCAAAGTCTGTTCTCGAAATCAGTATTGAAGACCTTACTCAACGTACAGATCTAGAAAAAGAGACGATTGAAGAGGTATTTCGTGTTTTGAAAGCAGAATTTGAATAAATTTGATAATCACAGGTAAATTCGTTGATTAAATTATGGCAGGTAGACCAATAAGATTAGGAAAAGCAGCTGGAGAACTCAATGTGGGTCTAGAAAACCTTGTTGAATTTTTAGGTTCAAAAGGTATTGAGATTGATAAAAATCCAAATACCAAGTTAACACCGGAGAATTATGAGTTGTTGTGTAGTGAGTTTGCCGCAGATCAAGATCTTAAAGAAAAGTCAAAAGGAGTCTCAAATCATAGAGAAAAGCGAGAATCTTTATCTATAGAAGATTCTAAGACACCCGAGGATGAAACTCCAAAAGAGGAGCCTGCTCCAGCCCCAGTAGCGGAAAAGACTTCACAAACAGAAGAGATCACCCCAATTACAGTTCCGGAAAAAGATTTGAAGGTTGTAGGTAAAATAGACTTAGATGCTTTAAATCAAAAGACCAAGCCGGAGAAGAAAGCGCCAGAAGAGCCAGTTGAAGAAATCAAGAAAGAAGAGGTCAAAGAAAAAGAAACTCCAGAAAAAGAAGCTCCCAAAGAGGCTATAGAGACCATTAAATTTGAGCGTAAAAAGATTACTGGACCAACTGTATTGGGAAAGATTGAGTTGCCAGTTGAAAGGCCGAAATCTCCTGCAGGAAGTTCAAGACCTGAAAATTTAAATAAAAGGAAAAGAAAAAGAATTAAAAAAGTTGAAGTCCCGTCAACCGGGAATAAGACTGGCGGAAATAAATTCAATAAACCGAAAACGGCTAAACCTGAAATATCAGAGCGAGATATTCAAAAAGAAATTAAAGACACTTTAGCACGTTTATCAAATAAAGGTGGTAAATCAAAGGCAGCGAAGAATCGTCGTCAAAAGAGAGAGAGTGTCGCTCAAAAACGTCAGGAAGAAATGGAGATGGCGGAGCAACAAGAGAAAATCTTGAAGCTTACCGAATTTGTTACCGTCTCTGAATTGGCATCCATGATGAGTATTCAACCTACACAGGTAATATCCGTTTGTATGTCTTTAGGGATTTTCGCATCTATTAATCAGAGATTAGATGCAGAAACCATTCAGATTGTGGCTGAAGAATTCGGATATGAAACCCAGTTTGTTAGCGCAGAGGTTCAAGAAGCGATACCTGTTGTCGAAGACTCAGAAGAAGATTTAATTGATCGCCCACCAATCATTACCGTTATGGGACATGTTGATCATGGTAAAACATCTTTATTGGACAGAATTAGAAATGCAAATGTAATAGATGGTGAAGCAGGAGGGATAACCCAGCATATCGGGGCTTATTCTCTATCCTTAAAAGACGGTAAAAAGTTGACATTCTTGGATACTCCAGGTCACGAAGCATTTACAGCCATGCGTGCTAGAGGAGCCCAAGTTACGGATGTTGCTATAATTATTGTTGCTGCAGATGACGATGTCATGCCTCAAACAAAAGAGGCGATTTCTCATGCTCAAGCAGCAAACGTTCCTATGGTGTTTGCAATTAACAAGATTGACAAACCAGGCTCGAATGCAGATAAAATTAAAGAGCAGCTTTCAGGGATGAATATCCTTGTTGAGGAATGGGGAGGTAAATTTCAATGTCAGGAAATCTCGGCAAAAGAGAATTTGAATATTGATGAACTGCTAGAAAAGGTATTACTTGAAGCAGAACTACTTGACCTCAAGGCAAATCCTGATAAGCCAGCAATTGGTACTGTTATAGAGGCTTCATTAGATAAAGGAAAAGGGTATGTCACTAACATGTTGGTTCAAGCGGGAACCTTGAAAATCGGTGATGTATTATTGGTTGGTCGTCACTACGGTAGAGTTCGAGCAATGCATGATGAAAAAGGCGTTTCTATGAAGGAAGCGGGTCCATCACAAGCCATCTCCGTATTAGGAATAAATGGAGCTCCAAGCGCAGGAGATAATTTCAATGTCATGCTTGATGAAAAAGAAGCAAAATCAATTGCAACTAAAAGAGAGCAGCTATACAGGGAGCAAGGTCTTCGAACAACTAAGCACATTACATTAGATGAGATCGGCCGTCGATTAGCTATAGGCGACTTTAAAGAGCTGAATTTAATTATTAAAGGTGATGTTGATGGATCGATAGAGGCACTTTCAGATGCATTACTGAATCTTTCTACTCAAGAGATCCAAGTAAACATTATACACAAAGGAGTTGGAGCAATCTCTGAAGCAGATGTAAATCTTGCATCAGCATCCGATGCAATTATCTTAGGGTTCCAGGTAAGACCTACTGTTGGAGCTAGAAGGCTTGCTGATAATGAGCAAATAGATATTCGTCTTTATTCGATTATTTACAAAGCAATTGAAGAGATTAAAGCAGCCATGGAGGGAATGCTTTCTCCTGATATTGAAGAGAAAGTCGTTGGTTCAGCAGAGATTCGAGAAACCTTTGACATCACAAAAGTAGGTACCATTGCTGGATGTTTCGTTCTCGAAGGGACGATAAAAAGAGCGTCAATGATCAGAATAATTAGAGATGGCATTGTGGTTCACTCAGGAGAATTGGGGTCTTTAAAGAGGTTTAAGGACGATGTTAAGGAAGTCAAAAACAATTACGAGTGTGGACTAAATATAGATAAGTACAATGATATTGAGGTTGGAGATATCATTGAGGCATATGAAGAGGTTGAAGTCGCAAGGAAGCTATAAATAGGTTTCTTCATTAAAATAAATTTACATTTATATCAATATAATATGGAAAATATACATCAGGCAGGTTGGTTTGGCCCAACGGAGATCATAATTATTTTAGTTATAGTATTGTTGTTTTTTGGAGGGAGAAAAATCCCTGAACTCATGAAAGGCCTCGGAAAAGGGGTTAAAGAATTCAAGGACGCCTCAAAAACAGGAGAAAGTGAGAATGAAGAAGTTCTTAATGACAACGAGAAGATAGAGACAAAGTAATTTATGTATAAGACAATTGCCGACATACAAGAGGCATTACGCTCTGGACAAACGGTGTCTTCGATTGTTGAAAGCAGTATTTCAAACATTAAGGAAAAACCCGGCTTAAATGCTTTTGTTGAAATTTTTGAAGAAACTGCTCGATCTGCTGCAGTCATAGTAGATGATAAAATCAAAAATGGAAGAGCTGGAAAACTAGCTGGTGTAATTGTAGGTATTAAAGACAATATCTGCTATAAAGATCACATGGTTTCTGCGTCATCTAAAATCCTTACCAATTTTGAGTCTATTTATACCGCCACGGTTCTTCAAAGAATTATAGACGAGGATGCAATTATCATAGGAAGACTTAATTGTGACGAATTTGCCATGGGAAGCTCCAATGAGAACTCTTTTTACGGTAATGTTAACAATAACTTTAATCAAAAGTATGTTCCAGGAGGATCTTCAGGAGGATCTGCAGTAGCTGTTTCTGCTGGCTTATGTACAATTGCCCTTGGAAGCGATACAGGAGGATCTGTTCGCCAGCCAGCGTCATGGACCAACACCTATGGGTTTAAACCCACATATGGAAGCTTTAGTCGATATGGCTTAATTGCTTATGCGTCATCTTTCGATCAGATAGGATTGTTTTCTAATTGTGTTGAGGACAGTGAATTGGTTTTCGAATTATGCAAAGGCGAAGACCCTATGGATGCTACTTCGGTATCGATGGAATTAAAAAAAGAAAGCAGTGAAAAACTAAGAATAGGTTTTGTTAAAGAGTACATGAATCATGATGGGATTGATGATGAAATTGGTTCCAAGTTAAATGAATTGAAATCAAAACTTGAATCTGAAAATATTGAAATCGTAGAGTGCGAATTTCCATACTTGGATTACCTAGTGCCTACTTATTATGTATTGAGTACTGCTGAGGCATCTTCTAATTTATCTCGTTTTGATGGGGTTCATTTTGGACACAGAAGCGATTCTGCAAAAGGGGTTGAGGATACTTATAAAAAGTCACGAACCGAGGGGTTCGGGAAAGAAGTAAAAAGACGTATTATGACAGGGACTTTTGTTTTGTCTCATGGATATTATGACGCATATTATACAAAAGCACAGCAAGTAAGACAACTTGTTAAAACTTCTACAGAGGCCTTTTTTAAAGATGTTGACGTCTTGGTGTTTCCAACAACAGCATCGACGGCTTTTGAGCAGGGAAGTGTGAATGATCCGATTCAGATGTACCTACAAGATATTTTTACGGTGCATGCAAATTTAAGTGGTAATCCGGCGATAAGTATTCCTTTTGGTATTCATTCAAATGGCATGCCTTTTGGATTGCAGCTTATGTCAGATCGGTTTAACGAAAAACAGTTATTTAGTTATTCAAAAATATTAAAGAACTATTTGTAAGATGAAAAAAGCTTTATTTGTGATATTCATAAGTTTAAGTTTGGGTGTTTTTTCCCAAAATTCGACTCAATTAAACAAGGATTCTCTTCATAAAGATACCTTTTTAAACACCGTTGAGCAAAGCCTAAACTTGTTTTACACTGAATATGCAAATGATTTTAATGCGGATTCACTAAAAAAAGCAATTGAGGAAAATAATGGCGAAACAATAAAGGTCAGCGATGACGAAATATGTAAGAGGTTAGGTAAAATAAATGCAATGACCCCGTTTCAGCTTGAGTGCAATGAGACGGCACTCTCCATTATCAAATATTTTTTGAGTAAAAGAAAAGGATTTATACGAGTTGCACTAGGACGTTCTCCGTTGTATTTTGATATGTTTGAATCAAAACTTTCAGCGTATGGGTTGCCAATAGAATTGAAATATTTGGCCGTCATAGAAAGCGGTTTAAGACCTCAGGTCAAATCAAGGGCTGGTGCTTTGGGTTTGTGGCAATTTATGTATAGAACAGGGTTGTATTTTGGTTTAAAGGAAAATTCATATATCGATGAAAGAATGGACCCAGAAAAAGCCACTGATGCGGCTTGTCGATATTTAAAAAAGTTATTTGGAATTTATGGGGATTGGAATCTTGCTTTGGCTGCGTACAACGCCGGACCTGGCAATGTAAATAAAGCCATAAGACGATCGGGAGACAAGAAAACATATTGGGAGGTAAGACCCTATTTGCCCAATGAAACCCAAGGATATGTTCCTAATTTTATTGCGGTAAGCTACTTAATGACTTACCATAAGGAGCATCAAATCTTACCAACCAAAATGAATCCTCACAACATTACTATAGATACAATGTGTTTTAAATCTGCGATTCATATGGGAACCATTTCAAAATTGATAGATTGGTCATTGGAAGACATTAAAAAACACAACCCTGTATTCAAAACAACCTATATTCCAAAGGCAACGCCAGCATATTGTCTCTCTGGACCACACGAAAAAATTAATTTGGTGGTGGGTCAAGAAGATTCTTTAATTAATCTCGAGAACTCGATATACGGAACCAATGAAGTGAAACTAAAAAAAGTATTTGTCAGAGATTCAATTACTGGAGATACGATTCAAAAGACGTTAAATGTATATTATCATAAAGTTCAGACGGGTGAAGTCATTAATAAAGTTGCTACTTATTATTCGGTTACTTCAGATCAAATTATGGATTGGAATGGCTTAAAAACCACCAACATATATACAGGACAACACTTAAGAATTGAAACAGAAAAAAAGGTAACCCCCCCAAAACCAAAGCCGAAACCAGTGTCTACTCGTAAATATTATACGGTCAGAAGTGGTGATACTTTTGGGCATATAGCAGAAAAAAACAGGGTCTCTCAAAGTCGATTGAAAAAACTCAATCCACGAATCAATATTAACCGTTTAAGCATAGGTCAAAAAATAAGAATTAGATAATAATGAAGTTGCTAAAGCTATTCTCTGCTATAATCTTAATCATTCATTTAAGTGGTTGTGGTGAATTTTTTTCTTCAGAAGTCTATGTTACTGGGAAAGTTGGTGAAGTCGTCGTCGTTTGTGATGATGCTATATGGAATTCTTCAATACGTTCTGATATAGATTCAAACCTCACAAGATTTATCATGCCTTATTTCCCAGATGTTGCAACTTTTGAACCGGTACACTATAACAAGAACAAATTCGTAGGTGCAGCAAAGCGTCACCGAAATGTTCTTTTTTTAACCATTGATCCAAATCATAAAGGAAATAAAGGGAAGATACAATACAGAAATAGTGTATGGGCAACGAATCAACTCGTTATTGAAGTGGTTGCTAAAGATTACGCGCAACTTGTAGAAACCTTCAATTCCGGGTCGGATAATATTCATTCAAAATTTGATTATCAAGAGTGGAACCGAATTAGAAAACATTTTGCAAGTAAGCAAAATCAAAACATCAACAATCAGCTTAAACAGAATTTTGCTATACATCTTGATTTTCCGAATGCCTCAAAAATTGTTTCATCGAGAAAAAACTTTTACCGGATTGAACTCCCTCTAGCGTCAAGACCAATTGAATTCGTTGGAGACTCAAAGCAAGACATGGGAGCTGTTCTTTCAGGGGTAATGGTTTATCAATATCCTTATGGAGATTCCAGTCAATTGGGGATAGATCAATTATTGAAAGCACGAGATACCATGTTGAAGTATAATGTGCCTCATGAAACTCCAGGATTATATATGGGCACCCAATACAATGATTTTGTTTATCCTGAATTTTCAGAAACTAGTAATTATTCTAAAACAATTGATGGTGTCGAAGTGAGGGGGATGTTTGAATTTAAAGGAAGGTACAGATATTCAACGGGAGGCGCCTTTTGGTCTTTTCATTTTGTTCATCCTAAAACTGAAAAAATCGTCTGTGTTAGCGGTTATGTTGATGCTCCATCAACAACGAGCTGGACACATGCCATACGAGAAATTCAGGCCATTTGGAAAAGTGTTACAATAGTGTAAAACATGCGAAAAGTAGCTGCTGCAATTATCACATTTAATGAAGAAAAGAATATTGAACGCTGCATTAAAGGCCTATTAGAATGTGTAGATGAAATCGTTGTAATGGATTCTTTTTCAAGTGATAAAACAAAGGAAATCTGTAATCAATATGGTGTAAGGTTTGTCGAAAAAAAGTGGCAAGGTTATGCGCAAACCAAAAACACATTGAATGATTTGATTGATGCCGATTATATTTTTTCAATTGATGCTGATGAAGTTCCTGACCGTGATCTACAAGCTCAAATTTTAAAGTTAAAAAGCGATCAAAAAGAACGTTTATATATTCTTAATCGATACACGAACTATTGTGGGAAATGGATTAAATATTGTGGATGGTACCCTGAATATAAAGCAAGAATTTTTCCAAAGCACAAAGCGGTATGGGATGGAGAGTTTGTGCATGAGCGCCTAAAATACGATACAAGTCTTGAAGTGATTACTCTTGAAGGACACTTGGAGCATTATTCATATTATAATACAATAGAGCATCAAGAAAGGGCAAAGAAGTATGCCATACTGGTCGCGAAAAAGTATTTTAAGGAGGGTAAGAAGACCTATATATTTCAACCAGAAATTAGTGCATTTGTCAAATTCATTAATGTTTTCTTCTTTAAGAAAGGTTTTTTGGATGGATTTTATGGATTTCAAATTGCCCGTATTAGTGCCTCCTCAAATCATTTAAAATATAAAGAGTTAAAAAGACTGAGTAAAGTAGATAGGTGATCTAACGTAGAACTGTTTTTTGTCAGCCCATCAAAATTGGATTATGAATGACATCCTCAAATACCTTTTAAGAAGTCATATTTTATTAGCGATATACAGTTTCTTTTTTCTTTATGGACTGTATTTTGAGTACCCATCTTCTTGGGTTTATGCATTAATGATTTCTTTTGGAATAATAGGTATATATAATTTACATCGTCTTTGGAAACTCAAGAGGGGAAGACTACCAAATCCCATTAAAGAATGGACAGTGCTTAATAAAAAGTCAATTTACGTACTTGCTCTGATTCCTACTTTAATGGCAATGCTTTTATATTTTTGGCTTTACAGTTTTGATCAATTGCAGAATATTCTGACTGTTTTTTGTGTTTTAACAAGTGTGTTTTATGTAAAGCCAATAGGTAAATTTGCGTTAAGAGAAATCCCTTATTTAAAGGTTTTATTTGTTATTGCAATATGGTATTTATTGTTCTTTGTTTATCCTTATTGGATATTTGATGCAGCTCAACCTTGGATTCTAGGCTTCCTGTTTTTAATGAGCATATTAATACCTTCAGATATTAAAGATATATATTTCGATCCTCAAGAAATGAGAACCATTCCTCAAGTAGTTGGGATTGAAAAATCTGTTAAGCTCATTCAACTTGTTTTGATCATTTCAGTTGTGATGTTGATTATTGGATGGGAGGCAATAAGAAACCCTCAAGCATGGATGATAGGCCTTTTATACTTTTTCGTTTTGACTATAAATTATAAAAAAATCGGCTATAATTATTTTTTCGCTTTTGTTGACCTAACATTTATGTTGATAGGTATCACAGCGATTTTTTTGCATTATTTATAAAAAAAAAGACCGGAAATTCCGGTCTTTTCTGTGTTTCGTTAAAAACGTTGAATTATTAAAAAAGTGTTAAAAACCAAAAATATGGAAGTTTTTTCTCCAAATTTTAAATAGGTTAATACAACAATTGTGCCATAATATTGAATCTTGATTTTCGTTGAGAATTATAATTTTTTTTTGACTAAACAAGCATCAAATGATTACGCACATTAGCTATCTTTACAATCTTATTACAGAATAATGGAATATAACTTTAGGGAAATAGAAAAAAAGTGGATTAAGTTTTGGTCAGAAAACAAATCTTATAAAACTGTAGAGGACGAATCAAAAGAAAAATACTATGTGCTTGATATGTTTCCATATCCTTCAGGTGCAGGATTACATGTCGGTCACCCTTTGGGATATATTGCTTCTGATGTAATAGCTAGATATAAAAAACTTGAAGGTTATAATGTGTTACATCCTATGGGTTATGATTCATTTGGCTTGCCGGCTGAGCAATATGCCATCCAAACCGGTCAACATCCAGCAGTAACAACGGACAAAAACATAGAACGCTATAGAGACCAGCTGAATCAAATGGGTTTTTGTTATGATTGGGACAGAGCAGTTAAAACATCCTCTCCTGAATATTATAAATGGACGCAATGGATTTTTAAGCAGTTGTTCAATTCTTTTTACGATTTAAAAGAAGGTTGCACAAAAGACATCCAAGTATTGGTGTCTCACTTTCATGCAAATGGTTCCGCTGGAATACAAGCTCACCATGATGAACATATAGAGTTTACACCGAGTGAATGGAGTGATTTTGATCACAAACAAAAAGAAGAAATATTACAATCCTACCGAATAGCCTATTTATCAGAATCACAAGTGAACTGGTGTCCGAAATTAGGAACTGTATTGGCGAATGATGAAATATCAAATGGATTATCAATTCGCGGAGGATACCCGGTAGAACAAAAAGTAATGAAGCAGTGGTCTATGAGAATTAAGGCTTTTGCGGAACGCCTATTAAATGATTTAGATCAGCTGGATTGGAGTGATTCATTAAAAGAACAACAGAGAAACTGGATTGGTAAATCACAAGGAGCATCAGTTTCATTTCAGGTTTCAAGTAACAATGATAGAAAAATAGAGGTTTTTACCACAAGGCCCGACACTATATTTGGGGTAACTTTTATTGTGTTGGCTCCGGAACATGAAATGGTATTGGATATTGTTGGTGAAGCCCAAAAAGAGGCGGTTACGAGTTATATAGAAAAAACAGCGAATAGATCTGAAAGAGACAGGCAATCCGATGTCAAGAATATAACGGGAGAGTTTACAGGAGCTTATGTGCTTCATCCTTTTACGGGAAAAGAAATACCAATCTGGATTGGTGATTATGTTTTGTCTACCTACGGAACAGGGGCCGTAATGTCTGTACCATGTGGTGATCAAAGAGATTATTTATTTGCCCAGAAGTTTGATATTCAAATTGCTAATATTTTCAAGGATACTGACATATCGAATTGTGCTCATGAGGAAAAGAGTGGGGTAATTACAGGTTCAGATTTTTTGAACGACCTGGAAATTCAACAAGCCATTACGCGATCGATACAAGAGATTGAAAGCAGTGGCATCGGTAGAGGGAAAACAAATTATAGACTTCGTGATGCTGTTTTTTCAAGACAAAGATATTGGGGAGAGCCTTTCCCGATATACTTTGTAGATGAAACTCCGTTTTTAGTGGACGACGAAAAGTTACCCATTGAACTGCCGAACGTAGATAAGTATTTGCCTACCGAAGAGGGAGAGCCCCCTTTGGCTAGAGCTCAAAAAAACCAATGGAATCATTTTCAAGGTGACAGAATGGATTTCAATACCATGCCAGGATGGGCAGGAAGTTCTTGGTATTTTTTAAGATATATGGATCCACATAATGAAAAGGAATTTGTGTCCAAAGAAAAGGTCGATTATTGGCAAAACGTGGATTTATACATTGGTGGTTCAGAACATGCAACAGGACACCTTCTCTATTCAAGATTTTGGACCAAATGCTTATTTGATTTAAAATTCATTCCTTTTGATGAACCCTTTAAAAAGCTTATTAATCAGGGGATGATTTTGGGAAGAAGTAATTTTGTATATCGGATCAATGGCACAAACAGTTTTGTAACGAAAGACAAAAGAAGAGAATATGACACCACTGCTATTCACGTAGACATTTCAATTGTGGATAATGATATTTTAGATCAGGAAAAATTCAAGAATTGGCTCCCGGAATACAAGGACGCTACGTATATATTAGACGATAACGGAAATTATCTTTGTGGTTATGAGGTTGAAAAAATGTCAAAGTCAAAATTTAATGTTCAAACTCCAGATGATCTCGTTATAGACTATGGAGCCGACACCTTAAGATTATATGAAATGTTTTTGGGTCCTATAGAACAAAGTAAACCATGGGATACCAAAGGTATTTCAGGAGTACATAATTTTTTAAGGAAATGTTGGAGGTTATATTGTTCTTCAGAAGGCATCTCAATTGTGTCGAATGAAAAACCCTCGAAGGATTCTATGAAAACTTTACATAAAACGATAAAACGTATTAGAGAAGATTTAAATCGTTTTTCTTTAAATACGTGTGTGTCAACTTTCATGATTGCCGTTAATGAATTTACTGAACAAAAATGTCATAGTAAAGAAGTGCTAGAACAGTTCATAATCCTTTTGGCCCCATATGCCCCTCATTTTTGTGAGGAAATATGGGAAAAAGTAGGTCATACACCAGGGTCTCTATATGATTCGCAGTTTCCTGTTTTTAAAGAAGAATATTTGATTGAGGACGCCTATGAATATCCTGTTTCTTTTAACGGGAAAATGAGATTTAAGGTTGAGTTGCCATTGAATCTGAAACAAGATGAGATTAAAACGGCACTAGAGGATATGGAGCTTACTACGAAGTGGCTGGACGGCAAAGAACCAAAGAAAGTTATCATTGTACCAGGAAAAATTATAAATTTTGTGGTTTAAGATTTCATGTGGTTTGTGATACTTGAAATATCACTTACTTCAACAATGAATTTTTTTAATGCTTCAGAATTTGGCTTTATTTGGGCGCCCCCCGCAAACACATCTAGCTTTGGGAAATCGGAATTTAGCCTTTTAAAATAACCAACTACAAATTCTTTGTCGACAGATGTTAACCATGATGTAAATACGGCATTGGGTTTTAATTTTTCAATACACTCTACCAAAGAGTCATAAGGTAAACTTTGTCCTAAATAAAATGTAGGAATTCCTTTAGATCGTAATAAAAAATGATAAAACAATAAACTAATCTCATGCCACTCGTGCTCCGGCAAATACATTAAAACCGTAGATTCTGTAGAATTCGGAATATCTTGTTTATCGATTTCGGATATAATTTTTTGACGGATAAGATTTGACATGAAATGCTCTTGCGCTGGACTCACGGAACCAATCAACCACATAATTCCAATTCGATCAAGAAAGGGAATGAGGTGATCAGTAAATGTCTTTTCTAATCCAACGGCTTCCAAAAGACCGTGAAGTGTTTCCTTGAACATGGGTTCATCCAAAGTAACCAAAGCCAATATGAATTTATCCATACTATATTCAGGTTCTTTGTCCACTTTAATGTCCCAAAGAAGTTTATTCATGTCTTCTTGAGAAAGCTCTGCAATTTTTGAAATTTTAATTCCGTTTCGGTTTAACATACTTACAGTTAATAAGTGGGTTAATTCTGAATCGGAGTAGGTTCTGATTTTCGTGTCGGTCCTATCAGGAGTTAAAATGCGATATCTTTTTTCCCAAATTCGTATGGTGTGCGACTTAACACCAGTAAGGTTTTCAAGATCTTTTATTTTATATTCCGCCATAGTTCAATTCTCTTCATTAATAAAAACAAGTTAGTTTCCTAATTGTTCTTATACTTACAAGATATTATAAATTTACCAAATGGTTATTTCTAGTGCTGATTTTTTAATTTCAAATACGACATTTAAAAAATGTCCTGAAGATGAAAAACCAGAATTTGCTTTTATTGGGAGGTCAAACGTGGGAAAATCTTCCCTGATAAACATGCTCACTGATAAAAAAAAATTGGCCAAAACATCTTCTACACCAGGTAAAACGCAACTTATAAATCACTTTATCATTAATGACAATTGGTATTTGGTAGATTTGCCGGGCTATGGATATGCCAAAGCATCTAAGAAAAGCAGAAACAATTGGGAGCAATTCATAGCTGAATATCTGCTTCACAGAAAAAATCTTTTAACCACCTTTGTTTTAATCGATTCTAGACTAGAACCCCAAAACATCGATTTAGAATTTATGAATTGGTGTGGAGAAAAGGGGATTCCGTTTTCAATCATATTTACCAAATCGGACAAGTTGTCGAGTTCAGCGCTTCAAAAAAAAATGTCTTTTTATAAAAAAGAACTTCTTAAATATTGGGAGGAGCTACCCCCTGTTTTCATTAGCTCTAGTCAATCAAAACTAGGTCGCGAATCTATTTTGAATTATTTGAATGAGATCTTGGACGCTTTTAGTCAATCCCGTTCTTGAATTTACACCTTGAATTGTATATTTTTGTTAAAACTGAACTATGGGAAGAGCCTTTGAATATAGACGTGCAGCTAAAGAAAAAAGATGGGACAAGATGTCCAAGATTTTCCCTAAACTTGGGAAGGCCATAACTCTTGCCGCAAAAGAGGGGGGTATTGATCCTGCTTCAAATGCGAAATTGAGAACCGCAATTCAGAACGCCAAAGCTGAAAACATGCCTAAAGATAATATCGAGGCGGCAATATCAAGATCGGTTCAAAAAGATACTGCACTTTTTAGTGAAATGAATTACGAGGGAAAAGGTCCTCATGGGGTACTTGTTTTTGTGGAATGCGCAACAGATAATCCAACGCGTACAGTGGCCAATGTAAAATCATATTTTAATAAAGCTGGAGGAGGAATTGTGCCTACAGGTTCGCTGGAATTTATGTTTCAAAGAAAAAGTGTTTTTGAGTTAGATTTGCCTGAAGAACTGGATATAGAAGAGCTTGAGTTTAGTCTTATCGATGCAGGAGTAGAAGAACTGGATGTTCAAGACAATTTATTATTTGTTTACGGTGACTACACGGCCTTTGGAACAATAGCAAAATCATTAGAAGAGATGAGTTTAGAGATTCAAAAATCAAGTTTAAAAAGATTTCCCACTTCACCCGTAGAATTTACAGAAGAACAGTTAATAGAAATTGAGAAAATGTTAGATAAAATTGAAGATGATGATGACATTCAGCAGGTTTTTACAAACATTGCCTAATTATCCCTATTCATTTATACTAAAACATATATAATTTAGTTATAGATAGACGTTCATGATGTTAAAGTCACTTACATATTTGGGAATTGGTGTATTCGTACTCATTTCAGCTTGTTCAACAGAGAAAAACTCTTTTCTCAATCGAACCTATCATTCAACTACAGCAAGGTTCAACGGTCATTTTAATGCAAACGAGTTGCTGGATCAATCGTTACGCTCATTTTACAGTTCCAAAAAAGATGATTTTTATGAGATTTTACCCGTGAACCTTCTTCCGAATGAAGAAGAATCTAAAGGGATGCATTCAGCCATAGATACAGCCATTTCAAAGTGCTCTAATGTGATTACAAATCACAGTATGCCCAGTACACAGGACATGTATTACAAGGATGTAGAGCATAATAAATGGATTGATGAAAATTGGATAACCATTGGGAGGGCTCTTTATTACAAAAGAGAATACAAGAAGGCGAAGAAAAATTTTGAGTTTGTAAAACGACTGTTTGAAAAAGACCCTTCTTATTATGTAGCAAAACTTTGGATTGCTAAAATTCAAATAGAACAAAGAAAGTTTGCCGATGCTAAAATTATTTTAGATGATTTAAATGCAATCTCACTTGAGCAAAAGGAGAAAACTTTTCGGGATTTCATTCCTTTTGTGAAAGATAAGACCGAGCAAGGTGAAGACATTCCTGAAATGAGCAAGAAGCTACAGTACGAAATTTATAAAACTTATGCAGATCTCGCAATTAAAAGAAAAGAGTACCCAGAAGCCATCAAGGGCTTAAACTCTGCAATTACAAAATGCCCTTCAGCCATTGAGAAAACCAGATTGAATTTTATTTTGGGTCAGCTGTATCAAAAAAACAATGTATTGGACTCTGCTCGATCTCACTATACTCAAGCACTAAAGGCTTCGGCGCCATTTGATATTTCATTTAATGCGAGATTGAATCGTGCGATTAGTGGAGGAGGAGACAAGCTTAGTAGGGATTTAAAGAAAATGCTTAATGATGCCAAAAATGCGCAGTATAAAGACCAGGTTTATTATGCCCTTGCGAATTTAGAAATTAACAGAAGTAATAAGGAATTGGCGAGAGTATATTTGACCAAATCTGCTTTTTATTCTAATGGAAATGCACGTCAAAAAGCAATGTCTTATGAAAAACTAGGAGATTTAAGTTATTATGAAAAGAATTACGTTTCTGCTCAAAAATATTACGACTCCTGCACAAGATTTATTCCGGAGGGGTATCCAAATGGAGATCAGATAAAAGACAAAGCAGTTAAATTATCGGATTTAGTTGAGGCGATTGAAATAGTAATGTTTGAAGATAGTGTTCAGCGGATTGCATTGTTGGATGAAAAAGAAAGAGAGCAATTTTTAAAAGAAACCTTAAAGCAGATTAAACAAGAAGCTCAAAAAAGAAAAGAAATGGAGGCGGCTAAACTTTTGGCCCTGCAAGAACAAAACAATGCCAATGCTACTTCCACGAAAAAATCAGTATTTACGAATCCAAAACTAAGAGAGGAGGGGTATAATGATTTTCGAAAGGCCTGGGGATCAAGAGACAATGAAGACCATTGGAGAAGGAGTGAAAAGATTACTTTTTCAAATGAGGAGCTGTCTGACTCAAGTTCAGTAGATTCATTGTTGGTTGAAGAAATAGGAATTGACTCATTGACAATAGATGATTTAAGAAAGAACATACCCCTCACCGACAGTGCCTTCGCCATTTCAGAAACCAATCTATTTGAGGCTCTCTATCAAAGTGGCGTACTCTACAAAGAAATTTTGAATGAAGCAGAATTGGCACAAATTCAATTCAATAGAGTATTGGATATTAACCAAAGAAATCTTACGGATTTGTCCTGTGCTTTTCAATTGTATAAATTAAATGAAGCCACAGGAAAAAAAGAGCTTTATGCCAATCATATATTAACCCATTATCCGAGTTCTGATGCCGCCAAGTACCTGAATGATCCGGACTTTTATGTGAAGCAAAAAGAATCTCAGAAAATGGATGAGATGTCTTATGTAGCATTGGTTGATTTATATTATGATGGCTTGTATCAGGCGGTTATTGATTCGACTAATCGAATTATTGAACAAGAGCCCTCTAATGCATTTAGAGCAGAATACCTGCTTTTAAATGTATTTGCCAACGGACAGATAAAAGAAGACAAACAAGAGTTGGTCCCATTAATCAATAGGGTCATTGAAGAAAAGCCAGGTACTTCTCAAGCTGAAATCGCACAAAACCTTCTGGATATTCTCGAAAATGGATTTAGTGAAAATGATTCTATCAATTTTAACCCTGAATACATTTATAAATTTGATGATACCGAGAAACATTTTATCATCGTATTATTGGATGAAGATGATGATGAAGACGACGTTAAATATGGGATATCAACTTTTAACAAGAAAAAACATAAAAACAAAAAGCTTAAGACAAGCTCAAACTTGACCATGAATAAAACTTCTTTTGTTTTGGTTAAAGAATTTGAAAATATAAAGTCTGCTCAGGAATATATAAACACTTACAAAGCGGGGTACGAAATCCTTGATGATTATCAGGACAATAAAATTTACTCAATTGGAAAAAATAATCTCAAAATTCTAATTGAAACTTCTAATTTTGAGGAATATAAGTCGTTTTTCATTGATTTTTATTAAATTAATATGTTAAAAAGAAAAGAAACATTTACATCAAATATGGGATATTCAGCAGATCAAGAGGGGAACCACATCATTGTAGGTACGAAAATCACAGGAGATATTTTATCAGAAAACAACATTCTTATTGAGGGTGAAATCATAGGTAATATATCTTGTAAAGGAAAAGTAACCATAGGGAATTCTGGTTTGGTTAAAGGAAACATTACCTGCTTCACTTCCGAAATATTCGGAACTATTGAAGGGGAAATAAAAGTTGATGATGTTCTTAATTTAAGAGACACATCAAAGATTTACGGAAATATATATACCAAGAAGTTAAAGATTGACGAAGGAGCGTTTTTTGAGGGAAGCTGTAAAATGTCCCCAGCAAAAACATCAGTTGAAGAAACCAACACTTTGATGTCTGATCTGATGCAGGAAGAAGATATTATTGAAGAATGAAAAAACAATCTCCGGGTTGGAAAAGTAACATCTACATTAGATTCTCGTCGATGGGTATTCAAATGGGAGCTACCATTTTTCTATTTACTTGGCTTGGTGTTTATCTAGATGATTATTTTAAAAACAAAACCCCTTGGCTCACAATAGTCTTATCACTCATTGGTGTTATTGGATCATTAGTGCTCGTTATTCGTGAGGTTTCAAGATTAAATCAGCAAGATGGTTCAGAGAATCATTAAACAGTACACACCCCTTTTAGTACTGTTACTTGTCAGTTTTATTCTGACCGATTTATTTATTCCAAAAATAAGCCATTACTATAATCTATTAAGCTCATTTATTTTGGCTTTTATTTTTTTAGGTAGTACAATTCTAGTGAATTTTAAAATCCATAATAACCCAAAGCGATTTATTGGCAATTTTTTAGTGATGACTACACTTCAGCTTTTGGCATTTTTAATTTATGAATTGGTACTAATTTTTCAAGAAGGGAATTGGTGGGTTGCCCTTCATGCTCTATTCCTTTGCCTTATTTTGATTGTTTTTCAATCCATCGATTTATCCAAACTCAAATTAGATTCTTCGGAGGAAGGTATAGAATAATTTAGATAACCCCTCGAATGAGCTGAAAGTGAGGTTCTCATATGTGTCGTATACATCGTGGTAGTTTTTGTTTTCCCCCATGGTGTAAATAAAAAATGACGAAACTCCTTTCTCAGTAAAAAAGTAATGGTCCGAATTTGCAGCTTTTCCTCTAGCTTTTACAACGGGAACAGCCTTTAGTTTTTCATTTAGCTTTTGCAAACGTTTAAACTCCTTTTTGAATACCCTGCCATTCACCGCTGTGATTCCTTCTTCACCACTTCCCATGATGTCTAGATTGAGTAAAAACCGAACATCACGTATATCAAATAGAGGATTTTCTGACATGTGTTTTGAACCAATCAGTCCCGCTTCTTCACCCGAAAATGCAACAAGAATCATGTCGTATCTTTTCAATGGTTTCAATTTTAGCATTGATCCAAGCTGAAGTAGCATCGCTACTCCACTGGCATTATCGTTGGCCCCGGGAAAATACGTGTTTGAACCCATTCTTCCAAGATGATCGTAGTGAGCGGTAAGCATGATCGTTCCTTTGGCTTTCTTCTTTGCCCTTATTTGGCCAATAACATTGTTAGACTCGTAATGCGTTAAATGCGCATTGTGAAGATGAATTTTTAGATGAAGAGTATCTGTTTTTAGGGAGTCAAAAACTGTTTTTTTCATTTGAATATATAAATGTTTCTGAGGCATAGAACTCACTGACCAAGTGAATTTATTATGAACCAATTCAATCACATCATAATATTTTGATGTGTTTTGTGCCATCTGATGAACATAAATAGAAAGACTATCTTCAGAAACATTATTATCTATAACATAGATCGTTTCATCGTCATAACTTCTCCACCAATTTGGATCCCAATCTTCTTCAAACAACTTCTTCATGTCTATAACTTCAATGTGTTTCGAGTCAAAGAATCTTGCTCCGATGCATTTATTATCCATGCAGGTCCCATTTGAATTGGGGTTAATTAGGTAATCTACTCCAGGGATAAGTGATTCATTATGAATATGAATCGAACAGCTGTCGGGGAAGGTATTGACATCGAGTTCAAAGGGTTGAAAATAACCGCTTGGCAACGAATCTATGTCAAGAAGCATCATTTGATGAGCAATATAATCTGCAGCAATTGAATCTCCGCCATTTACATAGCCTCTACCGTGAAACTCAGAAGAGCACATCTTTTTAGTGAACTTTTTGAAATCAAATTGATTTTGTCCAAAAGAGTACTGAGAGGTAATTAAAAATAGAATGTAGAATAGACGTTTCATGGTCACTATAGTTTTGTTTTGATAAAAATAATCAATCGAACAATGGGGATTGGTTTTTCAATATTATCGATTAGAACTAGCTTAAAAGTTGTTATATTGTCCTAAAGTATATAGGATCTTTTAAATAAAGGTATTTTTGCTTTTTTGTTAATGATAACCCTTGAATTTAATTTATGTTTTTAGAGCAGTTTCCCTTGCAAAAAAAATCAAATGGCTGGATTGAGGTCATTTGTGGATCGATGTTTTCCGGAAAGACTGAAGAGTTAATTCGCAGATTGCGAAGAGCAGAATTTGCCAATCAACAGCTGATTTTATTTAAACCCAAAATCGACAATCGATACAGTAAAAAAAACGTGGTGAGTCACAGTGGAAATGAATTTGAGGCCGTATTGATTGAAAATTCTACTGAAATACTGGGGCATGTTGATCAGCACATGGTTGTTGCAATTGATGAGGCCCAGTTTTTTGACCATGGGATTGTAGGGGTTTGTGAATCATTATCGGCAAAAGGGATCAGGGTTGTATTGGCAGGACTTGATATGGATTACACGGGTAAGCCTTTTGGTCCAATGCCAAGTTTGTTGGCCGTTGCTGAATATGTTACAAAGGTTCATGCGATATGTGTTTCTTGTGGAAATTTGGCCCAGTTTTCAAACAGGACAGTTTCTGAAACATCTCAGGTTCTTGTTGGGGCAGTTGAAAAATACCGACCTTTATGTCGGGCTTGTTTTACGAATACAGAGTCTTGAAAATCAATATCACTTTAGCGGAGTTATCTCATGTCATTCAAGGAGTGATCATCGGTGTCAAAGTCGATACGGTAATTCATTCTGTTGTTTATGATTCGAGACTTGTCAAAGAGGGCGATAACAAGGCTTTTTTTGCCTTAAACGGTCCTTTCAGAAAGGGAATAGACTTTGTGGATGACGCATACAATAAAGGCATTCGTGTTTTTGTAGTCTCGAGTAAAGATTTTACAAAAAAGAAGGATGCTGTATATATCCAAGTTGATGATGTTTTAGATGCATTATTGAATTTGGCCAAATGGCATCGGATTCAATTTGATATTCCAGTTATTGCAATTGCAGGAACTCATGGAAAAACAATAGTTAAGGAATGGTTAAGCCTTTTATTAAGTGAAAAATTCAAAGTCGTTAAATCTCCAAAAAGTTATAACTCCAAGTTGGGTTTGGCTTTATCGATACTTGAATTGAATTCCGATTCCGAAATTGCGATTTTTGAAGTTTCTTTGACAGAACAAGGAGAAGGAAAGCTATTTAATAGTTTATTGAATCCTAGATTTGGCATTTTAACACATGCCGGGGATAAGTTTGATCATAAGTTTGGTTCCAAGCAGGATAAGTTTAAAGAATATCTAAGTCTTTTTAAAGGTTCAAAAAGAGTCGTATACGAGTCACAAGTGTATAGTGAGATCTTCAATCAGCAAGAACATTACAATATTAGTATGTCTGATTACAAAAAAGAATTAGACCAGCTTGATGTTAAAGAGACAGCGAAAAAAATAAATGCGTCAATTTGCTTATTTTCAGCTACTTATTTTGGCGTGAATGTTGATTTAAAGAAAGGATATTTTCCTGATTTGGCAATGAGAATGGAGTCTTATGAGGGAATTGAAAATACAACCATAATTAATGATACTTATTCTTTGGATTTAGAGTCATTAAAAGCATCACTCCAATACCTCAATTCTTTGGCAAAGACTAAAAAGAAAATAGTTCTTCTACCTAAAGAGGGCATCGAGAACAAACAAGAAGCTCTTGATTTAATGAGTCAAAATGGTGTTGTTGAATACCATTTTATTGACTCAATCAAAGATATAGATTTTCCAATAGAGGATACTGTGATTTTAGTTAAGGGGGGCAAGACCTCAAAAATGAATAAAATTGCTGGACAATTAAAGTTGAAACATCATCGAACAAAAATTGAAATTGATTTAAGTGCAATAAGAAAGAACATACATCTCATTAAAGACAAAATGTCTATCGATACAAAATGTTTGATCATGGTGAAAGCCAACGCATACGGAACAGGGCTTGTTCGCATAGGGCAGTACATTGAGCAGCTAGGAGCCGATTATCTAGGTGTAGCATACACCGATGAAGGTGTAGCTCTTAGAGCTAACGGTGTAAAATGTCCAATTTTAGTAATGAATGCTGGTGTAGATGATTTTCAAGAGTGTATTGATTATCATTTAGAACCGTCTATTTATTCCTTAAATATTCTTGATGAATTTATTAAAATTTTAATATCAAATGAGGTCAAAGGATTTCCAATACATCTCAAAATAGATACTGGTATGAAACGCTTGGGTATAGATTCAAATGAATTGGAACAATTTATTTCTGTATTAAATTCTCAGCCAGAAATCAGTCTAAAAGGAGTGTATTCTCATTTTGCAGAGTCCAACAATGTTAAAGATCCTGAATTTACAAAGGGGCAGCTAAAATCGTTTCTAAAAACCTGTTCCATTCTTTCAGCGCGAATTTCAGGTTCGTTTATCCGTCATATTAGCAACTCTGATGCGACCTTAAATCATCCGGAAAGTCAACTTGATATGGTTAGGCTTGGCCTTGTTTCATACGGTGTTTCTGGAAACTCAAAACTCAACAAAGAATTGACTCCGGTAATTAAGTGGTCGAGCCAGGTAGCTCAAATCAAGACGGTTCATAAAGGAGAAAGTATTGGTTATGGACGTTCTTTTCGGTCAGACAAGGAAATGCAGATTGCTATTGTTCCTGTGGGTTATGCAGATGGATTTCGAAGGTCTTTAGGAAATGGAAATGGAAGAGTCTTTATAAAGGGGCAAAAATTTTATACAATAGGCAATATATGTATGGATATGATTATGATTGATGTTACTGAAACAATAATCAAAGAAGGTGACTTGGTTGAAATCATTGGCCCAAATCAAAGTTTGATCCAATTTTCAGAGTTGCTTGACACCATACCATATGAGGTACTTACCTCTCTTTCTAAAAGAGTCCATCGAAATTATATATCATCTTAGTCATTAAACTTGTAACTTTAACAATCATTAGTTTGTTTAAATTTTAAACGCTAATTAATCTTATGTATCATGAAACTATTTCTTCTATTATTTTTTACATGTTTGTTTTTGTTCTCTAATAGTGCAATAGCTCAATCCTCGCCTAAGGACACCAGTTTAAGGGTAGTTGAAAAGCATGACGGCACAAAGTATATTGCAAAAATCATAAGCGATGACGGTCGTGAATTGCTCTTGGAAACAGAAGCATTGGGGAAGCTTTATCTGCCCAAATCAGAGGTGAAAAGAATATCTAAAATAGATGATGTAGGTGAAATAAAAAACGGTGAGTTTAGAGAGGACAGCCCTTTTTCTACCCGATATGCTTTTACTAATAATGCTTTGCCAATCAAGAAAAATGAGCATTATGCTATGGCTAATCTTTTTGGCCCAGAAATTCATTTTGCAGTAACGGATCGTTTAAATGTTGGAGTTATGACCACATGGATTGGTAGCCCTTTTGTTGTTGTTGGAAAATTCACGATTCCTACGTATAATGAAAAGGTGAATTTTTCCATTGGAACCATGTTGGGTACAAGTGGTTATTTAAATTCATTTCAGGGATACGGAGGACTGCATTGGGGGACTTTCACCTATGGAGATCGAAAAAATAATATTAGCTTTTCTGCTGGATATGGTTATTTTGATGGAGGAGGAAATAATCGTTCCGTTCCAGGTGTATATGTAGGAGATTCTTCTGTCTATGCAAACCCTAATGGATCAACAGAGACTTATTATAATTATCCATATGATATTCCAAGTGAACCAAGAGGGAATATGTTCAAGGCTCCTATTTTTTCTTTGGCGGGAATATTCCAAATAACCAGTAGGGCCAGTTTCTTTTTTGACAGCATGCTGGCATTTGGATCTAGAGAGACACAGTCGACGAACACAACGAGTACAGGAGGATTCGATTCTCCATATGTTTTAACTATTACTGAAGGACCTCAGTATACTGAAGAATTTGTTGCTTTATATATGATGCCGGGTATGCGTTTTCAAAAAAATGAAAACCGTGCTTTTCAAATCGCAATAGCAGGTGTTTCTGCATGGCAGGATGGAGAGAAATATACCTTTCCGTTACCGATGGTGTCCTGGTTCTTCAAATTTTAGAACCTTGTTAAGGTTTTATTGTTTGATTTATACTTTAAACCCTATTTTTGTATAAACACCCTTTGAACATGAACAAGAGAATAGAATCCGCACTTAACGATCAGATTAAAAAAGAAGCATCGTCATCTCAATATTATCTTTCCATGGCTTCCTGGGCCGAAACCAATGGTTTAAATGGAACAGCAAGTTTTATGTACACCCATTCAGACGAAGAAAGGTTTCACATGTTGAAGTTGGTCAAGTTTGTTAACGAGAGAGGCGGAAGAGCTCTTGTTCCTCAGTTAGAGGCACCACCAAAGGACTTTAAGAATCTCAAGAATGTTTTTGAATCCTTGTTAGAGCATGAGATAGGCGTAACTGAAAGCATAAATAACCTTGTTGATATTTGTCTTCAAGAGAAAGATTATACCACCCACAACTTTGTACAATGGTATGTTTCCGAGCAACTTGAGGAGGAAGCTCTAGCCAGAACTATATTGGATAAATTGAATTTAATTGGAACAGATGCAGGTGGAATGTATATGTTTGATAGAGACCTTGAAAATTCATTGATACAAGCAAATACAGAGGGTGGACCAGATGCTCAATAGAATACTTTGTGAATAAATTTATTTTTCTTTTTTGCCTTTTATCCTTATCAGGAAGGTCTCAGGATTTTCGTTTTAACAATTACAACATAAACGATGGTCTCTCACAGAGTAGTGTAAATACAATAATTCAGGATGATTTTGGAGGCTTATGGATCGGAACGCAGGACGGCCTTAATCGTTTTGATGGCAAGTCTTTTGAAATCTTCAATGCTGACGAAACTGATGGCATTGAAAGTCCGTATATTCAATCTTCAGTCAAAACCGAAGATCGAAAAATTTGGTTTGGTTCAAGAAATGGATTGACTCAGTACAATCCAACAACTGAAAAATTTCAAACCTTCACCATAGACAAAAAGAAAATTTTTGACATTCAGGATATTTCTATTTCAAAATCAAAAGAATTCTTTATTGCTACGCTTGGTTATGGCATTGTAAAGTTTAATCCTTCGAACAATATATTTACAATTATCGATTGGCCTGATGGTGCAAAAAAAATCAGTTTGATTTCTTGCTTGGACAAAGGGAATCTTTTGGTGTATACTGAAGATGAAAAGTTATACCATTACAATCCATTAACGTTGGAGTCTTTTCAGGTTCCCACCTCCAATCTTGGTTATGATGATTTTTCAATATTGAAAATTAGACAAACTAAAAAGGGCAAGATCCTATTAGGAACATCTCACGGGGTATATCAATATAACCAAAAGAATAAAAGCGTTCAAAGAGATTTTCAATCAAATAAAGCTCTTCAAAATTTGTCTATAAAAGATTTGATTTATTCGAACAATCAGTGGTTTTTTGCCACTTCAGCAAGTGGTTTATATACCTTAAATGAAGACGGGGAGTTATTCAACAGTACCCAGGACTTGTTTCAGAAGAGTGCCTTGATGTATGATAAGTTATCGTTTTTGTACAAGGATTTAAATGGACATGTTTGGATAGGTAGTGATAGAGGAGTATCTAGTTTTGACCCTGATTACAGCGGATTTATGGGGGTAGGTCCAGGATCTAATTTAAAAAAATCACTTCCATCTCAAAATGTTTGGAGTTTTTGTGAGGATCAATCTGCGCGTTATTTATATGTGGGAACGGATCTTGGAATTTCGAGATTGGATAGAAATTCAGGAATTTTCAGTCATTTGAATAGATGGAAAACGGGTAGTTCGGGAGGTTCAAAGCAACAATTTACGGTGATGTCAAGCTATTGTATAAGTCAGGACACCCTATTAGTGGGTTTTGAGGATGGACTTTTCAAGCTTATTATTTCCTCAGACTCTGTATACAGATACGAAAGAGTCAACTATGTAGAGAAAAAAATGTTGGCAGAGTTTAATAGGGTTTACCGTATAAAAAAAGACGGAAAAAACGCTTACTTTTTATCCACTAAAGGGGGGGTGATTCATTATGATTTGAAGACTCAAAAAAGACAAGTTTTTTCACATAAAAGAGCGAATCCAAAAGGAACGATTACCAATGGTTTTTGTAGGGTTGCCTACAAAGATAGAAAGGGTAATTTTTGGTTTGCGACCACTGAAGGTCTGAATATTCTCTCCAAGAAAAACGGTAAATATTCGATATCCCCTCATAGTATGAATGGCCAAATTTTAAAGGCTTCAAAAAATCAGATCACTACCATCTGTGATGATGAAAAGGGCAATTTATATTTGGGAACATTTGGATCAGGTATTCTCTATTTAAATCTTAATAGTAGAACCATTGATATTATTAATAAAAAGAAAGGACTCCCAAATAATGTATTGTATGGTTTAATAAAGAAAGACGATAAATTATGGATGAGCACCAATAGAGGAATTGCCTCCTACGACATAAAAACCAATGAAATAAGCTCATATAAAGAGGTGAATGGTCTTGTGAGTAATGAGTTCAATACAAATGCTTATTTGAATTCAAAGACGGGTTATTTATATTTTGGATCAATCTACGGATACAATTTTTTCAAACCAGAAGACCTTAGTAACAAGGATGCGAATGTAGAAGTGATTATCACAAAATTTAAGCTGAATGATGGGTGGCTCAAACCGGGAGATCAAGGCTCACCTCTTAACCAAGTGATTTCACAAACCAAAAACTTGATTCTTTCTTATGATCAAAGAAGCTTTACCATTCGTTTTCAAACAAGTGATTTACTACATCCAAGATTAACCAATTATAAATACGAGTTGGTAGGTTCTGGAGCCGGAGAACAGCTTCTTGGAGAACAAAACGAATTGTCCTTTAACTCTCTTTCCCCGGGTGATTACACAATCAAAATTTACGCACGTATTGGTGATGGTCCTTGGAGTTCAAACCCCACAACACTTCATGTTTCTATAGAGCCCCCTTACTGGTTGACTTGGTGGTTTTGGACAATCGCAGCCCTACTCATAACCATTATTGCCTTTGTGATTTTCAGAAGAAGAATCGAATCAGAAAGAAGAGAGCAAGTTAAGCTCGAAGTCAAGGTAACTGAAAGAACAAAGGAAATTCGTGAACAAAGCAAGCAAATTGAAGAACAGAGTCGATTGATTGAAGATGAAAAAGACAAGGTTATCAAACAACAAAAGCTACTTCAAGTAGAGAAGGATAATGCAGAAAGGTGGCTTTCAAATGCACTTCCAGAAGAGGTGGTTCGAGAATTAAAGGTGAATGGAAAGGTCGAAGTTAACTCTTTTAAGGTTGTATCTGTTATGTTTACAGACGTGGTGGGTTTTACCAAAATATCACAGAAAATCAAACCAGGCAGACTTGTTCATCGATTAGATGTTCTTTTTAGAAAATTTGATGAGGTTATACAAAACAATGATTTAGAAAAAATTAAAACCATTGGTGATGCCTATATGTGTGCTGGAGGAATTCCTATAGAAAATTCTACCAATCCCATGAACGCATGTATCGCAGCTCTTCAGATTCAGGACTACATGTCGAAACTCAAATTTGATGCGATTGCAAACCATAAGGATTATTGGGAAATCCGACTTGGAATAAATACAGGGCCAGTTACTGCAGGTATTATTGGAGATTTAAAAATGGCATATGATGTTTGGGGTTCTACAGTTAATGAGGCACAACAAATGGAAAAACTGGGAGAGCCTGGTCAAGTTACAGTTACTGGTAGTACATTTAACTACATAGAACCTTATTTTGAGTGTGACTTTTTGGGTAAGGTTACCACAAAAGGTAATGTCGATGTTGACATGTACAGCGTGAAGCATATAAAAAATGAGTTGTCTGTAAGAGGGAAAGGAATCGTTCCTAATAAAAAATTCAGTGAAATTGTACAACTTCATCATTTTAGTTCAATTAAATATTATAAAACGGAACACTTTGTACTTGATCACCTTAAAAAGGGGCTATCCAAGAAGTTGTTGTATCATTCTGTGAATCATTCCATTGATGTAGTCCAGGCTGTAGAAAGAATTGCCTTATTAGAAGGGGTAACAGATGAAGGTTTGTTTTTACTAAAAACTGCTGCCATTCTTCATGATGCTGGATTTGTTGAGCAATATGAGAACAATGAAAGTATAGGTGCTCAAATGGCATCGGAATGGCTGCCAAAATACGGATATACTGACCAGCACATTAAGACCATTGTTGAGCTTATTCATGTAACTGAGATTCCTCATAGACCAATAAATAAGTTACAAGAAATCATTTGTGATGCTGACTTAGATTATTTGGGAAGGGATGATTTTAGTGAAATATCAGATCGACTCAGAAGAGAGCTTAGAGGGATGAAAAAAATTGATAGTGATCGAAAGTGGGATGAAATCCAAATCAAGTTTCTAAAAAGTCATCAATATTTTACAAAAACATCTATCAATGCAAGAAGAAAAAAGAAAATGGAAAATTTAAAAGGAGTTATTTCTCGACTGGAAACAAACAAATACAAGGATTAAATTTCCTGACAAAGCTCAATGAGTATTCCGTTTGTTGACTTTGGGTGTAAAAAAGCAATTCTCTTGTTATCCGCGCCTCGTTTTGGAGAGGAATGAATGAATTTAAACCCTTCTGATTCTAAACGAGTAATTTCTTTTTCAATATTGTCAACATCAAAAGCCAAATGATGAAACCCGGAACGATGCTTATTGAGAAATTTAGCAATAGCGGAGTTTTGATGAGTAGCTTCTACCAGTTCGATTTTGGACTCGCCAATATTAATAAATGCGGTTTTTACAAATTCAGACTCAACAATTTCAGTTTTATAAGATTTACTGTCTAATAAAGCTTCAAATACAGGAAGAGATTCCTTAATTGATTCAACGGCGATTCCAAGGTGTTCAATTTTTTTAATCATCTAGTTTACTTTTATAAACTTTTCAGTTTTATTGTCATAGTTGATGTAATAAATACCATTTACTATGTTTTTACAATCAACCTGATTGGAATAACCTACTTTTAGTAAATTGCCAAAAGCATCCCAAACCTCAAATCGAGTTTTTGAATTTTTGTTATTCGAATAGAAATAAAGATAGTCCCTGACACTAGAAGGACCGACAGTAAGACCATTTATTTTAGAGGTGTATTCTAGAGATTCTGAAGACCGAGCATTTCCTGTGTTGTCGATTTGTGATATTCGAATCTTATTTATGCCAGAATGCAAAGGCAGCTGGTAACTGTATGAATTTATTTTATTCCCGCCTTTACCTCGAACCTGACCCACACTGACCCAATTGCCCCATTTGAATTTTTCAACTTGAAAGTCAAGGACACCATCTTCATTTTTTGTTGTCCATTTTAGGTTTTCTCTATCGTCTATAAAAAAATCAACTATTTCAAAGCTACTTGGAGGCAATAATGATTCAGGATTTAAGAAGCGAGGGGTACACCCGTCAAAGTGCTCAATAACCACAAAAACATCATCTCCATTCTTTAGATCAAAAAGATTAAAATCAATTTCAAAATTCGAAGATTGAATTGACGCCGGAAGAACATCACCATTTACAGTGACTTTTATTACACAATAACCAAAACCATCATTTTGCTGTGGGTTATTAACATAAATGTTTTTTCCTTGATAAGTGCCTTCTGTGGACAATAATTTGTATTGACCAGAACCAATAAAGGGAAGTAAAAGAAAAGATAAAATAAGGATCTTCATGTATTGTTCGCGTTTCTACCTATTTGCTATTTTTAAATACAAATGAAAGACCAAGATAGCATAAAATAGACATTTAAATGTATTTTTGTATCATGACCTTTGATGTCTTAAAATCTTTACATATTATTTTTGTTGTGAGCTGGTTTGCCGGACTTTTCTATATGGTCCGACTATTCATTTATCATACTGAAGCACAATTAAAGGAAGAAAGAGAGAAGCAGATACTTTCTAATCAGTTTCAAATTATGGAAAAGAAATTGTGGTGGGTGATTACAACACCTGCGATGATTCTCACGGTAGTTTTTGGAACTTGGATGATTATCGAGGATTCTGATTATTATTTAAGTCAAGGTTGGATGCACATTAAATTGGCTTTTGTTTTTTTGTTACTCATCTACCATTTTCTCACTCAGAAGGTCATGTTTCAGATGATGAGTGGTTCTTTTAAATTCACGAGCACACAATTAAGACTTTGGAACGAACTGGCCACGTTTTTTTTAGTTTCAATCGTTTTTGTCGTAGTGATGAAAAGTAGTTTAAATTGGATCTATGGAATCATCGGCTTTTTTTCCTTCGGTATTTTATTGATGTTCGCGGTTAAAATTATCAACAGACTTAGGTCTTAAGCCTTCTTTTTTGTTAAAAAAAATGTCTTGTTACTTGTAAAAGTTTAGTTATCTTTGCCCCAAATTTTAGAAAATCATTTCAAAGGTGGATAGAGTGGTAAAATATTTTGGGTTAGCGTTTCTTATAGCTTTGTTTTCATTTCAAGCAATTGCAAGTGAGTCAGATGTTGCTCATGAGGCAGAAGAAGAATTTAATGTGAGTGAAATGATTATGCACCACGTAAAGGATGCACATGAATGGCATTTATGGGGTCCTGAGCACGGAGGGACTACAATTTATTTGCCAGTAATTCTAAAAACCAAGGATGGTATAAAGACGTTTTCTTCATCTCATTTTTATCATGGCGATATCATTCACGATGGTAAAAATCATTATTTTAAAGGAGAAGGACCAGCAGAAGGCTTAGCCATGTTTCATGAGAAAATATATGAGTTAGACAGTGAAGGTAAACTTCACTTTGAAAACGGACACGTTCATGGAAATGTAAAACCCATAGATTTTTCAATTACCAAGAATGTGACGTCACTTTTTATAGGATCTTTTATCATTTTTTTGATGATGTTCTCTTGTGCACGATATTACAAAAGAAACGGAGCGGTTGCTCCTAAAGGACTTGCCAAATTCATGGAACCCTTGATTGTTTTTGTTCAGGATGAGATTGCAAAATCACATATCAACGAAAAGAATTACAAAAGATTTGTTCCATACCTGTTAACTATTTTCTTCTTTATATGGATCAATAACCTTTTGGGTTTAATTCCAATTTTTCCAGGTAGTGCTAATTTAACTGGAAATATAACCATCACTTTGTTTCTAGCCACACTTACTTTAATTCTCACTTTGGTAAATGGAAATAAAAATTATTGGGGACATATTTTTTCACCTCCTGGAGTACCTAAAGCCTTGTTGCCGATAATGATTCCAATTGAAATAGTTGGAATATTCACAAAGCCTTTTGCCTTAATGATTCGTTTGTTTGCGAATATTACTGCAGGTCATATTGTTATTTTAGCCTTGATTTCACTCATTTTTATAAATAAGCATGAGGCCTGGGGAGCGCTTTCAGTTCCTATGGCATTATTTATATCTGTATTGGAATTATTGGTAGCTGCTCTTCAAGCGTATTTATTTGCGCTATTATCAGCTTTATTTATAGGTGCCGCAGTTGAAGAGGCGCATCATTAATTAGTAATTTTTAAAATCTATATAGTTATGTGGGGAAGTATAGCCGCAATTGGAGCAGGACTTGCAGTATTAGGTGCAGGTATTGGTATTGGACAAATCGGTGGTAAAGCCGTTGAAGGTATCGCTCGAAATCCTGAAGCTTCAGGTAAAATTACAACTACAATGATTATTGCTGCAGCCTTGATTGAGGGTGTTGCACTTTTCGGTGTAGTAGTTGGTCTTTTAGGAGCCCAAGCGTAAATTAATTAATTCCGCTGCTACGGTTGGTAGCGGCGGATTTATTAACGTTTTTAAAAAATTAAAAAATGGATTTAGTAACACCGGATTTAGGATTGTTATTTTGGACGGGAATCGTCTTTTGTTCTTTATTGTTCTTGTTGGCCAAGTTTGCCTGGAAACCCATTCTTACTGCAGTAAATGATAGAGAAAAAAGTATTTCTGATGCTCTTGAGCTAGCCGAAAAGACGAGAGAAGAGATGAAATCTTTAAAGGCTGAAAATGATCAAATTTTAAAAGAAGCAAGAGCTGAAAGAGATGCGATTTTGAAGGATGCAAAATCAACTGCTACGTCAATGATTGATGATGCAAAGAATAAGTCGAAGGATGAGGCTCAAAAAATTGTAGATGCGGCTAAAGATTCAATTCGTTCTGAAAAAGCAGCTGCAATGGCTGAGTTAAAAACACATGTTGCTGCGTTGTCATTAGAGATTGCAGAAAAAGTAGTGAGAACTGAATTGTCTTCCGATGAAAAGCAAAAAGCATTGGCAAATAATTTGGCATCTGATATTAATATGAATTAATTATGAAATCTACGAAGTCAGCTATTCGATACGCAAAAGCTCTGTTAGAATTATCTATAGAGAATTCTAATCTGGATGAGGTTTCTTCAGATATGAGGCGAATTGTGGAGTCTTCAAATGAGACCAATGACTTTAAAGTGTTTTTGAGTTCTCCTGTAATTAAGTCAGATAAAAAAATTAAAGTATTAAAAGTTCTGTTTGTTGGTTTTGAAAAACTGACAAGCTCTTTCATTGATTTAATAACAAAAAACAAGAGAGAATATCTTTTGGTTGAGATTGCAGAGGCATACTTGTACTTGTTAAAAAAGCATCAGCAAATCGTTCCTGTCTCTATCACAAGCGCTCGTAAACTTGAGAAAGAAACATTGAATCAGATACTCGATAAAATGAAATCCCACGTTGAAGGAGATTTCGAGGTTACAGAAGAAGTTGATGAATCCTTGATTGGAGGGTTCATTGTTAGAATGGATGACAAACAAATTGATGCATCGGTTTTGACACAGTTGAATAGAATGAAGCAAGAATTGGCTAATTAAAAAATAAAATAAATTAAAATGGCAGATATTAAACCAGCAGAAGTTTCAGCAATTTTGAGAGAACAGCTCTCAGGATTTAGATCTGAAGCAGAATTGCAAGAAGTTGGAACAGTACTTCAAGTTGGAGATGGTATTGCTCGTATATATGGACTTACAGGAGTTCAATACGGTGAGTTAATCGAGTTTGATGGTGGAATGCAAGGGATCGCATTGAATCTTGAAGAAGACAATGTAGGTGCTGTACTACTTGGTAAATCCTCAAGTATTAAAGAAGGAGATACCGTAAGAAGACTCGGTAAAATTGCATCTGTAGAAGTAGGTGAAGGTATGGTAGGTCGTGTTGTTGATACGCTCGGTATGCCTATCGACGGTAAAGGTCCTATTGAAGGCGAATTGCACAATATGCCTATTGAAAGAAAAGCACCGGGCGTGATTTTCAGACAACCCGTGAATGAACCACTTCAAACAGGAATAAAGGCAGTTGATTCGATGATTCCAATCGGAAGAGGACAGAGAGAGCTTATTATCGGTGACCGTCAAACGGGTAAAACTACTGTTGCAATTGATACGATTATCAATCAAAGAGAATTTTATGATAGAGGTGAACCTGTTTACTGTATCTATGTAGCTATTGGTCAAAAAGGATCAACAGTGGCAGGTATTGTAAAAAAGTTAGAAGATGCGGGAGCTATGGCCTACACAACGGTAGTTGCTTCTAACGCTTCTGATGCTGCACCAATGCAGTTTTATGCACCAATGACTGGGGCAGCGATTGGTGAGTTCTTTAGAGATACAGGAAGACCAGCATTGATCATATATGATGATTTATCTAAGCAAGCGGTTGCTTATCGTGAGGTTTCACTTCTTTTAAGAAGACCTCCAGGTCGTGAAGCATATCCAGGTGATGTATTCTACCTTCACTCTAGATTATTAGAGAGAGCAGCTAAGGTTATTGCTGATGACAATATTGCAAAGCAAATGAATGACCTTCCAGAATCATTAAAATCAAAAGTAAAAGGTGGGGGTTCTTTAACTGCTCTTCCGATTATTGAAACTCAGGCAGGTGATGTCTCTGCATATATTCCTACCAATGTGATTTCGATTACTGATGGTCAGATTTTCTTGGAGTCAGATTTATTCAACTCTGGAATTCGTCCAGCAATTAACGTAGGTATTTCTGTATCTCGTGTTGGAGGTTCTGCACAGATTAAATCGATGAAGAAAGTTGCAGGTACTTTGAAGCTTGATCAGGCACAGTATAGAGAGCTTGAAGCTTTTGCTAAATTCGGTTCTGACCTTGATGCTGCAACAAAATCAGTCTTGGATAAAGGCGCACGTAATGTGGAGATTTTGAAGCAACGTGAGGGAGATCCATTTACTGTAGAAAGACAAGTCGCTATTATTTATGTAGGTACGAAAGGATTAATTCAAAATGTGCCGATTAATAAAGTAAAGGAATTTGAAAAAGAATATTTGGATTTCTTAGAGGCTAAACATTCAGATGTAATGGCGTCATTAAAGGCTGGTAAATACACAGACGAAAACACTTCGGTACTTGAAAAAGTAGCGAAGGAATTAGCAAGTAAATATTAGAATCTATTTTTGAAAGAGCATAGTTTATGGCAAACTTAAAAGAAATACGAAATCGAATTTCATCTGTTGGATCGACAATGCAGATCACCTCTGCAATGAAGATGGTTTCTGCTGCAAAACTGAAAAGAGCGCAGGATGCCATAACTCAAATGAGACCCTATGCTTCAAAACTTAAAGACATTCTAACCAATCTGAGCGCAACATTAGACCTTTCTGATAATGCCTATTCGGAGGTTCGTGAGGGCGGGAAAGTTTTAATCGTTGGCGTAACCTCTAATCGAGGTTTGTGTGGAGGTTTTAACAATAACGTGATCAAGAGGGTTAATGAATTAATCGCTACCGATTACAGTGCAGATAATGTTCACGTTTTATGTTTAGGTAAAAAAATCCGAGATGTAATTAAGAGAACTGATTATTATTATACAAATGAATATCTCCAGTCTCGTGAAGATGTTTATGCTGATTTGACTTTCGATAATGTATCGGAAATAGGAGGAGAGTTGATGCGTTTATATAAAACAGGTGAATTCTCTAAAATATGTGTTGTTTATAACCGTTTTGTTAACGCTGCAACACAAAAAGTTGAGACGGAACAGTTTTTGCCAGTACAAGCACCAGAGTCAGAAGAAAGTGCGCAAACAGGAGATTATATATTTGAACCTTCTAAAGAAGAAATCGTTGATGATTTGATTCCTAAGTCTCTTAAAGTTCAGCTTTTTAAAGCCATTTTAGATTCAAATGCTGCAGAACATGGTGCACGTATGACGGCGATGCATAAAGCTACAGATAACGCAAATGAGTTGCAGAAAACATTAAAGTTGAGTTACAATAAAGCAAGACAAGCAGCAATCACAAACGAAATTTTAGAGATTGTTGGTGGTGCGGAAGCTTTGAATTCTTAAATTAGTAAAAAACTCTTCTATGGAATCCACTATTAAAGTACTTATTGTTGATGATCATAAACTCATTAGTGAAGCATGGTCTTCGTTATTGAAGGATGCACCAGACATTCAAGTAATTGGAACAGCGGATAATGTTGATGATGCTTACAACATGTCTTTACAACACAAGCCAGAAATCGTTTTAATGGATATTAATCTAGGAGCGGGTAGTGGATTTGACGCAACAGAAAAGATTAACAATAGTCTACCTAAAACAAGAGTAATTGGATTATCGCTACACGATGATATCACTTACGTTAAAAAGTTTTTATCTATTGGTGCAAAAGGTTACTTAACAAAAAACACATCAAAAAGTGAGCTTATAGAAGCCATACACTCAGTTTTTAAGGGAGAAACATTTATTGCAGCGGATATCAAAGATCGATACTTTACTTCTTTATTAAATGTTGATCCTGCCGAGGCGAAGAAAGAGCTTACCATGAAAGAAATTGAGATTGTAAAACATATTGCTCAAGGTCTTACCTCAAAAGAAATTGCTGAGAAGCTGTTTATCTCTCATCGAACCGTTGAAACCCATCGTCACAACATTCTTAAGAAATTACAAATGCCAAATTCTGCGCAGTTGAGTAGTTGGGCAAAAGATAAGGGCTACGTTTAGTTTCGATTATAAGCAAGGTTTCATGTTCTATTCCTAAAGTTAGCTTATGAAGTACTTTGTTCTTTTTTTAGTTTTGGCCTTGTTTTCATGTAATAAAGATGAGTCCGATACATCCGAAGAAAGTCCAATAAGATACTCTTTTTTTATAGCAGGTCATACCTATGGTTCTCCTGGCATTGATAATGAGGGCTTTCATCCTGCCTTTAAAAACAAATTTGATCTTATTCAAAATGATGGTCATATTGACTTTGGTGTATTAACTGGTGATATTGTAATCACAGGGACTGAGCAGAATTGGAATGACATAGATAGCGATATAATTGATTTAGGTCTCCCTGTATATTTTGCCGCGGGTAATCATGACATGACTGATAGAGCACTTTTTGAATCGAGATATGGGCAAACATACTATAGTTTTACACATCAATCAGACCTTATTATTGTACTTGATCCAAATATAGATGAATGGAATATTTCTGGTGATCAATTGCAGTTTCTTCAAAGTGTTTTGAATGATGAAGTTCAGAACATCAATAACATATTTGTTTTTTTTCATCAGCTTTTGTGGTGGGAGCCTGACAATATATATCAAAATGTTGCTCTCAACTCATTTGCAGGCAGGGCTGACACCATTAATTTTTGGGGCGAAATCGAACCACTTTTTAATGGGTTATCTAAACCTGTTCATATGTTTGCTGGCGATGTCGGGGCCTTTAATACGGGAAGCGAATTTATGTATGATCAATACGACAATATCACACTGATTGCAAGTGGAATGGGAGGTAATGTTAGAGATAATATTATAATTATAGATGTGCATGAAGATGCATCAGTAAGCTATAGATTGATTGCCTTGAATGGTTCCAATCATAATGCTTTGGGTGAATTAATGGATTATGAATTGCCTTAGGATGTAATATGATCATGCTATTGTCGTTATAAGTATATGAGATTCTATAATATAGTTAAACCTGTTAAACCCTATTTTTTTTTCTTATTTGCGGTAATTATTTTTTCAAGCTGTCGAAAAGTAAACAATAATTGTATGGTTGAAGATTACCCTGACGCACCTCAATCAGGATGGTTTACATCACATGGAGGAAGCGGTGAGGAAGCGCATGGTCATTTTATCCTGACTTGTTCCGACGGCGGTTATCTCCAGATAGGTGAAACAGGATTTATCCCCAATTCAGCAAAACTCCTTGTTGTTAAGACCAACCAAAGTGGTTCCTTTCAATGGTCAAAGGAGTTCTCTGGCGGCACAGGTCATAACCTTGGGAATTCCGCATTCGAGGGAGACGATGCTTATTTCATTTGCGGTTCTTTAAATGAAAACAGTACCATTATCAAGCTCAATAAATCAGATGGCAGTATTGTTTTCGAGAAAACACACGACAATGGAGGAAGTGATGCTTTCGAACACATAAGTGTTACTCCAGACGGCATCATTGCAGTTGGTTATGTACAAGCAGAAGACAATTTAAACACCTTTTATACGGAGGGTCAAGGATACCTTACCTTTCTTGATGCGGATGGAAACAAAACAAACGGAATCAACCTTGAAAACAATATGGCACATGCCTATCGAATTAAAAATTTAGGTTCTGATTTTGTGGTTTCCGGACTTACAGAGGGCGCGAATGATTATGCAGTTTTAAAGATTGATGCTTCAGGTAATATGATTTGGAATAAAACATTTGGTGGGTCCAATTCAGACCATTGTTTTGCAATGGACTTGTCAGCTGATGGAGGGGTGTTCTTGTCAGGCCATACACTTTCGGGTACTGAAAATTGGGATGCCTATACCATGAAAATTGACACTGACGGTAACCAGCTCTGGGAAACCAAAACAGGTAATCCTCGTGGATTTGACCCCAAGTATATTCACGATGAAGTATGGGGAATAAAGGGAACGAATGACGGGGGCTGCATTATTGTTGCCGGTACTGGAGACGAGTACAGTAATTACAAAAAACGTTGTGGAAACAACGGCGATGACTCCAATACCTGGCATGTGTATTTGGTGAAATATGATGGCAATGGTCATGTCCAATGGCAAAAGACCTATAGTGACGCTGAGGGCGGTGATTGGGCCGGAGAAGATATTGATTTAACCGCAGATGGCGGAGCTATGGTTGCCGTGGATAATGGTTCTTTTGGTTTCCTTAAAATTTCGCCTTTCTAAAGCTAGAAAATAAATCTTCTGGGGTATCAACTAAAAGTCAAGTTTAATTGTTGTAATGACATATGCAAGCGCTTAAAAATCATCAAGAATATGATTTTCCTTTGGATTGGAATTCCATTCAAGATCGAATTCATGCCATTGACCCAATCAAATACGCCTCGACGCGTAACTTTGAAAAGGGAGCATTAACCTATTTAGGCCCTTATATTTCGAGGGGTGTAATTTCTACAAAGTGTATTTTCGAGCATATCAAGTCCTTGGATTTAGAATGGAGGTCAATTGAAAAACTTGTTCAAGAATTGGCGTGGAGGGATTATTGGCAGCAGGTATGGGTGGAAAAGCAAAGTCGTATTGAGTCAGACCTTAATTTTGAGCAAAAAGCGGTTTTGCATTCGGGTGTACCCGCTGCAATTGTTGAGGCAAATACAGGAATTGAAGCCATTGATTCAGCAATACAAATTTTTTATAAAACGGGATACTTACACAATCACATTCGCATGTACATAGCAGCAATATGCTGTAACATTGGAAAGTACCATTGGAGCGCACCTGCCAAATGGATGTATGCAAACCTTCTTGATGGTGATTTGGCAAGTAATCATCTGAGCTGGCAATGGGTAGCCGGAACGTTTTCTAATCGCAACTACGTGGCGAATCAAGAAAACATTAATAAGTACTTTAACAGTGCGCAGCGCAATACCTTTTTAGATGTCCCTTATGAAGCATTTAACAAGCTAGAAGTTCCTGATGTTTTAATCAAAAGGCATCATTGGAAAATTGAAATCAACTATCCTGAGTCCATATCGCTACAAGCACTCAAAGAGAAGAAAACGTTGATTTACAATTATTACAATTTAGACCCTCTATGGCATAAGGGGGAGGATGTCCAACGTGTATTATTGATTGAGCCTGATGTTTTTAAGCGTTATCCGATCAGTCAAAAGTGCATGGACTTTGCAGTAGGACTTTCTAAAAACATAGAGGACATAAAGGTTTTTGTAGGGTCCTACAGCACACTTCAAGAACAATTAAAGAATGCCGAAATTGTCTTTAAAGAGCATCCGCTAAATGACCACTATCAAGGTATTCAAGAAGATCGAGAATGGATGAGTTCAATTGAGGGATATTTTTCAGGATTCTTTAAGTTTTGGAACAAAGCAAAAAAGGAGCTTATCAAATGAAAGAAGCATTGAATATTGTTTGGCTCAAGAGAGATCTGCGCTTGCAGGACCATCTCCCCTTTTTTGAAGCTGAAAATAATTCAATATGTAATTACCTGCCAATTTATATTATTGAACCATCCGCTTTAAGTGAACCAGACCATGCTGAAAGACATTTACAGTTTATATATCATTCCATTATCGATATGAACGAGTCACTGAAGCCGTTCAATCGAAAGGTTGAAATACTCTTCGGTGATGCACCGTCTGTTTTCCAGCATTTGTGTGATGTATTTGACATTCAACGCGTATTTTCATACCAAGAAAGCGGAACGAAAATAACATGGCTACGAGACCAAAGCGTAAAGTCTTTTTTCAATGACCGAGGTGTTATTTGGCAAGAGTTTCAACGAGACGGTATCATTAGGGGTATAAAGAATAGGGTTAATTGGGATAAAAACTGGTACAGTACAATGAGTAGTTCTGTGATTAAGAACATTTATTCGGAAAATGAGCAGGACTTCGGTACATTTCCGTTTCAACTTCCGAATGGATTGGCTACATCACTCAAGAACTATCCAGATCGTTTTCAAAAGGCTGGTGAATATTATGCTTGGCGTTATCTTCATTCTTTTTGCGAAGGCAGAGGATCTAATTATAGTCGGCATATATCAAAACCTCTTGAAAGCAGAAAGTCATGTGGGAGAATTTCACCCTATTTGGCTTGGGGTAATTTATCTGTTAAGCAAGCTGTTCATTATGTAAAGTTCAATCCCAATTACGAAAATTATAAACGAAGCTTTAATGGATTACTTACAAGATTAAAATGGCGTTGTCATTTTATACAGAAGTTTGAGGTAGAATGTGCTTATGAAACGCATTGTATCAACAGAGGCTATGAAACCCTTGAACACGACAATAATCCTAAGTTTCTTCTTGCTTGGAAGCAAGGAAAGACTGGGATTCCCTTAGTAGATGCGTGTATGAGATGTGTTTCCGAAACAGGCTGGATAAATTTTCGAATGCGGGCTATGCTCGTATCTGTATTGTGTTTTCATTTGGACTGCGATTGGAGATCGGGTGTCTACCACCTTGCACAACAATTCCTAGACTATGAGCCAGGTATTCATTATCCACAATTTCAAATGCAGGCAGGAACAACAGGTGTTAACACCATTCGAATGTACAACCCTATCAAACAGTCACAAGATCATGATCCCAAAGGTGTCTTTATTAAAAAATGGGTTCCTGAACTAAAAAATGTCCCGATTGAATTCATACATGAGCCCTGGAAAATGACGCTATTAGATCGCCAGTTCCATCATATTTCTTCTGATTGCATTGAACCTTTGATTGATATAGTAGAAGTAGCTAAGCAAGCCAGAAAAAAAATATGGGGCCATAGAAGGAATAAAGAAGTAAGGATTGAAAGCAAAAGAATTGTAATTACACACACCAGAAATAATGGAAAAAAACAAAAGTAAAGTCAATTTGATATTTCCGCATCAGCTTTTTTCTGAAAGCAAGCTAATTGATAACGGATGCGACATATATCTCATCGAAGAGTACTTGTTTTTTCGACAATACAAGTTTCACAAGCAAAAAATAGCTTTTCACAGAGCCTCAATGAAGGCTTATCAGGCCTATCTTGAGTCAAAAAACAGAACGGTTGTTTATATAGATGCCTTTAACGAAAACGCTTCTATTTCATCGCTACTTGAAGATTTAATTCACAAGGGAATTTCTGAAATTCAATTTTACGATCCTGTAGATAATTGGCTATTAAAGAGAATACATGTGTTTGCGGATAGAATGTACTTAAATAAGCTTGAGACACCCTATTTTATAAATTCGAATGAAGATCTAAGTAGCTTTTTTCGGTCCGATAAAAAATCTTTCTTCCAAACTACTTTCTACAAGCAACAACGTGTAAAACACAATGTTTTGATGGAGAATGATGGCAACCCGACAGGAGGGAAGTGGACCTATGATATGGATAACCGAAAGAAATATCCCAAAGGAAAGAAACCCCCAGTTATTGAATCCCCTCTATCAAATCGATATTTCGAAGAAGCCTTTGCTTACGTAGAATCCTTCTTTAAAGACCATCCTGGGATTATAGATAAGAACAGGATATACCCAATTACATTTGAGGAATCTGCTCTCTGGTTAGAAAATTTTTTACATGAACGGTTTAACGAATTTGGAATCTATGAAGATGCAATTGTAAAAGAGGAAATCTTTTTAAACCATAGCTTGCTTTCGCCTCTTATGAATGTAGGATTGATTTCTCCGAAAGGCGTCATCAATGAAAGTCTTTTGTTTGCTCAAAAGCAAGACATTCCCTTAAATTCTTTAGAAGGCTTCATTCGTCAAATCATGGGGTGGAGAGAATTCATTCGTGGTATGTATGTCTGTAAAGGAAGCTACTCTCGAACACAAAATTTCTGGGGTTTTGATCGTAAGATACCCCAAAGCTTTTATGATGGAACTACTGGGATTGAGCCTGTTGACGACACCATTAAAAAAGTACTGAAAACAGGTTATTGCCACCATATAGAAAGACTTATGGTGCTTGGAAACTTCATGCTTTTGTGCGAATTCCATCCGGATGAGGTGTATCGTTGGTTTATGGAATTGTTTATCGATGCGTATGATTGGGTTATGGTTCCGAATGTTTATGGTATGAGTCAGTTTGCTGATGGGGGAACTTTTGCCACCAAACCCTACATTGGAGGATCCAACTATATCAAAAAAATGAGCAATTACGGCAATGGTCCTTGGAATGAAGTATGGGATGGCTTGTTTTGGCGGTTCATCTCTGTAAATCAGGGTTTTTTCTTAAAAAACCCAAGAATGTCGATGATGGTGCATTCTTTCAATAGAATGTCCGAAGATAAGAAGAGCAAGCATTTAGACAATGCAGCTGACTTTTTAGTACAAATCGACAGGGAATTATTAAGCTAAAAAATGCAGTTCAATCTGTTCTTCTACATAGGAACGAACATCATCATGCTCCACTTCTTCAAGTACTTCGCCCAAGAAGGCCTTAACCAAAAGCTCTTTTGCAGATTTTTCAGACAATCCTCGCGACCGCAGATAGAAGACCGCCTCTTCATCCAATTGACCGGTGGTTGATCCATGAGAACATTTTACATCATCTGCATAGATCTCGAGCTCGGGTTTGGAGTTCACGGTGCCTGTATCACTCAATAAAATGTTTGCATTAGATTGAAATGCATTTATTTTTTGCGCGTCCTTTCGAACGAACACTTTTCCGTTAAATACATTCGTGGCACGGTCATCAATGACTCCTTTATAGAGCTCTTTAGAATAACAGTGGGCAACTTTATGGTCGACTGTGGTATGGTTGTCACAGTGAGACTTCCCTTTTAATGTATAGGCACCATTCATAAAGGTCTCGCAGTTGTTGCCATTCACGTTGATTATTAAATCATTTCGGGTCATCCTTCCGGATAGGGGAAACGTATTCATTGTGAAAGTACTATTGTCTGCTTGATTCACATATTCTCGTTGTAAATCGAATGCATTCGTGCCGTTTTTTTGAATCTTATGAATACTTAGATTTGCATTTTCTTCTACCTCCACATAGGTGGAAACATTTATAAAACTTGCATTATCTTGAGCCCCTTGAAAGTTTAAAATAACTGTTCCTTTTGCTCCTTTTTTACAATTGATGAAAAGTCTTGGGGAAATTGCTGAATTACACGTGTTTTCAAACACCAATTCGATAGTCTTATTTTCTACATCATCAAAATTGAGTTCAATCGCAGCGGTACAATAAAGTAGATTTAAGGCATCGAAGGGTTCTTCACTAGCTAGCTCTGGTAAAAGATTCCAAGAAGTTTTAACACCAGAAAGATCGGTTTGGTCTTTGGCAATATGACCGTTTACAACATGAACTCTCTGTGCATTTTTTGATATGATACTTAGCTCTGTGCTTTTTGATCCTGAGTCATCAAGTAGAAGTTTATTTAATCCATTTACATTGGTATATTTCCAAGCTTCATTTCTTCTTGTTGGAAAGTCTGAGTATTCAAGTAGCGCTTGAGCTTTTTCTTTAGCCTTCTCTGTTAGCGGAAGAACTGTTTGAGTCAGGCGCGTTCTGAGTATATCGAATTTTGTTTGTGTAAGCACGTCTTCCATCATTTATCCTACTTGTGTTTCCTCTTTGATCCAATCGTATCCCTTCTCTTCGAGCTCAAGAGCAAGCTCTTTATTCCCCGTTTTCACAATTCTACCATCATATAGCACGTGAACGAAGTCTGGAACAATATAATCTAGGAGTCTTTGATAGTGGGTGATAACTATTGTAGCATTATTTGCAGATTTCAGGGTGTTTACACCTTTCGCGACTATACGAAGAGCGTCAATGTCTAAACCTGAATCTGTCTCATCAAGAACGGCAAGCTTTGGGTTCAGCATCGCCATTTGAAAAATTTCATTTCTCTTCTTTTCTCCACCGGAAAATCCTTCATTAACAGAACGAGACGCTAAACTACTGTCTAATTCAACTATTTTGGATTTTTCACGAACCATCGCCATAAAATCTTTCGCTGATATTGGGTCTTCCCCTTTTGCATCACGAATTTCATTGATGGCTGTTCGAAGGAAATTCACATTAGAAACTCCAGGAATTTCAACGGGATATTGAAAAGCCAAAAACAATCCTAAATGCGCTCTTTCTTCCGTAGAGAGTTCGAGAAGATCTGAACCTTCAAACGTAACTTCTCCTTCAGTAATTTCATATTCCTCACGTCCCGCTAAGATACTCGCAAGTGTACTTTTTCCAGCGCCATTAGGTCCCATTATGGCATGTACCTCCCCAGCGTTAACTTTAAGGTTTAGTCCTTTAAGGATTTCTTTACCTTCAATCTTTGCGTGTAAATTTTTTATTTCAATCATGTCTTTTTGATTTATCCTACTGACCCTTCTAAGCTAATGGCTAATAGTTTTTGTGCTTCAACAGCAAACTCCATAGGAAGCTGATTTAATACTTCTTTGCAATATCCGTTTACAATTAAGCTTATCGCTTTTTCTTCAGATATTCCTCTCTGTTTACAATAGAACAACTGATCTTCTCCGATTTTAGAAGTTGTGGCTTCGTGTTCAATTTGAGCACTTGGGTTTTTACATTCTATATATGGAAAGGTATGGGCCCCGCAATGATCAGTCATTAATAATGAATCACATTGAGAGAAATTTCTTGCACCATGTGCGTTTTTTTGAATTTGAACCAATCCTCGATATGAGTTTTCAGAATTTCCTGCAGATATCCCCTTTGAAATAATAGTGCTCTTTGTTCTTTTTCCGAGGTGAATCATTTTGGTTCCAGTATCGGCTTGTTGATAATTGTTTGTAACAGCTACAGAATAAAACTCACCAATAGAACCGTCTCCTTTTAATATGCATGATGGATACTTCCATGTAACTGCCGATCCTGTTTCAACTTGTGTCCAAGAAATTTTTGCGTTTGTTTCGCAGATACCTCTTTTTGTTACAAAGTTAAAAATACCACCAAGACCGTTTTCATCTCCCGGATACCAATTCTGAACAGTAGAATACTTGATTTCTGCATCATTCATTGCTTTGAGCTCAACAACAGCGGCGTGTAATTGATTTTCATCACGTTGTGGAGCAGTACAACCTTCCAGGTAGGAAACATAAGAGCCCTCATCAGCAATGACCAATGTGCGTTCAAATTGTCCCGTGCCTCCAGCATTAATTCTAAAATATGTAGAGAGCTCCATAGGACATCTAACACCCTTTGGGATATAGCAAAAGGAACCATCTGTGAATACCGCACTGTTGAGTGCAGCGTAAAAATTGTCTGTATTTGGAACTACGGTTCCCATGTGTTCTTTTACAAGTTCAGGATATTCTTGAACGGCCTCCGAAAAAGAACAGAAAATAATTCCGAGTTCTTTAAGTTTTGATTTGAAAGATGTTGCAACTGACACCGAATCCATTACAAAATCCACAGCTACGCCAGTCAGTTTTTTTTGCTCCTCTAAAGAAATCCCTAGCTTGGCCATGGTTTCTTTCATTTCAGGGTCAACATCATCCCATGATTCATATTTCTTGGTTTGTGTTGGAGCCGCGTAATAGATGATTTTTTGAAAATCTGGTTTCTTGTATCTGACATGTGCCCAATTGGGCTCTGCCATGCTTTTCCAAATTTCAAATGATTTTAATCGGTATTCCAAAAGCCATGAAGGCTCATTTTTTTTAGAAGAAATGAGACGAATGATATCTTCATTTAGACCTTCTGGAATTTTATCAGTTTCCACGTCAGTGACAAAGCCAAACTTGTAATCTTGCTTGTCTAAGTCTTTTGCGAGTTCGTTTTCAGTATATTGAGCCATTTAAATAAGTGTTGTATCGGTTAGACTGAAAAAGATTCTCCGCATCCGCATGTTCTATCGGCATTGGGGTTTTTAAATACAAATCCTTTACCATTGAGTCCTCCAGAAAAATCTAAAATAGTTCCCATTAAGTAGAGATAACTTTTTTTGTCAACAACGACTTCTATCCCGTTATCTTCGAAACTAGAGTCTCCTTCTTTTCTCGTATTGTCAAATGTCAATTGATACATTAAACCTGAACATCCACCACCTTCTACTCCAACGCGGATAAAAAAACCTTTTTTATCGTCATCTTCCATGAGGTGTATGGCTTGTTTTTTAGCAGAATCCGTAACGGTAATCATTTCTTTTTATTTAGATTAAATTTAAATAACCTTTTATTTAAAGCAAAAATAACACATTTAAGTCATTGCTACAACAAATATTAAATGTCCTGTCAATCTTAAACATTTCAAATATGAACTTGTTTTGAATATATGAAAAAGAAAATTTTAGTAGTTGGTGGGACAAAAGGAATAGGTCAGTCAGTTGTTGATTTGCTTTCTGAATACGAATGTGTCGTGTTTTCAAGAAATGAAAGCGCATTAGAAAATCACTTTGTATGTGATGTTCTTAAAGATGATTTGCCTGATCTTGACAACCTTTCGGGGTTGGTTTACTGCCCAGGATCCATAAATTTAAAGCCATTTCATCGGTTAAGTGAAGAAGATTTTTTACAAGATTTTCAAATGAATGTGTTGGGCGCAGTACGTGTGATTCAAAAATATTTCCGAGATCTAAAAAGAAACAAAGGGTCTATTGTTCTTTTTGGCACTGTTGCGGCCCATCAAGGAATGTCTTTTCACGCTTCAATTGCCGCAGCTAAGGGAGGATTAGAAGCACTTGGCAGAAGTCTTGCCGCGGAATGGGCCCCACATATCAGAGTAAATATTGTAAATCCTTCTTTGACCGAAACATCCTTGGCGGAAGGGTTACTTGATACAGAGCAAAAAAAAGAAAACGCTGCGATGAGACATCCGTTAAAGAAAATAGGACAACCGATCGATATTGCCAAAGCTGTTCAATTGTGTCTTGAAAATGAATGGATGACAGGTCAAACGATTGGCGTTGATGGTGGCATGTCTACGTTGAAATAGTTTTCATTTTAACTATTCATTCCATGAATTGATTATTTTTATCATTGAAAATGAATTGGATTGAATTGCTTTTACTGTCGACGGGCCTTTCTTGGCAAATGACCAAAATTATGCCTCTAATTTTGTTGCTTTTTTTATCAGCATCTCTTTGTTATTTGATTTGGAAGAAAACAAGAAAGTTCAAATTCAAATTGGTCCTGTTCATTTTGTTAGGTCTCGCTCCTTGTAGCCTATATTTTGCATTTTATCCCATTTATCATTCGGATATAAAAAATGAATATCGTGTTGCTCAAAATGAATTTGATTCGCTTAAAACCAAAAATCGTTTTGAAATTGTTTCTTTACCAAACTGTCCTTATTGTATTTCCTCTATCAATTTGATTAATCAATTTAAAAAAAGGAATCCCAATTTGAGTATTGAGTATAAAATTGTTTCATTGGGAGCAAAGGAAGGCAAGCTCGAAAAGGAACTGCGAAAAGCAGGGTTGAAATATTCAATGATTAGGTCGGATAAAACGCTTCGAGATTTGGTTAAGGGGTCTTATCCTACATATTTGTTTTATTACAAAGGCAATATTCAAATATGGAATAACAATTCTTTTGGAACAAAAGCATTGGACTTTATTGAATCTCAATTGAACTAAAATCTACTTATTTCCTATTTCTTCTTCTTTTCTCGAGCCAGGGTGGCATTTCTTTTGGCTTGTCATTGCCAACGAGTTTTTCAATTAAATCAGGTCTCTGGGCTTTTTGAAGTTTATTCTTAATCCAATTTCTGTTCTCTTTTTTGTACCAAAAGAAAAATTTGTTTTGATCTTGCTTTTCTTCTTTGGTTTTAACCGTCTCAATAGGTTTTAATGTGTAAGGATGAACTCCTGCATAATAAATTACCGTAGCCACAGTCATGGGGGTCGGTGTGAAATCTTGCACCTGCTCTAATTGAAATCCCATGTCCTTTGTTTCCGCGGCAAGGTTGGCCATGTCGGCATCATCACAGCCTGGATGAGAGGAAATAAAATAAGGGACTAGCTGTTGATTTAGCTGATGCTTTTCTGAAATTTTATCATACTTTTCTTTGAACTTATGAAAGTACTTGAACGAGGGTTTGCGCATTACTTTCAAGGTTTGATCAGAGGTGTGTTCTGGCGCTACCTTCAAGCGACCACTAACATGCCTCGTGATGACTTGCTCAATGTATTCGTCATGGTTGCCATCGGCATTGTTCTTATTGAAATCATCCACCAACAAATCATATCTGATTCCTGATCCGACAAAGGCCTTTTTCACTTTCGGATGTTTGTCTACTTTTTTGTAAAGATCTGTCATTGATTTGTGAGAGGTATCCAAATTATTGCAAATCACCGGGTGTATGCAACTCGGGGAAACACATTTCTCACATATAGATTCATCTTTTCCCTTCATTTTATACATGTTCGCAGAAGGACCTCCTAAATCTGAGATGTAGCCTTTAAAATCGGGAAGATCAACAAGCTCTTCGAGTTCATTTAGAATCGATTTTTCACTTCTGGATGCAATAAATTTTCCTTGATGAGCAGAAATGGTGCAAAAACTACATCCTCCGAAACATCCTCGATGCATATTGATGGAGAACTTGATCATTTCATAGGCAGGAATAGCTCCTCTTTTTTTATACTTCGGATGAGGTTCTCTTGTATAGGGGAGGTCAAAGGACGTGTCAATTTCCTTTTCGCTCATCGTCTTGTATGGGGGATTTATAATGAGTGTTTTCCCATTTACATTTTGAGTTATTCTATTGGCTTGCCATTTGTTTGATTCAACCTCGACAATTTTAAAATTTGCAGCATATTTGAGCTTGTCTTTAAGGCAGGTTTCGTGACTAGAAAGCTCTACTGTTTCCCAAGATTTTACTTTAGGTAGCTCAAGTTCTTCATTTTGAAGAAAAGCAACTTGTTTTATGGTCTTGATGTGTTCAAAAGGGACTCCTTTTTTGAGCAATCTTAAAATCTCTCTAAGTGGTTGATCTCCCATTCCATAGACAAGGGCATCTGCTTTTGAATCAACGAGAATGGAAGGCATAAGCTCATCTTTCCAATAATCATAATGAGTCACTCTCCTTAAAGAAGCTTCTATTCCTCCCAATAAAACAGGTGTTTCAGGAAATAAGTCTTTTAATATTTTGGAATATTCAATGGAAGCGTAGTCGGGTCTAAATCCGGATACTCCTCCAGGGGTATATGCGTCTGTTGAACGAAGTCGTTTATTTGCCGTGTAATGATTTACCATAGAATCCATACATCCTGCAGTGATTCCAAAAAACAATCTTGGCTTTCCTAATTTTTTAAAATCTCTTAAATCGTCTTTCCAGTTTGGCTGTGCGACAATACCTACTTTTAATCCTTCATCTTCAATAATTCTTCCAACCACAGAGGTTCCAAATGCTGGATGATCTACATAGGCATCACCCGATATTAGAATAACGTCAAAATCTTCCCAAGATCTTTTTGAGGCTTCTTTGATAGACATTGGTAGCCAATCTGTGATTGGTCTTTTTGTATTTGAGGGAATCATGGGGTAAATATACGTATAAAGCATGCGAAAAATGCCCTTACTTATATACTCGACTCAATATGGCTAAAGAAAAATAAGTGGTATTGAAATTTCAATTGCTATGAAATGTCTATTTTTGAGTTGAATTATAACTTTTAAAAATAAAAAACAATGTCATTTGAACTACCCAGTTTGAGTTATGCATATGATGCACTTGAACCACATATTGATGCAAAAACTATGGAGATTCATCACTCCAAACACCACCAGGGATACACGAATAATCTTAATAATGCCATTTCAGGAACAGACTTAGAGGGCAAAACGATTGTAGATATTTTATCAAATTGTTCTGATAAACCAGCTGTTAGAAATAACGGAGGAGGTTTTTATAATCATTCTTTATTTTGGGAAATTATGTCTCCAAACGGTGGGGGTGATCCTTCGGGAGAACTTGCGGATGCCATAAACAGCGCTTTTGGTTCTTTTGAAGCATTCAAAGACGCCTTTTCTAAGGCAGCGGCAACTCGATTCGGTTCTGGTTGGGCTTGGTTGTGTGTAACGGATGGAAAGCTTGAAGTTTGTTCAACTCCAAATCAAGACAATCCACTCATGGGTGAGGGCTGTGGAGGAACACCTGTTCTTGGTCTTGATGTTTGGGAACATGCTTACTATTTAAATTACCAAAACAGGAGACCTGATTACATTAACGCGTTTTTTAACGTCGTAGATTGGGAAAAGGTTTCGGAGAATTATTCAAGATCAAAGTAACTTCAATCGAGACATTTTAATTGAAATGTATGGGGTATTATCTAAATATGGTTAGATACTTTTCTTTATGTTTTTAATATTGTCAATTTTGTATTAAATTCGTGTTACACTAAAAATATATTTATGAAAAAATTAATACTTTCTTTAATCGTGGTAGTATTTGCATTTGCAAGTAATGCCCAAGTAGTTGTAAGAGGAGTTTCTCCTGCTGCAATTGCTAACAATTTTGCATTTGAATGGGCCGATCCTGCTGGCGGAGACTGGTCTTGTCCAGATTTCTTGGTACCGAATACCTTTGTTGAAGCACCAATTATGTTGGTGGATGATGGGACTCCTGGTGTAAATGAGCTATATGCATACCAACATCCCTTAGCTCAAGAATCTTGTAACCCATTGGTTAATGATTTAACGGGTAAAATTGCTGTTTTTTATAGAGGTTCATGTCAATTTGGAACCAAAGCATACAATGCACAAGTTGCTGGTGCTGTTGGTTGTATCATAATCAACCATACTGGGGATGCCGTTGGCATGGCTGGTGGTGATGATGGATTGAATGTGACCATACCTTTGGTTATGGTAAGCGAGCCTGATGGAGCTACAATTGTTGCTGAAATGTTAAATGGGGAGGTTGTTATGTTTATGGGTAACAAGCAAAACCTTTATGCCAATGACGGAGGTTCTTCAGAGTCTGATGTGTTAAATCCACGTTATGGTTCAATTCCACAGGCAATGGCAAATAATAATTATACTTTCCAAGTTGGAATGCAAATGTATAACTTTGGTTCTGATGACAATACTTTTAGCGTAACAGCTTCAGTGGATGGTCCTTCAGGAAATGTTTACACGAATACAGTTTCTGCTTTTATTGCATCAGGTGATACTTTAGCAATTTTTAATGGTAACCCAACAGAATTCTCTTCTGTTTCTGCTGCTTCTTGGGAGTTAGGAAACTATAAGTTGACTTACAGTATCGCTATCGATGGTCAAACCGATGAGTCAGATTTTGACAACACCTATGTTCGAGATTTCAGTATTACAAATGATGTTTTATCATTGGCTCATGTGGATGATGCGACAAGTATGTTAACTGTAAATTCTTTTCCAAGTAATGCAGAAACAAGCTACCAAACATGTATGCAGGTTCAAGACCTTTACCCTAGTGCAAACTATGCTGTCGAAGGTTTATACTTTGCAGTAAATGCTCCAGACACTGTGTTAGTTGGAGAAGAGGTATTGATGGATGTATTTGAGTGGAATGATGCCTGGGTAGATGTCTCAGGAGGATGGGCTGGAATTACATTTGATGCATTGGATCAAGTAGGTGGTGGTTTATACTATCCAACATCGAATGCAGATAATGGAATGGTGATATATGCTCCTTTAGATCAAGCCGTACCTATGTATGATGACCAAAGATATTTGGTTTGTTTAAGTACATACAATCCAGTGATTTCTTTTGGATATGATAACACCTTAGATTACGATGCGAATTATTCAATTTATCTTCAACCCATATCTCCATTGAATATCGATGATACATGGTATTCTGGATGGACAGGAACCTCTGCACTTTCACTTGGCCTTAAAATGGCTGACAATTTAGGTGTAGAAGAAGTTTCTGAGGTTTCAGGAAGAGCATATCCTAATCCAGCTGCCAATCAAGTAATGGTTGATGTTGATGGCGAAGGTTCAGCAGTTTTAATTGTATCTGATATTGCAGGTAAAGTTGCCATGTCAAATCAAATCAATTTGAATGGCGGAAAATCTACAATAGATATTTCATCATTAGACAACGGAGTTTACATCTTTAATGTAACTCTAGAAAATGGAAGTACTTCTACTTTCTCTGTTGTAAAAGAATAAGATTTTATACGATCTAGGAAAGGGCCGATTGCATCGGCCCTTTTTTTATGGGTAAGCGAAATATCTTAACTATCTTTGAAGCCTAAATGAAAGAAAAATTTACAGTTACTGCGGCCTTACCTTATGCAAATGGCCCCATTCATTTGGGTCATATAGCAGGCGTTTATTTGCCCGCAAATATTTTTGTTCGTTTTTTAAGAATGAATGACGCTGATGTACTTTTTGTATGTGGTAGTGATGAGCACGGTGCAGCAATTACTTTACGGGCAAAAAAAGAAGGGGTAACACCTAAAGACATTGTAGATAAATATCATTCGCTTATAGGTGACTCCTTTGAAAAGTTTGGAATTGAATTTGACGTCTATGACCGAACTTCAAGTGAGCTTCATCATCAGACTTCATCTGCTTTTTTCAAAGAATTAAACAATCAGAAACGCTTTATTCAAAAGTCATCTGAACAATATTACGATAAGGATTTTAATCAGTTTTTGGCTGATCGTTACATAACTGGGACTTGTCCCAAATGTCAAAGTGCCGAAGCTTATGGAGATCAATGTGAGAAATGTGGTAGTGATTTGAGTCCAACAGACTTAATTGATCCCAAATCAACGCTGAGCGGAAAGCATCCCGTATTAAGAAAAACTTCTCATTGGTTTTTGCCCATGGATCAGCATGAGGAGTGGCTTAAGGATTGGATTACCAATGGCATCTTAGATGGCGAAACACAACATGACCCAAAGACTTGGCGAAATCAAGTAACGGGACAATGCATGTCTTGGATTGATGGAGGCCTCAGACCTAGAGCCATGACGAGAGATTTGGATTGGGGTGTAAAAGTGCCTCTTCCTGAGGGGGAAGGCAAGGTGTTATACGTATGGCTGGATGCACCAATAGGTTACATTTCAGCAACCAAGAAATGGGCCCAAGAAAATGGAAAGAACTGGGAAAATTATTGGCTTAAAGAAAAGGCGGGTGATCGTAAATTGGTTCACTTTATAGGCAAAGACAATATTGTTTTTCATGCGATCATATTTCCGATTTTATTGAAAGATCATGGCGGATATATTTTGCCTGATAATGTTCCGGCCTCTGAATTTTTGAATTTAGAAGGAGACAAGTTTTCTACCTCAAAAAATTGGGCGGTTTGGCTCCACGAGTATATTGCTGATTATCCAGATAGAATAGACGAGCTTAAATATGTACTGACCTCAATTGCACCTGAAAGTAAGGATGCTGAGTTCACCTGGAAGGATTTTCAATCAAGAGTAAATTCTGAATTGGCTGATGTCCTGGGTAATTTCGTCAATCGGACAGTAGTTTTAACGAACAAATATTACGAGGGGCGGGTTCCGGCTCTTGGCAATCTGACTGATGACGATCAAAAAACATTGGATAGTGTGGCTTCTTCGGGTAAGCGAATCAATGAGCTCATCATGAAGTATAAGCTCCGAGAGGCGCAAAGCGAGATGATGGGCATTGCTCGCATAGGAAACAAGTACTTGGCTGATCATGAGCCATGGAAATTGGTAAAAACGGATCCTGTTCGTGTACAAACCATTATGAGAGTAGCTTTAGATATTACCTTAAAGTTATCTATTGCTTCGGCACCTTTTCTCCCTGATACCTCAAAAAAATTGCAAAGCATTTTAAATGTAGATTTCAATACATGGGATTCGTTTTTTGATTCTGAGATGACTGAAGGAAATCAAATCAATATTCCCGAGATTTTATTTAAAAAGATTGAAGATGAGTTTGTTGAATTAGAGGTTCAAAAACTCAAGGAAAAATCAAAACAAACCTCAAAATTTCCGCCAATGAAAGAAACAATAGATTTTGATACATTTCAAAAAATGGACCTAAGGATGGGTAAAATCCTCAGTGCTGAAAAGGTCAAAAAGGCGGATAAGCTTCTGCAGTTAACCGTAGACACTGGCATTGATACGAGAACAGTAGTTTCCGGTATTGCTCAGCACTATGCTCCTGAGGATGTTGTTGGAAAAACAGTTCTAGTTCTACTCAATTTAGCCCCTAGAAAAATACGTGGTGTAGAATCGCAAGGAATGGTTCTTATGGCCGAGAACGAGGAAGGGGAATTAAGCTTCTTAGAGACCGAAAAAGAATTTTTACAAGGTCAATCTGTAAGTTAATTGAATTTTTGTTTGGTGGGATTAAAGCTTTGAGCTATCTTTGGTGTCCCAATTAAGAACAAGAATAACCCAAAAGATATATTGCGGGGTGGAGCAGTTGGGAGCTCGTCGGGCTCATAACCCGAAGGTCACAGGTTCGAGTCCTGTCCCCGCTACCATTGAAAAGCCAGTCTGAAAAGACTGGCTTTTTCATTTCCCGGAGCGTTGAAAGCTTGCTTTAGTAAGTGAACGGAAATGTAAAAAGGAAGATC
>Ga0209505_1000020_pt1 | contig 126967 bp, 97 predicted proteins | sample COGITO_mtgs_1103_2_FD_184794 | JGI IMG/M metagenome (GOLD analysis project Ga0209505, IMG submission 184794) | Pelagic marine microbial communities from North Sea - COGITO_mtgs_110331 (SPAdes) (version 2) | ecosystem: Environmental > Aquatic > Marine > Epipelagic ... | reverse complement strand
ATGTTTGCCTTTCGGATTGTTTTTGGTAAGTTTTTGATAATCGCGCCAATTAAAGACTCGTCTGCAAGTAACAACAATGTGTCGTCGATTTCTTGCTGATTCATTTGGCTCAACAAAGTTGACGCAGCTTTAACCTGGCCCGTTTTTTGAGCGCATTCAATCACATCAACGAGCAATGCTTTCTTTTTTAATTCATTGGAGGTAAAGTCTAAATCATTCTTATCTAAAACTACACTTAGTTCTCTCAAAAAAGCACCAGCCTCATGCGCTTTATTCTTTAAATAATAATCATCGGCATCGATAATTATATCAGCGCGTCCCATAACGTGCAGTTGTTTTAGAATCGATAATTCCGCTTTAGAAAGGGCATTAAATCCAGCAAAAATAAACGTTTTAGCTTTGTTGACTTTAAAAAGAAAGTCAATGTTATCCGATAGGAATTGAAACGATTTGCCTGCGTAACAACTTTTTATTGCTTTCAATTGCTTATTCAATTCATAATAATATCCTGGCAATTGATCCCAGAACTCCATGAACTTTACCTGACTTTCAGTGAGCTTCTCTTCTCCGAAGCTCCATTGTTCAATCTCCTTGATATCCGCTAAATTTCTGAACACTTGTTTTGCATCAAGAAGGTACCTGTCTATCTCATTAAAATCCGACAATAGAGTTGTTCCCCAATTTAAAAATTCATCAAATGAAATGTCAGCCGTTAATTGTGAGGGACTCGTATTGTTTAAATTTGCTTTCTGATGAATTTTATACAACAGAATAAGCGTCCTCGTTTTATCAATAACTGTTTCTTGGCTGTAAGACTTTACCCATTTATCCATCGTCGTTATTTCTGGAGCCAGAATGGGCTTTTCATAAACTTTAAACAGCTCTGATGTTAAGTATTTTTTCGCTCTTTCTGAGGGGAGAATTATCGTTAAATCGCTTAAAGATTTGTTTTCCGAGTGAATTTTTTTTGCCAGTTTTTCTATAAAATTCATGCTACACTTTTTTCGTTAAAAAACTCCAGTAAGTTGAACGGTTTATGGCCCCTAATTTTACATTAGGATACGCATTAACAAAACTTGATGGGTACTTCATTTTTTTCTTTTTCGCCCAATCTGATTTGTAAGCGAATAGTTGTCCTTCTTTGATTTCAATAAAGTCCATCTCTTGTTTTGTGCTCGTTCTCCAGAAATAAACTTCATTTTGGAGATCGTTCATTTTTATCCATTTGATCCTTTCGGCAATCACATAATTTTGCCATAATTGTGACATATCATTGCGAAGATTTGTTGGATTAAAGTTTCTAATAATTGTATTTCTGATACCGTTATCTGCAAAGTAGAAAGTGTGCGACTTCTTTAATTCATAGCGATGGCCATTGTGAAACGAATCCAATCGAATCAACACGAATGCATCGACAAGAAGATTTATATAACGCTCTACAGTTTCATTGTCAAGCTCAGAATGCGTTGCAATTTCGTTGTAAGACAGATGTTCGCCTAAATGAAATGCCAAATACTGCAACACTTTCATTAAATCTTCCTTTTTATTAATTCTTTCTCCCGCTTTTAAATTGGTGAAAATTGCATCGTCGACCAAAACTTTCAAATGTTCTTCTGCATTGTCAATATCTGTAATAACTGTGGGATAACTTCCAAAAATCAATCGTTCTTCAAGGAGCTTTTCTTCGCTGGGAAGTCCAAAATGTTGAGCTGATTCGAAAAAAGAAGGAGGCCTAACATTTATTTCTAGTTCTCCCTGTTGAATCGCTTCTAATAAATCCTGTTTTATCGAAGGGACATAAGAACAGATAATAATAACTGTCGCTGAAATCTCCCCCATTAAAACGGCTTCTAAAATTGCTCCTAAATTATCTAAGTATTGTGCTTCATAAAAAACTATTATTTCCTCTTGAATTGACTGTATAGATGCTGTTTCTTTTAATTGATCTTTTGTGGATTTTTCCGAGCAATTTAATACTGTATGTGTTGCCGAAAGCTCATTTAACGCATTAAGAACGATGGTCTTTTTACCTGCTTTTCTTGGTCCTTGAACCAACAGCAGTTTGTTTGTTTTGAGTTTTTCTTTTACTATTTCCTGTTGATATCGAGGGATGAAATTGGCTGACATATATTAATTGCTCATTGTTTTGTTCAGCTAAAAATAATCATTTTTCGCAAAATTCAATTGAATATTGCGATTTTATCAAGTAACGCTAAACAATAAGTCGTTCGATCAATTGGTCACCAAAAGAATACGGGATATATGCCAATGAAGGAATTCGTTTCGTTAATATAATTGGTGTTTTTTTACCCATTGTAATTGTTCCATGCGTGCTTGATAAACCCATTGCATAAGCAGCATTTATTGTCAAGGCGTTCAATGCTTCTTCTGGTGTCATTTTCATTTTCACGCAAGCTAACGACCAAACAAAACTGAGGTTGCCGCTTGGTGTCGAGCCAGGATTAAAATCACTTGCTAATGCAACAGGCAAATCATTCTCCATTAACCGCTTTGCATCGCCAAAAGGAATACTTAAGAAATGAGAACAGCTAGGCAGAATTGTCGGCATTGTTATCGAGCCTTTTAAAGCTTCGATATCCTCTGCTGAAATCTCTTCCAAATGATCAACCGACAGTGCGTTTAATTCCACGGCCTTTTTGACTCCTCCTAGTGCTGAAAATTGATTGACATGAACTTTTGGTTGAAGTCCAATTGCTATTCCGGCTAGAAGGATTTCTTCCATTTCATCTACTGAGAAATAGTTGTTTTCACAAAACACATCGATATAATCCGCCAAATTCTCTTCTTGAATTTTCGGAATCATCTCATTAATAATTAAATCTATGTATCCTCTATGATTCATTTTATATTCTGGCGGAAATGCATGCGCGCCAAGAAATGTTGCTTTAATATCTATTGGACACTCATTTTTAAGACGCTTTATCACTCGAAGCATTTTTAATTCTGCCTCTACCGATAAGCCATACCCTGATTTAATCTCTAATGCACCTGTTCCGTATGACATCAATCGTTCTATTCTCTTCTTCGCATTTGAAAACAATTCATCCTCAGACATTTCTTGCAATCGTCTTGCAGAATTCAAAATGCCTCCTCCTTTCAATGCAATATCTTCGTAGGTTAGACCATTAATCCGGTCAACAAATTCTTCCTCACGGGCTTGTGCAAATACAGTATGTGTATGTGAGTCGCAGAACGCTGGAAGAACAAATTTCCCTTCAGCATCAATAACTTCAAGATCTCTCCAATCTGTTATTCCGTCCCAATCGTCCATGCTTCCATAAGCTATTATCTCACCATCTTCAATTGCTAAAAATGCGTTTTCAAGTATAGGAAGCTCTTTCATTTCTTCTCCTTTTCGAACAGCCGGCAGATTTTCACCGTATTGAACTAAGCCTTTAATGTTTTTGATGAGAATTTTCTGCATAGAACAAAAATGAGAATAATGATTGGTTTTTACTTTGTTAAGGCGAATTAATTAATTTTCATGTTGTCGATTGAATAAAATCTATAACTTTGCGACCGCTTCCTTAATTACCAGAAGGAAGTTGTATTGCTCGAGTGGCGGAACTGGTAGACGCGCTGGATTCAAAATCCAGTTCTTTCGGGAGTGCGGGTTCGATTCCCGCCTCGAGTACAAGACGGGACAAGTTCTTATTTTTAGAGCTTGTCCCGTTTTTCTTTCCCGTCAAATCCTTTTGTAGTAAAGAGATTGCTGAAAATAAAGTGTTTAATCTTTCAGTTCAATAACGGTGTTTTTTAATAAGTTCATTAATCTCCTGATTAAACTCTCTAAAGTCTTTTTGCATTTCTGATAAAGAATAGTGAACTCTAAAAAATGTGAATATCTATGCCTTTTTATTATGAGTTAGCTATACAAAGGATTTTAAGCTCTTAAATGTCTTCCTTTTTGAAGGAAATATCAATGTTGATGTATTATTTGCTTGGAGTAGAACCCGCATGGGAGGTTGGGCATTAGCCTAAAGCCCCATAAATAGGAACAACTATAAGCATAAACAGACTTAAACAAAGAAAATATATCAGTTTAGCAGATTACTATAAACGACATCATTAACGCCAAGTAAGAGACCCTTACGCTTGGTGATGTGAGAGACGCACTCCAGTCAATTAGGGTTGGAGCCGTCTACTCGATTACCCAACGTTTTTATTAATGTATTTCCCAATAAATATTCCAGTAACTATTACAGTATAAAAATGACTTGCAAGACTTAGAATTACTGTTGCATTTTTTGCTAACCTATTTATTGGTACAATATCCCCAAAGCCAACTGTAAGTGTTGAAACAAAGCTAAAATAACGTAGATTATTCAATTTTTGAACACCTGTCCCTAGGTTAGTAAATGAATTTGGATACATACTTTCAATAGTGATAAAAACCAAACTTGACACTAAAATAAGTAGGATAAAACCACACATTACAGCAGAAAGCATTTCACGATTTACCTCTTTTGACAATAATATCTTATTAAAGACATTGAAAGTAAGAACTAAGAAATAAATTATATAGGAAATACCAAAATATATATAATATTGTTTAGGTTTCATAATATCTGCTATAAACGCCAATGTTAGGATTACAAAAAAGAATGAAAAGAAAGTCCTAAAATATTTACTCTTAAAAAAAAGCAGAAGCCCAACCAAACCATGTTGAAATAATAGAATAAATTTTGCATTTTGCCCCCAACTATTTGGAACAAACATCTGACCAAATAAAAGCAATAGTGTGCTTAATAGTAATACTTTATAAGGGTTATTATTAAGAAGTTTAAGCATCTTTAAATTCTTTTTTATAAAATAGCATATACATTATTGGTACAAATAAAAGGGTAATGACGGTTGCAAACAAAAGCCCAAAAATGATTCCAATTGCCATTGGTCTCCACATATCTCCGCCACCAATCCATAAAGGTATTAAACCTAATGAAGTTGTAAAAGTGGTCAGTAAAATTGGTCGAAATCTTCCATTTGCTGAATGAATTAGGGCTTCCATAGGAGTTCTTGATTCATTTTTTAATTCTACTTCAATCGTATCTATTAATACAATGGCGTTATTTATTACGATCCCTGCTAATGAAATAACTCCAAGAAATGCCGTGAAACTAAAGAAAGATCTTGTAAGTAATAATCCAGCAACTATTCCAATGATACCTAACGGGATTGTTAGCAAAATAATACTCAATTTTCTAATTGAATTAAACTGAATCACCAATAATAAAATAATAATAAAAAAGGCTATTGGCAATTTTTCACCAACTGCGCTCATTGCTTTAGAGCTAGATTCTGAATCTCCTCCCAATTCATAGCTGTAATTGTTGTTCCAATCTTCACTTTTTTCTTCAAGCCAAGGTGTTAAAACATTGGTAATGTCGTTTGCTGTAACTCCATTTTCTAATCTACAATTTACTGTAATTGTTCTGTTTAAATCTCTTCTTAATATTTTTGCATATTGCCATTCCGGAACTATGGTTGCTATTTGAGATAAAGGGATGTTTCTTCCAGTACCTTGTGCAAAAATAGATATGGTTTCTATATTACTAAAAAGAATCTCTTTACTTATAGAAGACTTCATTGTAATAGGAATAGTGTTATCTCCGTCTCTAAAATCGCCTACTTTTTGTCCAGAAAGTGCTGCATTTAATGAAACAGCTATATCTTGGTTTGTAAAACCACTTTGACTTAATTTGTTTTGATCAACTTTAATTTCAAACTTTTTTATTCTTGGACCCCAATCATCATCTATGCTTTTGGCTCCTGGTATTTCTCTTAGTTTAGTTTTAACTTGATTTACTATTTCATATAAATCAACTATTTCAGGACCTTTTATTCTTACTTCAATAGGGCTTGCAGCTCCCCCACTTGACCCCAATCTTTTTATGGTAACATCTGCATCTAGTAAGTTTTTAAAACAAAATTGCTCTAATGAGTCTATCACCATTTGATTTTCATCTCCTGAACTTGTGTTGACTAATATGTGGGCATAACTTGAATTTGCTTCTTCTTGTCGATAGCCCAAATCATATGAATTTGGTCCTTTTCCTATAAATGAAGACCAATCTAGAATACCTTTCTCTTTTTTTTCAGATACTAATAAGGTTTCCTTGATATATGTTTCGATTTTTTTTATTTCTTCCTGTGTAGATTCTATACTTGTTCCTAAAGGTAAATTAAGATCTAGTGTTACTAAATTTCGTTCACTATCAGGCATAAAATTTACAGGAATCATTTTGAAACCGACTAATGAAACAAAGAAGCAAATAACTATTATACCTATAGTTATTAATGGTTTCTTTATAGATGTTTTTAATAATTTATTGTAATACACATTAAGTTTATCAAAAATTGAAGGCTTTTGATCTTTACTTTCCTTAATTCGAATCATTTTTATAGCTAATAATGGAATTATTGTCAAAGCCATCAACCAAGAGGATAGTAAAGCTATTGTGATTACCACAAATAATTCACCCATCACTTCTCCCATCACAGATTCTGCTAAATAAAAAGCAAGGAAAGCAGCAGAAGTAGTTAAGGATGAAATAAGTAATGGAAACATTAGCTCGCTACTACTTTCTATAGCTGCTGTAATAGCTTTAGTTCCTTTTTCCATTTTTACCATCATTGTTTCTGCTATAACTATGGCATTATCTACCAACATACCTAATGCCATTATTAAAGCTGCCAAAGAAACTTGGTTAAGCCCAACATTGAGTACGCCCATTATGAGTAGGGTGCATAGAATTACTAATGGTATTAGTGAAGCAACAACAAGGCCTGTTCGCAATCCTAGAAAAATAAACATTACTAATAAAACAATGACGATACTTTGCATTACATTAGAAACAAAGTTGCTAATATTATACTCTACATCAGTATCTTGCGAGGCTATTCTGGTTACAGAAAGTCCAATAGGCAAAGTTTTATTATAATCAATGAGCAATTCATTTACAGTTTCTCCCAGTTGAATAATATTTGCTCCCTTTTTTAAAGAAATAGAAAGTGATAAAGCAGGATTACCATTAATGAGCACCATAGTTTCTTTGGGCGAAATATAATCTTGTCTGACTGTTGTAAGATCGTTAAGCTTAATTGTTTCTCCATCACCAATGGGAACAAGAATATTTTTAATATCCTCAATGGATTCAAGATTCCCAGAAGGTTCTAAAATTATTCTTTCGTTTCCTAGTTTTACCTCTCCTGCGGCTATAATGATATTTGTAGAAGAAATATTATTTTTTAACTGGCTTCCAGATAATCCATATTTAGCCAATTCGGAATCATTAAATTCAATATAAACTCTTTCTTCTATTTCTCCACCTATTTCTACTTTTGCTGCATTTTCAAGTGCTATGAGTTTGTCTTTTAAGTTATCTGCGTGTTCTTTAATTTGTGCATACTCAAATCCATCAGACTCCATTCCTAGCATTATACCATATACTACTCCTACATCTTCATCTTTTACTTCAGGACCATAAATTCCGCTTGGCAAATCATTTCTTATACCATCGATTTTTCGTCTTAATTTGTCCCAAACAGGTTGTAGCTCTACTGCTTTTACATTGTCTTTAAGTGCTACAACTATAACTGAAAGACCTGTTCTTGATTGACTAGATACATAATCTAACTCTGGTAATTCTTGTACTACTTTTTCAATTTTATCAGAAATTAATGACTCCACTCTTTCAGGACCAGCTCCAGGAAAACTTGTTACTACTGTTGCTACTCTTACCGTGTAAGGAGGCATACTGTCTCTTGAGAGAGTATTGTACCCAACAATACTCATTACTATAATCATTAGTAAAATGATGTAAGTAACCCTGTTGTTGTCTATCGCAATTTTGGTTAAATTCATAATTTTATTGCATTAAGTTTACAATCATACCCTCATACAAGGAACGTAAACCAGCTGTGGCTACAAGGTCTCCATTTTTTAGTCCTTCAATAATTTCAAAACCATTGTCATTTAATGCTCCCAGTTTTACAAGTACTTTTTCTGCCGAGAAAGTTTCTCCATCTTTCTTAACTAGTTTATATACAAAATCTCCATCAGAATCATTGCTGATTGCCTTAACTGGAACTATAAGTTTTGTTTCAGTAATTTCAGTTTGAGTTTCTATATTAAATGTAACTTCTGCTGGCATTCCCGGTCGTAAATCGTCAGATGGATTTTCTATTTTTACAATAACCGGGTAAGTAAAATTATTACCCACAGAAAAAGCAACTTCGGTCACAATTCCTTGATAAGTTTTGTTGTTGAGTTTAATATCTACAGCCATATTGTTGCTTATTTTAGAAATAAATGACTCTGGTACTCCAACAGAAATTTCCAAATCACTACCAATGGAATTTACAATGATAACGGGTGTTCCTGCTTTTGCAAATTCATTTTCAGAGGCGTTTACTGCGGTAACTATCCCATCTGTTGGTGCTACTATTTTTGCGTATTCAAACTGAGAACCTTGTATGTTTTGAGCCTTTATAGAATTGTTATAATTAGCTTCTGCATTTTTAAAAGCATTTTTGGCTTGTTCCAAATCACTTAATGAAGTTCCATTTGTTTGGTATAATTTTTTTGTCCTATCCAAACTTGATTTTAATGTATTCATTTGAGATTTAGCACTTGCAACAGAAGCTTTGACTTTATCATAAGCTAAGGAAATATCTTTAGTATCTACTTTTGCTAGTACTTGCCCTTTTTTAACTTTTTCTCCGTTCTTTACTTTTAAATCTGTTATCATTCCATTGGTTCTAAAGCTCAATGCGTTTTCTGTTCCAGATTGAGATTTGCCATTAAAAGTTTTTAATTCCCCATCAGATTGGCTACCAATAATGGCATAAACCACTTTTTTAATGTCCGCTTCTTCTTTTACCGTATTGTTTCCGCAAGAAACTAATGTAAAAATTGCTATGGTGTAAAGTATTTTTTTCATAATTAGTTGTTACTTATATATTGTAAATATTTATCTTGAAAATCTTTCTTTTCTTTTTCTGTGGCTAAAATTGAATAAAACCCAACACTATTTTCTAGTTTAATAAAGTTGAAGAGGTATTCATAAACTGCTATGGAGTATGCTTGTCTTAGTGAAAATAAATTCTTTTGGGCATCAATTAGCTGGGTTATGTTTATGGTTCCTAATTGATAATTTTGTTGTACCAATTTAAAGTTTTCTTCCGCATTGTCTCTTGCAATTTTTGAATTTTCAATATTTGTTTTACTAGCAATAATATTTAAAGTATTTACTTTTACTTGTAATTGTAAATTTTGAGAAAGGTTAGTAGATTGTTCATCTAATTGGTTTAATACTATTTTGTTCTCATTTAAATTCAGTTTTCTCCTGTTTCCTTGAAAAATAGGGTAAGAAACAGACAACCCAACATTCCAAGTGTTGTTATAAAAATCATTTTCTGGCAATGGTGTAGAAGCTAATCCTCCTCTGTATAAATTTTGGTCAACCTGCCCTTGCAATGCAATTGTTGGTGTGTAATAGAGCCTTTTGTTCATTAATTGTTGTCGTTCAATTGCATCAATGTTCGACAACAATTGTTTTTTTGCAGGATAGTTTTTAATTGATTCTTCTGTCAGAAAGCCAGTTAATTTATGCAATGAAGCTGGTGTATTTATCGCTTTTTCCAAGCCACTATTCTTAAACCAATTAAGGACATTATTGTTTATCGTTAAATCCTCTACATCAAAATCTTGAGGTAAGGTATTATTTAAAAAGGTGTTAAGTTGATATTTTAATGCCAATACTTGAGTGTTGGCCTCAATAACATTTTGTTTTGCACTCGCAAGCTCACTTTGCCATCTATATAAATCAGATTTATTTGTTGTCCCTATTGTATTTCTTTTTTGTGCAAGCTCATAGTTTTGTTTGGTAGCATCATAGTTTTCCTTTTGTATAGACAAGTTAGTTTTTGCTTGTAGTAAAGAAAAATAAGAATTAAAAACCGTAAGTAATTGATCTAGTATTTCTTGTTCTGTGGCATATTCTTGTGCTTTAAGTAAATATTTTTGAATAGAAATATTTGCAATGGCTGATTCAGAATAAATTAACTGTTGTACTTGCCCGCCAACTGTTATAGATCTTTCAGCTTTTCCTAACAAAGCATTTGGGCGGTTTTTATCTAATTGTAATGCAGTAGCAGCAGCATCTATTGTAGGCAGAAACTTACTTTTTGCCAAGGCAATATCATTTGCTGAAAGTTCGATATCCTTTTTAGAAATAGAAATATTAAGGTTTTCTTCTAATGCTTTTTTGATCAGGTACTGGATAGAATAATTAGGATTAGAATTACCCTCATCAGATTTAATAATGTTAGCGGTAAAGATTGTTTTGAATGAGGCAGAAAAATTAATTGCTTTTGCAGTATTTAGATTTATTGAAGTCTCAGTTTTTTCATTAATATGCGTATTCATTTTATCCATTGGTTCTCCCTCAAAAGCATCAGACACCATAATGGACAATTTTCTTAAGATAAACTCTAGACTAGTGTTTTTGGAATAAGCTAACAAACCTCCTAATTTTAAATAATTATCGTTCATTACCAAGCTAGGTATTTTCTTTTCAGCTAGCCTACCAAAAGCATTTTTTGCCGTTTTTTGACTCCATTCATAAGGTACACCAATAAAAACTGCATCTATTGTAGAAGGTAAATTTGAAATTTCTGTACTTACATTGTCGGCTTCTAAATAATGGACAGAAACATTACTATTTAAAGAGTCTTTTAAGTTTGAAACATACTTAGCAAGCAAGTTTTGATTAATGGTTTCTTTCGTTTTTTTGTCTATAAGTATCCCTAAGTGTTTAAAATCTACATCACTTTTAAAATTTATTAATTCAGACTTAATTGACGCTTTAGAAGTTATGTAAGTGAAATTTTGTATACCAGAATTACCATCATTATTAGTAGGAATAGATTGGAGTTTTGAGTTAAAAACGCCCAATGCAAAAGTCTTTTTAGTAAAAGGTAGGTTTTGCAAACTCCCTTTGGTACTATGAGGGCCAACTAATAATATAACATCTGCAATTTTACTTAATTCGGCATATTTTTGCTTGGCTATTTCACTATTCCAGTTACAAGATTTTATTAATGATGCATTAACAACTAATTTATAGTCTATGCCCATTACCTTTCTTAGCTCTTCAGTAATAGAGTTGTTAATTCTAGAACCGATACTATCATTTGGATTATAATCAGATAAAATTCCAATTGATATTGTAGATTGAGCATTGATTGTAAAGGTTATTATAATCAATGCAATAAATAGTAATAATTTTTTCATTAGTCTACGGTTTTATTCTGCAAATAAAAGGTATTCTTTTTCTAATTTTAAAAAAAGAGAGAGTAAATACTCAAGTGAAAGTACTTAAATTTATTTTGAAGCAACTAATTCTGCCACAACTTCTTTAGTGTATTTATCAACTCCATCAACAGCTGACTTTACATCATTTCCTTTAAATGTTCCAACCCATACTAAGCTTGGGTTGGTGGATGAAATGTCATAAAGTGTTGATTCACATATGTAAGAAGTGTGTTTTATTTCTGTAACCTTGGAATTAGAGTAATAATAAGGTTGATAAGCCCCAACATAACCATATAAATTTCCAGTATAATTGTTGTTGTATGGGTATCCCGAGTAACGAGGATAACCTGAAGTAACTATTGTAAGTCCAGTCCTTTGAAATTCAGAATGCTGTTCTTTATCAACCAATACTGTTAATAGTATTTTATTAAATCCTTTTTCCTTAAATTTTTGAATAAATTCTTCAATCTTTTCTTTCGGAACTTCTTTTTTTGCGCCAGGATTAATAAAAGTATATAAACTTGTTTCAGATTTTATACCCTCTTCAGCCAAGTCTAATAACATCTGAGTTTCAAAATGACTTCTTATATTTTGATTTCTAAACATAGAAACTATCATCACTTTATCCTCTTTATTGAGAATAGTGAAGTCATTAATTTTAGTAGACTTTACTAAGTAAGTGGGAGAACAAGAATATATTAGTAATACAGTTAAGCCAAAGATTATTTTTTTCATATTTATTTTTTTAGTTAATATTGAGTAACGGTTTTGTGTATGGAAAGTTGCGTTTTTGTGTGCGAGGATTTCCCGAAGGAAAATCAGACATAACAAAATTGCAACTACCTTTATTTAAGCACTAATTGTAGCAATTTCATAAACGTTGTGCGTTCCCAGTATGAGCTGCTGGAAACACTGCGAAGCTTTTTTTTCTCAAAGTACCAATTAATTGTGAGTAAACAAGTGATAAATTTAAAAAGCAAGTGCAAGTCGCTCGCTTTCTAAGAATAACAGGACTTGCGTTTTTAAGATTTTCATTCGCTGCAATTTGGACAAAGTAATCGTTTACTAATTTGAAAGTATCTTTTTTAATTTCGTAATCTATTTTAACAAAATCTTTGGACCTACCACACTAAATTGGCGAGTAAGTTAAGATACTATTGCTAACAATTAACTTAGCAGGATGAGTAGAAGAAAATACACAGTTCAATACAAAGAAAAAGCAATAGCATTGAGTGAAGAAAAAGGTAATGTGGCAGCAGCTTTAAGAGAATTAGGGATTGGATCACCTATGATTCATCTTTGGAAAAAGGAGAAAGAGGAATATTCCCACAATAGCTTTCCAGGTTATGGTAAACCGAAAATGAAAGATTAAGAGAGAGGAATAGATCGATTAGAAACGGTGTTAAAGGATGCCCAGCTTGAAACTGAGATATTAAAAAAGGCCATCAGTATCTTCTCCAAGAGGGACAGGAAAGGTTTAGGTTCATGAAGTAGCATAAATTAAAATATCCAGTTGAGAAGATGTGTAAACTTTTAAACGTAAGTTGCAGTGGTTATAATCATTGGTTAGAAAATGAAGATATTGTATCGGTAATAAAAGAAATATTTGAAGAAAGCCATCAAAATTATAGTGCACCAAGGATGGCAGTTGAATTAGAAAAAAGAGGGTTTAAAGTATCTAGACCCCAAACAGGGAGAATGATGAAAGCAATCATACTACATCTTATTCAAAGCTCCTTTGAAAGAGGTTAATATCTTTAGCTAAAATTTGGTTCGACATTTGTCCTGCCTCGAGTACTAATAACCCTTGTAGTCATTTGATTATTAGGGTTTTCTGCTTTAACAAAAGCCTATCTAGATAGTATTTAGACAACAACTCCCTATTTTAAAGATTGTTTTATCTTTATAGCTCAAGCACAAGTTGATAAAAACGAGTTGCCTCAACGCTAATTAAATTGAAAAGAATTGAAAGAACAAATAGAATCCATTATTGATAGTCATAAATCTAAGTCAGGGTTATACTTTGACAACTTCATACAAGTTCTTATTTTGTTATTATTAAATACTGCCCTTTTATTTACGGTAACGGATATTCATGCTCAAAATACGAGTATTTCAGGTGTAATTAATGATTACACTAATGTTAGTGCGGTTTCCGGAAATAACTTGATCGTTGGATCTTCTTTGGAATTCTCTGTGGGGGATCGTGTATTGATCATTCAAATGCAGGGTGCTGTAATAAACGAGAACAATAGTTCTTCTTTTGGAGACCCGATAGATCTTGGTAGTTCGGGTAATTATGAATTTGCAACTATTTGTGCTATTCCAAACAATAATGAAATCCTTACCAAAAACATACAACGTTCTTATGACCCTACAGGAGCGGTGCAAATCATACGCGTTCCGGTTTATGATAGCGCTACTTCAACAGGCATATTAACTGCAATGCCCTGGAACGGATCCACCGGAGGTGTTCTTGTCTTCGAATGTACAAGTACATTTACGATGAACGATGATATTTACCTCAAAGGAACTGGACTTCATGGTGGTATTATAAACACATCAACTTATTCTTGCCAATGGTTTTTAAGTGCGTCCGCTTATCATTATGATTTGTCGTTAGGACAAGGAGCTAATAAAGGTGAAGGAATAGCATCCTATATTTCTGGAAAAACAGCTGGTAGAGGGGCTCAATTAAATGGTGGCGGTGGTGGTAATGACCATAAAAGTGGCGGTGGAGGCGGAGGCAATGCTGGTGCTGGTGGAGTTGGTGGCCATCGAATTGCTTCAACATCTTTTAACTGCAGTGGAACTTACCCAGGAGTGGGGGGAAATTCATTGAGCTATTCCAATGCAGACAACAGAATATTTTTTGGAGGAGGAGGAGGGGCAGGTCACGAAAATACTCTTGGGCTTGGAACTTCGGGCTCCAATGGCGGAGGTATCGTCATTATAAGAGCACAGAATTTTGTTGCGCAAGGCCAAACTATAAATGTAGATGCGGCTTCGACTCCGGGAAATTCGTATGATGGTGCTGGTGGTGGTGGTGCTGGAGGAACTGTTTTATTGGACGTTGGTCAGTATACAGGCCAGTTGATAATCAATGCTAATGGCACAGATGGAGGAAGTGTTGATAATTCTGGTCCTTCGAATTGTAATGGGCCTGGCGGTGGCGGAGGTGGTGGTTTGCTTTGGGTAAATCAATCTGCTCTTTCTGGTGGTATTGTTCTAAATAATAGTGGGGGACAACCAGGAATTACAGTAACCACATTTCAAAATAATTGTACAGTAAATAGCAATAACTTTGCATTACCCGGGGAGTCTGGAAGCTTACTAACAGATTTGGTTTTATTCGAAAGTGATTGCGGACTGGCAACAATAAATCAATCTACCACAATCTGTCCTTTGGACAGTTTTTATGTAGGAGGAGCTTGGCAATATTTGGAAGGAGTTTATATTGACACTGTTACTTCGTTTTGCTGCGATACTATCTACACAACAACTCTATCAATTGGGCCTTTAGATGTTGGTGTGGTCCAGAATGGTGCAACATTAAGTGCAAATTTGACTGGCGCTGACTATCAGTGGCTTGATTGTGGCAACAACTTAGCGGTGCTCACTGGTGAAACGAGCCAGTCGTTTACACCTTCAGTTTCGGGTAACTATGCGGTTGAAAATACCCTAAACGGATGTACAGATACTTCAGGATGTATCTTAGTAGACTTGTCAGGGTTAATTGAAATGTATGAAGATATCATTACAGTCCATCCAAACCCAACCTCAGATATATTAACTATTTCAGGGTTAAATGAGGTAAATGGTTTACAGAATATGGAAATTACATCTTCGAAAGGAGAAGTAGTAATGAAAATTAACGGAACGGATCAAGAAATTAATGTTTCGTTACTCCCAGTAGGAGTTTACTTTTTGAACATAAATCATGAGCAAGGAACAGAAAAAATCCGCTTTGTGAAACAATAATACTAGAAGAGCCTTCCATCCCTTATCTGTTATAGAGTCAAATTATTCTTGACTTGATCTTTTCTATTTTTGAATCAAACTTTGGCCTCCCATTTCTATCGGTTGTGGTATTTCAAGTCTTTCTAAAATTGTTGGTGCGATGTCTGCCAAAATACCACTCTTTAGTTGGATGTTTTTATCCATTGTTACAAAAACCACTGGTACTGGGTTTAATGAATGTGCTGTATTTGGAGTTCCGTCAGGATTTATTGCAAAATCTGCATTTCCATGATCAGCGATGACAATAAACTCGTAATCTTTAAGCATTCCTGAAGTTACGACGTCCTTCAAACAAGAATCAACTGTTTCAACGGCTTTAATAATTGCAGGATAATCTCCAGTGTGACCTACCATATCGGGATTGGCGAAATTCAGACAAATAAAATTTGGTGTATTCTCTTTGATGTCTGTAACAATTTTATCGCGAACTTCCAATGCGCTCATTTCAGGTTGTAAATCATAGGTGGCAACATCGGGAGAATTTACTAATATCCTTCTCTCACCTTTAAACTCCGCTTCTCGCCCACCATTAAAAAAGAAAGTAACATGCGGGTATTTCTCTGTTTCAGCTATTCGGACTTGCGATTTACCATTGTCTTGCAATACTTCTCCAAGTGTTTTTGCTAAGTTATCTTTACTGAATATTACATTGACATTCTTAAACGAAGCGTTATAACTTGTCATCGTGTAATAGTCCAATTTCATTGCTTTCATTTCCAATTCTGGGAAATCTCGTTGTGTCAATGCTATCGTTATTTCTCTTGGTCGGTCTGTTCTGAAATTAAAGCACAGCGCAACATCACCTTCTTTTATTCTACCAATTTGCGCATCATTATCCCCTATACAAACGGGTTTAATAAATTCATCTGTTATGTTTTGATCATATGAAGCTGATACAGCTTGTGAAGCAGAAGAAAACAATGTTCCTTTTCCGTTGACCATTAAGTCATATGCTTTTTTTATTCGTTCCCAGCGATTATCTCTGTCCATTGCAAAATAACGTCCAATTACTGAAGCGATACTGATATTCGTCCCTTCAATTCTTGCTTCTAACTCTTGTATAAATCTCAACCCACTTTTTGGGTCGCAATCTCTTCCATCAGTAAATACATGGATAAATACGTTCTTTATTTTGTATTCTTTAACTATTTCGCAAAGCGCAAACAAATGTTCTTTAGAACTGTGCACACCCCCATTAGATACAAGTCCAAATAAGTGTAAAGCAACACCCTCTTTTTCTGCTGACTTAAAAGCTTTGATGAGTACTTTCTTTTTAGAAAACTCCCCTTCCTTGATTGATTTATTAATACGGGTTAATTCTTGATAAACTATTCTACCCGCACCAATGTTTAAATGTCCAACTTCTGAATTCCCCATCTGTCCAGCTGGTAAGCCAACATCTTCTCCACTTGTTCCAAGTGTGGCATTGGGATATTTGGCAAGTAAAGAATCCATGTAAGGGGTGTTCGCATTGTAAATTGCATCTGATTTAGATTTATCTCCGATGCCCCAACCGTCCAATATGATTAATCCAATTTTTTTAACCATTTTTCAGCTTAATTTGAAAATTCGTTCCCTTTGGCGAATTGTCGCCACAGGCAATTGTTCCAAGGTGTATTTTCACCAATTCTGCAACAATAAATAAACCCAATCCCGTTCCATTTTTCGTTCTGACTTCTTCATTACCAACCCGAAAAAACTTATTAAAAATTGCTGATTTATCTTCTCTAGAAATGCCAATTCCATCGTCTTTTACTCCAAATTCAAGACCTGAAGCACTCGTGCTTGCATAGATTTCTACGAGCTCTTTTTCTCCAGAATATTTCAGCGCATTTTCTACTAAATTGTTTAATATAGTTTCAACAATAAATCGATCAATGAAAACATTGATTTCCGTTTTGACACTAGAAAAAACTCGATTAGAATCGCTGATAGAATTATGTCTTGTAGTGATTTCATTAATCAATTTCGTCAGGTTGACGTCTTCTTTTTGAAGGTGTAAAGCTTTGTTTTCTAATTGAGATGCATTGAGAATGTTGTTGATCATATCATCCAGCCGCGCATTTTCTTCGATGGCTTTTGTCAAAAATTCTACCTGTTTATCCTTATCAAGATTTCTTTTTAATAACGTTTGCAAATACAATTTATTCGCAGCAAGCGGGGTTTTCAACTCATGTGTCACAGATAACAGAAAATTATTTTGACGCTCCGTTAATTTTAATTCTTTTCGAATGGAACGTCGTATCTGCCAAACCCCTAGCAAAAGCAAGAGTAAAAAAACGAACCCTTCTCCAAGAATCATTGTTACTCGACTTTCAACAAAGGATGATTCTTTCGCTAATTCATTGGTTAATTCAATGAGGTGATATCCCCACCAAACAAATTGCAACACAACATAAGCACTAATGACATAAAATATAAGTGCCGTACGTCTATTCATTAATATGCGCGTTCGTTATTTCCTTCTACCCAATTAATAAATGCTTTATTGACCACTTTATTCCCCCCTGGTGTCGGATAATTTCCTGTAAAATACCAATCCCCTTTGTGACCTGGACACGCATGATGCAAATTCTCTATCGTTTGATAAATTATTTCAACTGGAGTAGAAACTGACTTTGGTGTCAAAAGTTCACTGATTTTTGTTGAGATTTCGTCCGCAGAAAATGGTTTGTAAATCTCCTTGACATAATTTTTTATCTGTTCTTTCGGTAAGCCAATTTGCTCTACGCACTTTTTATAAACCTCATCAATAACAGATGTCATTTTTCTATCTTTCAATAAATTAATCGCAGCATCAAAAGCAATGAAATCTCCCATTTTAGCCATGTCAATTCCATAACAATCAGGATATCGAATTTGTGGAGCTGATGAAACAATCACAATCTTTTTAGGTTCTAAACGATCAAGAATCCGTAAAATAGATTGTTTTAACGTGGTTCCTCGTACAATACTATCATCAATGACAACTAAATTATCCGTGTTCTCCTTAACACTACCGTATGTTATATCATAAACGTGAGCAACTAAATCGTCTCTAGAATCATCTTGGGTTATAAATGTTCTCAACTTTGCATCTTTTATTGCGATTTTCTCAATTCGAGCTCGTTTAAGCAAGATTCTGCGAATTTCATCTTTGTCTGGATTATCTCCAAGCCCAATAATTTGCTTTATTTTTTCTTCATTCAAATGGTCTTCTAACCCTTTTATCATTCCAAAAAAGGAAACTTCTGCTGTATTCGGAATGAAAGAAAATACAGAGTTCTCTAAGTCAAAGTCGATTTTCTCGAGTATTTGTGGGACAATGTTCCTCCCTAATTGTTTTCGTTCTTTGTAAATATCAATATCGCTTCCTCTTGAGAAATAAATTCGTTCAAAAGAACATTTTAATTCTTCTTTAGGTTCATTGATTAATTTCTCCTCTATTCCCCCTTCTTTTTTAATAATTAAAGCATGTCCCGGCTTAAGCTCTTGAATATCTTTTGCTTTTAAATTAAATGCTGTTTGAATTACAGGCCGTTCTGAAGCAACGACACAAACTTCATCATCTTCGTACCAATAAGCTGGGCGAATACCAGATGGGTCTCTCAAAACAAACGCATCCCCATGACCTAATAAGCCAGCCATTGTATAACCGCCGTCCCAATCTTCCGAAGCACTCTTTAATATTTTAGCAACATCTATATTCTTCGCGATTTTTGCATACACTTCTGAATTTGAATAACCTTGAGGCTTTAATTGATCGTAAAGCAAGTCATTTTCCATGTCTAAAAAATGGCCTATTTTCTCTAGAACAGTGACAGTATCAGACTGCTCTTTCGGGTGCTGTCCAACGCCCAACAAAACCTCAAACAATTCGTCTACATTCGTCAAATTAAAATTCCCAGCAACCACTAAGTTTCTAGTAATCCAATTATTTTGACGCAGAAATGGATGACAATTTTCTATTGAATTCCTTCCAAAAGTTCCATATCTTAAGTGGCCTAAAAATAACTCCCCGGTGAATCCTGCATGTTTTTTCAGATATTCAACATCATTTAACAAATCTTTATCTTCCTCTTGAACCTTTGCAAAACGATCATTTATATGATCAAAAATCTCTTGAATTGGCTTGTCATTCGATGACCTGAATCTTGAAATATATCGCTCTCCAGGTTGCATGTCGAACTTAATATTTGCAACTCCAGCCCCATCTTGTCCACGGTTGTGTTGTTTCTCCATTAGCAAATGGAGTTTCTTTAAACCGTAAAAAGCAGTTCCATACTTGTCGTAATAATATTGTAACGGTTTTTTTAATCTCAATAGTGCAATACCGCACTCGTGTTTAATAGCATCACTCATTCCAAAAGAAGTATATTTTTCACTGCAAATTTACAACTAATATTACGGTTAGCCGTCTAATAAATCGGGTTAGTTTTAAACAGATTTTGAGCAACCTTTTGGTTTATTATTACGTTATATAAATAAGTCTAAACCTATGTTCATTGAAGAGGTATTGGTTTACACATGAATATATTGTAATTTTAGCTCTTAATGCTACGTCTATTAGCCGTCATGTTTTTTTCATTTTCATTGAGTTTAGCACTCAATGCACAGGAAATATGGATGCAACCGAATGAGGGGCAATGGGATGAAAGAATTGAATTTAAGGTGGACTTACAAATGGGCGAATTTCTTATTGAAAATGGCGGCTTTACCTATTTCTTGAACAATTCTAAGCAAAAGTTCAATCATTCTGACGTTAACAATAAAACTTCCGTGATGAACGAAGAGTTTCAAGCGCATGTAATTAGATCCTCATTCCTCGGGTCTTCTTGGGAAGGTGAGAGCATAAAAACTAATCCCTCTAAATTTTACAAAAATTATTTGCTTGGAAATAACAAATCGAATTGGAAATCTAAAGTTTACAACTATTCAACAGTCGTAATGAAGGATTTTTATCCTTCAATTGATTTACGTTTGGACGGAAGTCAAGGTGAGTTTAAGTACAGTTTTGAGCTTGCTCCCGGAATTGACCCTCAGCAAATTTCCATTGAATTTAATGGTCAAGACAGAATTCAGATTGATCCAACTGGTAAAATTATACTCGGTAATCGATTCGGTGAAGTTATTGAAGGTAGGCCGCACGCCTGGACAATTAATGAGAACAAGAAAACTGAAGTTACAATAGAATATATTAATCTCAATAACACAATACAATTTGCTTTCCCTGAAGGGTACAATGAGTCCGACTCACTTGTTATTGATCCAAGTTTAACTTTTTCAACCTTTACAGGTTCTACAGCTGACAACTGGGGAATGACTGCAACACCTGATTTAGCTGGAAATTTATTTGGTGGAGGTGTTGTGTTTGGAAATGGTATTTATCCCTTAACTGTTGGAGCCTATGATATTACTTTTTCAGGTGGTGTCGTAGATGTTGGAATTACTAAATTCTCAGCGGACGGCACTAACGCATTGTATTCAACGTTGATCGGTGGCGCAGGCTCAGAAACGCCAAATAGTCTTGTTTCCGCAGATAATGGTGAGCTCTTTATTTTCGGTTTAACATCATCTATTGATTTTCCAATGGCGGGGTCATCATTTGACAATTCATTCAACGGTGGACCTAATGTTGCAGCAAATGCTAATGGACTAGGTTTTTCTGGTGGCACCGATTTATACATTGCACGTTTAAGTGCTGACGGGACAAGTTTAATTGCTTCAACTTATGTCGGTGGATCTGATAACGATGGTATGAACACATCCAATTTGAAATATAATTATGGTGATCAATTTCGCGGAGAAATTATTCTTGATGGCAACGGTTTTGTCTATGTAACTTCAATGACTCAATCATCTGACTTTCCAACCATAAATGCAACTCAACCGACAATGTCTGGTACACAAGATGCAATTTTATTTAAAATATCCGATGGTTTAAGCACAATGGATTGGTCAAGTTATTATGGTGGTGATGGTTTTGAAACAGGTAATTCAATACAATTATCCTCAGCTGGAAATGTTTATATTGCTGGAGGGACAAACTCAAGCAACCTTCCTATTATTACTGGATTCGACGCTAATTATGATGGCGGTCTTTGTGACGGTTATGTTGCTCGTTTCGATGGAGTAACAGGCAGTGTAATGAGCGGAACGTACATTGGGTTGTCAGAATATGATCAAACGTATTTTGTGCAATTAGATGCTGATGACAATGTTTATGTTCTTGGACAAACAGAAAGTGACTTGGGGATTACACCGGGTCTCTACGGAAACCCTAATTCTGGGCAGTTTATTAATAAATACAACGAGACATTATCTTCACAACTTTGGAAAACAATGATCGGAGCTAGCACTGGCCATGTCGAAATTTCGCCTACTGCATTTTTAGTTTCCGAATGTTATGACATTTATCTTTCTGGTTGGGGAGGAACCTTAAATCAAAACGCGTCCGTTAGCCAAGCTTTGTTTTCAACAACAAACGGTTTCCCCTTAACTTCGGACGCTTATCAATCAACAACGAATGGGAGTAATTTTTATCTCGCTGTGTTAGGCCAAGATGCTGGATCTCTAAAATATGGGTCTTTTATGGGAGGCAGCACTAGTAGCCCCGATCATGTTGATGGCGGCACAAGTCGATTTGATAAAGATGGTACTGTTTACCATGCTGTTTGCGCTGCTTGTGGTGGAGACCCAAATGGTTTTACCTCTACCCCAGGTGTTTATTCTGAAACAAACAACAGTACGAATTGTAATTTAGCCGCATTTAAATTTGACTTAAAGAAAATTGAGGCTGCAATTTCTGACCCTGCTGCATTAGTCTGCTTGCCAGACCCCGTGATATTTATTAATAATAGCTTAAACGGGAATGGCTATTTTTGGGATTTTGGTGATGGTACCTCATCAATCCAAACCAACCCAACACATTTATATCCTGGCCCTGGCGTCTATAACGGCTCACTTGTGGCCTATGATGACAACGGATGTTTTTCTTCAGACACTGTCTTTTTTCAAGTAAACATTGGTGATTTTCAAGGAGCAGTTGTAATTCCAACTCAACCCATCTGTCCTGGAGAGACTTATCAACTTGAAGCCTCAGGTGGTACTTTCTATTCATGGACCCCTGCTGCAGATCTTGATGACCCGACTATTGCAACTCCAACTGCGTCTATCGAACAAACGACAACATTTACTGTTGTTGTATCAGATTCTTGCGGAGTAGACACTTTACAAGTGACCTTAGAAGTTGCCATACCTCAATATTCAATTTCTCCAGACACCGCTGTTTGTTTGGGTGCTAATACGACCATTTTTGCGACAGGCGGAGGAACTTACTTATGGACTCCTTCAACTTTTCTTAATAATAATTTAATCTCAAATCCAATAAGTACGCCTGACACTACTATCACCTATCATGTTGAAATAACTTCAGTGGATGGCTGCATTTATAATGACTCAATTATAATTGATGTGTTTTCAAACCCACCTGCACCAATTATTGCAGATACTGTTTTCTTATGTCTTGGCGCTAGTTCTTCAATAACTGTTGGTGGTGCCGACTCTTATTCTTGGTCTCCAAATAATAATATAACCTCCACGACAGGGGCAATTGTGTCTGTAAATCCAACAACTGACATGTATTATTTTGTTGATTTCACAAATACTTGCGGGACTGCAACTGACAGTGTCTTTATCAAAATATTGGAAGCGTCCATTCTTGCAGAATACGACACTATTATTTGCTTTGGAGAAAGTGCTTCGTTGCATGTTTCTGGTGCTCAGTCTTACATCTGGAGTCCTGAATCTACACTGAATTCAATAGTGGGTGAGGACGTTATTGCAACTCCAAACGTTGCAACAAATTATAGCGTGATTGGAACAGATATCAATGGATGTGTTGCTTATGATTCTGTTTTTGTAGATCTATTTCCAATACCTAACCTTAACGCTGGATCGAATACCTTTGCAATACAAGGAGAACTAGTGCAATTGAATGCAACAAGTAATACAGAAGGAACTTTCACTTGGGATCCTGCAGAGTTTTTAAGTTGTATAAATTGTACAAATCCTATTGCAAATCCTGATCAAGAATTCCTATACACAGTTTATTATACTGACATTAATGGTTGCTCAGCTAGTGATACTGTTAGGGTTTTTTACGACCCAATATTGTATGTACCTAATACTTTCACGCCTGATGGAAATGAGTTTAATTCTGTTTTTAAAGCCATCGCTGGAAATATTAACAGTTTCAATCTGAACATCTACAACCGCTGGGGAGAAATACTTTTTACAAGTAACGATATTAATATCGGTTGGGACGGCACTTATAATGGAAGTTTAGCACAAGACGGAACGTATATCTGGAAAATTCTTATTACCAACCTATCACTTAAAGAAGAGTTATTCGTAGGGCATATAAACCTTCTTAGATAAGGCTATATAAAACGATTATCAACTTCCATCACATGACTGCAATTATCACATGTTCGCAGCTCTTCAGATGCATAAAATGATCTAAATCGTGACACAAAATCATGCTCAATATCTTCTAATGTAAACCTATATTCGTGCAATTGGTGATTACACTCATCACAAAACCATAATAAGCCGTCGGTTAAAGTTGTCCCTTTTCTTACTCTTTCAATAACCAATCCAACAGTATTTTCCCCTCGAATTGGTGAATGCGGAATATTTGAGGGCAATAAAAAAATATCCCCTTCCTTAATATGAATCGTTACTGCTTTTCCATCTTCTTGGACCTTCACTTTGATATCACCTTCTAACTGATAAAACAACTCTTCACTTTCATTAAAGTGATAATCCTTTCTGGCATTTGGACCACCCACAATCATGACGATAAAGTCTCCAGCTTCAACATAAAGATTTTTATTGTTTACTGGGGGCCTTAACAGTTCTCGATTATCCTCAATCCACTGCTTCAAATTAAACGGTAATAACATGCTCTTTTTTTTGACTAAAATACGAATTAAAACAGACGTAAATCTCAAATAAAACTAAATATTAACTAGTTTATCTCTTAAAAACTAATTGTCGAACTAAATAGGGTTCTGCCCTAATAATTCTTCATACTCTTCAAATCTATGCTCCCTTATAGGTCTAATTTTAGGCTCTGTATCAAAATGTAGAAGCAAGCAAGGAGTAATGTTTTTATACTTTTCTAGGTATTCATATCGAACTAACTCTTTATTTCGAATACGCTGTTTAATCTTATTGTGGTAGGGATACATTAATTGATAATTAATTCCTTCTCTGATAATCTACTAATGGCAGAAATTTTAACCCCGATATTTATCAGAGAAACTACATTTAGAAACTTTTTTAGCTGTTCATCATCGTAATAACGAATATTGGTTTCTGTTCTTAAAGGAGAAAGAATACTGTAACGTTGCTCCCAAGTCCTATTTTTTTTAAGCTTAACCCGAGAGAGGCTTTCGAAATCTGATATTTTATATTTACCCATGTTGTTTGATGAAAAACTAAGTTAGTTAAACGGCTTAAAGAAAAAAAATGCAATAATTTAATGATAACACAATTTAACACATATTTACACGGTTTTTTATATAAAATCGTTATTTTTAAACCGTTTAGCAAACAAATACATTAAAATAAAATGTTTAATGTATTTGTTGCATAGTTAAACAAATTAGGTATATTTGCGTAGGTTTTTACTCTAAAATTTAAGCAACTGTTTATCAAAGCATTATAGTATTACAAATGAATACTCAATTACAAAAAAGAAGAGTTTGAAACAAATTAGGATAATTTATTTTCAAGAGTTTGAACCCGATTTTCAGTTGTTCATAAGAATAAATGAATCACCACTTGAATTAGCAAATTATGAATAAGAAAAAAATAGCAATAATCGGTTCTGGATTTTCAGGATTAGCATCTGCAGCTTATTTGGCTAAAGAAGGACATCAAGTGCATGTTTATGAAAAAAATGAACAACTTGGAGGAAGAGCTAGGCAATTTAAAAAAGAGGGGTTCACCTTTGATATGGGTCCAAGCTGGTATTGGATGCCAGATGTTATGGAGTCCTTTTTTAATGATTTCAACACAAGCACAAAGGATTATTTTGAACTCAAAGAATTATCTCCAGCATTCAATATCGTTTTTGGGAAAGAGGATGAATTAACAATTCCTAGTGATTATGGCGAATTACGGAGATTGTTTGAATCTATTGAACCTGGCAGCAGTCTTGAGCTAGACAGTTTTATGGATGATGCAAAAAAGAAGTATGAAATCAGTTTTTCAAAATTAATAGAAAAACCCGGCCTTTCTATAATGGAGTATCTAGAATATGATACAATCAAACAATCTTTGAAGTTGAATTTATTCTCTTCTTACCAAAAGATGGTACATCGTAAATTCAAGCACCCAAAATTAAGGGCTTTAATGGAGTTTCCTGTACTTTTTTTAGGTGCGAAACCAAAAGACACTCCGGCTCTATATAGTTTAATGAATTACGCTGGGTTGAAACTAGGAACGCATTACCCAATGGGAGGATTTTATGCTCTAGTTGAAGCAATGGTTTCTTTATGTAGAGAGCTAGGGGTGACTTTTCATACAGATAGTGAGGTAACAGAATTGTGTGTGCTACAGAATAAAGTGGTTTCCATTGAAATAAATGGAATAAGTAATACGGTTGATGCTGTTATTGGTAGCGCAGACTATCACCACATAGAATCTAAACTTCTTAATAAAGATTACCGCAACTATAATGAAAAATATTGGTCCAAAAAGACTTTTGCTCCATCTAGTTTAATCTTTTATTTGGGTATTAAAAAGACGGTTAATAAGCTAAATCATCATACGCTATTTTTTGATGCTGACTTTGACCTCCATTCTACGGAGATTTATGATGAAAAGAGATGGCCAAATGATCCTCTTTTTTATGTTTGTACTCCTTCAAAAACAGATAAAAATGTTGCGCCAGAAGGATGCGAGAATTTATTTGTATTGATGCCGTTAGCAGCAGGATTAGAAGACACTCCCGAATTAAGAGATAAATATTTTAAAATATTGCTTAAAAGACTGGAAAGTCAACTCGGAGAGCAATTGTCAGATGATATTGTTGTGAATGAATCTTATTGTATTAAAGATTTTAAAGCTGACTATAATGCTTATGGTGGTAACGCTTATGGATTAGCAAATACGCTTAACCAAACAGCTATTTTTAAACCTAAAATGATCAATAAAAAAATTAGTAATTTAGTCTATACTGGGCAATTGACCGTGCCTGGCCCTGGAGTTCCTCCATCATTAATATCAGGTAAAATAGCAGCTAATTTAATGTTACAAGAATTAAAAAAAAAGAATTATGAAATCGCTCTTTGATGATCTTTCGGCTCAGTGTTCAAAAAAAACGACGCAACAATATAGTACTAGTTTTTCATTAGGGATTAAACTACTGGACAAGTCATTGCACAGGCCAATTTATGGCATCTATGGATTCGTGAGGTTTGCAGATGAAATTGTAGATAGTTTTCATGGCTATAATAAGGAAACCTTGTTGGATGAGTTTAGGAATGATACCTATAAAGCAATTGATGCCGGTATTAGTTTAAATCCAATATTAAATGAATTTCAAAAGGCTGTGAATGACTATAATATAGATCATAAATGGATAAACACCTTCTTGAAAAGTATGGAGATGGATCTTAATGAAAAATATCATGACGTTCTGTCTTATCAAGATTATATATTAGGTTCGGCTGAAGTGGTAGGCCTTATGTGTTTACATGTTTTTGTGGAAGGAGATAACCTGAGATTTGAAGAGTTAAAGCCTTATGCGATGAGTTTAGGTGCTGCTTTCCAAAAAGTTAATTTCCTTAGAGATTTAAAGGCCGATTATGAAGCATTGGGGAGAACTTATTTCCCTGGGGTGGATATGAAATCTTTTACAACAGAGCACAAACATCAAATAGAGAAAGATATTTCTGATGATTTTGCAAAGGCCATAATAGGGATAAAGAAGCTGCCTCGTAAATCTAGAAAAGGCGTTTACCTCGCATATGTTTATTATTTACAACTGTTTAAAAAAATTAAGCAAACTCCTGTTGAAAAGATTATGGAATCTCGTATTAGGATTCCTAATATCTCTAAAATGGGGTTGATGTGTCAATCAATAGTCCAACATAAATTAAACCTTTTATAAAAATAATTGGATTTGTTCTAATCAAGCATATAGAGAATGAGAGATTCCTGCTATGAGGAATGTTTAAATGAAATTTAAAACAACGATATGAGATGCTTAAATTAATATATATATGGTAAAAGAGAATGTAATTTTAGTAGACATTCATGATAATGAAATAGGCGTTATGGAAAAAATAGAGGCGCACGAAAAAGGCTTGTTGCATAGAGCTTTTTCGGTCTTTATTTTTAACTCTAACGGCGAATTTCTTCTTCAGCGAAGAAATTCAGCGAAGTATCATTCAGGAGGTTTATTGTCAAATACATGTTGTAGCCATCCCCGCAAAGGAGAAGATGTTAAAGATGCTGCCATAAGAAGATTGAAGGAAGAAATGGGAATGACGGCTGAGTTGATTAGTCCATTTTCTTTTCAATATAAATCTCACCTAGACCATAATTTAATTGAAAATGAATTGGATCATGTTTTTATAGGCTTTTCAGATGATGTGCCAATACCAAATAAAGATGAAGTTGAAGCGTATTGCTATGTTTCTTCTGAAGTATTAATGATAGGTCTAGAAAAACAACCAAATGAATATACAGCATGGTTAAGAATATGTTTTAACGAATTAATGAATTATATGAATAAAAGCACGATTTATGAAAAAATCAGTTTAAAAAGTAAAGCTTAAATTAGATAACAGAATACCAAAACCCTCAAATTTTCTCTTAGATGAACGCTTGGTTAAATATAATAGTTGTAATAGGTTCTTTCATTTTAATGGAGTTGGTCGCTTGGCTGAGTCATAAGTATTTAATGCATGGCCTTTTTTGGTTTTTCCATGAAGATCATCATCAACACAATACTAATCTAAAGCCTTTTGAACGGAATGATTTTTTCTTCTTAATCTTTGCTTTGCCTGGAATTTGTCTGTTATATTTGGGACTTGAAGAGTTTTCTTTTCCATTTTGGATAGGACTTGGCATCACCTTTTATGGCTTTGCATATTTTCTTATTCATGATGTTTTTATACATCGTAGATTAAAATGGCTTCGTAATATAGATTCTTCCTATTTTAGAGCAATAAGAAAAGCGCATAAAGCGCATCATAAACATTTTTTTAAAGAAGATGGAGAATGTTTTGGTATGTTGTGGGTTCCTTTAAAATACTTTAAAAAGTAACATGAGCAAATTCACATACCTCTTAGTGGATTTAGGGACAATTATCATCCCCTTTATTTTTTCTTTTCACCCTAAACTCGGGTTTAATAAAAAATGGAGGTCGACTCTATTGGCAATTTCTATTGTTGCTGGGTTTTTTATTGGCTGGGATATTTATTTCACTGAAATTGGGGTTTGGGGGTTTAACTCAACTTATTTGATTGGAGTTAATATTCTAAACCTCCCCATTGAAGAAATACTCTTTTTCGTTTGCATTCCTTATGCTTGTCTATTTACTTACCATTGCTTTAAAGTACTACTGCCTGCTTTCAACTTTCCATACTTTAAAGTTATAATTCCTTTAATTATTTCAATGTTATTTGTTCTTGGATGTGTTTTTATTGATAATTGGTATACCTCTGTTGTTTTTATTTCGTCGTCTTTAACATTAATCTATTTTCAGTTTATTGTTTCAATGGCCTGGTTGAAAAGGGCTTTTTTTGCTTCCTTATTCTTAATATTTCCTTTTATCATTGTAAATGGAATCCTCACTGGTACAGGTATTGATTCGGAAGTTGTTTGGTATAATCCTACTGAAATTATGGGTTATAGACTACTCACTATCCCTTTAGAGGATTTCTCTTATGGATTTTTACTTATCTTATTTAATATTTATTTTTTTGAGAAATTCGACTATTTAAATAGTAAACCAGAATTGAATTTAAAACCATGAAAGATCTTTAATCGTTCCATAAGGTAAATCCATTAAACTGTTTTCACAGTAAAAACACAGACGAAATAACTGTGTTTTAGACTAATTCGTTTTGTTTTCGATTATCTTTATATAGATGTAAGTAGGTGCTTCAGTGCTTCTTTAAGATTTGGATATTTAAACACAAAGCCATTTGATAAAATTTTATTGCACGAAATCCTACTTCCTTTAGTTACTATAACTGCCATCTCACCCATAAAAAGTTGGATTAATCTTTCTGGAATATTTGGCAACCAATAAGGCTTTTTTAAAACCTGAGCTAAAACTGCGCTAAATTCACTGTTCGGTGTTGGATTTGGTGACACAATGTTATAAGGCCCTTTCATTAATGGGTCTTCTATTGCTTTTATAAAACATTCGCATAAATCATCTATATGCACCCAAGGTATGTATTGTTTGCCGCTTCCTATTGCAGATCCTAATCCTAAACGAAAAGGGGCTTTAATTTTTGATAGCGCGCCTCCTTTTTCAGAAAGGACTACGCCAATTCTTAAAACAACTCTACGAATACTAAGGTCTTCTATTTTATTTGATGATTGCTCCCATAATTGACAGCAATGACTTAAAAAATCATTTGATGGTAAGTCGTCTTCCGTAAATATCTTATCAGATTTTAAGGCTCCATAATAACCTATTGCCGAAGCAGAAATAAATGCTTTTGGGTTGGTTTTCGTTTTTATAATGGTTTGAATTAAAAGATTTGTAGCTCCAACTCTGCTAGAAACAATTTCTTTTTTTCTTGATGCTGTCCATCTGCGATCTGCAATTCCAGCACCCGCTAGATTAATTATATAATCAGCAGATTTAATGGCTTCTTCATCTATCTTTTTTGTAGCGATGTTCCACAGGTAAGACTTCACGTTTTCCGATTTGGATTCAGAACGCCCAAGAATTAATACGGTATACCCACGTGCCAAAAGTTTCTTTTGCAGTTGTTTTCCAACCATTCCACTACCTCCAACTAGTAACACTTTATCCATTTTTAAAAGTCATAAGTTTAAATAATAAAGATACAGAAGTATTTGTTAAATAATTAACAGTTCTTCTTTGGATTTTCTATTCCATTTGTTAAAGCTGTGGATTTGCAACTTAACTGGAACAATAAACTAAAAATCTTTTATTAAAAAACAATGGCTGAAATTGTAGCTTTAGTAAAAAAATATGATGAAATAAACTGATGTAAACTAGTCCACAGATGAATAGTACGGTTTGATTTTAACCCCCTCCCATTTTGCAAAAAAGATGTTATTTACCAAAAAAGCCCAACTACAATGTAGTCAAGGCTTTTTTAGTTAGTGGTGCCTCCAGGAATCGAACCAGGGACACATGGATTTTCAGTCCATTGCTCTACCAACTGAGCTAAGGCACCAACCTATTTTGTGGGGGCAAAGATAATAACTTCTTTTTATTCTCCGACATTTGGGCAGTTTTTTTTTAATTCTCTTTACCTTTGTAAAATGAATAGTGAGAATCAAGTACTTGTCATCGATGCTGGAAACACCTCTATAAAATTTGCTCACTTTACGAATGACAAATTACAAAAAACACAACGCACTGATTTTAATAATCTAGAACGACTTATAGAAGATCACTCACATAATAAAGTTGTGATTAGTTCTGTTTTAACTCAAGAACAAACAAATAAGATCACCTCCTTATTCAAAGATTCTGTTCTTATTGGGTTTCATTCAAAACTGCCTATAAAAATTCAATACAAATCACCTGTGACACTAGGAATAGACCGTATTTGCAATGCTGTTTATACCGCTAAAAATGTGAAAACAAAATTTGCGCTTAGCATAGACATTGGGACTTGTATCAAGTTTGATCTCACAAATTCGAATCAAGAATATTTGGGAGGGTCTATTTCTCCAGGAATCAATTTGAGATATAAGTCGCTTAATGATTATACGGGGAAACTACCTTTAATCAATGAAAAAAATCATTGCTCCCTAGTTGGTGAAGATACCGAATCGAGTATTCAATCTGGTGTAATCAATGGAATAAATGCAGAAATACAGCGTTTAATTGAACAGTATTCATCCGAATATGAGGACTTAACTTTTTTTGTGACAGGTGGAGATGCTCAATACTTTGATTTACACGCAAAAAATGGCATCTTTGCAGACGAAAATTTAACTCTAAAAGGGTTGTATGAAATATATAAATTCAATGTATAAGTTTATTCTGTCATTATCGATACTTTTATTAGGGACGTTTAGCTATGCTCAAAACAGTGCTAATTCTCCTTTTAGCTCATTTGCACTTGGAGAAATTGGTGGTCTAGATCATGCGGCATTTATCGGAATAGGAAACTCGACAATTACGATGAATGACTCAACCATTCTTAATTTTTACAACCCATCATCATATCATTCTCTTGCAAAGCATCAACCACTTTTTTCAATTGGCTTGTCTACTCGTTTCTCAACTTATAGTTTGAATGGAATTGAAGCAAAAAGTAATTTGTCAAACATTCAACACTTTGCAATTGCGTTTCCGTTTGCGAAACGATTTGGATTGGCATTTGGATTGAAACCATACGCGTCCAAAGGATATGAATTCAATTCTCGAATAAAAGTTGGTAATGACTCCTTAAATTATATCTATTCGGGCACGGGTAACATCAATGAAGGCTTCGTTGGTTTTTCTGTTAAAGCGCTTGATTTTAGAGGTTCAAAACTTTCTTTAGGTGCAAACTTTGGCTACTTATTCGGGCAAATAAAGAACACTCGCAAAAGTGGGCTAATTCAAACTGGGACATCAATCTATGCGGGTGGAATAAATACAAAAGTTGTTCAAACAAAAGCTTTTCATTATACAATTGGTGTCGATTATACACAAAGAATAAACGAGAACCAATCCATCTCTTTTTCTGCTGTTTTTGATCCATTTCAGAATATAAGTGCTAAATATGAAGATGCACTTTTCTATTCTTCAGACATTAACAACCCTAGTCTTTTTGATTCACTAATAGTAAATGATTCTTTGTCTGGTAATATTTCAACGATTCCAACTTTCACTTACGGGTTGAGGTATGAACTTAACTTTTTAGGTAGAAAGGGGAAAACAAACCAATTGAATTCTCAATTAAGCTTTCATTTGTCATATACCTCTGCAAAGTGGGCTGAATATCAAAACACATTTGACCCTAGCTTCACCAATACTTTCTTAAACTCCACGAAATACACTTTCGGGATACAATACCTTCCAGAAACAGATTATTTGCGAAATATTGCTTCAACAAACTTTTTCAGCAGAGTCAGTTATCGTGCTGGAATATACCAGGTTAAACTTCCTTATGTGACCAATGGTGAACAAGTGACAGATCTTGGCACAACATTTGGTTTTGGTATACCGATTGTAATTCAAAATTCCCTTTCTTCTTTGAGCTTAGGATTCTCAATAGGAAAAAGAGGAGTTAACGATTCTGATGCCTTAACAGAAAAATATTATGGCTTCAATGTTGGGATTTCAATAGCACCAGGATCTGATAAGTGGTTCGTAAAAAGAAAATTAAATTAACAAAATGAAAATAATAAACTTAATACTCGTAATATTTTTAATGACTGGCTCAATGTCTTTTGCACAAGATGATGCTGAAAGAGAATGTAAAAGAATGCGCTTTCTTGCGGGAGAAGATTTAAAAATAAAAAATTACAAAAGTGCCGTTAAACACTATATTTTAGGTGAGGAAATTTGTGGTGGTTACGATGCGGCAAATTACAATCGATTAATTGGTTCTTTAAGAAATGCAATTAATGGTATTACTGAGCCAACGGAAAAAATGGCTTACATTGACACAGTTGTTGCAGCATATAGCCGATCTGAAACAGCTGGGGGATACAATCAAAAAGATGATTTATTAAGAGCGGCATTTATTCTGCAATCTTCAAGCCCAGATAGAGAGCTTGCTAATACGTTATTTAGACGAGGTATTGCCACACAAGGTTCAGCAACAGCTGAAGGTTATGTTTCTTACTTCTATTACAACACATACGCTCGTTTTTCTGCTGCTAAAGAGGAAGGGAAAGCTGCTTTAAAACAAGCAATGATCAGTGACTATTTTGAGCTTTCGACATTAATTAGCAAAGCAAGCATGTCTGTTAAGACGCAAGAGACAATCACAGAATATTTTAATGCCGTTGTCCGCAATTGTGATGATGTTTTGCCAGAATTAAAAGGATACATGGAAAACCTTCCGTCAGACCCTGAGGTAAAGAAGGCTACCGTGATGAATTTTATCGAATTGCTCGATAAGAAGAATTGTACTGATGCTCCAGAATATGGGCAGTTAATTGATGTATACGTAGAATTGGACCCAACATCATTAGATGCTCAATTGATGAAGGCAAAGTTTTTCATATCAAAGAACAAAACTAGCGAAGCAATAAACACCTTAAAAACAGCCAGAGGAATAGCAACAGATGATGCGAAGAAACAAGAAATTTCTTACATGATTGCTTCTGCTCAATTTAAAGCAAATTCATATAAAGCAGCATACACAACTGCAATTTCTGTGACTGGAGAGCATAAAGGGAAGGCTTTAGTAATTGCAGGTAAATCTGTAGGTTCCAACGCAAACAATTGCGGAGCGAGTACTTTTGAAAGAAAGTGCAATAATATTTATGCTGTTGAATTACTAGAAAGAGCGAAGGCTTTAGGAGCATCCACTGGAAACTCGATTTCAAGTTATAAAAGCCGTTATCCAACAAGTGATGACCTTTTTCAAAACAGTAATCCACAATCAGTTACATTGACATGCTATGGGGTTACAGTGAACCCATCTAAATAAATGAAGAAAAACCATATAGGTCTATTGACCAAGCTGCCTGCTTTCCTTGTGTTGGCAGGTTTTCTTTTTTCTTGTGTTAATGATTTAGATGCTATTCAAAAAGTTTCTTACGATGAAAACTCTCCCAGTGAAATAACGCAAAATTTAGAAGTTTTCTACAATGATTCTGGCTATGCTCAAATCAAAATATTTGCTACACTTGCGGAAACCTATCGAGAACCTGAGCATCTTACTAAACTAAAAGATAGGATTCGAGTTGAATTCTTTTCTGAGCAAGGAGAAATCATCTCTCAACTCACCTCTCTTTACGGTGAAATCAATTACAAAACAGGATTGATCTTTGTTCGTGATTCTGTTGTTTTTAAAAATTTTGAATCAGAACAATCATTAGAAACGGAAGAACTGTATTGGAACAGAAACGATAGCACAATATATACGGAGAAGACTGTAATTATCAAAACAGAAGGTAAAGGAGTGACTGGACGGGGCAAAGGATTGCAAACAAATCAATCATTTGATCACTACATTATTACCGAGCCTGTTGGTAAATTGAATTGATTCAATAATTTAGACTTCCCTTATATGAGTTTCTATTCAAGAACAATTAACTTTGTCATTAAAAACTGAACAAAATGCAGATGTACAATAAAATAATGCTATACTTTTGGTTGGCAATTTCTATTTTTCTATTTATCGCTATTACCTATCTTGGGCTTACCGAAGGTTTTAAAATCTGGGGGTACTACTATGTAACTCCTGCTTTGGCTTTCTTAATGTATATCTTAAGAAAGTGGATGATGAGGCGTCAAGAAAAACATTTAGCATTTCTTGAAGAACAAAAAAGTAAAGAAAACAGCTAATCCTCATAATATTAGTTAATTCAATCCTTCTTCTTCCCCGTTTACCACATTTCAGTTGTCCAAAGATTTGTAATTTATTAGCTTTGATTCCTTTATAACTGTAACATTTAACAGACTAAATTGTCTTAACTATAATGAAACTGTTTCAATTTGTATTATTGATTTCGATCACCTTTTTGTCCTTTGGACTTTTTGGACAATACAAAGTAAGTGGTGTTGTTTCAGATGAAAATGGGGATCCAATCCCCTTCGCGAAAGTTTACATTCAAAACGCCCCTGATTCTAGAACAATTGCAAATATTGATGGCTACTATGAGCTTCGACTTTATGAAGGAGAATATTATTTTGTCATCACATCAACGGGATATGTGACAAAAGAGAGTTATGTTTCTGTTAGTAACCATGAAGTCGTGACCAATTTCTCTCTGCGTTCCGTCAGAATTCAAGACATTGAAAATGTGAATGTTTCTGCTAAAAAAACAAACCCAGGTCGGGAAATCATGCTCAAGGTGGTGCGAAATAGAGAGCGTTCTAATCCATGGAATTATCCACATACCGTTGAGGGATACATAAAAGCAACTGAGAAAATTGTTCGAAAAGAAAAAAAAGAGAAGGGGAATAAAAGAAAAAAAAACAAAGAAGTCCTATCTGACTCTATACGCGTGCGTGATTCAATTGCAAATCAACGTAGCTTGGTTAAACAATTTGCAAGTAATATGAATTTACTGGAGGTTGATTTTACACGTCATTTTGGAGGTAAAGGTAAAGTAAAAGAAATTAGAAATGCGTATGAATTAAGAGGTTCAAAGTACAATAACCTCTACTACACTACGACCGTTAAGTCCAATTTCAATTTCTTTCAGAATTTGATAGATTTAGATGATTTGCACCAAACTCCTGTAAGTTCTCCTATTTCCGCTCCAGGAATTCTATCCTACAAATACCGATTAGAAGAACAATATGAAGAAAATGGTCAACAAATAAGTAAAATAAAAATTATTCCAAGAAATATTGCAACAACAACTCTCGAAGGATTCATTTATGTAATTGATACTCTCTGGCTCGTTCAAAAAATAGAGCTCACAATGGAAAAAGGGAACCTGCTCATTTATGATTACTTTTCTATCAATCAAGCCTATGAACAACAGGGGGATACAATATCTGTTCTCGTCAAGCAAGAATTAATCTATGGTGTGAAATACAGCAACGAAACATCTACTTGTTCAACCGTTTCGAGCTATCGTAATTATAATTTCAATCCAAACTTTACTCCTAAATTCTTCAATAATGAACTTTCAGTCACAGAAAAAGAAGCCTATGATAAGGATTCTACATTTTGGAGCGAAAAGCGTGCAGATGAATTATCCGATGATGAGGTCAAATATATTGCGATTAAAGATAGTATTCATGCCGCAGAAAATCGTGTTCAATATCTTGATTCGATAGATCAAGAATTTAATAAAATGACCCTTTTAAAGGTTTTGTGGTGGGGTATTGATCATCGGAATCGAGCAAAAAAAACGCAATGGACTATAAGCTCTTTGGCAGCTTTTGCTCGTCCCATTTATATTGCTGGACCAAGAATTGCCCCTAGTTTCTATTATTTTAAAAAGTGGGACAACGGGCAAACAATAGACAGTTATTCAGAAATCTCCGTTGGGTTCTTAAATGGTGACATCAAAGCAGACACTTGGTGGGAATTCCAATATGATCCTTTTCATTTTGGGACTGCCAATTTAAGCTTTAATCATTCATTTGATGTAATTCGAGATTATGACGCTATCACTCAAATTTATAAGCGTGATAATTTTATTGAAGCTACAGAATTAAAATTTGGAAATTATTATGAACTAGTCAATGGACTCTATTTTAAATCAGATTTTAGAATGTCAGAGCGTAGAAGTTTAATAGGGTATCGATTTTTAAATACCGACGACTTTCTAAAAAATAATGAGCCAGAAGAATTCGAAACCTACCAAGCATTTATTTTTGACGCAGTGCTAGAGTATACTCCAGGTCAGAAATACATGAAAGAGCCGAACAGAAAAGTTGTTCTCGGCTCAAAGTGGCCAACATTCTATCTGGAATACGAAAAGGGTATACCCTCTATTTTTGGAAGTGATATTAATTTTGATTATGCTGCAATAGGTGTTAGACAATCTTTTAAAATTGGAACAATAGGTACTTCAAGTTACCATTTAAGAACTGGTAAATTCTTAAATACGACATCCCTTAAAATCGCAGATGAGAAATACCAAAGGCGTAGTGATCCAATTTGGTTTTCAAACCCACTGTTCTCGTTTCAGGGTTTAGACTCTACCCTTGCAACAAGAAAAATCACCTATGAAGCACATTTTGTTCATCATGACAACGGTGCTATATTAAGTAAAATACCTTTCATGAAAAAAACAAGAATTGGGTTGGTTTTTGGTGGAGGATCATTATACGTTCGTGAATTCGACTGGTTGCATTATGAAATCGTTGCAGGACTTGAGCGAAATTTTAAATTCTCAAAAAGAAGATTAAGAGTTGGATTATATTGGGCCCTTTCCGGAGGAAATCAAATTGCCCCTAATTCACAATTTAAAGTGTCATTTGCTATACTCGATAACCGAAGTATGAAATGGAATTTTTAAGATTAAACAGCAAAAACTTTGTGCAACAGAAAAAGTTTGCATAAGCTTCGATCGGTGCTAGATTATTTTGTTCCCTTTTAGCATTGGGATTAAGATAACTGCTCCTCAACTATTCACAAAGGCGAAATCAAGAACAGTCCAATAAGAACTAAACAAAAATCCATTAAGATGCTTACCTTTGGACTCTAAATTCTATCATTTCAGAATGAAAAAAGAAAAATACACAGTTACGGCCGCACTTCCCTACGCTAACGGCCCCCTTCATTTAGGACATGTCGCAGGCGTTTATCTACCATCGGACATTTTTGTTCGTTTTCTTCGGATGAATAATCACGATGTAGCTTTCATCTGCGGAAGTGATGAACATGGTGCTGCAATTACATTAAGGGCAAAAAAAGAAGGAACAACTCCCCAGGAAATAGTTGATAAATACAACGAAATAATAGGCAAAGCCTTTAACGATTTTAATATTTCGTTTGATATTTTTCATAGAACGTCATCTGACATTCATCGTGAAACTGCACAAGAATTCTTCAAGGTTTTAGAGAGTAAAGACCATTTTACGAAAGAAACAAGCGAACAATACTACGATAAAGATTATAATCAATTCTTAGCTGATCGATACATAACTGGGACTTGTCCAAAATGCCAAAGCGAGAATGCTTACGGAGATCAATGCGAGAAATGCGGTTCTGTATTAAGTCCTACAGAATTAATAAATCCAAAATCAACGCTAAGTGGAAAAACACCTGAAATGAGAACAACATCTCATTGGTATTTGCCCATGCAGCGGCATGAAGAGTGGTTGACAAAATGGATTAAAGAAGGACAATTGAACGGTTTACAACAGCATGACTCAAGTAAATGGCGTAATCAAGTTACTGGTCAGTGTATGTCATGGATCGACAATGGATTGCGTCCTCGTGCAATGACACGAGATTTAGATTGGGGCGTGAAAGTTCCTGTTGAAGGTGCCGATGGAAAAGTCCTTTACGTATGGTTAGATGCGCCAATTGGATACATCTCGGCAACCAAACAATGGGCGCTAGACAACAATAAAGATTGGAAAGACTATTGGACAGGAGATCGGAAACTCGTCCACTTTATTGGAAAAGATAACATCGTATTTCACGCAATTATTTTCCCAATTCTTTTGAAAGCGCATGAAGGATTGATCCTTCCAGACAATGTTCCAGCCTATGAGTTCTTAAATTTAGAAGGTGATAAATTCTCAACATCTAGAAATTGGGCCGTATGGCTTCACGAATATTTAGAAGAGTACCCAGATAAAGTGGATGAATTAAAATACGTTTTAACCTCCATTGCTCCAGAAACTAAAGACAGTGAGTTTACATGGAAAGAATATCAAACACGAATCAACTCTGAATTGGCGGATATACTTGGAAACTTTGTTAATCGAGCGCTTGTTCTTACACAGAAATACTACGACGGCGATGTTCCTGCATTGGGAGAATTAACGGATCATGACAAAGATGTGTTAGCCCAAATGGAAGCGATTCCTGTTAAAATCTCAAAATTAGTTTACAACTATAAATTAAGAGAAGCACAAGCCGAAGCAATGAATCTTGCTCGACTAGGAAATAAATATTTAGCTGACACGGAACCTTGGAAACTGATCAAAACAGATGAGAAACGTGTTGAAACAATCATGAATATTGCTTTGCAAATAACAGCAAACCTAAGTGTTGTGCTTCAGCCATTCTTGCCTAATACGGCTGAAAAACTATCTGAATTCTTAGATTTCAAAACAACGAATTGGGAAACTGCTGGATCTCATCATTTAATTTTAGCTGGCCATAAAACCAATAAACCAACAATTCTTTTTCAAAAAATAGATGATGAACTGGTCGCATCTGAAGTTGCAAGATTAGAAGAGTCGAAAATCATCGAAGCAAACCATGACAAGCAAAAAGACGAAGTGACTTTTGAAGATTTCACTAAAATGGATATTCGTACAGGTGAAATTCTAGACGCAGAGAAAGTTAAAAAAGCAAACAAATTATTAAAGCTTGTTGTGGATACTGGATTGGACAAAAGAACAATCGTTTCAGGTATTGCTGAACACTATTCTCCTGAAGAACTTATTGGTAAAAAAGTAAGCGTTTTAATGAACCTTGCTCCTAGAAAAATTAGAGGCGTTGAGTCTCAAGGAATGATTTTAATGGCAGAAAACGAGAAAGGAGAGTTAAGCTTTGTCGTTCCTGAAAAGGACTTTATTTCTGGTTGTGAGGTTAGATAATTTGTTCTAAAATGGAATATACACTTTCTAAAAGTCAAGTTCTTATTGAATTTGAATCGTCTGAATTTATTCTTAAAACACAACAACAAATAGCAAAAAACTTAGCCCTTCTTTCTATTTCAGTAGATACTGTTTTTTTGGAAAATATCTTAACTTATGATTCTATTTTATTGAGCCTTGAGCCTCAATTAGCAGAACTTATGAAAGCGAGTGAGCAACAATTCTTACACTACCTTTATCTCGTTGATTTACCTGAAATAGAATTCCTTAATTTATTAAATGACCCCGAATTCTTGCCCAAAATCAGCGAGCTAATTCTCAAAAGAGAAGCCTATAAAGTCTACCTAAGGGCTAAATATTAATTTTGTTGGCAATTTTCCAAGGAAATCTATCGCTAACTGTCCAAAATGTATAAATTTGTTTATACACAATTGTGCACATAAAAATGGATAAAGTAAGTTACGTTGGCAATGCAGATGTAAATGCAATTGAAAACTTGTACGAAATGTACCTGAAAGACACTGAGAGCGTAGATCTCGGATGGCAAAAGTTTTTTGAAGGATTTGACTTTGCGCGGACGAACTTTGATGAAGGGGCTGATATTCCTGATAGTTTTCAGAAAGAATTTAAGGTCATCAACTTAATTAATGGTTACCGAAATCGCGGGCATCTTTTTACTCATACAAATCCTGTAAGGGCTCGTAGAACTTATTCTCCTTCTCTATCAATCGATAACTTTGGTCTCACCGAAGCAGATTTAGACACCGTTTTCCAGGCTGGACAAGATATTGGAATAGGTCCATCAACGTTACGTGCAATTATCGCAGAATTGGAAGAGACATACTGTCAATCTATTGGTATTGAGTTCATGTACATGCGTGAACCAGATCACATTGCTTGGTTCAAGAATTCAATCGAATTAAAAAATAGACCACAATATAACGCAACTAGAAAGCTAGAGATTTATGAAAAATTAAATCATGCTGCTGGTTTTGAAGCATTCTTGGGGCGAAAATTTGTTGGACAAAAACGCTTTTCAATTGAAGGATTAGAAGCGCTAATCCCTGCGTTAGATGCCTTGGTCCAGAAAGGTGCCGATTTAGGTGTTGAACAATTTATTGTGGGAATGGCACATCGTGGGCGTTTAAACACTTTGACCAACATCTTTGAAAAAAGACCAAAAGATATTTTAGCTGAATTTGAAGGGAAAGAATTTGATGGTGATGAACGTTTTGATGGTGATGTAAAGTACCATCAAGGATTTACCTCTCGTGTAAAAGCGAAGAATGGAAAAGATATTGTTTTAACGCTTTCTCCGAATCCTTCTCATTTAGAAGCCGTTAACCCAGTAGTTGAAGGTTTGGCCAGAGCAAAAGCGGATCAAAAATTAGGTGGTCAATTAACTAAAGTTTGCCCAATTTTAATACATGGTGATGCCGCAATCGCTGGTCAAGGAGTAGTCTATGAAGTTATTCAAATGGCTCAGTTGGACGGTTACAAGACTGGTGGTACAATTCATATTGTGACGAACAATCAAGTTGGATTTACGACGAACTATTTAGATGGTCGTTCTTCTACATACTGCACTGATGTTGCTAAAACAACCCTTTGTCCTGTCTTTCATGTCAACGCAGACGACATTGAAGCAATCGTCCAAGTCATGGAAATGGCGATGGAATACCGTCAACATTTCAATAGCGATATTTTTATTGATATTCTTGGGTATAGAAAATACGGACATAATGAGGGTGATGAGCCTAAATTTACACAGCCGAATTTATACAGCCTCATTGCAAAACACCCAAATCCTAGAGATATTTATTTCAAGCAATTGGAAAAAGAAGGGATTATGACGAAGGCTGACGCGACAAAAATAACTGATTCTTTTAACGAATTTTTAGACGCTGAATTAGCTGAATCTCGTCAACAACAAATGGCAATGGTACATGATTTCTTGAGTGATACTTGGAAAGGATACCGTCACGGAACTGAAAAAGATTTTGAGAAATCTCCGCCAACAGGAGTTTCTAAAAAGAAACTGTTGGCTCTAGGGGAAAGTTTATCGACGCTTCCTGAAGGAAAAAAATACTTCCGAAAAATTTCTAAAATCTTCAAGGCGAGAGCAAATTCAATTATAGAAGATCGATTGGATTGGGGTACTGCTGAAATGTTAGCCTACGCAACCCTTTTAGATGAAGGACATCCTATTCGTATTTCTGGACAAGATGTTGAAAGAGGGACATTCTCTCACCGACATGCGGTCGTTAAAACAGAGGATACAGAAGAAGAGATTATTACACTAAATAATCTTTCGGACAAACAGGCCCCATTTACTATTTACAACTCATTCTTATCAGAATATGGTGTTTTAGGTTATGAATACGGATATTCTTTGGCTAGTCCAAATGGATTAACAATTTGGGAAGCACAGTTTGGTGATTTCTATAACGGTGCACAAATCATGGTCGATCAGTTCATCACTGCAGGTGAAGATAAGTGGTCAACTCAAAGTGGATTGGTGTTGTTGTTGCCTCATGGTTATGAAGGGCAAGGAGCTGAACATTCTTCAGGAAGAATGGAACGTTTCTTACAACAGTGTGCCGATTTGAATATTCAAATTTGTAATACCTCGACTCCTGCAAATCACTTCCACTTGTTGAGAAGACAAATGAAACGTGAATTTAGAAAACCTTTAGTGGTCTTCTCTCCAAAAATGTTGCTGCGTTATCCTAAAGCAGTTTCTGCTTTGGATGAAATGGCTAAAGGAAGTTTCCAAGAAGTTATTGATGATACAACTGTGAAAGTCAATGATGTTGACACTGTTGTTTTTACTTCTGGTAAATTCTACTACGAAGCTAAAGAAAAAGCGGAAGAATTAGGCGCTGATAATATGGCGTTTGTTCGAGTAGAACAATTATATCCGTTACCAAAAATTCAAATTGACGCCATTCTGAAGAATTACAAGAATGCGAAAAATGTCATTTGGGCACAAGAGGAACCAGCGAATATGGGAGCATGGAGATATATGGCAATGGCCTTAAGAGAATTAAATTTGATTGGTATTTCTCGATATCCATCTGCTGCGTCGGCAGAGGGTTCTCATGATTTACATAAGAGAAGATTAGAACGTTTGTTCAACGAATTATTTGAATACGCAAAAGTAAAAGCTTAATAAATAATACAGAAAGATATGTCAGTATTAGAAATGAGAGTACCAAGTCCAGGAGAGTCAATCTCAGAAGTTGAAATTGCTCAGTGGCTTGTTGAAGATGGAGATTATGTTGAGAAAGATCAGGCAATCGCAGAGGTAGATTCTGATAAAGCAACATTGGAATTACCCGCTGAAGAAAGTGGTGTAATTTCACTAAAAGCAGAAGGTGGTGACACAGTTGCTGTTGGTGCCGTTGTTTGTTTGATTGATACTTCTGCCAAAAAACCAGCTGGTTTTGTCTCTTCTCAATCCGTTGAGGAAGTTGTTGAAGAGGCTCCAATAGTTGTGTTAGCTAAAAATGCTGCTCCACCAAGCCCAGATCCTGTTGCTAAGAAATCATATGCATCAGGGACACCTTCAATTGCTGCGGCAAAAATTATGAAGGAGAATGGAATTTCTCAGAATCAATTGAGTGGTACAGGTAAAGACAACCGCATAACGAAACAAGATGTTCTAGCTGCAATGGCTGCAGGATTCTCTTCAAATGATGCACAAGGTTGGGGGGGTACAAGAGAATCTCAACCACAGAAAATGTCAATGATGCGTCGAAAGATTGCAGAACGTTTGGTGGCTGTAAAGAATGAAACGGCTATGTTAACGACATTCAATGAGGTTGATATGAAGCCTATAATGGACCTTCGCACGAAATACAAAAAAGCATTTGCTGAACACCATGAAGTGAATTTAGGATTTATGTCTTTCTTCACGAAAGCAGTTACAGAGGCATTAAATTTATACCCATCTATCAATTCTCAAGTTGATGGAAAAGAGATGATCTTACACGATTATGCTGACATTGGAATTGCAGTTTCATCTCCAAAAGGATTAATGGTGCCTGTTGTTCGCAATGCAGAGCAAATGTCGTTAGCTGAAATTGAAAAAGAAATAAAACGTTTGGCAATCAAAGCAAGAGATGGAAAAATAACACCGGATGAAATGACAGGTGGAACATTCACTATCACCAATGGTGGCGTGTTTGGGTCTATGTTATCAACGCCTATTATTAATCCTCCACAATCTGCGATTTTAGGAATGCATAATATAGTCCAACGTCCAGTAGCAATTGATGGGGAGGTAGAAATCAGACCAATTATGTACGTTGCATTATCATACGATCATAGGGTTATCGACGGAAAAGAATCTGTTAGTTTCTTGGTGAAAGTTAAAGAAATGTTAGAGAACCCTGAACGAATGATTTTCGGTTCGAAAGATCCGGTTGAAGTATTGTTGGGGCTTTAAAGAGCTTTGGATATCGATTATAAAAAGTCGTTAAGAGATTAACGGCTTTTTTATAAGAATTCTTTTTGAATAGTTCCTTAACAACCGATCAACCCATACGAGTAGACCAACTCTTGCTCCACTTTTTCTCCTTTTGAATCTGTTGCAGCGTTCCATTTTCCAGGCATGCTTTTAATCAACTTAATCATTTTGTCATCAATCGAGTCGTATCCAGATGTAGACTCTAGAATCACATCAGAAACTGTTCCATCGGTTGTTATCATAAATTGAATTTTTCCCGATTTTAAATCGTCAACATCAGTACCTGCAACTTCTTTTGCGCTCTTTAGTCTTAGATAATTCATTAATGCGGTGCGACCTTTCTTAAAGCTCGCTTGCTTCTCTGGAACAACGGTCATATAGTAGATTAAATAATCCTCTTCAAGTTCGCTCAGTCCATATTTGTTTTGATAAAAATTTCCACGAATAAAAAACTGAGTTGAATAATCTACTGACTGCAACAATTCCAATTGTGCAGGTGTTAACATTTCATTTTTTCCCTTTATTTTTGTCGCCTTGTCCTCAGGAAGAATAGAAATAATTACATCTTTAAATGATTTTACCCCTTCTGTCGCACCTTTTGGAACTATATCTTGCAATGACTTTGCATTTTGAAGATCTTCTTTTGTTATTGTTGCGTTAAATCGTGATGCTACTGCGTAATAAAAATTGGGTTTCACTTCATTATCGTAAAGAACTTTAAAATCAAAATCAGTCGGTTTCAATTCATCGTCATTAATAACTTTAGGATCAATTTCTGGTTTACCCAACTCTTCAACGGTATCAACCTCTGCATAAACAGATGAATTATTCCATTTTATAAAACTAAAAGCCGTTAAACTAAGTCCTATTATCGCTCCTCCAAAAATTAATGTGCTCCCTTTCATGTCTTTTGAATTAATGAATGTTTCTACCAAATTTATTGCAAGGAGTTACAAGAAACGGTAAATAGTCTATAAAACAATGAGAAACTTTTCAAATTGTGTAAGATACAAATAGCTTTACGTCAAGACAACAATATCTATTGTCAATTACCCCTCTTTACCAAACTGATTCTTGTATCTTCTTTCTCTGCTAAATCAGTTTGCAGAGCATCTTCATTTAATGCTTCAAATACAACTTCATTTGCCAGCACTTCATTACAAACATAAACGACGTTATCTTGAATTGCTTTCTTAATAAAGTCATTTGTATCAACTTTCAAAAGAATTCTATCCGTCACATCCAATCCTGAATCTTTACGTAAATTTTGTACTCTATTAATCAACTCGCGTGCGACACCTTCGCTTTTTAGTTGGTCCGAAATTGTAACGTCAAGTGCAACCGTTAGATTGCCTTCAGAACTTACTAACCAACCTGGAATATCTTTCGCATTGATGTCAAAATCTGCTAAGTCTAGGTTTATTTGTTCTCCACTAATCTCACCATTCCAACCTTTTTCTTGTTCAATTTTTGCAATTCCTTCCGTTGAAATTTGCGCCACCATTCCAGCAATCGCTTTCATGTGTTTGCCATATTTTGGGCCAATTGTTTTGAAATTTGGCTTGATGCTCTTCACTAAAACACTATTGTCTTCAGCGAGTAACTCTAATTCTTTTACATTCACCTCTGAAAGAATTAAATCCTTCACATGAAGTATGTTCTCGGCAAAATCAGAATTCAAAACAGGTACCATTATTTTCTGTAAAGGCTGTCTTACTCTTAATTTCTCTTTCTTTCTCAAGCCTAACACCAAAGAAGATGTACGTTGTGCAATTTCCATTTGCACCTCTAATTTTGCATCAATGAATGAATCATTAACCTTTGGGAAGTGCGCCAAATGAATAGAGGTTTCGCTATGCTTATTGGATACCTTATTCAAATCGAGAAATAATTGATCCATGTAAAATGGTGCAATTGGTGCTCCCAATAATGCAACCGTTTCAAGACAAGTATATAATGTTTGATAAGCAGAAAGCTTGTCCATTCGACCATTTTCATCGGTGGGTTGTTTCCAATATCGTCTTCTACATAAACGTACAAACCAATTTGACAATTGATCACCAACAAACTCTTGAATCAAACGTCCAGCTTTTGTTGGTTCAAATGATTCATAAGCTTCATCAACATTCTTAATTAAAGAATTCAATTTTGAAAGGACCCAACGGTCAATCTCTGGACGATTTTCCAAATCAACATCTTTCTCACTATTATCAAATTCATCTATGTTCGCATAAAGGGTGAAGAATGAATAAGTATTGTAAAGCGTTCCAAAGAATTTACGTTGTACTTCTGTAATTCCTGCAACGTCAAATTTAAGATTGTCCCATGGTTGAGCATTTGTAATCATATACCAACGTGTGGCATCTGCACCATATTTATCCAATGTCTCAAATGGATCAACTGTGTTTCCAAGTCGTTTAGACATTTTAATACCATCTTTGTCCAGAACAAGTCCATTAGAAATAACAGCTTTATAAGCTACACGATCAAATACCATTGTTGAAATCGCATGCATTGTATAAAACCAACCACGTGTTTGATCTACGCCCTCTGCAATGAAGTCTGCGGGGTATGTTTTGTTGTTTTCAATTAATGCTCTATTCTCAAATGGATAATGCCATTGAGCATAAGGCATCGAACCTGAATCAAACCAGACATCGATTAAATCCGATTCTCTGTACATCGCAGCCCCAGAATCTGAAACCAAAATAATTTCATCCATGTAATTTTTATGCAAATCAATTTTCGCGTAATTCTCTTTAGACATATCACCTGAAGTAAATTTATCCATTGGATTGGATGACATTACTCCTGCATCAACTGCCTTTTCACACTCGTTTTTCAACATTTCAATCGATGAAATAAAAGTTCGTTCATCGCCCTCTTTTGTTGACCAAATAGGAATCGGAATCCCCCAATACCTTGATCGTGAAAGATTCCAATCATTCAAATTTTCTAACCACTTCCCAAAACGTCCTGTACCTGTTGAGGCTGGTTTCCAGTTAATTGTTTTGTTCAGCTCCGCCATTCTATGCTTTCCATCAGTCGCTTTAATGAACCAAGAATCCAATGGGTAATACAAAATTGGCTTATCTGTTCTCCAGCAATGTGGATAACTGTGAACGTATTTTTCTACCTTAAAGGCTTTGTTTTCTGTTTTTAATTTTATCGCAATCTCAACATCTATAGACTTTTGAGGTGCTGTTCCATCATCGTAATACTCATTTTTCACGTACTTTCCAGAAAATTCACCCATTGCACTTGTGAATTTACCTTGTAAATCTACCAGTGGCTTCGGTTCTCCTTTCTCATTCAGAATAAGCATTCCAGGCACGTTAGAATCTGCGGCTACTTTTGCATCGTCCGCTCCAAAAGTTGGTGCAATGTGAACGATTCCTGTACCGTCATCAGTAGTCACAAAATCTCCAGAAATGACCTTAAAGGCATTCTCTGCATTCTCAAAAGGCTCGGCATAAGGAAGAAGTTGTTCGTATTTCAATCCTGTTAAATCTTTTCCGACACATGATTTAGAAACAAAAAATGGAATTGTCTTATCTCCCTCTTTGTATTCGGCAAGGTCATTTTCATTTTCAACTTGATTAAACCCTTTTGAGAATTGATAATTCACCAATTGCTTTGCCAATACAACTTCTATCGGCTCAAATGTGTATTGATTGTAGGACTTTACAGCAACATACTCTATTTTTGGGCCAACGGCCAATGCTGTATTTGAAGACAAAGTCCATGGCGTTGTTGTCCATGCAAGAAAGTGTATGTTATCTCCATTACCAAAAGGTGTTTCTTGTCCTTTTCTCAATCTGAATTGAGCAACAACCGTTGTGTCAGATACGTCCTGATAGCAACCCGGTTGGTTTAATTCATGAGAAGATAGTCCTGTTCCTGCTTTCGGAGAGTAGGGTTGAATTGTGTAGCCCTTATAAATCAAATTCTTTTCATAAAGTTGGCCGAGTAACCACCAAACCGACTCCATGTATTTTGAATCATAAGTAACATATGGATCATCCATATCAACCCAATATCCCATTTTATTTGTCAAATCAGCCCAAACGTCTGTGTACCTCATCACCGCCTTCTTGCATGCGTTATTATAGTCATCAACAGATATCGTTTTTCCGATGTCTTCTTTCGTAATTCCTAGTTCTTTCTCTACACCAAGCTCAACCGGCAAACCATGCGTATCCCATCCTGCTTTTCGTTTTACTTGAAACCCTTTGAGGGTCTTGTATCGACAAAAAATATCTTTAATTGCACGTCCCATAACATGATGAATTCCAGGAAGTCCATTTGCGGATGGTGGCCCTTCAAAAAATATAAACGGCTCTTTGCCTTCACGTGTGTCGATTGATTGCTGAAAAACATCATTCTTCTCCCAAGTCTCTAATATTCGACTTGCTACATTTGGCAAATCTAATCCTTGGTACGTTGTGTATTTTTTACTCATTATTACTTCTAATTTGGGCTATTCAATTAATGCGCGAAGATATGAATTTTATTGTCATTTTGAGCAACAGAAGCACTCTTAAGCTCTAATAAACCAGCTGTTATGCTTCGCATCTTGTGAATAAATTACGATTTTTTACTTTTCTCTCTAAAAAAGACGGAGATTTCTTACTTTTAACAAAAATGCAAAAATGCAAAAAATCTGTTTGGTTGAAGACGAAAAGAGCATCGGTGAAATTGTAAAACTAAATCTTGAACTCGAGGGCTATTCTGTAGAATGGCTAGTTGACGGTGAAGACGCAAAAAAATTGTTTGAAGCTAATTTTGAATTCGACCTCATTATTTTGGACGTTATGTTACCTCACATCAATGGTGTTGATTTATGTCGAATAATCCGATTTAAAAGTAAAGTTCCGGTTCTTTTTCTATCTGCAAAAGGCAAAACGACCGACAGAATTCAAGGGTTGAAAGTTGGAGGAAACGACTACCTTCCAAAACCTTTTGACTTAGAAGAGTTATTACTGCGAGTAAGTGTTTTAATAGGAGACGCATCGCAAACTGATATTAAACAAGCAACGATTGGAGAATATCTTGTGAATTTTAAAACGTATGATTACGTTCATTCATTAACTCAGGAAAAGAAGCGATTATCGAAAAAAGAAATTGCGCTTTTACAGTTATTCTTGGAGAAAGAAGGCGAAGTAATTTCACGAAATGAAATCCTAGACCGTCTTTGGGGGAAAAATCAATTTCCTACAACTCGAACTATTGACAACTACATTTTGAACTTTAGAAAGATTTTTGAGCTAGATTCAAAGAATCCCAAACTTTTTCACTCAATCAGAGGGGTTGGGTATAAGTTTACTCCTTAATTTTTCCTGCTTTTCAATTATTTCAAAATGAACACATTGATTACTAATGGAAAAACAATGAATAAATACTCCCCTCTTTCATAACCTCATGTAAGGTAGAATTGCTAGTTTTACCTTAATATTCTATTTTCATCAATGAAAGAAAACAGCAAACAATTAAGATACGACAAAGCCTACTTAAGAATGGCTCAAACATGGTCGGAATTATCGCATTGCTCTCGCAAAAAAGTGGGGGCAATTATTGTTAAAGATGGAATGATTATTTCAGATGGTTTTAATGGCACTCCTAGTGAGTTTGATAATTGCTGTGAAAATGATGATGGAGATACACACTGGTATGTGCTCCATGCTGAAGCAAATGCGATTTTAAAAGTGGCCAAGTCCACACATAACTGTCAAAAGTCAACCCTATACCTTACACTCTCTCCTTGTAAGGAATGCAGTAAATTAGTGTTGCAGTCTGGTATAAACAGAGTCGTTTTTATAAACAGTTACAAAGATGAAAGCGGAATCAATTTTCTAAAAGAAGCAAAAATAGAAGTCGTTCAAATTGAAAAACCTTTTGATGCAGAATAAACAAAATCAATATTTGATTCCTATTGTAATGGCTTGTTTCCTTGCAATTGGTTTGCTTTTGGGCAAAAAATTAGCGCCAACTGAAGAGGTATACATCTCTAATGGTGAAGTACGCTATCAAAAAATTCAAGAGATAATTCATGTTCTAGATGAGCGATATGTAGATTCAGTCGATGGTCAAGCTCTTTTTGAAAAGACTATTAGTGACATGCTTCACGAACTTGACCCGCACAGCAATTATATCCCTGCAGAAGATTTAAAGTCCCTAAATGAATCCATTGAAGGTAAATTCAGCGGAGTAGGAATTCGATTTTTTATTATCCAAGACACTATTTGCGTAACAAATGTTTTACCTAATTCTCCAGCAATGGCAGGTGGATTGAAATCTGGTGATAAGCTGATTAATGTCAATGATTCTTTAATTGCTGGAATTGGTGTAAACAACGAGGATGTAATGGGTCTATTGAAAGGCGCAGAAGGTACAACCGTTAACTTGGACATTCTTAGAAATGGTAAAATAAAGTCGTTTGTTGTTGAAAGAGGTTCTGTACCAGTTGTCTCGATTTTAGCATCATTTATGCTGAACAACAACACTGGATATGTGAAAATTAATCAATTCAGCGTCACAACATATGATGAGTTCCGAGCGGCAACTAAAGAATTGAAAAAACAAGGACTAAAAAAACTTGTGGTCGATCTTCGAAATAATGGTGGAGGTGTATTACGAGGAGCCACTTCCATTGCAGATGAGTTTTTAAAAGCCGGAATCCCAATTGTGGAAACACGTGGTGAACATTCTCGAAAGTTTGTCTATAAATCGAGTGATAAAGGAGAACTAGAAAATATTGAGTTGGCAATCGTCATTAATGAGAATAGTGCTTCCGCTTCTGAAATTCTTGCAGGTGCAATTCAAGATAACGATCGTGGAATTATTATAGGTCGTCGTTCTTTTGGAAAGGGTCTAGTACAAGAAGACTTGATGCTTAGAGATGGAAGTAATTTACGATTAACGATTGCTCGTTATTATACTCCTACAGGACGTTGTATCCAAAAACCATACAAAGAAAATATAGAATCTTATTACAATGATCAGCTTGAACGTTATGAAAATGGAGAAATGTATCAAGTCGATTCTACGTTGCTAATTGACTCTCTTAAGTTTACAACACCAGGAGGGAAAACTGTTTACGGTGGTGGTGGAATAATGCCTGATATTTTTATTCCTTTTGATACCCTTGGAACAAGTTGGTACTATACTCAATTGCGATATTCTTCCGCTTTCACAACATTCGCGTTCTCTTTTGTAAATGACAAACGAACGAAATGGAAAACTGTTGATCAGTACATCAGCGATTTTGAAGTAAGCAATGATTTACTTGAACAATTTGTTGCCTTTGCTGAAAAAGAAGGTAACGTTATTCAGAATGCTAAAGAATTAAAGGCAAGTAAAGAGCTTATTAAAAGAACAATCAAAGGTGAAATAGCACGACAATTGTGGGTGGAACAAGGTTACTATAAGGTAGAAGTGCAAAAAGATGTTGACATTCTGAAAGCAATCAAAGAGTTACGCTAAACCCTTCTTTTTCATAAAAATCATTTTCTTTTTCGATTTCTTCCCTATTCTAACGCTGTTTAATAACTCGCTTAGAGTAAAACTCACCATTCAGATTGATTGACACAAAGTACAATCCTGGGGATGTCGTTTTACCTTCACTATCTTTACCGTCCCATTTAATATGAAATTCCGAACCATTATTGATGCTACTGTTCAACAAGCTTTTGATCAAACTACCTTGTCCATTATAAATGGAGATTCTTAATTGATCTTCGCTCTCCAATTTCTTTGAAAATAGGTTGAGTTCATCAATAAAAGGATTTGGGTAAACAGAAAAATAATTCTCCTCATTTTCAATGATAGAAGCAGTACTTAAATTCATCAAACTGTCCATGTTATAATTCTCGTCACCTGCTTGATAGGCCATGTAATGCATAAACACCAAACACATTTCGTCTGAAGTGTTTAGACCTGCAGAAACATTTTCTGGCGGTACATTCGGATTGTTTGGATTGCCAGCGGTATTGTTATATACTGCATCGACTTTGAGCGTTGTTCCTGCCGTTGCCTTTTGGATGTTTTTATAGAAGTAAAAATCTTGCCACTCGAAATTCCATTCTGGAACATTAATCAACTTTAAAGTGTCGAAGGAAGGTTCTATCCCGTATACGCGCATGCTTTCACCAATTAAATGCATGTGTGGAAAAACGCTCAGTAAAGACACGTCTACTGAGAGACCTCCTGAAGGCGGGTACTGCGCTGAGACATTTGTGATCTGATCTGCTGGCAAAGTAAATGACCAGTTCTCTAGCAAAGAAGATGTTAACACATCTCGAACTCCCGTTTCTCCAGGAGGATAGAAATGGAAAATCACTTTTGTACTGTCCACTTCTCCAAAACTACCTTCTGGGTAATGCATCGCAAATAATACTTGTGAATTTGCCTGAAATGGAATGCCTAATTTTAGTGGATTCGTAGCTGGCAAAGTCATGGGTGAACTTCCTGGTGTATATCCTGTTACCAAAGATGCGGAGTTGGTTGTTGGGCCGGCACAATCTCCACCAATCGTATCCGTAACCGACGAATTTGCTGGATCTATATAAATCAAAGCATGATGCACAATCGCAGGATTCCCAGGGATAATTTCAACAGATTTTATCATTCGATTTGTAGCTAATCCAGAAGGAATAGCAAAACAAACATAATCATCACTTGTACCTGTAGCCTTACTTGCATACGTTGGGATTTGAAGTTCTAAATCCCCATTTCCTAAGATGGCCCCGCCAGTATAAACAGGTGGTGGAGGAGTGCTCCCCTGATTGCCTTCAGGAAAACCATTTGAGATCCAGTCTAAAATAGTAGTTTTCTCGGTTGGGGATAATGATCGGTTATGCGTATATGATTGGTAGCCATTCTCCGGTGGCCATGGCGGCATGTCGTCTGTTGTGATTGATGTTGTAATTATCGAAGTCAATGGACTCGCCTCTGCATATGTCATTAATGGGAATGGAGCCACGCCTCCCGTATGGTGACATTGTGTGCATTTATTGTAAAATATTTGTGCAACATCATCACTCCAGGTTTGTCCAAAAGTAAACAAACTGATGATTATAAAAAATAGTGTGGATAGGGTTCTCATAGTGGCTTTTTTTTTAAAATTATGTTTTTTTAAGTAGAAAACATAATATAGCTCCGTATATTGATGAACATGAGTAATTTTATTTCTCTTTCTTTATTTAAAACACTGTACTTAAGCCAGTCGGATTTGCTCACAAATGAAGGGATTGCCGAATTCAAAAATAAATTAATAACCGAAGAAGGGATAAAAATAAGGCAGTCCAATGGTATTTCCGATGACGAATTCTCAAAGTTCGTTACTTCATTAAATTCATCTAAGACAATTTTATTTCACGATTGGATACTACAAAACAGTGCATTGTATACCCTTTTAACTAAAGGAGAAATCACATTCTTTGAGGACATTTCAAATCATTTAAAACATCAGTTTATCAACGATTATCGAGAGTTCCTTTCGCCTTACATTGCCGAAAAGCTGAGCCCTTATTTTCAAGGCCCTGCGTTAACAAAAAATGAGATTAACTTGCTTTCAAACGCTTTTTCATACACACAATTATTGGATCAAAATGATAGAGCAACGGTTGAATACCAACTCTTTTACGGCATTAATGAAAGAATAAAAAAAGAGATTAAGGATGCTAAAGCAATTGTCGACGAAGCGACACTTATTGACAAAATAACACCACTTTGTGATGAGACAATTCTTCTATGTGTCAATTCTATGTCAAAAGCTTCATATGTGTTAAAAATAAACTTCGTTGATGACCTCCTCTCTGTGATTAAATACAAATCGTGTACGCCGCGTTTCGCAAATTGGATCATCAAAAAACTTGAAAAAATAATACTTAACAAAGAACATGAACACAAAATCTCAGATTTAAAAAGAGAGCTAAAAACTGGAGAAATCTCGGTTCGAAATCATGGAAAATCTAAAATACCCTTCAAATGGACACATATTATCACCTTAGTTTTAGTTGGGAGCATTGGTTTCTTTATTTTTTGGGTGATAAAATTTGAACCTTTAAATGATCTGGATGACCCTGTGTTTGCAAATGAAACGTCCTTTATGCAATTTACACCCGAAGAAAGGCGGAAGATTGACTCGCTTTTGCATGAAATGAATGGAACTTTCAAGGAAGATGAAAATTTTATAGATCAAGGCACACCAATTATTGGTAAAAGTGATCAATTAACGATTCGGAAAAATTTCAACAACACCAATCTTGAGCGTATCTATCAAGACGTAATCATCGATGCAGAATTGAGAGAAGATTTAATTCAAGATTCTTGTCGTGCACCTATTGCATTCACCCCTATTCCTGACACGAAGGACTTAGTAAAAAAAAAGGGACGAATTGAGGCTATGATTAAAAACGAATCAGGATATGATGTTGTTTTGGTTGTGGCAGAGGACAAGGTAAAGGGTTCTTTACATTCTTACTATATAAAAAAGGGGGAAACAGCCGTTTTTAAAATCAACCAGTACAATCTAATGCTGCTAATTCCTGGAAATGAATACTCGAAATACAATGCCCCAAATAATATTGCGAGCGACCAATTGCCTTCAAAAAAGTTCCTAGAACATTTTTGTGAAATAGATTACAATTGCCGTGAATCTATCAATAGCATGTATAGGATAGTAAACAGGTATGAAGGGAAAACGAAATTCTTGTTATTGGGTGAAATTGGTGCCAACTTTCATTTAATTGACATCAATGGCGATTTAGAAGCAATCTAGGTTTTTTCTCCTAAATTTGTACCATGATATTATACAATGTAACAGTAAGTATTGATAAAGAAGTCCATTTAACATGGCTTAATTGGATGAAAGTGGACCATATTCCAAAGGTTATGAATACGGGCTGTTTTAAAGAATGTAGAATTTCAAGAGTACACGGAGAAGAAGAAGGCGGCATGACATTCGCTATTTCATACATCAGTCCGTCTCAGGAAAAATACGACGAATATCAAGAAAATCATGCCACTGAATTACAGAACGAACATGCATCAGAATTCAATGGTAAATTTGTAGCATTTAGAACATTACTCACTGTCATAGAAGAATTTAAACAATGAGTGTAAAAGCAAAAAAGCATTTAGGTCAACATTTTCTTAAAGATAGAGGGGTTTGTCAACGTATTTCTGATCAATACAAAGAACATAAAGGTTGTAAAAAGGTCTTGGAGGTTGGGCCAGGCATGGGTGCTCTTACAGAATTTCTGCTTGCGCGTGATCTTGATGTTTGGGCCATGGAAGTCGACAGAGATAGTGTCCCTTACTTGAATGAACATTTTCCTGCGCTTCATGGAAAAATTATTGAAGCTGACTTTTTAAAAATTGATTTGAAATCAGTAATGGGTGTCGAGCCCTATGCAGTTGTTGGAAACTTTCCATACAATATCTCTTCTCAAATCCTTTTCACATGCCTTGAACATAGAAATCAAATTCCTGAAATCATGGGTATGTTTCAGCGTGAAGTGGCGCAAAGAATTGCAGAGAAGCCTGGCACTAAAAAATATGGTATTCTCAGTGTATTTATGCAGGCTTATTATGATATTGAGTATTGCTTTACGGTAGATGAACATGTTTTTGATCCACCACCAAGAGTCAAGTCTGGTGTTATTCGTTGTATTCGAAATGAACGTGAAAAATTACCTTGTGATGAAGTGTTGTTTAAACAAGTTGTGAAAATGAGCTTTAATCAAAGAAGGAAAACCATTCGTAATTCAGTGAAAGCTCTTCTCAAAGGAAATAAAGTAGACCATGAATTTATGGCTCTTCGCCCAGAAACTCTATCTGTTGATCAATTTGTTGAATTAACCCAACTGATTGATGGTTTGTCCCCTGTCGAAGGTTAGTGGCCAACTCTTAAACTCCAAACGATTGCTCTTAATTTCTCTTTTTCTTATTACATTTGCCTAGAACATTCTTAACAGAAGATAGTATTATGAAATTCGGTACCAAAGCAATTCACGCAGGGGTTAAGCCAGATGAATCTACTGGAGCAATTATGACTCCTATTTACCAAACTTCAACATACGTTCAAGATGGTGTCGGAAATCATAAAGGATATCAATATTCGAGAACACAAAATCCCACGCGTCATGCCTTGGAGAAAAATCTAGCCGCTCTTGAGAATGGGAAACACGGAGCATGTTTCGGCTCAGGATTAGCAGCAATTGATTGCGTTATCAAAATGCTTAATCCTGGAGATGAAGTTGTTTCAACAAATGACTTGTATGGGGGTACTTTTAGACTTTTTAAGACCATTTTTGAAAAATACGGAATCAAATTTCACTTTGTTGGAATGTCAGACCCTTCTGAAGTTGAGGCTGCTGTAAACAAAAACACGAAATTAATTTGGGTAGAGACACCAACAAACCCAATGATAAATATTATTGACATTGAAGCAATGGCGAAGATCTCTAAGTCTGCTGGAGCGATGTTGTGTGTGGATAACACATTTGCCACGCCGTATTTGCAAAACCCTTTGGATTTAGGGGCCGATATAGTTATGCATTCGGTAACAAAGTACATTGGAGGTCACTCTGATGTTGTTATGGGGGCTTTAATTTGCAAGGACGATGCTATTGCAGATGAAATGTACAGAATTCAAAATTCTTCCGGGGCTGTCACAGCACCAATGGATTCGTTCTTAGTTTTAAGAGGAATTAAAACACTGCATTTACGTGTTCAAAGACATTGCGAAAATGCCGAAAAAGTTGCCCGATTCTTAGTCAGTCATCCAAAAGTGGACAAAGTTTATTGGCCAGGTCTAGAGTCTCATCCAAATCATGCTATTGCAAAAAGACAAATGCGTGGTTTTGGAGGTATGATTTCTTTTGATTTGGAAGGAAACAGTATAGAAGATGCACACACAATTGTGAAGAATGTTAAAGTTTTCGCATTGGCTGAATCATTAGGTGGAGTAGAGTCGTTAATTGGTCATCCTGCAACAATGACACATGCTCCTATACCAAAAGAAGAAAGAGAAAAAATAGGAATAAGCGATTCTTTGATACGATTGAGTGTCGGAGTAGAAGACGTAGAAGATATAATTGAAGATTTAAGTCAAGCGTTGTCTTAAAGAAAATATATGCGCTAGAATACTAATTAACATTGAAGATTTAAGTCAAGCGTTGTCTTAAAGAAAATATATGCGCTAGAATACTAATTAACTTAGTGCTCTGGCTATTAAACAAAAATACGTGTTATGATGAATTACAGTAAGTTTGCCGTTATAGGAGTTGGACGTTTTGGTGCTTCAATTGCTCGACGACTGGCAAAGAAAGGAGCGCAAGTTTTTGCTTTTGATCCAAACGAAGAAAAAATCAATAACATCAAAGATGACGTGGCTTTTGCTGTAACTCTTGATGCAACTGACTTGCGAGCGTTACAATCCCAGAATTTAGAAGCCATGGATGCGGCCGTTGTTGCCATTGGTGAAAATTTTGAGGCAACTATTCTAAGTTGTGTACATCTAATGGAAATAGGTGTTAAACGAATTATTGCTAGAGCAAGCGGAGAACAACAACATTTAATTCTCAAGAAAATAGGGATTCATGAAATTCTAACACCTGAAAATGAAGTTGCAGATGCTGTTGGTGAGAAATTATTGAACCCAAATATTATTTCGTTCCTTTCGCTGCCTGATGATCATGAAATTGCTGAAATAAGTGCACCAAAAGGATGCGTAGGAAGAACAGTTGATTCTATGGGATTCAGAAATAAGTACGACATGACTTTAATTACAATTAAACGGGTCTTTGAAGTCACAAAAAATGGAGAAGATTCTACAGAGCAACATATTATTGGTGTCCCCAAGAATGAAATGGAAATTAAAGAAAAAGATACACTCGTTGTTTTTGGAGCGGCCAAAAGTGTAGAACGTTTTATTGAAATTAACGAATCGCTTTAATGTACGTTATTACTGGTGTTTCTAAAGGATTAGGGAAGGCAATTGTTGAACAACTACTTGATGCTGAAGAATCCGTTATCGGAATCGGCAGAACGAATTCCATTGAGCACAAAAATTATCAATTTATTGAATGCGATTTAAGTGTGAAAAATGCTGTGCATTCATTGTCTCTTGACCTGATGGACGAAGAAGTTGTATTAATTAACAATGCTGGTATCATTGGTGACATTAATCGGCTTTCACAACAAGAATCGCTCGATTTGAATACAATTATGCAAGTCAATACGATTGCTCCTATGGAATTAGCGCACAAGCTATATTCCCAAACAACCAATAAGCAAGAGTTTTCTTTAATCAATATTAGTTCTGGGGCTGCAAATAAGTCCATTCCATCTTGGGGAGCTTATTGCGCTTCTAAAGCTGCACTAAATATGCTCACTGAAAGCTTCTATCTTGAAGAAGTTGAATTAGGAAATCACCCAACTGTTATGGCTATTTCTCCAGGGGTTATTGATACTGATATGCAAGTGAATATTCGTTCTACTTCAGAAAAAAATTTCTCTGCGGTTCAAAATTTTATCGCCATGAAAGAGGGAAATCACTTGTTTTCACCCAAAGAGGCAGCTAGACGTCTATTGAATCTAATTAACTTACCTTTTAAGAAGCAGGTGTTTCACGATTTACGAACAGTTATACCGTAGAATCAAGAATCACGACACTTTATCCTTGAAATAACACCTTATAGCATCTTTTTTTTATGTTCACTTACATTTATCGTATCTTTACATTGAAATTATGAAATATTATCTCCAAAACTATGAAAGTAAAACTCCTTACACTAAGTGTATTATTAATTAGCCAGTTTGGCTATTCTCAAAAAGTAGATCATTATTGTGGGTCTGCTCATAAAATGAATGAATTGCGCAATAACCCTGCGGCTTCTAAGTCCTTATTAGACGATAAATTAATCAGACAACAAGAAGCAACTAATGGTGTAAAATCGATAAGGGGGGTGGTCTATAAAATTCCGATTGTTTTCCATATACTTCATAATGGAGGGAGTGAAAATATCAGCGAAGCACAAATATTTAATGGATTAGACGTTATTAATCGTGATTTTAGCAAGCAAAATGCTGATACAGCTGAAGTAATTGACCTTTTTAAACAACGCGTTGCAGATATCGAGATGGAATTTGTTCTAGCTTCAAGAGCCCCAAATGGCGCCTGCTTTAGAGGATATACTCGTACACAATCTACAATGACTTCTGCTGGTGACGATGGATATGCACAAGTAGATGCTGTAAGAAACGGTAACGATGTCTATCAAGGTAATTGGCCAAGTAATAGATATTTGAATGTCTACATTATTAAAGATGCTGGTGGTGCTGGTGGTTATACTAACCTTCCAAATAACTGGGGCGGTACGGATATGGCAAACGGAATTTGGTTGTTACACAATCAATTCAGTGAAATTGGAACATCTAGCACTTCAGCTGGACGTTCATTGACACATGAAATTGGGCATTGGTTTAATTTAAGTCACACGTGGGGAGGTACAAACACACCAGGTATTGCTTCAAACTGCTCAGAGGATGATGGAGTTGGTGACACACCAACATGCATAGGAGTTTCTGGTGGCGGATGTCCAATCACTCAAGATGAGTGTGGACCAATTGCAAACGTACAAAACTACATGGATTATGCTTTGGGTTGTCAAACAATGTTTACAAGTGGGCAATCTACAAGAATGAGAAATGCTGCTATTTCAAGTGTTGGTGGTAGAAATAATCTTTGGACTCAATTGAACCTAGAGTTTACTGGTACCGATGCTCCAGCTCCTCTTTGTACTACTGAGTTTTCAGCAGATAGAATTTCTATTTGTTCAGGAGGTACAATAACGTTTACAGATGAGTCTTATAATAACGCAAATGGCTGGACATGGAGCTTCCCAGGAGGCACCCCAAATAGTTCGACTGATCAAAACCCATTAATTACTTATGATACCCCAGGTCTTTATGAGGTTACACTAGAAGCTACAGACGGTACAATTACAGATACAGAAGTAAAGACTTCATACATTAGAGTTCTTGCTAACGCTATTTCATTACCTGTTTATGAAGGATTCGAAAGCTACACAACTCTTGATAACCTGCAAGAATGGGGCGTGGTTAATGAAAATAATGACGCTCAATTTCTGTTGTCTACAACCGTAGGTTTATCAGGAACTAAAAGTGTTGTATTACCAAATTATGGTCAAACTATAGGTTCTATGGATGAGTTGATTTCACAACCTGTAGATTTATCAGTACTCGACCCGCTCACGGACAATATGACTTTAAGTTTTCGATATGCTTACAAAAGAAGAAACAGTTCGGATGATGATTGGTTGAGAGTGTATTTAACATCGAATTGTGGTGATACATGGTCTATTAGAAAAACGCTCCATGGTGTGCAGCTGGGTTCAAACACTCAGACAAATTCATTTACTCCTACTTCTGCTGCAGACTGGAGAACGATTCATATGACTAACGTAACAAGCCCATTCTGGGTAGATAACTTCAGGTATAAATTTGCATTTGAAGCGGGAGGTGGAAACAACATATACATTGATGATATCAACATATATCAAGGTTCTCCTTCTGATGATATCGTTGACGGAATAGCAGGAATTAATGAACTTAACAACATATCACATATCGCGGTTTACCCAAATCCTACAAATGGTGAGTTGAATGTAAGTTTTAGCATCCAGAATGATGAGAAAACGACTATTTCAATACAAGATGTTTCTGGGAAAATAATTCAAGCACATTTAATCAATGCGATTAACGGTGAAAACGTTGTAAGTATTGATACGCAAAAAATGGGGGCAGGAATTTATTTTATGCAAATCTCAGTGAATGGAACAGTGAAAACAAAGAAGTTTATTGTAGAGTAATAACGTTAATTAAAACAAAAAACCCAGCGAGAAATCTTGCTGGGTTTTTTGTTTTCTAACTTGGAGTCGAAACTGATTAATTCAAAACTTTTAAGCAATCTTCAAATCTACGTAATGCTTATTTGGTTAAAATCGAGCCCTTTTTGTACCCAATATTGGAGTTCTTCATCCATATCGAAGCCTTCTGGTGTTATGAAAATGTAGCCCCGCATTGATCTCCCTGTAAAATCCATAGGCAAACAGACCTCTTTTTCTATTTCCTCTTCATAAGCAACCATGCCTATTTTTACCATCAATAAGTCTCCTTTAAATTTTTTATCATAATGAGTACCGCAACACATTTTATCATTGACCATAAAAATCAACCCTCCCATCATTTCTTTCTCATGGAAAGTAACACTACTCGCGTTAATAATATGCCTAATCCTATCGGCTAAAAAGTCATCGTATGCCATGATTTAATCTAATTTACTATGCTGAATATTTTTGAGATCAAATTAATTCATTTTTTTCGAATACGGTAATAATCTTTTGAAATACCATGCCATTGAACTTGCTCCTTCCAAAATGCAGTTTCAATATTTTTAAATCTATTTCTATTTCTACGGACTTCACTCTCTTTTATTGGCTGACATCGCAATCGATAAACACTGATCAAATATGATAGGGATTCGTATTCTCTCACTTCGGCAGTCTTATCAGGATAGCAAGAAATAATTTGCTCAGAGCTAAGGTCTATTTGAAATTCACTTTTATCGGATATAACGTAAAATCGCATACTGTCAGATTTGTCGATCCTAATTTGCGTATTAATGGTATCATTAAATATTATTCGCCCTGTTTCTGCCAAAATGAAATTCTTGTTTTTTTTGGCACTATTTAAACCTTTTAAATATGCTTTTTCAAAGTGTTTTTCGTAAGACGTTCTACTCAAATAATTATCATAAGAGCATGAACATTCTTCAATAGACAAAGTGTCAATGTTCTCCAAGAAAACCAATGAATCGTTTTCATAGTTGACAAGATTAACAGTACCTCTCACAAAAAAATTAAACTCTTTATTTTCCGTATTGCGCATGCGACAATTCCTGTTAAAATCAAATTCTATAAAAATTAATTTTTTGTTTAACTCTCCAATGGGCAATAGACGATATTCTGTCTCCGCACAACATGATAAGGCGACACTTGAGCGAATAAATAGGATACAGAAAATAAAGATTATGTTATTCATGATAATTTACATCGTTGATTTAAACATTATAATGAAGCTTTATTCTAAAGTAACGAGAAGTCATAAAACAAAAACAGCAGTAAGAAACCTTACTGCTGTTTTTAAAGATATTAAATTAACTCTTTAAAGTTCGAACTTGATACCTTGTGCTAAAGGTAAGCTGTCTGTATAGTTAATTGTATTAGTTTGACGACGCATGTAGACTTTCCAAGCATCAGATCCAGACTCACGCCCACCACCTGTTTCTTTCTCTCCACCAAATGCTCCACCAATCTCAGCGCCAGAAGTACCAATATTAACGTTTGCAATACCACAATCAGATCCGGTACAAGCTAAAAATGCTTCCGACTCTTTCAAACTGTTCGTCATTATTGCAGAAGACAATCCTTGAGGTACGTTATTTTGAATCGCAATTGCGTTCTCTACACTACCAGAATATTTCATTATATATAAGATTGGCGCAAAAGTTTCGTGCTGCACAATGTCGTAAGTGTTTTCCGCTTCAACAATAGCCGGTTTAACATAACATCCAGACTCATATCCTTCACCTTCATAAACACCACCTTCAACTAAAATGTTTCCGCCTTCAGCTTTTGCTCTCTCTAAAGCAGATAAGTACATTTCAACAGCATCTTTATCAATTAGTGGACCAACATGGTTGTTCTCATCTAGTGGGTTACCTACTTTTAACTGTGGGTAGGCATTTACTATCGCACTAACGAAAGTATCATATACATCTTCATGGATAATTAGTCGTCTAGTAGAAGTGCAACGCTGTCCACCTGTTCCAACTGCTCCAAATACTGCTCCCGGAAGAACAATTTTTAAATCTGCTGTTGGTGTTATAATGATTGCATTGTTTCCTCCTAGCTCTAATAAAGAAGTTCCTAATCTTGCTCCAACTGCTGCACTTACCGCTTTACCCATGCGAGTAGAGCCGGTTGCAGAAACCAAAGGAATACGTGCATCGTTAGACATTAAAATTCCTAAATCAGCACCGCCGATAACTAAACCAGAAACTCCTTCAGGAACTCGGTTAGCATCAAATACTTCTTTTGTAATTTGTTGACACGCTAATGCTGTTAGAGGTGCTTTTTCAGATGGTTTCCATACACAAACATCACCACAAACCCAAGCAAGAGCTGTATTCCAGTTCCAAACAGCAACTGGGAAGTTGAATGCAGAAATAATTCCTACGATTCCTCTTGGATGATACTGCTCATACATTCTGTGACCTGGGCGTTCAGAGTGCATTGTAAGACCATGCAATTGACGAGAAAGACCTACTGCGAAATCACAGATGTCAATCATTTCTTGTACTTCACCTAATCCTTCTTGATAAGATTTTCCCATTTCGTAAGAAACCAATTTACCTAAAGGCTCTTTGTACTCACGTAATTTTGTCGCCAGCTGACGAACAACTTCTCCACGAGCAGGTGCAGTCCATTTTCTCCATTCTTTAAAAGCTTCACCAGCTTTTAAGACAACAGCTTCATAATCAACTTCCGTTGCACTCTTAACTGAGGCAATTACGTTTCCATCTACTGGAGAAACAGAATCAATTTTCTCTCCTCTAGTATTAAACCAATGTCCACCAGTAGATGCACCATTGTTTACTTCCTCAATTCCGAATTGAGATAAAATTTCCTTCATTCCAAGGTCTGTCATAACTTCCGCCATTCTATTCTATATTTAATTAACCTATTCTATTATTTGTTACGGGTACAAAATTACGGTAAATAATTGTAAAAACTCAATCATTTTTCGCTTCAAAAGAGGATTGCCATTTCCAATAAAGTCCTGCAGAGATTGCTCCCAAAGGCGTTGCAACCAAATACAACCAAAGATGCTCTGTATGCCCAGAAACAAGAGCTGGAGCGATACTACGAATTGGATTCATACTCGCATTACTTATTGGGCCAGCAAACAAAGCCTCTAAACCGACAGTCATTCCAATAGCAATTGGAGCATAATATTGTTCTATTCTTCTCCCTTGTGAGGTCAGCAAAATCACAATCATCAATAAAAATGTGAGGATAAATTCTAAAATTAGTGATTGCATTTCTGAACCACTTGGCATAGAAGCACCGAGTAATTCATTCTCTGGAAATAAAAATTTCAATGTAAAGCTTGCCAGAAAAGCCCCTATTGCTTGAACACCAAGATATGGAAGAAGTTCTTTTTTAGGGTGCAATTTCAACATTACTAGTGTTATTGTAACGGCAGGATTCATGTGTGCTCCTGAAATCCTTCCATACGCAAAAATCATTATCATAACGATCAAGCCCCAGGCTGTTGCAACACCAAAATGAGAAATTGCTCCCGTCATTTCAGTATTTATGACCATTGCTCCCGTTCCACAAAAAATCATGAAAAAGGTTGCTATTAATTCTCCTACGTATTTTTTCATAAATATGCTGAAACGAATTCTTTACAATACAACTTTACCAAATCTCGAACCCTGTCGAAATCTTGCTTAACTTCACTTTCAGTTCCTACAGCTTTTGCTGGATCTGGAAAGTTTTTGTGAAAACGAGTCGCATTTGATGGGAAATAAGGACATCTCTCTTTAGCGTTATCACACACTGTGATAATGTAATCGAAATCAATGTTTTCATATTCGTTGACGTTATTTGATGTGTTTTGAGAAATATCAACCCCATCTTTTTGCATCGTCTCAATTGCTTTTGGATTGACTCCATGCGTTTCAACACCGGCACTATAAATTGTTGTCCCTTCAGGCGAAAACGCTTTCAAGTAGCCCTCGGCAATTTGACTTCTACAACTGTTTCCTGTGCAAAGCACTAATACATTCTTAGACATATCAAGAGTTTAACAGCAACCTGATCCAGGTTCACATGATTCACCATTTACGACTTCTGCTATTGAAACTTTCACTTTTTCCTCAGTTGGAGAACAGCAAGCATTTACTTCTTTACCAATATATTTCGGATCATTAAATTCTGAATCTTCATGAAAATAATAAACCTCCCATTGAATTCCATCAGGATCGGTTGCCCAAAACTTATCTTGAACAGCATAACAGCAAGACACTCCAATTTCTTCAAGAGAAACTACTCCTTGTTCACGGGCTATTTTCAGTTTTGCCTCCATTTCTTCTTTTAAAGCAACTTGAATGCCTACGTGTCCAAAATTAGCTTGCACTCTCTCTGGATTCTCGATAAATGAAATGATTAAACCTGGGTTTTCCATCTCGTATTTTGCGTAACCTTTCTTTACTTTAGAAGCTGATTGCCCAAAAAATGTAGTGTAAAAGTTTACTGTGGCAGCCAAGTCACTCACATAAAAAGACATGTGGATTCTTGGGAGTTTTGTATTTGTCATATCGTTAATTTTTAGCAGCAATCCGATTCGTCACAGTTTGCTGAATTTAATAATGTATTAATTTGTGTAGATAATTTGCTCCAGTTCTCCTGATTTATGCAATAACACATGCTCGTTCCTTCAATTGTTCCTTTAATAAGTCCAATCGACTTTAGCTCTTTCAAATGCTGAGAAACTGTCGATTGTGCAAGCCCTATTTCCGTAACCAAACTTCCACAAACACATGAATTCGTCTTAATTATCGACTGAAGAATTGCAATTCTTGCTGGATGCCCAAGAACTTTCATCATTTGAGAAAGTTCAATGTGCTCTGCTGTGTAATTTTCTGTCTTTGTTAAACCCATTTGTGAATCATTTATCGCAATATTACGATATACAAATGAATATAGCACCCTTTTTTAACTTTTTTATGAAAAAAAATCAATCCTAATTAGAAAAATAGATTTACTATTACCAAGGAATTGACAATAGAACTTTTCTTATATTTGAATTAAATAAAAATAAATGACCCCATATTTTCTCATTATTGCACTTGCTGGTATTATTATACTTAGCTTTTTTTTCAATGTGATTTCGGAAAAGACAAATATTCCATCTGTGCTAATGCTTATCGGCCTGGGCATGGGTTTAAAAGCTTGGATGACGTCTCAGGGCATCATTGATGATGACCTTGAATTGGATTCTATTCTAGAAGTACTTGGCAACGTAGGTTTGGTTATGATTGTACTAGAGGCGGCGCTCGATCTAAAATTAGAAAGAGATAAAAGAGGTCTAATTTTGCGGTCCTTTCTGATTGCTTTGCTCGGAATTGGAGGTTCAATGTTCGCTCTAGGCGGTTTTTTCATGTATATTTTTCCAGATACCTCATTGTATACAGCAATTATATATGCCATCCCTTTAAGTATTATGAGTAGTGCAATTATTATTCCCAGTGTAGGTCGATTAATAGAAAATAAAAGAGAATTTATGGTCTATGAAAGCACTTTTTCTGACATTCTCGGGATTATGACCTTTTACTTTATGATTGGTGCTGATGGAGGAGCAGGTGGAGGGTCTTTGATTCTAGAAATATCCCTCAATATCCTTGGAACGATTGTTCTCTCTGTTATTGTTGCATATGTTATGGTGTACTTATTTCAACACCTGCAAATGCAGGTAAAGCTGTTTTTGATTATTGGAATATTAATGCTTCTTTTCGCTGTTGGTAAAATATTTCACTTGTCCTCTTTGCTTTTGATATTAACTTTCGGATTGGTCCTTAATAATACCGATCTTTTTTTTCAAGGGCGATTGTCCAAGATTTTTGACAAAGAAAAGGTCAAACCAATATTACACGATTTTCACACATTAACATTAGAATCTGCTTTTCTCATCCGAACGTTTTTCTTTGTAATTTTTGGGCTAAGTATTTCTATTTCTTCATTGTATAACTTTGAAGTTGCTATTAATAGCGCTGTGATTGTCGCCGTTTTATATTGTATTCGTTATTTGTTGTTGCGCGTCTTTGGCAAAGGGCATATGTTTCCAGAGGTGTTCATTGCTCCTCGCGGATTAATAACTGTACTCTTGTTTTTTGTAGTCGCTAAGAATGACAGCTTTACGATAGAAAACTTTGATACTGGGCTTTTACTTTACCCTATTCTTATTACTAGCATGATTATGATGGTTGCCTTAATTACATATCGTGGAGAAAAAGTGACAGATGTTATTTTCCAAAAACTTCCTTTGCGCAAAAACAATAAAGAGGACAAGGAATCAATGGTAAAGTGAAAACGAAGAAGACCTAAGCTCTAAATTGTATACTGCTGAATCGGACTTATTGCGAAATTATACAATAGTTGATAATGGGAATAGCGTTAACTTATCCAGCTATCATTCAAAGAATACCAAAAAGCTTTTTTTGTACTAATCGGTGTGCTTGATTCATAGACAAATTTGTCGCTCAATTAAAATTAGCTAACTTGTGCAACTGTTTGTCCTTATAACGAACTGCACTTATTAAAAGCTCGTAGTCAAAATATGATTACATCCTTTAAATTTTATATAGAATAATGCGCAAAAAAATAAACTCTCTCCTAATACTTGGACTCTACCTTATTGTTAGTTTCTAAGGGTTTTCACAGGAATCTATTGATCGAATTCAAAATTATTTAATGGAAGAATCTGATCGGTTGAATCTAAGCCCAGCAGATGTAAAAGATTTAACTCTTGCTAATGAACATGAGTCTTCAGTAAATGGCTTAACATTTCATTACGTTCAACAAGAATTCAATGGTGTTCCGATTTATAACGCAATTTCAACATTTGCTACTCAGAATGATCAACTATTTCTTACCGGCAATCGATTCGAACAAAATGTTTCAGAGCGAATATCTAATGACGTCGTACAATTGAGTCCACGCGAAGCAATTATAAGTACGCTATTAGAATTAAACCTAACAGCACCGGGGCCTTTAAACCAAATTGATAAGGGAATGAATGGTTCAATTATATATTTTTCTGCTGAAAGTTTATCGTCTGAACTTATTCCCGTTGAATTATTGTACTATCCAACTGATGAAGGGAAATTGATTAGGGTGTGGGATTTAAGTATTTATGAACTAAGTCAAAAACATTGGTGGAGTGTCCGCATTGATGCTTCAACTGGAAGGCTTATAGATAAAGTTGATTGGGTTGTTAGCTGTCAATTTGAAACTCCCGACGAGCATACAGCTCATAATTTACAGCGAACGACCTCAAATGATAAGGTCTTGTTTCCAGCGCCTCCTCCATCTGCAGATCAATACAATGTCTTTGCTATACCTACAGAAAGCCCGAATCATGGGCCAAGAACACTTGTAGTGGGTCCTTCTGATGCTATTGCATCTCCTTTTGGATGGCACGATGACAATGGGATTGAAGGTGCAGAATATACTAACACTCGTGGGAACAACGTTTACGCTTATGAAGACATAAATGACTCGAATTTACCTGGCTATTCACCTGATGGATCTACTACTTTGAATTTTGATTTCACTTTGGACATTAATCAACCTTCCAACACTTATCTCGACCCTGCAATTACAAATGTGTTTTACATGACTAATATCATGCACGATGTCTGGTATCAATATGGGTTCGATGAAGTCAGTGGAAACTTCCAACAAAACAACTACACTAACGGGGGCTTATCTTCTGATTTCGTCATCGCTGAAGCCCAAGATGGAAGCGGAATGGATAATGCGAATTTTGCCACTCCACCAGACGGAGAAAATCCTCGAATGCAAATGTACTTATGGAGCCCACCTGGACCACCTGGTAATATGTTTACTGTTAATCCTCCATCAATTTGGCAAGGTGAATCCACAGTCGTAGAGGCCGGTTTTGGGCCTGGAATTCCAACCTCAGCTATTACGACCAATCTTATTCTGTATGAAGATGCAACTCCAGATATTTATGACGCCTGTGAGGCGCCATTGAATGCTGCTGCTATGAATGGAAACATTGTAATTCTTAGACGAGGCTCGTGTGCGGAAATAGATAAAGTGGAACGCGCACAAAATGCGGGGGCAGCTGCTGTAATTGTTGTAGATGATGCCCCTCAATCACCAACAGAAATGACTGGTATTGGAGCAACAATTACAATTCCTGCAGTTATGATTAATCAGTACAACGGTGAGAATCTAATTGCAGAGATTGAGTCAGGAGCAACAGTAAGTGTTACGCTGGGGAACTTAGGGCCCTATGAACTGGATGGTGATTTTGATAACGGAATCATTGCACATGAATTTGGGCATGGAATTTCTACGCGACTCACTGGAGGCGCTGGAAGTTCAAATTGTTTGTGGAATGCTGAGCAAATGGGAGAAGGATGGTCTGACTGGTTTGGTTTAATGTTAACTATTGAACCTGGTGATCAAGCGACAGATCCTAGAGGTATTGGAACTTTTGCGTCCGGGGAGCCAATTACGGGTAATGGAATTCGAAATGCACCATACACGACAGATTGGGCAATAAATGGTTTTACATATGGACAAACGAACAACACTAATTCGATTTCTCAGCCACATGGTATTGGGTTTGTATGGGCAACTATGCTTTGGGATTTAAACTGGGCAATGATTGATGTTTATGGTTTTGATCCTGATGTTTATTATGGTAATGGAGGAAACAATATGACCATGCAATTGGTAATGACTGGGATTAAATTGCAAGCGTGCTCACCTGGGTTCGTTGATGGAAGAGATGCTGTTCTTGCCGCTGATCAATTATTATATGGCGGAATTCATGAATGCTTGATTTGGAAAGTTTTTGCAAATAGAGGATTGGGTTATTCTGCAGATCAAGGCAGTAGTGACGATAGAGAAGATCAGATACAGGCATTTGACTTACCCCCTGGAATGGATCATTCAACAACAGTTGTCGCTTGCGAAACGTATACATGGGCAGAAAATGGGATGTCATACGATACAAGTGGCGTTTATACTAGCTCAATAATTGGGGATGGAATTGGTTGTGATACTTTGGAAACGTTGATCTTAACAATTGGCATTGCATCTGAAATTAACACAGTGGTTAATGTAATTAATGAAATCACATTAAGAGCAGATCAAGGTGGTCTAGAATACATGTGGGTTGATTGTAATGATAATTATGCAATCATTCCTGGCGAAGTTGGTCAATCGTATTATCCAACTGAAAACGGGAATTATGCCGTAATTATTACAGAAAATTTGTGCTCCGACACCTCAGCTTGTAATGAGGTCAGCACCATTGGTATTATCGAAAATGAATTTGGTGAATCCTTTATGATTTATCCAAACCCAACAGATGGGTTACTCATTATTGATCTTGGCGCAATCTATGAAAGCGTTAAAGTCAAAGTGCTTGACATGAGTGGAAAATTATTGTCTGAACACAAAATGAATGACACAAACCGTTTTGATATTCATCTCGACAGAACAGCTGGTATGTATATTTTAGAAATTCTAAGTTCAGATGGAAAACAGGCCAGAATTAGAATAGAAAAGTACTAGGGTTTTTTTGAGAATCCGCTCTAAAAGAAATGGACAAACCTTCAGGTTGATATCCATTCAATGATGTGCTAAGAATTATTTTAGGTCCGACAGGAAATTATTTCCTTTATACAGAGGAGCCAAGTTAGGTCATTGTAGAATTAAGTGATTGATAAAAGGAGACAGTTCCTACTCTCCTTACTTCCACCAAATGACGGTTTCTACTAAGGGCTATTAGCTTTCTTTGGAAAATTATTCCTATATTTAAAACTAATCTCGGGAAAGCTGCGAACGTTGTGCTTCATTTAAACGATGATATTTAATTATATAGTTTCACATCATATTTAAAGGGCATGCGTATAGAATTAGAAATTAATAACTTTTAAATAGATCATGTTATGGGAAAAGGTAAAGACGCAAAGAAAAATGTTAAAAAAGAAGCTGCTAAAACTCCAAAAGAAAAAAAAGCAGCAAAGAGAGCAAAGAAAAATCAATAGTTTTCTGAAAGAACTAAGCTTAGCAAGCTCATAAAAAACTTGCTCCGCTTGTTGGACTATACCCAAGATTCTTTCCGGATTCATCATAATAATAAGTGGGCTATTTATGAAGAATAGAACAATAGTATGATCGCTTTCCTTAAAACCCGCAAAATTCATTTGAATTTTGCGAAAATTACCAGTTTACAATCAATTTACCAGTAGTTAAACCATTCTCCAATGCAGTATGTGCTTCATTTAGTTGATGTGCAGAATAGCTTCCTCCAGATTGCGGCTTAACCTTTCCCGATTGATATAATTTAAAGACTTCAGTCAAGCAATGTTTTAATACCATTGGTTTGTTGTCAGCGATTTTCAGCATATTAACTCCTAAAATGTTCTTTGATCTCATCATTAGACCTATAGGTAAAACCAAGCCCATTTTACGTACAAAATTCAACTGGGAAAGAATTCCCCACTTACCATTTGATAATTGCGCCCCCCCAAAAAGGACCATTCTACCACCTGAGCCAAGAATACTCATGTCCTGTTTAAAAGTCGACCCAGCAACAGGATTAAAACTTAAATCAATTCGTTCTTCTCCTAAATATTCAATAATGGATTCGACATAGTCGCTCGTATTGTAATTAACGACATGGTCTGCACCCAACGCTTTCACCAAGCTTTCTTTTTCCGCACGCCCAACTTTGGCTATAACCTTTGCTCCTTGTAGTTTGGCTAATTGGATTAATAACGTGCCTACTCCACCTGCTGCTGCGTGAATTAAAACAGTATCTCCAGCGCGAACGGGAGTTAAGTAAGAGGCCATATAATATGCTGTAACACCTTGTGTACAAAGCGCCAATAATTCTTCGGCGGGTTGATTTTCGACTTCTTGAATTGCAAAATCATTTGTAACCACGTGTTTTGCATATCCTCCAAATCGACAAAAAGCCATAACTCGCTTCCCAATTAAGCTTTTATCTACACTGTCACCACAGGAAACTACCTTCCCGACCATTTCGTAGCCAATAATGCAAGGGAAAGCCGGTGCTTCACGATACAAGCCGCGACGAGCCATTACATCTGCATAATTCAATCCAAATGCTTCTGTTTCAATCAGAACCTGATTGTTTTCAAGTGCAGGCACTTCAAACGTTCTTAATTCAAATGCTTCTTCTGGTGTTCCTTTTTTACAAAGAAAAAATCCTTCGCTTGTCATATAATTATTGTTTTCCTTCAATTACAATCACAATCTCTCCTTTAGGAGGACGTTCTTCATAATAAGCTTTAATTTCCGAGGCTGTTCCCCGTTTGTATTCTTCATAGATTTTAGTCAGCTCACGCGCTACACAAACTTTTCTGTCCTCTCCCATGAATTCAACAATTTGTCCTAAACACTTCACAAGGCGGTGCGGTGACTCATATAATATCGACGTTCTTTTTTCTTCAGCAATGACCATTAATCTAGTTTGACGGCCTTTCTTATGAGGTAAAAATCCTTCAAAAACAAAACGATCACATGGGAAACCACTTGCAACTAACGCTGGAATTAAGGCCGCAGGTCCAGGCAGGCATTCTATTTCAATATCATTCGCAATACATTCTCTAACCAATAAAAATCCAGGATCCGAAATTGCTGGTGTTCCTGCATCGGAAACTAGGACAGTTGAATTGTTCGCTTTTATTGTGTCAATAGCTCTACTGAGTGTTTTATGTTCATTATGTGCGTGAAACGGAGCAACTGTTTTTTTAATCTCAAGATGATTCAATAGACGCTTGGTTACGCGAGTGTCTTCTGCGTATACCATCTCTGTTTCTTTCAAAATACGAATTGCACGTAATGTGATATCCTCTAGATTACCAATCGGTGTTGGAACAATATACAATTTAGACATAGTCGATGCTTTAATTCAAAATTATCTCGTCAAAACTACATAGTCTTGGAGTAATGTCTGTAGAAATTTCAATCTTTTTTCTGGAGTTTTTGATAATCCCAAAAGTTGGGCTGATTTATCTGCTAATTCAATCGCAAATTTCTTTGTTTCAGGATTTGAATATTGTTTCACACGCTGAATTGTGCTTTTAATCAAAAGCATATCTTCATCCGTAAATCTTATTGCTCCAGGATACTCAGGGGTATAATTTTCTTGACTTTTTATCGATAATACGTCTCTTAAGCTATAGTTGATGCTCGATTTATTTTTGATGACAATTGTATTAGCCATCACGTCTCCTATGCGTTGATTTCGCTTCGATGTTCCGGCATAGACAATGCCCATCAAACCTATCCCAAACCAGGCCAACACAAATATATCAGGGCTAATCCAGACAAAGTCGCCCTTAAACATCCAGCGCGTGAAAATTTCACGAAGACCTGGTCGTTCTCCAGAAATAGTAACGACGCGTATTCCTAATATATATTTGCCAAGGCTTTGCCCTTGTGTGAGGTATTCCATAATCGGGTTATAAAATATCCACGGTAATTTCATGACCAAGAGTTGAAGAAATAAAAATGACCCCATATGTTCTTCAAACCATCCTGTAAATCCAATGACCATTCCTACGATGATAAAATAGATGACAAACATTAAAAAATCAATCATAGCGGCGGCTGCACGAGTTCCCACTGAGGCAAGCTCGTACTCAATTTTCACATTCTGAGCTGATTCAAATTCTATTGTCTTCATCGTTTTCTAACAAAGTAAAGATACCGAAATCAAAGACAATCGCAAATTGATTAAACGCGTGAAAAAATATAATTAAGAACCCCTCTAAACTACGAAATAATGACACTTTTGTGACATTCAAACGCTAGAGTCTGCGCATCTTTGCACAACGTGAAACATAAACAAGTTATAGCAACTTTACATACAATTGCGTTTACTCATCGCAACCTATCTGTTAATGAGGTTGGTGAGTTTCACATTGACGAAGAACTTCAACAAGATCGTTTATCTCGTTTGAAAAAGAATTGTTGTATTGATGAATTAATGTTTCTTTCAACGTGTAACAGAGTTGAGTTTGTTATTGTATTCCCTGGAGAGATGAGCTTTAAATTTCTCACTGGTTTTTTCAAGGAATTGTATCCAAAATTAAACGATACACAAATTAATAAGTATGCCGAAATTGCTGAAATTCATCATGGAATGGACGCAGTAAGTCATCAATTGTCTGTGGCGTCCTCATTGGATTCAATGATTGTTGGAGAAAGAGAAATTATTACACAAGTTCGAACAGCTTATAATGCTTCAAAAAAGATGAAGCTTTCAGGTGATTTTATTCGAGTCCTCATTCGTCACACAATCCAAACCGCTAAAAAAGTTTATACCGAAACAAGCATAGCAAAACGACCTGTTTCTGTAGTTTCCTTGGCTTATCATCGATTAAAAGACATAAACGCACCTCTTGACTCTCGGATATTAATTGTAGGGGCAGGAGTCACAAATACAAATATGAGTCGCTTTCTCAAAAAGCATGGTTTTACAAACTTTCATGTCTTTAACAGAACAATGAGTAAAGCTGAAATCTTGGCAGATGATATTGGCGGGGTAGGACATTCACTTTCAGAGCTAAACACTTTTTCCGAAGGTTTCGATATAATTATCACTTGTACAGGGGCTGAAAGTCATATAATTACTCCGGAAATTTATTTGCAACTCCTTCAAAATGACACCGAAAACAAAATCGTAATTGATCTCGCAATACCACAAGACCTTGCTCCAGAGATTAAAGAAAGAACGGCTGTTACACATATTTCAGTTGAAGTATTGCAAAAAATCTCCAATGAGAACTTAAAAACACGTTCTAAAGAAGTTGTTCATGTTGAAGAGATTTTAACCGACGCTGTTACAGAATTTAAGCATCTTATTCATCTTCGATCTGTCGAAATCGCTATGCGTGAAGTTCCTAATAAGGTGAAAGAAATCAAAGCAAATGCTATGAATAATGTGTTTAGTAACGAAATCGATGCAATGGACGAAAATTCAAGAGAATTATTGGCAAAAATTGTTGATCATATGGAGAAAAAATACATAAGTATGCCAATGATTATGGCCAAAGAAATTCTTCTCAAAGAAAATAATTAATCCGATGAAAAAGGTAATCATTGGTTCAAGAGGTAGTGATTTAGCCTTATGGCAAGCAACCTTTGTAAAGGCAGAGTTACAAAAATTAAATTGTGAAGTCGAAATCAAAATTATTCAAACTCAAGGAGATAAAATTCAACATTTGAGCTTTGATAAACTTGAAGGAAAAGGATTTTTCACCAAAGAAATTGAAGACGCATTGCTCAATGGTTCTATTGATTTAGCTGTTCATTCTCACAAAGATTTAGAAACTACTCCTCCTTCAGGATTGAAAATATCTTGTGTGTCAGAAAGGGCAAACCCTGCGGATGTTTTATTGATTAACAAGTCCGCGATTGATGAAAATGCGAAATGGTCATTGAAAGAAGGTGCTGTCGTTGGAACTTCTTCGGCTCGAAGAAAATCTTTGGCTTTAAAATTCCGTGCTGATGTTAGTATAAATGATTTAAGAGGAAATGTACCCACGCGGATCGATAAGCTTAGACAAGGTAATTACGACGCGATACTATTAGCGAAAGCTGGGGTTGACCGATTAAAATTAGACTTGTCTGAATTCAAAGAGGTAGTTTTAGACCCCGCTGAATTTGTTCCTGCCCCTGCTCAAGGTGCTCTTGGATTACAAATAAGAAATGAAGACGAAGAATTACATGAGCTTCTTCAAAAAATGAATTTCCCGGAAGTTCAAAAACGGATAAAATTAGAGCGGAAAATTCTTAATTTATTGGACGGTGGATGTCAGCTCCCGCTCGGAGTTTACTGCAATGAAAACAATGATTTATACGTTTCTTTCGCTGATGGCTTGGGAAATGAATGCATCTCATTACATTATGTTGTTAAGGACTTCGAAGGAATGGCAGAAAGGGTAATCGTTGACTTGAATCAATCAAAAGTTGGTTAAATCAATTTTTATATCTAAGTCTCCTGATGAAGTTAGTGTTCTCTCTGATTTTCTTTTAGAAAATGACCAATCACTTTTCGCTCAATCCTTTTTGTCGTTTGAAAAAGTAAAGTTCACTGTTTCTGAAGAATTTGCAATTGTCTTTTTTAACAGTCCAAGGTCAGCTCATTTTTTTTTGGAAGACAATCAACTTAAAGATAACATTCTCATTGCTTGTACAGGGTTTAAAACAGCTGAAATAATAGCTTCTTTTGGCTACCCGGTTCATTTTATCGGTAATGAGGCCAGTAAAACATCTCAAATTGCAAGAGAGTTTAAAGACTGGTGTAAAGGTAGAAAAGTATTGTTTCCAATTTCAAGCATTTCATTGAAAACGATTTCATCAACTTTCTCAGAGACAGAAAAAGAAGAGTTAGTTGTCTACAAAACGAATGTCGAACCAGAAGAAGTTCCGCATTGTGACACTTATATTTTCACGAGTCCTTCAAATGTTCGTGGTTTTCTATTAAATAATTCCATCCCTAATAACGCCAAAGTGATTTCTTGGGGGGAATCGACAACTAGGGAATTAGGTGAGAACGGTATTCCCGTCAATCACGTTCTGCTTAAGGCGTCCATCGAAGAGTTATTTGAAATTCTTTAACATGGCTGGAATTTATATTCATATTCCTTTTTGTAAGCAAAAATGTACCTACTGCGACTTTCACTTTAGCACAACATTTTCTGACTACCGATCAGAAATGATAGAGGCAATTCTCAAAGAAATAGATCTCAGGAAAGTCTATTTGCTGAATCAACAAATTCAAACTATTTATTTTGGTGGAGGAACGCCAAGTCTGTTAACAGAAAATGAAATAGTTAAAATTCTAACTAAAATTAGAAATGAATTTATTGTTCTGGCGGATGTTGAAGTTACTCTGGAGGCAAACCCTGATGATATCACCGAAGAGAAACTGGCAATTTGGAAACATGCAGGTGTCAATCGTTTAAGTATTGGACTTCAATCTTTTAAAGAATCAGATCTTAAATGGATGAATCGCGCTCATACTGTTGAAGAAGCAAATCAATGTATTTCAATGGCGCAAAATGCTGGTTTCAACAGCCTCACCGTTGATTTAATTTATGGGTTGCCAAACCTATCCCTCGAAGAGTGGCAAGACCACATACAGCGGTTAATTGATTTAAAGGTTCCACATATTTCTGCTTATTGTTTGACCGTTGAAAGCAATACCGTACTCGATCATTTAGTTAAAAAAGGGAAGATTATTCCAAGTTCAGATGAAGCGCAGGCTGAACAATTCCTACTATTAATCGACCTACTTGAAAAAAACGGATATGAGCAATACGAGATTTCCAATTTCTGTTTGAAAAATTCGGCGTCCCTGCATAACTCCAATTATTGGAAGGGAGAACATTATCTGGGAATAGGCCCTTCGGCACATTCTTTTGACGGTAAGTCTCGAAGCTGGAATGTGGCGAACAATCGTAAATACATTAAGGGAATTCAACAAAATAGAGACTATTTTGAAACTGAAACGCTTTCAAATAGAGACCTTTTTAATGAAACCATTCTAACAGGTTTACGTACAAAATATGGTGTAGGGATAACACCGCTAAAAAACCTCCTCTCTTTTACACCTGATTTTGAATCAATGATTAAAGACTTTAAACATAAAAATTGGCTCACAGAAGTAAATGAGCGATATTACCTCACTCAAGAAGGAAAGTTAATGGCCGATTACATCACTTCTGAATTATTTATAATATGAGGTTTTTATTATTCTCACTCCTTATCATTCTTGCCGGAATTGCTTATTTATCGATAGCTCCTAGTGAAATTGTTAATGATGGGAATGATAAAGTTGGCCATCTTATTGCCTACGCATGTTTAATGGTGAATTTTGGATTACTCACTTATTTCAATCGAAAAAAGTACACGTTTGCGATTTTTTTCACACTCTTCTATGGTGGAAGCATGGAGATTATTCAGTACTTCGTTCCAGGGCGATGCATGTCTATATATGACATGTTGGCAAACACTGCTGGCGTCATGTTTGGCGTTATTATAATATACTTCTTTTATAATCAAATGAAAGCAATACTAAAGAAGTTGGGTATCAAATTGCAATGATTCTTACTAAATCCGAGTAAAGGTTACTCTTCAATATTTACTATTTTTACATCTATGGAGAAATTACAAAATTTTATCAACGGAAGCTACTCTTCACCTGTCTCAGGAGAATACATGGACAACTATGAGCCAGCAACAGGAAAAGTGTATAGCCTAATCCCTAAATCTGGAGCAAAAGATGTGGAACTGGCTGTTGTAGCTGCTGAGAATGCTTATCCAGTCTGGTCAAAAATGAGCATTGATGCACGCAGTAGAATAATGGTAAAACTCTCCGAAGGAATTGAAGCTCAAATGGAGAAATTTGTAGCTGCAGAGTCGCGCGATAATGGCAAACCAGTTGCTTTAGCCGGACGTGTTGACATTCCACGTGCGGTAAGCAACTTTCACTTTTTTGCGACAGCAATATTACATTTTGCGTCTGAATCTCATAATATGGTAGGTGTTGGAGTGAATTATACTTTAAGAAAACCGATTGGAATTGTTGGTTGTATTTCTCCTTGGAATTTACCGTTGTACTTATTTTCATGGAAAATCGCCCCGGCTTTAGCTGCAGGCAATTGTGTTATCGCAAAACCGTCTGAAGTTACTCCGTACACAGCATATTTATTAGGACAAGTGGCCAAAGAAGCAGGAATGCCAGATGGTGTTTTGAATATTCTCCATGGAGAAGGCCATGATGTCGGAGATGCTATTGTAAAGCATCCAAAAATAAAAGCAATTTCTTTCACTGGAGGAACAGCAACTGGAAAATATATTGCCAAGACGGCAGCTCCAATGTTTAAAAAATTGTCGCTTGAGTTAGGAGGTAAAAACCCAAATATTATTTTTGATGATTGTGATTTTGATGACATGATGCGAACAACACTTCTCTCTTCGTTCGCTAATCAAGGTCAAATATGTTTATGTGGCTCAAGAATCTTTGTACAACGTGGTATTTACGAAAAATTCAAAGAAGAGTTTGTTAGGAAAGTGGATACATTGCTTGTTGCAGAGCCAAATAATCCGAAAGCAAAATTAGGTGCTGTAGTCTCAAAACCACATATGGAAAAAGTTTTGTCTTACGTCGAACTAGCAAAGGAAGAAGGCGGTAAAGTAGTATCAGGAGGAGAGAGAGTTCAGTTAGAAGCACCATTTGAAAATGGCTATTATCTTAGGCCAACAGTTATCGAAGGCTTGTCTTACGATTGTAGAACAAATCAAGAAGAAATTTTTGGACCTGTTGTTACGATTATGCCTTTTGATACGGAAGAGGAAGTATTGATGATGGCAAACTCAACTCAATATGGATTGAGCGCAACTTTATGGACGTCAGATTTGAAAAGAGCACATCGTATTGCAAATGAAATTCATGCTGGAATAGTATGGATAAATGCATGGTTGGTACGTGACTTAAGAACTCCTTTTGGTGGAGCAAAAGCTTCAGGAATAGGAAGAGAAGGAGGATGGGAAGCCTTAAGGTTCTTTACGGAACCCAAAAATGTATTTGTCAAATATTGATAATTCTTTAATCTTACCTTTGTATTATGAAATCTATTTTCCTTTTTCTCCTTTTGTTTTGTTTCAATAGTTTAACGATTGGTCAAGGTAATGTCGATGGGTTTTTTAAACCTAAGGGTGAATTAGACGTTGCTTTGTCTTCTTCTTTTGGGAATTCTACACGCTACTTTACAGGGAATAATTTAATTGCATATGATAGAAATCAATTAATTTTAAGCGCATATGCTAATTATGGTCTTAGTAATAGATTTAATTTAATTATTAGTCTTCCTGTAATTAATTTCACCTTTCAAGATGCTGCGGTTTTTGCAAAATTAAAGCTCGTCCAAAAAAACATGAGCAAAGGAGAAATTTCATTGTTTCCTTCAGTTGGCATTACATTCCCAACACACAAATACGAGACGGAAAGTGGACAATCAATAGGGCAGAGAGCAACGGTTCTGCAACCAAAGCTAATTGCACAATATAAATCGAACAAAGGATGGTTTTTACAAGGTCAAATGGGATATAATTATTCCTTTTTTCCCGTGCCCTCCTCAATTGCAGCTTCATGCAAAATTGGATACATTTATAAACAATGGTATTTTGACCTCTGGTATGATTATCAGTACGGCATAGGCGGGCGTGATTATGCCTCTGGACTTGGAGGACCGCTTAATTCATTTCGAGACCTAGGTGTCTCCTATAATAGAATTGGTGGAGTTGTTTATAAAAACATAGGGGATAAATGGGGCATATTTCTGAATGGAAGCCTCATCTATAATGGACGAAATATTAGTGAACTCTTTGTCCTAGGAGGCGGAGTCGTTTTGAAGTTTAAAGTAAAATCGAAACAAGTATAAAGGAATGGTTTTCAAGAACGTTCGGTTTAATAATTGAGAGCAATTGAATGAATATCTTTATATTGTCGAACATAAACTTAGACATTATGAGCTGGAGCTTAAAGAATGACAAACTCGTGAAAGAATTTAAGGTTGATAAATTTTCAACGATTATTAATAATTTAAACAAGCTCAGCTTGGTGGCTGACGAGCAGAATCACCATCCTGATTTCAACGTGTTTGGATACAATAAAATTCGTTTTGAATTAATCACACATGACGCTAACAGTGTTACGGAGAAGGATTATTCTTTGGCTAAGTCGATTGATCTTATTTTTACAGATGAGGGAGATTGAAGGTAATATTTTAAGCCCCTTTAAATAGTATTATGAGAATGATTTTAGCCCTTTTTATCTTGTCCCTTTTTTCTTCATGTAAAAGTGATAAAATTGAATACCAGAACGTGACTTACTTGCATGTTTCACATACACGAACTAACGCTAATCCAAATCTTGATGCAACTATAGAGGGTATAGATTATAGTAAATATGATGTGCTAATGCTAGGTGGAGACCTTGCCAATTTGACTTCCCTAGATACGCAAACTATGGACCATGCCAATTCAATTTTTGACTTTAGCAGTCAAAGCACCCTTTGGGCACTAGGAAATCATGATTATACAGATTTGAATCTTGTTGAGTCGTATACTGGTCGATTACCATATTACGCTTATACAAAAAACGGAATAACTTTTCTTGTGATAGACACTCAAGATGATTTTAGTAATATTAGTGGCAACCAAAAAACATTTGTTGATCAAGTATTGGATACAATTTCTCAATCATCACACCTGGTCCTATTGCACCATAAACTAATTTGGATGTCTGGAAATCCGTATTTAGAATCACAGGTTCCTTTTATCTCAAACGCAGGGATTGGAACTTGTTTTTATTGCATCAATCCTAATAACTTCTATTCTACTATCTATCCTAAATTAGTAACACTATCAAACGCTGGCACAAAAGTAATTTGCGTTGGCGGCGATATCGGCTTTAATTCAAAAGAATTTGAATATTTGACACCTGAAGGAATTCACTTTTTAGCCTCTGGAATAGGTAATGGGAGCTCAGACAACAAGGGACTTGTTTTTCACCATAACGTTAGTATGTCTAATTTAACCTGGGAGTTTAAATTGACAAGTGAATTGTAAGGGAATAATTCACGCTCAAAAAACACCGCTACATTAAGACTAATAGCTCGCTTTTCTATTTATTTCAATAACTTTAATACTTTTAGCATGATGATTGTATTCTAATCTCAAAATTATAATTATGAAGATGACGTTATTATCCCTTGCCCTCTTCTTTACGGGGCTCACAGGCGCTCAAGTGTTTGAAGTTGAGCAAGCAGCTCATCCTTATTTTGACATCATAGAGTGGAAAGGAATGGGAGCGTTGTTGTTAAGTAAGGATCCATCAGGAAACTCTAAACAAATTAACTTAACATTGGTCAACGAAGAGAAAAAGAGCGTCTGGGATCAGAAATTCTCCCCAAAAGGAAAAGAGTATTATTTCATCACGAGTGAAAATGCGCGTTATGTTTATTTCTTAAACAACTTAGAGCTTGAAAACGGGAAAGTCTCTTTGAGCCAGTTAAATTCTGCAGGTAACATCAAATCAACTTCGATACCTATTGGCGCCGCGATTAAAAAATTAAAAAAATACGACTACAACAAGCTGGAGTTGATTAATGTCGTTGTAACGGATAAAGCGCTTGTGCATCATTTTAGATATGATGACAAATCAACAAAAAGTATCGTTGACCTTGCTGTTTTTACTACTCATCATAACTTTCTTAGCTACGCCGTTGAATTAGGATCAGTTACCAAAGAAGCAATTAACGGAACAAACTACGGCCATTGGCAATATGTTGGGTTCACAGGAGATCAAATCTTTTTTGCGGCACGAGACTTTCTGCGAAAAAAACAAGGCTGGAGCGTTAAAGAATATAATTCTAAAGGAAAAACTAAAATTGGAGTACACATCGACGCGCCTCAAGGATTAATTGCAATAGAAAATATAGGCTTTGGAACAACAGGAAGTTATTACATGGAAGAAAAAGCTACAGTTGAATTAGGGCTCCTCACTTACATTAATTCACAATTTTATTTGGTTGGAGGCCAGCATGGCGAAGGTGCTAGCGCAGAAATTACACTTTTTCAATTAATTGCAAATGACTGGAATGTTCTAAACAGCATGAAATTGAACTATTTTATTGAAAAAAAGAACCTGAAGCTTGGCATATACCCAATGAATGAAGGAGTTGGTTATCATCTTGATCATAATGGTTATAACAAAGTGAGTATCATCTATTATGATGAAAAAGAAGGTGCTCCGCATAATGATTTTACGAAAAGAACCGTTTATAATCCAAGCAGCGTCTTTGAACAGAAAAATAAACAAGAATTTAACGTAATTTTACCAAACGGAATTCTAAATTTTGACACGAGTCAATTAGGAGAAAAGGGAAGTGTTAAATTTGAAATAATTGAGAAATGATTGTAGGGATTTGTGGTGGAAGTGGTTCAGGAAAAACAACTTTATTGATGCGGTTAAAAAACCACTTTCAAGATCTAAATCCTTGTGTCTTTACGATGGATAATTACTACAATCCAATTGATCAACAACATATTGATGCGAATGGAGAATATAACTTTGATCTACCTACCGCTCTAAATGAACAGCAATTAACCAACGATTTAGCTTCTCTCAAGAAGGGTGAGGAAATTCTTGTAAAAGAGTATCACTTTAATTCCCCGCCAGATAAACATGTATTGTTAACAATAGCTCCTTCAAAGCTAATCATTATTGAAGGTCTCTTTTTATTCCATTACAAGGGGGTTAAGAAAGAGTTAGATTACAGCATTTTTGTAGATGTTGAACCAAAAACACAATTAGATAGGCGTTTATACAGAGATCAAGAAACTAGAGGTTATTCAAGAGAAAGTATATTGTATCAATGGGAGAATCATGTGAGTCCTTGTTATGAAAATTATCTTTTACCATATCAAAAGGAAGCCAACTTTGTTTTTAGAAATGACTCTCGAGCCGATTATGATTTTGAGCAGTTGGTCAATGATATTGAACAAAAAATAAATAGTAGAGTCCTTCAATAAGCGGGTTATTCTTTGGTCAAGCAATTAAAAAAATATCGCCTCATAATTCTAGCAGCTCTTTCAGCCCTTGTCTTTTTTGCAAGTTATTTAAAAATCCATTCTACAAATTATGCCTCTTCTGTAGCTCTTCAGACAATAGAATTTAAAGAGCTAGAACAACAGCTATCTGATGAAATTGCCTACCGTGCGGAAGAATTAAAATTTGGAGCGCTCATGAATCAATGGAAGGATGATGATGCGGAAGGCTCCATTAATCTCCACATTTATAGAAATGACTCATTGGTTTATTGGAATACCAATCAATTGCCAATTATCAGATTCAAGGATATTCACTTTCCCTCAGAAGGAATTTTACACCTGCAAAATGGCTGGTATTATGGGAAAACAAAAGAAATCGGGCCGTATATAATTTGTGCAACATTTCTAATCAAACAAGATTACTCCCTTAATAATAAAGATCTAATTAACGACTGGAATAATTCCTTGTCTCTGCCATTTAGCGCAATGATCTCTTTGGATGAAGATCTAGGCTATCCGGTTTTCTCTCTTCAAGATGAGTTTGTATATTCTGTCCTTCCAAATTCAATTCAAGAAGTTAAGCGTGGGGAATCAATTCTTCTCTTGCTGCTCATTTTAACCACGATAGGTATATGGCTTTATTGGTTAAGCTCAATAAAAAAGAAGTTGTCCCCTAGATTTCGATGGATTCTCCCTTTTGGTGTTCTCGGTTTGCGAATTCTTTCCTTACAATTCAACTTTTTCAGTTTCTTAGATGGAAGTATCGCCTTTGATCCAAGTCTTTATGGCACGAACAAATGGTTTCCAAACTTCTTCGAATACCTCACTAATGTTTTAATTATTATTTATTTACTCAAAGAAATGAGTGACTGGTTGAAAAAAATGGCCCTTTCAAAAGCCAATAAATTGATTTCCCTTGTTCTTTTTGTCGTTTCGTTTTCCCTCTGGGGATTCTATATTTATATTACAAGCAACTTAATTCAAAACTCATCTCTAGCTCTTGAAGTAAACAAATTATTTTCCCTTGATATCTTTTCGATGCTCTCATTTGCAAGTTTGGGAGTTCTATTTTACGCCTATTTTCAATTCGTTCGAGCTATTGTAGAATCCTGTAAAAAACAATTGATAACTGGTGCACAATTAGCTGTCTTGGGATTTGTTCTGAGTTGTGCCTATTTTTTGTTTGAAATTAGCTATGGCTATCAACTACTATTCGCGGCTTTATTCCCTTTATTCTTGTACGAGCTAATTCTGTATTTAATCTACCGGCGTCTTGAAAAAAATCAGCTAAGTATAGGAATTATATTGTTGCTTACTTTTTCTATCACAACAGCTTCAATTATTGGCGAATTTAATGAAAGAAAAGAGAAGGACGAACGCGCTCTTTACGCGAATCAATTGGTCACAGAAAAGAATATAGTAACAGAAGTCGAATATTCCCGGGCACTTAAAAAATTAAAAAAGGATCCCTTTTTAAAACGCTTTATTAATTCTCCTGTTTTTATTTCGGTTTCTGACTTTCAAGATGGGATTGAAAGAAGAGTTTTTAATGGGTATTGGGAACGATATGAACTAAGTTTTCACCTGTTTGATGAATCTCATCTGTCGTTAATTGATAAACTTCAAGAAAGTACACTTCAGTTCGATGAATTAAATGCAATCGTCCTCAAATCTGGTCTACAATCTGAAATTGAAGCAAATATCTTTTTCATAGATGATTATACAGGCCAATATAATTACATTATTCGTCAAGAATTAACGGGTAAAAACGGAACAAAGGCAACGCTATTTTGTACATTAAAATCAAAGAAAATTCCCGAAGAAATTGGTTTTCCTCGCTTGTTGATTTCGTCAAAATCTAACGTTCTTCGATCATTAGAAAGTTATTCTATTGCGCGTTATCATGAAGGGCGAATCGTTACACGTTATGGAAACTTTAATTACCCCTCATCGCCTTACGTAATGTTTGGTAGTGATGTTAAAAAGCCAGGGTTTTATGATTACAACAAGTTTAATCACTACAGGCTTATCAGTGCGAATAAGGATATTGTTGTAATTTCGATTAAAAAGTCAACATTCGTTGATTTTATCACTTCATTTTCATACCTCTTTAGTCTTTACGGGCTTTTATTGATGCCGTTCTTGTTTAGAATGAGTTCAAACGGCGGAGCTAACAAAACCTTTAGTCTCGCTATGAAAATTCAAGGCGTATTAATTTCTTTGGTTTTTCTTTCTCTCTTCGCCTTTGGTTGGGGAAGTGGTCTCTTTGTAACTTCTCAATACAATCAACTCACTAATGATGTAATAAGTGAAAAATTAAACTCTGTCGAAACTGAGGTTAAGGCTAAACTTGGTGGATTCGAGAATTTGAATATCGTGGAGAATGGAAATTTCATGCAGTATATTCTCCAAAAATTTGCCAAGGTGTTTTTTACCGATATTAATCTCTACGATACTGAGGGCTATTTATTAGCAACTTCCCGTCCTAAAGTCTTTAATGTTGGTCTTCTGAGTGAGCAAATGAACCCAAAAGCATTAAAACACCTAAAATATTTATTGCAAAGTGAGTTTGTGCAGCGAGAAAATATTGGTGACTTAAAATATTCATCGGCATACAAACCATTCCATAATAAAGTCGGTAAACTTCTCGGATATATTAACCTTCAGCATTTTGGACAACAGCGAGAATTTGAAAATCAAATACAGAAATTTTTAGTTGCGATAATCAATGTCTTCATTTTACTGCTCGTTATTTCTATTATCCTTGCCATTTTTGTGTCAAACTGGTTGACTGCTCCATTACGACTCCTTCAAAAGAGTTTCGCAAATGTTAAATTTGGCAAACATAACCAACAAATTGAATACAATAAAGAAGATGAAATAGGTGCGCTGGTAAAAGACTACAATCGTAAATTGGAGGAGCTAGAATTTACCGCACAGCAATTGGCGAAGAGTGAACGTGAAATGGCTTGGCGTGAAATGGCCAAACAAGTGGCTCATGAAATAAAAAATCCACTCACGCCAATGAAATTGAGTATTCAGCACTTACTTCGTATTTATGATCCGAATGATCCGAAGAGTGAAACGAAGCTAAAGACTGTGGCGAATTCAATTATTGAACAAATCGATGCTTTAACAAAGATTGCCAATGAATTTTCGAATTTCGCCAAAATGCCTAAACCTTCTGAAGAAAAACTAGATCTTTTGAATTTAATAGAAGGAGTGAAAGCAGTATTTGCTAATCACGATGCCATAGATATTGACGTGCACTCCAACACTACAGATTTGCATATTTTAGCAGATAAAGATCAATTAATTCGGGTATTTAATAACCTTATTAAAAATGCAACTCAAGCAATTAAATCTAACGCTCAGGGTGAAATTATAATCGACATCAAAAAGTCGATATCTGAAGTAGAAATTTCAATTTCAGACAATGGAATTGGCATCGAAAAATCGAAACAGAACAAACTTTTCGTTCCTTATTTCACAACGAAAAGCACTGGCACTGGACTCGGGCTCGCTATGGTTAAGCAAATCATTGAGATTCACAATGGAACAATTACGTTTGAGTCAAAAGAAGGTGTAGGAACAACGTTTTCAATTACGCTGCCCTTACACTCCTAATAAAACCCTATTGAATAAACGTGTAGTAAGATATTAATAAGATGCCGATTGCGATATAAGCTGACGTGAAAATCGCATTCATTGGAGCAATTGCTAACAACATAGAAACTGAAGTCATTGTAGATATTACAACTAAAGTTAATGCGAAAACATTCTCAACTGCTCCCAGGCCAATGGTTATACCCCTAAACAACCTACAACTAACAAAATCACACTAATTACTCCGTATCTGTTAAATTCCTTCTCTTTAAGTACTCCTATTTCTGTATTTGCCATAACGTGTCTTTTATTTCTGCTAAATTCAGACAATTACTTAGTTTTCAAAATGATTTATATCAGGTTAGAAAATGACTTTTGTCATGTATTGATGGCTTAAAAACGGAGAATGGTGTAAAAGTCCATTGGATTCATTAAATTTGAGTAAAAATATATAAGGTGGATATACCCAATTGGGATTATCGACTTGTTGTGCCCCATTAAAAAATAAAGAATTAGATGGAAACTATACTAAATTGGAAAAAAGGAATCTTTCAGAGCAGCTACAAAATTTATTCGAGAGAAAATTTTGTTGGGAGTTTAAAACAGAACTCATGGTCAAATTCTGCAGAGGGTGAGTTAAATGGGAAAAAGTATAGTTTTAAAACAAAAGGAATATTGAAGCAGTATACGCAAATTATTGATTCTGACAATAACATTATTGGTGAAATCACATACAATACATGGATGACAAAAGCCCAGATTAAAATTCAGAATAAAGTTATTAATTGGAAATACGATAATTTATGGAGTTCAAAATGGAGTCTTTCTAGCTCAGAAGGCATTGAAATTAACTATTCAGGTTCATCAACGAAGGGTGAAATTGAATCAAATACTGGTGACGAACTAATTTTACTGAGTGGTCTATTTGTGACCAATTACTATTGGCAATTGACATTTATAGTAATTTTTGTGCTTTTTATGATGTTTGTTTGAATACAATAAAGAATTGACAAGCAAACGGAGCACAACACTGTATATAGCAAATAGGGCTTCTGCGCTTAACCATAGTTCAGTGCTAAAAACGAATAACGCCAAATCGTTGATTTGGCTTTTAAAATGAATAAAGTAAAAACAAAATACAACGCTTTGGCTCAGTGCAAACTTGAAAGTTTATCGCTTTCTTCTGCCCTACTTGCCATATACTAAACGTTGGCAAACATTACTAAAAATAAAAATATTATGAAAAATATTTATCTATTACTTACAATTTGTCTTCTTAGTACAATTACTAACGCTCAATGGAGCCAAAAAGGAGCAGATATCGATGGTGAAGCAGCTGAAGATCAGAGTGGGTTTAGGACAGGAATGTCGATGAGCGCAGATGGGAATACCATTGCTATAGGGGCGCATAAAAATGATGGTTTAGCTTTAGATGCAGGGCATGTACGAGTTTATGAATGGAACAGTTCTGCATGGATTCAGAAAGGAGCAGACATCGATGGAGAAGCAGCTGATGATCGGAGTGGCTACTCAGTATCATTAAGTACAGATGGGAATACCCTTGCTATAGGAGCAGTAAACAATGATGGGACAGCTTTAGATGCAGGGCATGTGCGGATTTATGAATGGAGCGGTTCTGCATGGATTCAAAAAGGAGCAGACATCGATGGAGAAGCAGCTGGAGATCGGAGTGGCTACTCAGTATCATTAAGTACAGATGGGAATACCCTTGCTATAGGGGCGCCATATAATGATGGAACAGGAGTAAGCGCAGGACATGTAAGGGTTTATGAATGGAACGGTTCTATATGGAATCAAAAAGGAGCAGACATCGATGGGGCATTTCCTGTTGATTTAAGTGGCGCTTCAATATCTTTGAGCTCAGATGGTAATACCTTGGCGATAGGAGCAGTAAACAATGATGGGACAGGGTCAAATGCAGGTCATGTACGGATTTATGAATGGAGCGGCTCTGCATGGGTTCAAAAAGGAGCAGACATCGATGGAGAAGCAGCTGGCGATTTAAGTGGCTCCTCAGTATCTTTGAGCTCAGATGGTAATACCTTGGCGATAGGAGCGGCAAACAATGATGGAACAGGGTCACAGGCAGGCCATGTACGAATTTATGAGTGGAGCAGTTCTGCATGGGTTTTAAAAGGAGCAGATATAGACGGGGAAGCAGCTGGAGATTTAAGTGGCTCCTCAGTATCTTTGAGCACAGATGGTAACACCCTTGCGATAGGAGCATTGAACAATGATGGGGCAGCACTAGATGCAGGCCATGCGAGGGTTTATGAATGGAACAGTTCTGCATGGATTCAAAAAGGAGCAGATATAGATGGTGAAGCAGCTGATGATTTAAGTGGCTACTCAGTATCATTAAACTCAGATGGAAATACCCTTGCGATAGGGGCGCCATTTAATGATGGAAATGGAAGTGATGCGGGTCATGTAATAGTATATAATGTAAATACAATTGGAATTAATGAATTAGAAGCTGGTTCATTTTTAATTTACCCTAATCCAACTGTTGGAAATTTCTCTATTGACTTAAGATTGAATTGCGAATCAGTAAACGTACATATCACAGATATAACAGGAAAACTGATCCAATCAAACTCATACAATAACAGCAAGTTTCTGGAGATGACACTTGAAAACCCTGCTGGGGTTTATTTGCTGGTCATTGAATCGAAAGAAAAGAAGGAAGTAATTCGGTTGGTTAAAGAATAAAACGATTTACCAACAAAACCTAAACTGCATTAAAACGCAGTTTAGCCAACCGTTATACGTCATTGAAAAACTCTACTGCCAATATTAACCTTAATTATAGCAAATGACATTATTCAAAAATAGAAATAATTATCCCGTCGCATTTTCGGGAATTTTAACGGGTCTTTTTTTCTTAGGCTCCTACTTGATAGTAGATGTTAGCGGAATCATTTGGGAAGGAGAAAGCATTATGGACTTGATTATAAATGGACCAGATGAAGCGATGTATAATAGAAATATGCAAGGTTTAGGTGGGTTACGTTTAGGACTATTATTGTTTTGTGGGTCAATTGGTGTCAACTATATTGCTATTGTAGTGTTTTACAGACAAATTCTTCTGAAGGAGAAAAATTTAAAAAGTAATCTAATCGTAATATTTTTCGGCATAGGAATGCCTTATCTTGCTTTAATAGCGATTTGGTATTTGCAGTCTAATAATTACCGTCAATACTATCAGAACAAACAAAACTTGGTTGTTCTGTCAAATCAGAATTTAATTAGTCTCTCAGAATTCAACAAGAAAACCGAAGAACTAAACGCAAATTATTTTGGTAAAATAGCTAATCATAAAGAAACCCAAGAATTTAATTCTATGGAGAACATAAAAAATAAAAACCATCAAAAATTAAAAGAGCTTAGAGATTCAGGAATATTAACTGAAAAGGAGTTTGAGGATAAAGTTAAAGCCCTCTAAAGAACGTATAACAAAAGCTAAAAAGCATTAAAACGCAGTTTAGCCGCAACGTTATACGTAATAGCAGGTAATTCTTGATTGTTCTTATAAATCTTCTGTCATTAAGTGATATAATATCCTCTTGATTTGTCCGTTATTTATTCAAACAACAAATATCTCTGTATAGAACATATCTACTTATTAACCAATAAACTTCTATAATAATGATTAAGGTATGTACTATGCTTTTTGCACTATTCATTGCGGGATTAACGTATTCACAAGATTCTGGCTCAGTAGACAAAGAGTCTTTAACTATTACAATTAAGCCAAAATTTGGATTTAATCTAGGAGCAGATTATTCTCTTGCTCAAAACTACTCCTCGATTGACACGTTTGGAATATTTCCATCCACTATATATAACGCTCCTGGGTTTAGGTTAGGCGTGTTTGGTGATATCAAAATCCAACAAAGGTTCACGCTTATGCCAAAAGCAGAACTCTCCTTCAATTATACTACAGTACACAGGGATAATAACACATATAAGCTTGACCCTGTCAACCTTGACTTCATGTTACATGGTAAAATAAACTTCTCAAAAAGGAAAAATAAAATAAATTCATATTGTGCATTTGGGCCCGGTTTACGAGTGCCTCTCAATAGTGATAATGAAGAAAACTATAAAACTTCTAACGCGTTGTCCGGTGATATTACTTTGGGCCTAGATATAGATTTAGATTGGTTTTACTTGTCTCCTGAAATTCGATATAGTCACGGCTTAACAAATATAAATAAAGAGAACTCCTGGGAAAAAATTCGAGGATCTTACGTAAGCTTCAACCTACTCTTCACTGGTAAATAATTTATTTGACATTAAAATTAGTCTTACAATTTCCGGCATTCTTGAATACACGTATAACACTCGCTAAAAAATCATATCTTGCTGAAGCAAGAAACGCTTTTTAGCGTAATCGTTATGTACAATAAAAATCACCATGTATGTTACTTTTAAAAAAAAATGAATTTTAGTTATAGAGTGCTTAGGAACAAGCTAAGTACAACTCATTAATACTAAAACATCAGAATATGAAAAAGCTAGCAATTTTAGGAATCATTTTTTTAGGGTTTAATTCTTTCGGACAGGACTTAGCTATCGAAAATACCAATCAGAACAAAATACTCTACAGAGGATTTGAAAACAAAATAGTGCTTAATCAAATTGGTGATGATAATCAATCGCACCAAATTGAAGCAATTAATTGTGAAGTTCTAAAACAGGATAAAAACACCTATCTTGTAAAGACAAGAACTAAAGCTCAGACTGCAAAAATCAACATCGTTTCGAATGGTCAGACAATAGAGAGTATTCCTTTCAATGTGGAAAATTTGCCAAGCCCTTCTCTATTTTGGGGGACTAATAAGGCAGGATCGACTAGTTCTGAATCGGCAGAAATAGAAATCAAATACGCGCCAGAAGTATCGTTTGAAGCGAATTTCGAAATCGTTGAATGGGCGTGTAGTATAAATGAAACTAAATTTGACGGTCAAGGCAACTTACTTTCTAAAGAAATGCTCGACGGTACAAATTCAATGACAACAGGAGAACTCATAATAATCGACGTTAAAGTTAAAGGTGAAGATGGCATCATTCGAAAACTATCGGGTTCTTGGGTAAAGTAACAATATATAACTAATGTAGTGTACATAACCGCACCTAAAAAGCATACGGAACTTACGCTTCGTACTATAAATTCTAGTAAGAAAATCATTCTTATCTTTAAAACACAATCTCGATAAGAAGTCCTTACGACTTCTTAGCTTCAAAACGTTAGCAGTAAATGTAAACTTGTAGTATTGGCCTGAAAATTGTGTAAATGTTATTTCTAAATAAAATTAGCTTATAAAACATTTACTCTGAATTAATTTCATTCTAAGCCTTACGTTTTCTAACGTTCAGATTAATAATATTCGTATATTTTCAGATGATTAATCCTTTGCTTTTATTTATGGATTAGTTAGAAGTCCTATTATACTCACAGTTATTAAAAATACTTATTGTTGTTTTAACAAAAAGTATTTTTAATTACATTTGTGCTTTTATAATATCTTATTAAAATTAAATGCTAGCATGAAAAAAAGCTTCATAATTTCAATCTTCGCCCTATTTATATCATCCCAATTTTCATTTTCACAACAAATGCCTCTCGATTTTTCAGATAACTCTGATGTGTTTAGCAACTGGGGAGGTAGTACATTTACAACGGCACCTTCACCAACAGACGCAAATAATACAGTAGGTCAATTTGGTCGTGATATTTCTGTTTTAGAACAGGGTAATTATATGGATTTAGATAGATCTATTGACTTAGATTTTAATGATGTAATAACATTAAAGTTTTATGCCTCTGATGCTAATTCTCATACAGTTATAGTTAAGCTTGAGAGCGGAACAAACGCAAATATAGAAGTAGAAGCAACAACAACTTCTCAGAATATGTGGACAGAACTGACCTTTGATTTTTCAACTATTGGAGGTAATGGTGAATATAATAGGTTAACTATTAGAATTGATGATGGAAGTTCAGTTGCTGGAACTTTTTTAATAGATGATATTGATGATGGTTCTGTACATGTAGACCTTAATGCAATTGATGTAGAGTACACGGATTTAGTTTGGTCTGATGAGTTTGATACACCCGGAAAAACAGCAATTAATTCTATAAATTGGTTTCATCAAACACAATTACCAGCAGCAGGAAGCTGGTTTAATGGAGAAGAGCAGCATTATACAAATCGTATAGAAAATTCTTTTGTAGAAGACGATAATTTAAATATTGTTGCCATCAAGGAATCTTTTACAGACCAAGGCGTAACAAAACAATATACGTCTGCAAGGTTAAACTCCAAGTTTGCGTTTACCTATGGAAGAGTTGATGTAAGGGCCAAATTACCAGCAGGTAGTGGTACCTGGCCAGCTATTTGGACTTTAGGTAGGAATGTTAGCGAATCTGGAGCTTACTGGCAAACTCAAGGTTTTGGTAATACTTCATGGCCTTCCTGTGGTGAAATAGATATTATGGAACATGGGTTAGGTACTGTAAATCATACATCGAGTGCATTGCATACACCTTCAAGCTCTGGAAGCACTATAAACACTGCTTCTCAAGTAATTAGTGATGTTACTAATAATTATCATATATACTCAGTTAATTGGTCTCCAAATCAAATTACATTTTTAGTTGATGGTGTGGGATTCTATACTTATAATCCAGCTGTTAAAGATGCAAATACATGGCCATTTGATTTAGAGCAATATCTAATATTAAATATTGCAATGGGTGGAATATCTGGGTCAATTAGTCCTTCATTTACTCAAAGTCCAATGGTTATTGATTATGTCAGGGTCTATCAAAACAATGGTTTAGGTGTTAAGGATAATTCGCAATTAAATTCTTCAATTCAGGCTTATCCAAATCCAGTGAACGATATTATTTATTTAAAAGCTGATGTGCCTCTTACTAAATTGACGCTTTGCGATGTTTCTGGTAAATATATTCTTACACAAGAAAAACCTAAAGAAAGCATTAATGTAAGTGCTTTAAGTCCGGGTGTTTATATTCTTGAGATTTATTCAAACCAAGAGAAATCACAGAAAAGAGTGATCATAAATTGATCCTTATTCCTCCCCAGTTATTAAGTGCGCATAGAGTAAAGGAGGTAATACTAAATTATATGACTGTCTTTATCACGGTCACATGTGGAAGAATTGATTCCTGATCTAATGGTAGTTCAAAATAAAAAGTATGATTTGAGCATAAACCTCACCGAATGATAATACTGATAATACTGCTAACATTACCTATACTCCATTGCTAAATCTCGCTACGAATGATAAATCATTCCAGCTCGCAAGTCCTTACTCCGAATTAAATTTTATCTTTAGTCAACGCAACGGCGCATAGCCTTAACGTTATCTCTAAATATAAAATTAATGCCTGAAAAGTTTAAGTTAACCATCCTTTTTATTTTTTTTGTCAGTTGCAATTTAAGTGCACAAAATGGCATTTATAATTCAGTAAACCCAATTCCTTCCGAGCCAGAAGAAGAAAAAAAAGCTGCCAAGCCAAGAATTGACAGCGAACTCAAAAATACGATTAGCGGAACGTTAGGTTTTTTTGATCCATGGATTGGCGTATCGTATGAAAGAGTTCTTTATTCAAGATGGGGAATTGATGCATCTATAGGTCTTATTGGTGGGTCAATAGGAACGAAAATTTACTTCCCAAAATTGTCAAATGGGAAAGTTTCTTTTTTAATTGGTTTTTCTGAAGGAATGCTGATACTAATAGGCCCTAAACATTATATCCCTGCTGGCATGACATTTTTAGGTAAGAAAGGATTTCGTTTTAGTTTGGACTTTGGACCTCAAATTTATCATGATCCAAAAGAAGAAATTCAATTTGGTATGTCAATGAAACTAGGAAAATCATTTTAATTCAATTATATCATCGCATATACATCATGCCGAAAAGTAGATACTTGAGAAATCGGCACGAAAGCAAAGCCTAAACGTTATAAAAAAAACAGCTAATAAAGTGGCTAATTCTTAATCAGGCCAATCATTACATGTTTATATCGATCCCCTTGCTTTTAACTCAAGGAACTTGTTTATCGTGTTTATCGATAGGTCTTCAGGTAAGGTAAGCATTGTTTGAACTCCATTTTGCTTGAGTTCACGTGCAATTTTTGCTTTAACCGAAATTAGTTTCTCCGCAACAGTAGCTTGATAGACTTCTTGTACTGTTTTTGAAGGTCGAAAGGCTAATTCTTGTAATTCACTATTCTGAAAGAACACAACAACTAAAATATGCTTTTGATTTAACTTTCTCAAGTACGGCATTGCTCTTCTCATTGCAAACTCTGTCTCGAAATTTGTAAATAGCATCAAGAGAGAACGCGTTTTCGCCACCCTTCTTACAGATTGAAATAGAAGCTCATAATTACCTTCTTTAAATAAGGATTTCTGATTGTACAATACATTCTGGATCCGTCGCATTTGTCCTGAAGAACGCTCAGCTGGCAATACTGTTCCAATTTTATCGGAATAAGTTATCAGTCCAGCTCGGTCGCCCTTTTTCAATGCGATATTGGTGAAAACCAAAGATGAATTAATTGCGTAATCGAGCATAGAAAGTCCATCAAATTCCATTTGCATACTTCTGCTTTTATCAATAATACAAAAGATACTTTGCGACTTTTCTTCCTGGTACTGATTGACCATTAATTCATTTCTGCGACTTGTTGCTTTCCAATTAATCGATTTTAAATCATCCCCTTGAACATATGTTTTAATTTGTTCAAATTCACTGTTATTGCCAAGTCGGCGAATGCGTTTAATACCGTTGTTTATTTTTTGCTGTTGAAATACAAGTAATTCATACTTTTTTAATTGCAGCACTGAAGGGTAAACACGAATCAATTCTTCCATTGGAATATCTATTCTTCTCGATGCCAGAAAAAACATCGATCGAATAACAACAAATACATTTCCGAAATGATACTCCCCTCTTTTCTTTGGAGTAAACAAATAACTGAATTCTTTCCATGAATGTGAAGAGAGGGTTCCTGAAAGAACAGTTGAACGATCTTGCATCTCTACTGGATATCCTTCAATTAGAGTAAAGTTTAGTGGTTGACCGGTTTCATTTATCACCTTTAACTCAATCGTATTCGCGTCTCCTAGATTGAGTCTTTGTTTTGCTTTTCGTTCTACCGTAATCGGTTTTGAATTGCTAAAAACAAGCAATATGTCAATCATTGTAATTCCAATTAAAGATGCAAGAACAACGTTAGCGATAAACTCAATCCATGGAAGAGAAAATGCAATTACATATAAAATAATTACCTGCACAAATAGTGCAAAAAACCACTTCGTTAGGTATATGTTCCTTAGAATTTTCAATCTGTTTTTATTAATTGTTGTTTATTATCTTGGTACAACTATTGTTTTAACGATCTCTTGGATTACTTCTTCTACTCTAATCCCTTCCATTTCTGCTTCTGGTGTCATGATTAATCTATGATTGAGAACATGAACAGCCACAAATTGAATGTCTTCAGGCGTTACAAAGTCTCGTCCACGTATAGCAGCCATTGCCTTTGAGGCCTTGAGTATTGACAATGAAACCCTTGGGGAACCACCAAGATAAATCTTGCCATGGTTTCTTGTCTTATGTGTAATCGCGGCAATGTATTTCACCAAATTATCTTCAACAATTACCTTTGACACTGCATCTTGAATTTTCTGAAGCTCCTCTGCGCTAAATACAGCAACTATATTGTCTAAACTTGGAGACTTAATTTCATTCTTATACCGTTGTAATATCTCCTCCTCTTCTTGTAATTCTGGATAGTCTATTTTAATTTTAAACAGGAAACGATCCAACTGTGCTTCAGGTAAATTATAAGTTCCTTCCTGGTCTATTGGGTTTTGCGTTGCGATAACAATAAAAGGAAAAGACATAGGATACCTTTTTCCATCGTAAGTGATTTGACGTTCTTCCATTACTTCAAAAAGCGCTGCTTGTGTCTTTGCTGGTGCGCGATTAATTTCATCAATTAAAACAATATTGGAAAAAACCGGGCCTTTTCTAAATGTGAAAGTGGCGTCTTTAGAGTTAAAAACAGCCGTTCCAATTACGTCTGAAGGCATCATATCTGGTGTGAATTGGATTCGAGAGAATTCAACATTCAGAGATTTTGAAAGTGCTTTCGCTGATAATGTTTTTGCCACACCTGGAGCACCTTCTAGCAATAAATGACCATTTGCAAAAATCCCTGTCATTAATAAATCAACCATTTCTGTTTGTCCAATGATGTATTTGGCCAATTCAGTTCGAACATTACTCACCTTTTGGGAAACCCAAATGAGTTCTTTGTTTTCTCTTTCAAAACCAAAAGATTTATCCACACCTTCCGCTTTACTATTAGTTGCTAGTTCAGGGTTTTTTTCAACTGGCGCCTCTTCCTTCTTTTCTTCTCCAGAAGGCTTGTAGTTTGAATGAGCATCAGTATTGGCTGCTTCGTTTTCTCCCTCGTTACTTGGCGTTACATTCTCGTTTTCGTCTGTGTTCATCATAATTGTTGTGTATGAAGTTTTGAGATAAATCGTTTAAATTGCTTTTGATCAAAACGACTTAAGTCCCAATAATTAATAATTAGTTTTTTATTCTCCCCAAAATGAACAATCGTTCCTTTTGTTAAAATTTCAATTTGCGTAATCTCATCTTGGTTGAAGGTCTTTTTCAAGCTCCATGCGGAGTAATACTTCCAATTGTTTCCTTCAATTTTCAAATAAGGTCTAATTATTCGAAGAGAACCAATAAAAATCAAACTAAACCCCATTGGCCATAATAAAATTCCGTAGCCTTTTGCATTAACAAGTTCGTGAATTCCGAAAAAGAATACAAATATTCCTCCTAAAATAAGAATTCCGGGTAAGAACAAAGAACGTCTATAAATTGCCTCTCGCTGACTCGTTCGCTCCATTGTTTTATCATTAATAATACCCACTGAACGATAAAACTCTTGTTGCATAATTAATGTTTTTGAAACGTACTGATCATCTACAGAGAATGCTTCTTTTGTTTCAAATAAGTTGATTAATTGAATTAACTCCTTTTTTTTATAATTACTCTTTTCCGCTAGAGACTCGATAGCATTCTTTTTATCGTCACGGCTTAAGTCAATATAAAAATGCTTTTGTACCATCGAATAGAAATTGCGCTTTTGAACTTGTAAAAGTCCATATGGATTCCTTTTCGCAAAATATATAGAGGTAATGGTATCTGCAAATGCGAGTGTCATGTCTTTTTTCTGGCTGATGTATGGTACAACAGGCTGTGTTCTCTTTGAGCGGAATATAACGAATAACAGCATGCCAATGATCGCAAGAAGCATTGCTTTCAATAGTGTGGGGTTCTTAAAGAGTAATGTCAAATAGCTATCATCTTTTTTGAGTTTGTCCCCCGTTTCTTCATCCACATCTTCATCGCCATAATTGTCAGAAAGCCGTCCAAGTTCTAAAATAATAATGTCTTGATTTGGAGACAGCTGATTGAGAACGAATTCTGAATACTTAAAGCCTGTTTTTCTCTTTAATTGGTAATTGTAAAAAGCTTTAGGCGTTGTGTTTAGCAAAACTCTACCTTTTCCATGTTTGTATTTGATGAAATTGCTCATTTTCATAAAGGAGGATAGCACCTTGTAATTTACTGCATTTTTGAGTTCAATTTTTCCAAATGCACTCCAATTATCGGCAATTGTATCTGTTTGAAAAATGTTCAGCATTGAATATTTTTTCTTTTCTGTATAAATATTTATTGAGGGTGCGTAATCGAAAAGGTTGTCGGAATCTTCAAAAAGAGCATCTGCTATATTCTCTGTAATCTTGTTGTATGCTAAAAAGATATCCGATCCTTTTTCTACCTCATCAAGAATCATTTTAAATTCAACAGAGTGAAGACCTAAATGATTGCCCACAAACAAAAAAGTCTTTGGGTCATCATTTGCACGAATTAATGAATCAAGAATCGTATCACTTGTCGCTACCATAACCGTATGGTTAGAATCAATATGAACTCTAGAGAGGGCTGTAAATAGGTAGAGCCCTAAAGGATTCTTATCGTAAACCTGGTATTTTTTCGTCCAATTTGTTGATGTAAAGACTTGTTTGCTTTTCTTTTTGTTATCATTGCTGCCGTAGGAAAATAGCCAAATCAATAGCATCATCACTAAGACAATACCGCCAACTAATCCTATTTTAGTTTGTTTATTCATTAACAGGATCTAAAGATTGGTAGTATTCTTCCAGGGTTGGCTTCAATAATTCGTATATGTCATTATCGATATTATAATCTCCGTACCATACAATATCGTAAATACGAACACATTCATGAAATGACATCGCATTTGTACGGTGCTGCATTTCTATGACATAATGATGATTTGTTTTCTCTTTCATCCACTGAATCCAAGATTTACGAATCAATTCTTTTAAGATAAAAGTGAAGTAAATTCGAATACATTCTCTATAGTCTTCTTTTTCAATTGCAGCTTCAAGACGTAATTCTAATTCTGTTTTTGAAATAACTTCTGGGTTCCAATCGTCTTCTACGTCATAAATCAGCTTTTTATCAGATGGCTTTTTGTTCTTAATAATTAGATAAGCAATAACGAACACAGCAACAAATATGAATATAAACATCACACCTTTCCAAAATGACATTGGGATTGATGGCAAGTCAATATCCGGCATGTCCAAATCAATTGGGTCAATGTCTATTGGGTCAATGTCAGGAAGCTCAATTGGGTTAGGACGTTCTACTGTCGGGTCAAATTCAACCCCTCCACCTCTATCAAATCCGTCCAATCGTTTTCTATCACGTTGAATTTGTTGCGGATTATACCTTAGGTTTCGAGAGGAGCTATTACTCCTTGATGACTCGCTCGAACTTGTAGAGACATAATCTTCATCCTCCAAATGAGAAGGGTAAGCACCAGACCAATCTTCAGGACCATTGTATTTTGTTTTTTTACGGTATTCAAGTTTTTCTTTCTCCGACTTCCAAAGTTGTTTCTTCTTGTTTTGGCTATGCGCAGAAAAGGCGAATAAGAATACGACGATATATAGAATGATTTTATTCATAATCTGAATCCGATTCTTTTGTATTACTCCTTTTTCCAAATAGCTCGAACAGTTTTCGTAAACCTGTTGCTTCCGATTTTTCTCGTTCTGTATAAAAACCAAATGACATTGTAATTATCATTAAAGGTAAAATTGCTAGCATGCATAAAATGTAAACAAACTGTCTGAGCATATTTGCCCAAATCATATAGTCATCCGTATAAATTTGTGCGATTCGTTTCACAAAGTCCGCTGTCATGTCCAATAAATCTCTCATCATTGGTTCTCCTTCCCCTCCTTCATGAATGCTGAATACGAGAGCAATGGGTTGAGTAATAATAGCCGTTAACCCGATCAATATTAATAAGAGTACCAATGATGTTCCATAGTGTTGTTTACCATAACGAAATCCCTTTCTAAACCGACCCTTAAACGTGTCATCATCTAACGCCATTGCTGCTGCATTGAGGTAGAAGAATGGCAGCAGAAATACAGCAAACAGCAATAAATACCAGGGCAATAATAAAACCGACAAAAAGAGGAACAGGTTCGCCAACCATATTCCAAACAGTTTTTTCCATTGAAATTGGAAAAATGAGCTCCATGAGAATGCTTCTTCAGAGGTTCGAACACCCCAAAACACAGTTGAGAAAATGAGTGCGAAAATGAACGACCAAATAGCAAAAACGATATAGTCTTGCATGTCTACGAATCGATATCCAATCATAAATTTCAATTGAGAAGCCCAATCATACCAATGTTCGGATTGTTGAAAAATCGGAGAATGTAGATTTTGAAAGGCAACAATCACAAAAATTGCAGGAAATACAATGAGCGCAAAAACTTTTGCTGTTTTTCTGAAGATAAAGCGATACATTCTAAAAGAATCTGCAATCACTTCTCCAGAACCTCTAATTTTTTGGAAGTTAGTCTTTTGTCTGTCTTGAAAGTTTCCAACTTCTTCTTCTGTAATTAATTCTGGATACTTTCTCGCTACATAAATTGGGTAAAAGACATAAAAGAAGAGGATGATGCCGAAAGAAAATAAAATTAGTGCCCACTTAGACCATTCTGGCAACACTTGATAATTAGCAGTAACATAGCTTTCTAAAAACCCTGCCGCAATGATAAAAGGGACAAGGCTCATCATGATTTTTAAGCCCCGTTTTGTTGAGAGTTGAAGAGATTGCATACGCGTATAGCTTTTAGGAAACAGCAACCCATTACCTGCTGTTATTCCAGCACCAGCAGCAAGAACAATTGCCGAAATTTCAAATGCACCATGGATCCAGATTCCTAAAAAACTTGTTATCAATAGTCCTTTTGTATAGAAAAAATATTGGAAAGAACCGAGCATAACACCATTGTAAAACATGAGTAAATGAGTGCCAATAGTGAAGAAGAAACCAACAAAAAAGGTCAAAAATGCCACCTTCATGTTGTTTGTAGTGATTCTTACAAACATGGCCAACTGATCATCGTCTTCGTAAATTTTTAAAGGATTTCCTTCTTGGATGTTTTCTAGTGTAATGTTCACATAATAATCTCCGAGGACCACTCTCGGAAATTCAGGGTCAATCACCGTCGTAATTACACCAATTAACGAATACACTAAAAACGCAACCAGTGCAAGTAACAGACTTTTTCTTGAGCGGTATATTTCTAACGGTAAAGAAACTCTCCAGACATCGATAAATCGTTTGAAAGATTCTCCTTTTTGCTTGTGAACTCCAGTATATACTTTTTGTGCAAGTTTATTCAAATAAACACGCACAGTTCTTCTTCGGTAAAATGTTTGAGCGTAACTTAAATCATCCGTTATGTCCATGTAGAGTTCACTCAATTCTTCAGGGTCATTTGATTTAGATTCATAGAGTTGTTCAAAGCGCTTCCACTTGTCTTTGTTCTGTTCTATAAATTTAGTTTCCTTCAAATTTCTGGTTAGTGAGCAAGAAGAGTAAATATAGCGAAAGCAGTAATATAAGTGCGCTCAATTTTAATAAAAAGGCAACCTTTTTAAGTAGATCAGACTAATCTCAACTAATCTATAAAAAGTTGTTTACTTTTATAGCCGTGTCACTTTCATTAAAAAATAGGATCGAAGAATTATTGATGGAAACGAAAGTTTTCAATGCAAATGATGTGCTCGTTCGTTTGGATAAAGAAAACAAGAACTTATTCTTTGTCACTCTTGGAGAAAATTTAAAGTTTAAGATTGATCACTTTCCAAAACGTATTCTTCGCGATACAAAAAAGACACAAAAGGAGTCGGGCGTAAATTCTCTCTGTCTAGCTGAAGGCACAATTGATATAAATTCGGAAAACACCGAAACACCTTTGTTTTTATACCCTTTAAGTTATAAGGTTGACCGTATCAATCAAGAGGTCCAGTTTTCTTTTGAGGAGGAGGAACTTTTTATTAATCCCTATATCCTTGATTTTCTAGAGAACTCTTCTGACGTTGAATTCTCTCTTGAAAATGGAAAAGAACAATTGCTTGGTTTATTGAGTGAAACGGGAATAAAAATCAAGTCGGAGGAAACTAGAGTTATAGGAAACTTCCACCATCATCGTTTTCAAATTATCAAAGAACTCGAAGAACTGAAATCAATTGATAATTACTCACCAAATCTGAAGAGCTTGTTTGGCGAAGAGAGGGTTGAAAGAATAAATCTTGATTTACCAAACGATAATTTGTTCTCTGCAGACTTGGATCATGAATCCGTTTTTGAATCCGTCAAAAATGATAATTGCGTCATTCAAGGCCCTCCTGGAACAGGCAAGTCACAAGTTCTAACCAATGTAATCGCAAAGTTACTCCACAGCGATAAAACCAGCATTGTTGTTTCTGAAAAACATGTAGCCTTAGCCGTTTTGGTAAAAAAATTAAGTGAGTTTTCTCTAGATAAATATTGCTTTATCGCAAGCTCGGATTATTTGAGTCATACCTTTTTACAGAGCTTAAAAGCGACTTGGGATCACCTGGACAACTATGAAATAGTTCCTGTCAACAATCTAAAGCTTTCAGAACAATACCAAGATGGATTGCAGTTAACGTTAAATTTGTTGGCGCATGAAAAGTTAATTGGAGGGGTCTCTTTCTCTACATTTTTTAAAGAATATGAACAACTAGAATTAATTGATGCAGAGTATTCTAGTTCTGTATTAGAAGTGAGTGATTTTCTCGAATTGGAGGCCTCTATAAATGAGGTTTACAAAAAACACCTTTCGTCAACTTTAGGGAGGTTCAAATCAACCGCTTTAAAAACGGAGAATCTTTCACTATTTGACGGGAAAATCAACGCGTGGTTAGCACAACTTAATACACTTAAGAAATCCTGTGAATTTTCATCTTGGAGTGATTTCGATACTCTAAAAAAGGAGGCGGCAATCTGCCAGATTTTCAACAATGATTTGTACAAAAAATACAACGAAATCTTTAAAACTGGTTCAACTCAGCACAAGCGCTTTTTAAGCTTGAGAAAAAAATATTTAAAAGCTAGAATTCAATTGGAGGTAATTCAGAAAAATCAAACTCAATGGATAATTGTCCCTTCAGAATCGGAGACAAATTCACTCTTATCTCGCTTAAAAGGAATTACTTTTTTCACGAAGAGAAAGCTCAAAAAACGTTGGCATGAAATCTCAAAAATGCCCTTCATCGAAGCAGAAAAAGAGTTGCTAAAGCACAAGAAACAAATTGCAACAATCAATAGTTTTTCGCAAATTTCAATTGATTTTTGCGAATTTGGGATAGAAAATGTTGAAATTGATGTCCCACAAATTTTTCAAACCTTAACGTATTACTCGGAAGAAGAATGGCAAAAAATTAATAACTTTCCAGATGAACGGAAGCAATTTTTAAGGGATTCGCACACACATTTACGAGAATTACATCAAGTGTTGAACCAAGTGTTTCGTTTTGAAAAATCGACGGATATCAACGAATTTTTAAAGCAATTAATTAATAAATTACCCGCGCTAATATCCGTAAAATTAATTTCTGAAAACTTCTCAGATTTAGCTCTTTCTTCACTTTTAAGAAATGGTTCCGCAGAGAAGTTTAAAGGAGAGCTTTTTAAAAGTCACTTGGTGCGATTTAAAGAGAAATACCCTGCGCTTTCTTCATTCAAGATTAGCGACATAAAAGAGAAGGTTTCGACAATAATTAGTGCACAAAAACAGGAGGCAATTTTATTCGCGAAATCCATTGAAAATGGACAGAAAAAACGCTTTGACTTTTATACAGAGCTATTAACTATTCCTGCAAGAAAATTATCGGAGAGTGATAAGCAATTAAAGGCGCGATTAAGGAAAGGGAAATCATTGTTGATTAAGGAGTTTTCTAAAACACGTAGTCATCCTTCCTTGCGGGAGTTGTATAATTCGGAAGCACGAGAATGGATTCAATTATTGAAGCCAATTTGGTTGAGTAACCCAACGCAACTCGCTAAATGTTTCCCTATGGAAGAGAATATCTTTGATGTAGCGATTTTTGACGAGGCGAGTCAAATTCCACTTCAAAATGCACTGGGTGTAATTCAACGTTCCAATAGAGTTGTGGTTGCAGGTGATCAACATCAAATGGGTCCAACATACTATTTCAAAACAGGAACATCTGAGGTAATAGATCTTTTACATCAAGGCAATTACAATTGGAAGAAAACAAGTTTGAGTCACCATTACCGCAGTGTAAACCCTGATCTAATAGCCTTTTCGAACAAGCATTTCTACAACGGTGAACTGAAGGTATATCCTTCTGCGGAACAACTAAATCCAATAAATTATCATTATTGTGAAGGTGGTATTTTTGATAACCGAGAGAATTTAATAGAAGCCGAAGCAATAGCAAAACACATCAATGAATTTGCTAAAAAGCATCTCTCTATAGGAGTAGTTGCATTTTCTGAGCAACAATTGACTTGTATTTGGGGTAAATTGTCGCCAGTATCTCAGGCTTTTTTGTCAGAAGAAAACGATGGCTTTTTTAAGTCTCTCGAAAATGTACAAGGCGATGAATGTGATATTCTACTGATAAGCTTTGCCTATTCCAAGAATAGCGATGGCGAGTTTCATATGCGTTTTGGACCGATGAACGCTGTAAATGGAAGAAACCGATTGAATGTTCTCTTAACAAGAGCAAAGAAATCCATTCACTTTTTCTGTTCTGTAAAGTCGAGTGAATTTAAATTAAGCGATAATGAGTCTGTTAATTTGCTGAAAAAATGGCTTCTGTTCTGTGAAAATTACAAAACGTCAGATAAAGTTTCATTTCCATTTGGGTTGAAACCTATAATTGAAAATCAAAAACTTACTTTAACAAACGTTCAAGAAACATTTCAGCAAGCTGAAGAATTAGTCACTTTGCAGAATGTGATGGAGAACAGGAGCTGGGAAATTGAATATAACTAGAATTGACAACCCTGGTCAATTCAAATGCGTTGTTACTTTTAATCAGAACAAAGTTATTAGGATAATGAAAAAATTAATTGAAAGATGATTTTATACTCATACCCTAAATATACAATTCAGAAATTTATACTTCTTATCGTTCTCTTAATTTGTGTTACAAATCTAAGTTTGTCAATCCTCAGTTAAATTTGAGCTAAATGATAGTATTGAAATCAATAAAAATGACCTTGGGTTAGGCATCGATTAATATTTGATAGGACTTCTCAAATGTTGTTGAGAGTGTTAAAATATTTGCTTGTCGAACTGAGATCCTGCGTTAAGTATACTAAAAAAAGGGTCCCTATATAGAATGGAAACCCTTTTACTTGTCGTTATTTGATAATGTCATTCTAGCAAACTTTTGGAGATAAATTTTGAATATAAACTAAATACTCTTGAAGTGTTGCGGATAACATTAGTTTAACTGCTGTTGATTTTTGTTCTTCGTTTTTCATGATTTGAAGTTTTAAAGTTGTTTGATGAGAGTAATTCAAACAGCGTGCCAAAACCATTTATTACCATTTAAGTAGTAATAAAAATGGTGGTTAACTTGTTGATAATAAAATTATAATGAGACTATATATTAAATAATATAGTAATAAAAATGGTAAAGTTGTTTTCAACCAACACTTGTATGTTCTATATTTGCCATGATATTCATTGAACACTTAAAAGAGATGAAAAAAACTTTACTTTTAATTGCCGTGACTTTCATGTTAGGCATAACAGGACAAGCGCAAAATGTTAGGATTAATAATAATTTGCGTGATATTCAAACAACTCTTACTGATTGGGATCCAATTCGAGGAGATTGGCTCGCATCTAGTTTTATAGCGATGTCTAATAATGAGCCTGCTCTTGACAGAACCTTTCCTGAAGTTTTAACAGCTTCACAATTGTTTGCTTTTGTTCCAGAGGATAGACGTATTAGAGTTTTAGAGTTGCTTAGAGAGAATGATAGTATAGAACGAATTGGAACAGACATAGTTATTGATCTAGGATTTGATGTTTTGAGAATGCTAGCTATGATTAGTAGTCCTTCAACCGTTAGAACTAGCCAGACTTTTGGTGAGCCGCATATTGTAAGCTTTAGCAATGAGTATTCTCAAAACTTCAAACTTGGAGAATTTGTTCTGGCTAAATCGAATACATCTACATTTGAAGTTCAGGCGCGTTTTGAAGCAATTGATAGGAATGCATCATTTGCAACAGCTGTTTCCATGAATGTCTCTGGAGATATCGTTAGTTTGTACCCAAACGAAAAGCCAGATGAAGTAGGCTATTCAGCTTTGCGTATTAATGGAGAAGTAATAACGATTGATAAATATTATTATTTATCTAAAGGAGGAGTTATTTCATATTCAAATGGAAAGTATACTATCAACTGGCCAAGTGGAGAAAGCGCAATAGTAGAATTTAAGAAATATAAGAACAAGCAGTATCTAGATATAGCTTTGCGAGTACATTCTGTAGATAATAATGAGCATACGGGGTTAGTAGTTAATCAACTGAGTGATTCCCGTATCAACTCAGAATCGTCTTTGTTTTCATATGAAAAAGGCAGAGACGCGAACTATTATAGAGATATAAAGCAAATAAATACAAGCCGACGTAATATGTCGAAAAAGGAAAGGAGCAAGGCGGAAGTGGTATGCATGGATGCAGGAATAGAAGGTGCAGCAATGGAAGGATATCTTTACGATTATGTTCATTTCAACATTACTCCAAGTCCAAGTCCTTTATTTGATCAACCAGCGGACTATATAACTCTTCCTAAACTATATGAACCAATCATTAATAACAACAGCACAAATAGAGGTGTAACTGCAAATGGTGTTCTTTTAGCCGAAGAAACAAACAAAAAAACACGTAAAAAAATGAATGTTGATACGGGAGAAATTATGCGTGTTGCTGGAAGAATTCTTATTGGTATTGCAGTATCGGGATCAGGAACTCCAATACGGCGATAAATTTGGTCAATTCAAATGAGTTGTTACTTTTAATCCGAACAGAGTTATTAGGATATTGAAAGATGGCTTTTTACTCATGCCCTACTTATACAGTTCAGAAAATTATCTATGATGGTTTAACCCCTTTCACCGGAAGTCTTATTTCTAATGATGGGGATAATAATGTCAAGTCTGTTTGGGTAAATGAGGTTTCTCCGAACAAAATTAAGCTTTACCATTACTCTTTTTAGATTTTAAATTAGCATTATAGCGATGACCTATTTTCTCCTTAAATTGGTGTGGACTTTGTAATTTCTTTGGCAAACTATTTGCTTTGTACTAAAAGAAATTAATAACTTTGACTAAACATGAAAAAAGTATTCACCATATTAATAGTTGGCTTAACGTTGCTGTCCTGTGCTCAAACGAAAGAAACAGGAAGTCAAGATGTTCCGCCACCACCCGTTGCTCCATTAGTCGACAAGACGGATGTGCCACAAGGAAATGGAACAGTAACCTTGGTGGATGTCTTACAAGACGATTCTTTGTTCGCTTCTATTAACAAAGGATACTGCTTTGGAACATGCCCTGTTTTTAAACTGAAAATCTATAACAGCGGTCACGTTTCTCTGGAAGGAATTAAAAATATTGATCAAATTGGTTTTTTCAGTGCTAGGATTAACCAGGTGAAAATGGACACATTTTCTGATATGGCTAAGCAAATAGATTACATGAACTTAAGCGATGAATACGACAATAGGTATGTATCAGACCTCCCTGAAACTAATACTTCTATTGTCATTGATGGTAAACGAAAAACAGTGAGAAAGCGGTATGATTATCCCCGTTCAATTTTAGCTTTTGAAAAGCTCTTCATGAAGTTATTGGATGAAGTAAAATGGGAGAAAGTACCCGAGTAGTGATACTCTTCTAAAAAAAACTGAACAAATTAATGTGCCTCTAGCCAGTTGTCGGCGACTTCCATTTCAACATCTAAAGGAACAGCCATTTCAACTGCCGATTCCATTTCGTGTTTTACCAATTTTTGAAGAATATCAATCTCACTTTTGTGAACATCAAAAACCAATTCATCATGAACTTGCAATAACATTTTTGATTTTAAATCTTTCTCTTTCATCACTCCATGGACACCAATCATTGCAAGTTTCACAACATCCGCCGCAGATCCTTGAATTGGAGCGTTAACAGCATTTCGTTCTGCGAAACCACGAACAACGGCATTCGCTGAATTAATGTCTTTTAAATAACGCCTTCGTTTCATGATAGTTTCCACAAATCCTTTGTCTCGAGCTGATTTAATAGCGCCATCCATGTAGTCTTTTATCGTTGGATACTGCTCAAAGTAACTGTCAATAATTTGCTTGGCTTCCTTCCGAGATATTCCTAAGTTTTGTGCTAATCCAAAAGCAGATTGTCCATAAATAATTCCAAAATTGACCGCCTTAGCAGAACTTCGTTGATCTTTAGTCACTTCTTCTAATGGAATTCCATACACTTTTGCCGCGGTGGCAGCGTGAATATCCAAACCGTCATTAAACGCCGCAATCATATTTTTATCTTTACTCAATGCCGCAATAATACGCAACTCGATTTGAGAATAATCTGCCGCCATTAACTTAAAGTCTTCTCCACGAGAGATAAATGCTCTTCTGATTTCCTTTCCTTTATCGGTACGAATTGGAATGTTCTGTAAGTTAGGGTTGTGAGAGCTCAATCGCCCAGTTGCTGCAACCGTTTGCATGAAACTCGTATGAATTCTTCCATCAACCTCATCCATCATTGTCGGTAAAGGATCAACATACGTACTTTTTAATTTTCTCAATTGACGGTACTCCAAAATCATCGGTATGATAACATGCGTATGTTTTAGTTTCTGCAGCACATCTTCTCCTGTAGCGTATTGCCCTGTTTTAGTTTTCTTGGCTTTAGAAGAAATCTCCATTTGTTCAAAGAGAACTTGTCCCAGTTGTTTAGGAGAGTCAATATTAAAATCGACACCTGCTTCTTCTTTGATTGATTTTTCCAATTCAATGAGCGATTCGCCCAATTCAATGGAGTATTTTTTTAACCCTTCGTCATCAATTGCTATTCCTTCTTGCTCCATTGATTTTAATACTTCAACCAATGGCATTTCTATGTTGTAGAATAAATCTTTTAGGTGATCCTTTTGAATTTCTGGTTCAAAAATAGCTTTCAGTTGAAAGGTAATATCCGCATCTTCACAGGCGTAATCCGCAACTTCCTCCGGAGCTAAGTCTGCCATTGTCTTTTGGTTCTTCCCTTTTTTCCCAATTAATTCTACAATAGCTACTGTTTTGTAGTTTAAAAACTTTTCTGCGAGAATATCCATGCCATGCTTTGCTTCTGGATTGATCAAATAATGAGCAATCATCGTGTCAAATAGAGGCGCGAGAACACTTATCCCATAACGATTAATTACCTTAATGTCATACTTGATGTTGTGGGCAATTTTTTCAATTTTTTGCGATTCAAAAAATGGACGAAACTCTTCCACTATTTTTTTTGCGTCATCAAAATTATTTGGTGTAGCAACATAGAAGGCCTCTCTCGCCTTGTAGGAGAAAGAAATTCCAGTAAGGTTTGCGTGAAGAGCATCCAGTCGGTCAGTTTCAGTATCAAAACAAACCGATTTTTGTTTCATCAATAATTCCAACAGCTCTTTCCGTTCTTCTGGTTGAGTTATAAGATGGTAGCTAGGCTTTTCTGTTGCAATTGTTTTACAATCTGACGTTTCAGCAGGTGTTTGTTCTTCCACTAGACTTTGAGTGCCAAATAAATCCATTTGACCGCTCGGTGAAGCTGCTGGTGCATTGACTACGATGTCCTCTCCAAGAACTCTTCGAGCTAAATTTCTAAATTCTAATTCCGTGAAAACTGCTTTTATTTTATCCGGATTGCTGTCGCATGTTTTGAGCTCTTTTTCATTTAACTCCACATCAATATCTAAGATTATTGTCGCAAGTTGTTTCGATAGAATCCCTTGCTCTGCAAAATTTTCAACGTTTTCTTTTTGCTTTCCTTTTAATTTATCACTGTTTTCAATGATTCCTTCAACTGATCCAAACTGCTTCAATAATTTCGAAGCCGTTTTTCCACCAATTCCTGGTATTCCTGGTATATTATCAGCAGCATCACCTTGTAATCCAAGCACGTCAATTACTTGCAAAACATTCTCCACATCGAATCGTTCTAAAATTTCAGGAACCCCCCAAACTTCTGCGGGTTTGCCTCCTCGTCCTGGACGAAACATAAATGTTTTATCAGAAACCAATTGACCAAAATCCTTATCAGGTGTCATCATGTATGTTATGAATCCTTCCTTTTCTGCTTTCTTCGCAAGACAGCCTATAACATCATCAGCTTCATAGCCATCCACTTGAATGATTGGAATATTGAAAGCAGAAATAATGTCCTTAATCGGCTGAACCATTGAAATTATTCCTTCTGGTGTTTCATCTCGATGAGCCTTGTATTCTGGATAGTCTTCTTTACGTGTTTTTGAACCTCCTGGAGGATCGAAAACTACTGCAATATGTGTTGGTTTCTCGTTTTTTAAAATTTCAATTAAAGAAGTCGTAAATCCAAAAGCGGCTGATGTATTCTGTCCTTTAGAATTTATTCTTGGATTCTTCGCAAACGCAAAATAAGCACGGAAAATAAGTGCAAATGCATCGATGAGAAAGAGTTTTTTATCGGTATCTTGAGAAATCATTGACGTTGACTATTGTTGTTAGTTATGAACGATAAGTGTTAAGTTTTGAATCTCATTTGTTCATGTTATTCTTAGCAGTAATAATACTACTTTTTAGCATAAGGAGAATCTCTGTAGCGTTATTTTTCATTAATGAAAATACCGGGTCGTTGATGTAATTAGTTTCTTTCAATAATTCTAACCAATAAATAGATTCATCACATTCTTTTTGAGAAATGGACAATTTATGAATAAAGTCCTTTGTTGATTGAGCGTTTCTTGACTCTCTAATGTTTGCTCCTACAGAAGTACTTGATCGCAAAAGTTGTTTGCTAAGAACGAACTCTTTCTTACTGACTAAATGTTTGTAAAGATTAACACCACTGATAGCAAAGTCAAAACTTTTGTCTTTTAAATTCCTTTTACTCATCGTTTTAGGTTGTTTCCTATTTAAGCTAAGAATAATTATTAATTGAAACAAGACCGAGCTAAACTAAATCATTCGTTTTCAACTTAAAACTCCACACTTATCACTAACGAGCTTGCGAGTCATCTACTTCCAACTACTTCCGTCCTTCTCGTCTTTGACAACTATACCAGCTGCAGCTAATCCATCTCGAATTTTATCCGATGTTCCCCAATCTTTATTCGCACGGGCCTCTTGTCTTAAATCAAGGACTAAATCCATTACTGGAGCAAGTTTATTATCAGCGCCAGAATCAGCGTTTTTAATTCCCAATACACCTTGAACAAAACCTAACATTGCCTCAGTTAAGGAAGCTAAATCCATTTTTGAAATTGTTGCTTTTTTATCATTAACTGAATTAATGAACTTAACAGCTTCGAAAAGATTTGCAACTAAAATAGGGGCATTAAAATCATCATCCATTGCAGCGTAAAATGAATTGATCAATTCATTAACATCCAAAGATGACTCAGCAGAAGCTTCTAACTTTTCAAGTAAAGAAACCGCTTCCATTAACTTGTTATACCCTTTTTCTGCTGCAACTAATGCTTCAGAAGTAAAATCTAACGTGCTTCGGTAATGTGCTTGCATCATGAAAAAACGAACAACCATTGGGTCAAATGCTTTTTCCATAAAAGTGTTGTCGCCTGAGAACAATTCTTCAGGTAGAATTGAATTCCCAGTAGACTTACTCATTTTTTTACCGTCCAAAGTCAACATGTTTCCATGTAACCAATATTTTACGGGTGAAAGTCCAGATGCTGATGTTCCTTGCGCAATTTCACATTCATGATGAGGGAATTTCAAATCCATTCCTCCACCGTGTATATCGAATTGTTCGCCTAGATATTTTGAGCTCATCGCTGAACATTCTACGTGCCAGCCTGGAAATCCAAGGCCCCAAGGTGAAGGCCATTTCATTAAATGTTCATCTGATGCGTTTTTCCAAAGTGCAAAATCTAAGGGTGCACGCTTTTCCGTTTGGCCATCTAATGTTCTAGTATTGGAAATCAGGTCTTCTATTTTTCTGCCAGAGAGTTCACCGTATGGATGTGTTTCGTTGTATTTTTCGACATCAAAGTAAACAGAACCATTGGCTTCATAAGCAAAACCTTTATCAATGATTTTTAGAACTAATTCGATTTGTTCAATGATGTGTCCTGTTGCAGTTGGTTCAATATTCGGAGGAATGTTGTTGAATTGCTCCAAAACCTTATGAAAATCAACGGTATACTCTTGAACGATTTCCATTGGTTCAAGCTGTTCCAAACGCGCTTTCTTAGAAATTTTGTCTTCGCCTTGATCCGCATCATCAACCAAATGTCCTACATCAGTAATGTTACGCACGTAACGTACCTTATAGTCAATGAACCGAAGATATCTAGCAACAACATCAAAAGATATGAATGAACGACAATTTCCTAAGTGGACATTACTATAAACCGTAGGTCCACAGACATATAGTCCAACAAGCCCCTCGTTTAAAGGTTCAAAGATTTCTTTCTTTCCTGAAAGAGTATTGTATACGTTTAAGTTACCTTTTCTTAAGCTCATAGAATTTGACTGTAATATATAAAGTAAAAATACTTTAATTCGAGTATTGATTTTTCGTTTTGAGCAAATAATAAATATTCACAACTAATATCGCACAATTGGTAATAATAATTGGAATGGAATTTAGCATAACACCGTACCAAACAAATAAGCCACAACCGACAATGTTAACCATCCTCAGATTTGTCATTTTCTTCATTAAAAATGACAACAAAACAAATAATGACGCTGCGTATCCAATATATTCAATAAAATTCGCCATTATAATTTCTTAATCCCTAACTCTTTCATTTGTTCTTCGTTTAATGGAGAAGGTGCATCAATCATGACATCTCTACCACGATTATTTTTAGGAAAAGCGATATAGTCTCTAATAGATTCTGCCCCGTCCATCGTTGCAACTAATCGGTCAAGTCCGAAAGCCAATCCACCGTGAGGAGGAGCTCCATATTCGAATGCCGACATTAAGAAGCCGAATTGAGCTTCTGCTTCTTCTTTTGAGAATCCTAATAAGTCAAACATTCTTGCCTGAAGTTCTCTATCATGAATTCTGATAGAGCCACCACCTAATTCAACTCCATTCATGGCTAAATCGTATGCGTTAGCACGAACTTTACCAGGGTCAGTATCAATTAAATTCATGTCTTCCGGTTTTGGAGAAGTAAACGGATGATGCATCGCATGATAACGGTTGGTTTCTTCATCCCACTCTAACAATGGAAAATCAATTACCCATAATGGCTTAAACACATTTGGATTTCTCAATCCGAGTTCGTCGCCCATGTGCAATCTCAACTCACCCATTTGCTTGCGAACTTTCTCCAAGTCGCCGCTAAGAACCAATAATAAATCACCAGGCTTAGCATTAGCTACTTGAGCCCACTCTGCAAGGTTTTCTTGAGAATAAAATTTATCTACAGATGATTTATAAGTTCCATCTTCATTGCATTTAAGATAAATCATCCCTTTCGCTCCAATCTGTGGTCTTTTTACCCAATCGGTTAACTTGTCAAGCTGTTTTCTTGTGTATCCAGCACAATCTTGTGCGTTAATCGCTAGGACTTGCTCAGCTTCATCGAAAATCCCAAAACCTTTCCCTTTTGCCGCTGAGTTTAAATCAACAAACTCGAGAGCAAAACGAATATCTGGTTTATCTGAACCATATTTTTCCATGGCCTCAGCATACGTCATTCTAGGAAATGTTGCGTCCAATTCTACACCACGAACTTCACTAAAAAGATGTTGAATCATCCCTTCGAAAGTAGTTAGAATGTCTTCTTGCTCAACAAACGCCATTTCGCAATCAATTTGTGTGAATTCTGGTTGGCGGTCAGCGCGTAAATCTTCATCTCTGAAACATTTTACGATTTGATAATATCTATCGAAGCCAGAAACCATTAACAATTGCTTAAATGTTTGTGGAGATTGTGGTAAAGCATAAAATTCTCCTTCGTTCATTCTGCTTGGAACAACAAAGTCTCTTGCTCCTTCAGGAGTTGACTTTATTAAAATTGGTGTTTCAACATCTAAAAAACCTAGGGTGTCTAAATATTTTCTGGTTTCTAATGCTACTTTATTGCGCAATAATAATTTTTGCTGAACAGGATTTCTTCTAAGGTCTAAATATCTGTATTGAGCACGGATTTCATCTCCGCCATCTGTTTCATTCTCAATGGTGAAAGGAGGTGTTTTAGAACCGTTCAACACTGTAATTTTAGAAACCCTTATTTCTATTTCTCCAGTAGGTATTTTTGTGTTTTTACTTGAGCGTTCAATAACTTCTCCTTCAATTTGAAGCACGAATTCCCGTCCTAGTTTTCTAGCTTCCTCGCACACCTTCGCGTCCTCATCCATATTGAAAGCTAATTGTGTAATCCCATAACGGTCGCGCAAATCAATGAACGTCATACCACCCAAATCACGTGATTTCTGCAACCACCCAGAAAGCGTTACTGTTTGTCCAATGCTCGAAGGGCGTAATTCGCCGCATGTATGTGATCTGTACATAGAATTAAATTATTAGGTCACAAAGATAAAGAATTTAGCGCGTTATTTAACTTTAGAAACAAGTAAAAGTCGTAGCTTTTTAAGCCTTGAATTGCGCCCATATTACCGTCCATAATAATTTAGTGAGAAATACTTTAAGTTTCTTCCTATATTGTTCAAAAAAAGTAAGAGTGGAGACAATTCTAGAAATAAATGGTTTATCAAAATCGTATAAAGACGTTAAAGCTTTAAACCAGTTGACCCTCAAGGTTGAAAAAGGAATGGTGTTTGGTCTTTTGGGGCCAAATGGAAGTGGTAAAACAACAACTTTAGCCATTCTACTTGGTGTCATTCGTCAATCAAAGGGGACATATTCTTGGTTCAATAATGGTGATGCTACTGAGAATAGAAAAAGAATGGGTGCACTTTTGGAAACGCCCAACTTCTATCCTTACCTTTCGGCAGTGAGAAACTTGGAGATTGTAGCAAGAATAAAAAACTTAGACAGTCCAACTCAGCGAATTGAAAAAGTGTTAACAGAAGTTGACCTCATCGGGAGAAAAAATTCGAAATTCAAAACTTTTTCTTTAGGAATGAAGCAACGCTTGGCAATTGCCAGCGCATTATTGAATGACCCAGAAATACTCGTTTTGGATGAGCCAACAAATGGATTAGACCCTCAAGGAATCGCAGAAATCAGGGAGCTAATTAGAACCATTTCTAAAAGTGGAAAGACTATTGTTATTGCCTCTCATATGTTAGATGAAATTGAAAAAGTGTGTACACACGTTGCAATCTTGAAGTTTGGGCAATTGATCAAGCAAGGCCCAATAGAGAATATTATCGGGAGTGATAACTTTATCATGCTTGGAGCTGAAAATATGACTGCTCTTAAATCAATCATTGACAGCGAAGATAGTTTAGCCGTTTATAAGACTTTTGAAAAAGAAATTATTGTTAGCGTTCCAGTAAATACAACTCCAGAGATGATTAACACGCTTTTTTTTGATAAAGGAATTGTACTGTCAAAACTAGGAACACATACAGAAAGTTTAGAAACACAATTTTTAGAGATCGTAAAAAAATGATGCACTTATTAAAAATAGAATACAGCAAACTTCGTTATTACAGAACATTTTGGGTAATGCTTTTTATTTATGCGTTAATGGTTCCGTTGGCCTTAATGGGGATTGCCTCGTTTGAACTGCCGCCGATTTTTAGAGGAACAGACAATTTGACATTTCCAACAGTTTGGAATTTTGTAACTTACGTGGCCAGCATTTTTAACATGCTGCTTGGTATTCTTGTGGTACTTTTAGTGACCAATGATTTTAATTTCAGAACATTTAAGCAGAACATAATTGATGGCTTGAGCAAGCAACAAGTGATTCTATCAAAGTTTATAATGATTCTCGTTTTGGCTTTTACTGTTGCTGCCTACACGGCAATATTAGCAATTGTTTTTGGTTATTTCTACACCGACGAATTAACATTAATGTTTGATGAATTCCACTACATTGGAATCTACTTCGTACAGACATTAGGTTATTTCACTTTAGCTTTTTTATTGGCAATTCTTTTGAAAAGACCCGCATTGTCTATTGTGATTTACGCTGTATTGTTCGTGTTTAAGTTTATTTTTTACTTGGCTTTAGGGTCCACTGTGGCTCAATTTATTCCCATGAATGTGTTTGCGGGCTTAACACCTTTTCCAATTCTTCAGGCGCAAATTGAAATGTTGGATGCCCAGCAACAAAGTGAATTCGCGTTGGTAATTTCACAATCAATTAGAACTGCTGTCGCTGTTGGTTATATTGGGATATTTGTAGTAATCTCTAACCTTATTCTAAAAAAGAGAGATCTGTAATTAAAAAGACGAATCACTTTAGAAAAAATTTACAAAGGAATATTCCCATGTTTTTTCTTTGGTAACGTCTCTGCTTTATTTTCTAACATTTTAAATCCAGCAATTACCTTTGCTCTTGTTTCTTCAGGGAGAATAACATCGTCAATAATTCCTCTTTCTGCCGCTCGATAAGGATTCGAGAACATCTCAGCATATTCCTGTTCTTTTTCTAAAAGTTTTGCGGCTGGGTCTTCAGCTGCTTTAATTTCTCTTTTAAAGATAATTTCTGCAGCGCCTTTTGCTCCCATAACGGCAATTTCAGCAGTTGGCCATGCAAAATTAAGATCGGAACCAATACTTTTTGAATTCATTACATCAAATGCACCCCCGTAAGCTTTCCGGGTAATTACAGTGATTCTTGGAACAGTCGCTTCTGCAAAAGCATACAATAATTTTGCGCCGTTGGTAATAATACCACGCCACTCTTGGTCTGTCCCTGGCAAAAATCCCGGGACATCCTCAAATACTAATAAGGGAATATTAAACGCATCACAAAAACGAACAAATCGTGCTCCTTTTCTAGATGAATCAATGTCTAATACACCTGCCATAGAAGCTGGTTGATTCGCAACAACACCTAATGTTCGTCCTTCAACTCTTGCAAAACCAACAACGATGCTTTTTGCAAAATCTTTATGCACCTCACGAAATGAATTATCATCAATTGTAGCCTCAATTATCTTTCTAATATCATATGGCATTTGGCTGTTCTCTGGAAGAATTGAACCAATTGTGCTCAATTTTGAAACTTTAAACTCAAATTTTGAAGGTTTCGGTGCTAATTCGTTACAATTTTGTGGCATGTAGGTAATTAGTTCCCGAACTTGCTTAAGGGCTTCTATATCATTTCCTGCCGTAAAATGATTCACACCAGATTTCTCAGCATGCGTTTTTGCTCCACCTAATTCTTCAGAAGTAACTTCTTCATGAGTAACAGTTTTCACAACGTTTGGCCCTGTAACAAACATATAAGAAGTGTCTTCTACCATTAGCGTAAAGTCCGTTAATGCTGGAGAATATACTGCTCCACCTGCACATGGGCCCATAATAACACTCAATTGTGGAATTACTCCAGAAGCACGAGTGTTTCTATAGAATATATCGGCGTAACCTGCTAAAGAAACAACGCCTTCTTGAATTCGAGCACCTCCTGAATCATTCAATCCAATAATAGGAGCGCCGTTTTGCATTGCTAAATCCATCACACGACAAATTTTTGCTGCATGAGTTTCTGAAAGAGACCCGCCTAAAACAGTAAAATCTTGAGAAAAAACATAAATCAACCGTCCATGAATCTCTCCGAAACCAGTAACGACTCCATCTCCGGGGATTTTGTTTTTTTCCAATCCAAATGAAGTAGACCTGTGTTCAACAAATTGTCCGATTTCATTAAAAGTTCCTTCATCTAAAAGTAAAAAAACACGTTCTAGTGCCGTTAATTTACCTTGTGAATGTTGACGATCTACTCGTGCTTGCCCTCCTCCTAATTTTGAGGATTCTCTCTTTGCTTTAAGTTCTTGATTCTTGTCCATAATCTTCGAATTGGTGTGGCGCATTAATACCACTTCTTAACAAAGATAATTTTATTCTTAGAAATTGAAAAGAATTACAAAATAGTCCGCAGGTTAATTATAGTCTTTTACCAAACCCAACGACCATTTGTAAATAAGCACCAATATGCTCTCTATTGCCTAAATGCTCTTCTTTATCATAGAACACATTAAATCGAAATTTAATGTCTGGACTTGCAATATAGGCCAAACTAGATACAATAGAATAATCAAAATAATCTTGGTCATGATTCATTCCCTTATAAAAACCGATATATTGACAGATGCCAACAGCTAACCTGGAACTTATTGAGAAGTCTAGGCTGTTATTGACGAGTGCGGCAAAAGAGGTTAGTCCAGATGCATAAGAGTTTTGACCTATGGATAATTGATTTCCGAATTTGAAGCTTTCTTTCATCTTAATGGTGTGTTGAGCACCAATACGTGCTACCAAAAGAGTGCTGTCTAAATTATATTGATCTCTAATGTTGCCGACTATTACAAAAAAGTTTATTTCTTTTTGTGAATATGTAGGTCTTCCGATATTAGCGATAGCTAAAAATGTGTTTTGATATTTAACGTCGCCTCCAGATAAGGACAAATAATTAATTGAATCTTCTCTAGAAGTACCCATATACATTAGAGTTCCCTGAGAACCAGCTCCATTAAATAACCAGCCGCCACTTGATAATTGCAAGGTAATATCCCAGCGGTTTTCAGGGTTTTTTATAATTGGTGAACGATATACAGTTCCGAGATCCCACCAAAAACCGAAATCTCTAACCTGAAGAGAGTTCCTATTCATAAAATTGGCTTCGCCATCCATTCTCGGATTTCGCCCATATTCAAGTCTTCTATTCCCGACCCATATATTTCTCCGGCTTTTCTTAGTTCCAAATCCAATCCAATTATCCATAAGGCGCAGCTGAACTGCACCAGAATTGTTTGTCCTAAAATAAAAAGGATCATAGTCTAAGGACAAGGCAAAACAAGCGTTTCGAACCCCAAACTTTCTGATATACCCTTTTTGCAAAGTTTTCCCTGATCTAAAAAAAGCCTGAGTTACCACTCTATTTCTAATGCCTTTAGCTGCTGCATTAAAATTAATTTTGTCTCCATCAAAAAAACCCCCTCCATGGAGATTTAACTGCGTATAAAGAAATGCCTTTTGAGGCTTTGTAAACTTTATAGAAGTTTGACTGAATGATGAGAGAATGAAAAGTTGAAAAACCCCAACTAAAAATAACCTAATTAACATGATAAAAAAAATTAATAATTAAATAATCTACGTCTTACTCTTAGCTTTTCAACAAAATCATTGGGTAGTTTAACTTGAGCCATCCATACAGGTATTATTCTTTCATAAGAAAGTACATGTATATTTATTTTCTCATAGGAAATGTCATCAAATGAAACATAAAATTTTTCAACCCCTTTAAATTGATTATTTACCCATTGACCTGTTTTTTTATCCACCAAATACAAATATGGTTTTCTGTGATTTTCATATTGAGTTGGGTCATAATTAATAGTGCTTGGTCTTGAATTATTTCTCATGTTCGTTGTAAAAGTATTAACCCCAAAAAGAAAACCACATAAAATTTGTTCATTCATAATTGAAAGGTCAACGTTTCCAACGACAATTTCATAAGGAGAATGCTCGCCTGTAAGTCTAATTTCGACAATCACTTCTGAATCTTTCATTTCAATGGTAGTAATTTTTACATCGTCTACCTGTTTTAACCACTGCACATAAAAAGGGCTTTGATTCTCCGCTTTATAAAAACCCCTATCTTGAAAACGTGTTAAAGGTAATTCCTCATCTAAAATAGAGGCATAATCGTAATTCTTATCCTCAGATAAAACGAGGCCAAACTGCTTTTTATAATATTCTTCAGGATCTAAAATCGAAATTTTACGTTTACTTTGGTGTCCTATTTCAATAATTTCTAGATCTAACTCTTTATCAAGAGGGCCCCTTAACAAATTAAAATCTATTTTAACTTCTTCTGCTTTTTTACTCAACTCATCATAAGATAAATTAAAAAGCTCATCATCAACATGCGGGTTATAGTACTTAAGAAGTTTCATGTAGAATTCCATAGGGACATTAAACCAACTGTGCGCGAGGATTCTTCTTTGGTTCAAATAATTGTCACTTTTTTTTCTTTTTTTAAAGTCGGTATAATCTTCGCTATCCAACACAAATTCCCATTTTGTAGGCTCAAGGCAGTTATTGACCAATTGAACTCGGTAAGCGCGATCTAATGCTTCATCATATTCCAGAGGGAGGTCTTGCGCCTTTTTTATAGAATATTCATTTCTCCATCCTCTAAATTGTACCCCAAAACGATTAAATTCTTCAGACAAGATTTCTGCATAAAGCATTTCGCCTTTACATTCGAGTTTGGGAATTAATTTTTTAACATCCGTCGCATCACAAACAATCTCATTACCCACCTTATCTATAAATGTAAACTTTAATCTTAACCCCGTTTTTTTAGATTCGGATGATTCTATTTTTACTTTAGTGAAAACCAGTATAGAATCACTTTTATGATAAAAAAGATCCTTCTCTCCAATATCATAACTATATGATTTACCTGGAGCAAAAGCCTCTATTTCATATAGAACATTAGTTGCGTCAGTATCATTAATGCTTTGCGCAAAGAAATAACTTTGAACAAATAAAAGAAAACAAATCGAAAGTGCTTTTTTCATAAAAATATAACTAATTATTAATCAGGCAAATGTATTAATATAATAATTATAATACAAATGAAAAAGGGTTTTCGAGAGGAAATGAAATTATTCAACGAAGACTATTCCACTTCGTAGCAAAAATGATTTTATTTCTTACAAATTGAAAAGAATTACGAAATATCAGAATAATTGGTCTAAAGAATTCAAGGGCTCGTCTAATTGATACATGAACATAACTGTTTAGATGAATAATTGTTATATCTTTAGAAAGCTAAACTATACAAAATGAATAAACTTTTACAATTAGGACTACTCATCCTATGCCTTTCAACGGGAGCAATTTCACATTCCCAAAGCATTAAAAATATTAAGCTTTCTTTTATTGAAATGTCTAAAAACAATATTGAGTCAATAGGTGTTTCTCAAATACAGGCAAACAATGCCAAATATTACAGTATCGACCTTCATCGTTTAAAAGAAGACTTAGATGGAATGATGCATAGAGAACATGAGAATAGTGGTTTTATTGCTCAAGTTTCATTTCCCCACCCGGATGGTACGTTTCATTTATACAATTCCAAGGAAAATAGTACAATGCATCCAAAATTAGCCGAAAAGTTTTCGGAAATAAAATCATATGATGGAAAAGGTGCTAATAATCAGGCTTTTGTGAAGTGGGATTTAACACCTCAAGGATTGCATGCAATGATTATGATACCAGGGGAAAGCACCATTTTTATCGACCCTGTTATCAAAGGAAATACGGAGTACTATATTGTTTATAGCAAAAAAGACTTTTTCTCAAACAAGTTTGCGGACTGTCAGTTTAATAGTGATGGTCATCCAATGAAGGAAAAGAATAAACCTGTGTCTGGAACTGTAAAATCTTTTGGCACATGTGAATTAAGAACGTATCGATTAGCGGTTTCGGCGACTGGTGAGTATACCGTTTTTCATGGTGGTACAATTGCACTAGCTCAAGCTGCTCAAGTGACAACAATGAATCGTGTAAATGGTGTTTTTGAGCGGGACATGGCAGTTACAATGGTAATTGTTGCGAATAATGACCTGCTTGTTCATACGAATCCTGGAACAGACCCTTTTACGAATGGAAATCCCGGAGCGATGATCAACGAAAATCAAACGGATGTAAACGCTCAAATTGGAAGTGCTAACTATGATATTGGGCATGTTTTCGGAACTAATAGTGGCGGCCTGGCTGGACTCGGGGTAGTTTGTAATAATACTCAGAAAGCAAGAGGTGTTACAGGAAGTGGCTCGCCGATTGGCGATCCATTTGATATCGATTATGTGGCGCACGAGATGGGCCATCAATTCGACTGTAACCATACGTTCAACAATTCATGCGGAGGAAATCGAAACGATGCAACAGCTGTTGAGGTTGGGTCTGGAAATACAATTATGGCTTATGCCGGGATTTGTGCTCCGAATTCACAAAACGCAAGTGATGACCACTTCTCAGGAAAAAGTCTTGAAGAAATGGGGGGCTTTGTAATTGGCGGTGGGGGAACATGTGCATCCTATACACCTCTCACAAACAATCCTCCAACCATTTCATCTACGAATGCAAATGTTTTTATTCCAATTAGTACTCCTTTTGCATTAACAGCTGTAGCCACTGATCCAGATGGAGATATTCTGACATATAATTGGGAACAAATGGACAACGCTATTAGCACACAACCCCCCGTTGCTACATCAACTGATGGCCCAAACTTTATCAGTAATCCATCCTTGGTAAGCCCTACTCGCTATTTTCCAGATCTTGGTGGTTTATATCCTGGTTGGGAAGTTTTACCTTCCGTGACCAGAACCATGAACTTTCGGGTTACGGTTCGAGACAATGCCTCGGGTGGTGCCTGTAATGATCATACGGATGTAACAATTACTTCGGATGCAGGATCAGGGCCTTTTATTGTGAACTATCCTTCAAACACTGGAATTACATGGGCCGGATTGAATTCTGAAACAGTGACATGGAGCGTTGCAAATACAGATGTGGCTCCGGTTGCATGTGCAAATGTTGATATTCTTTTGTCCACGGATGGAGGTTTGACGTTTCCTACCGTACTCGCTTCGAATGTAACTAACGATGGTTCACAAGTAGTTACGGTTCCCAATATTTCAACAACAACTGCAATTGTAATGGTTATTTGTTCAAACGGAACGTTTTATGACGTTTCTGACAACAACTTTGCGATTACGATGGCGACATTCGATTATACTTTGGCAACCACGCCTCCGAGTCTTAACATTTGTCAACCAAATGATGCAGTATACACTGTTGATATTGGTTCTGTTGGCGGATACAACGATCCTGCTTCATTATCTGTTTCAGGTGTTCCAGCTGGAGCAATTGCTAATTTTAGTGTCAACCCAGTAACACCTGTTGGACAGAGTGTTTTAACTATTTCCAATACCGTAGCAGCGGCACCGGGTCTATATACATTGACAATTACGGCGAGTAGCACCACAGGAGTCAAAACCAATGATGTTGATTTGATTATATCAAACGGTGCACCAACAGCCGTTACTTTGTTGGTGCCGACGAATGGTGGAATTGGAGTTACCATACCTACTGATTTTTCATGGACAGCTTCACCAGACATCGGAGTGACCTACGAAATAGATATTGCTAATGATGTGGGTTTTGCATCTATTGTAGACCAGGCGACGGGGATATTACTCCCGGCTTATAATTCAACAATTCTTGGAATATCAACAACATATTATTGGAGAGTTCGAACGGTTACGGGTTGCGGTCAATCAGCATGGAGCACAACATTCTCATTTACAACAAATAGCTGTAATACCTTTGCATCTACTGATGTTCCTGTGGCCATTTCAGCAACTGGAACACCAACCATAACTTCCACATTGACAATTCCTACGGGAGGAACAATTACAGATGTGAATGTATTTAACTTGACTGGTCAACATTCTTGGATCAATGATTTAACGGTTAGATTAACAAGTCCAAGTGGAACTTCAGTTATACTTTGGGCAGGAATCTGCAACAACGAAAATAATTTCGATGTTAATTTTGATGACGCGGCAGCTCCAGGTGCATTGCCTTGTCCACCAGTTGGAGGAGGTACTTATCAGCCAAACGGTCTGCTCTCAGCATTCAATGGGGAAAATCAAATTGGTGTTTGGACCTTGACCATTACAGACGCTGTCGATCAAGATGGTGGCTCGCTAAATAGTTGGTCATTGCAAGTTTGTTCAACACCCGATTGTAGTGCTCCTGATAATCCAACTATAACTGGATTAACTGAAATTTGCACTGGTGGAACAACAACACTTTCAATCGGATCAGGCAACTTAAATGACGCAACAGATTGGGAATGGTATACTGGTGGCTGTGGAGTTACTTCTGCAGGTTCTGGGGTCTCAATAACAGTTACACCTGGTGGGTCAGAGGTTTATTATGTTAGAGGTGAGGGAGGGTGTGTTAACCCGGCAGCTTGTATTTCAGTATCGGTGAATGAGAATGGCGCACCTTCAAATGTGTCTCAAGTTTTACCTGCGGATGTTGCCACGGGTGTAGCGACCCCAACAATATTTACCTGGAATACAGCGCCTGAAGCGGGTGTAACATATGAAATAGATATTGCTACAGACCCTGGTTTCACATTAATTGCAGATCAGGCAACAGGTTTAGCCGCAGCTACATATTCATCCACAATCTTAGCAACAAGCCAGACATATTATTGGAGAGTGCGAGCTATTTCAGCTTGTGGTGTTTCAAGTTGGTCCGGAACGTACTCTTTCACTACAACCGGATGTTCAACATTAGCTTCTGTAGATACGCCTATTCTAATTTCAGCAATCGGAACACCAACTATCACTTCAATAATAAATATTCCTGTAGGAGGAACAATTAATGATGTGAATGTAATTGATTTAATCGGAACACACAGTCGTGTAAGAAACTTGATAATTACCCTACAAAGTCCGCTTGGAACAATCGTTACTTTAATGGATCAGCCATGTAATAATAGTCATAGTGACTTTGATGTTGATTATGACGATGGTGCCGCAACAGGAGTGCTTCCTTGTGCACCAATTGACGGTAATGCATACCAGCCAATTGGGTTGCTTTCTGACTTCAATGGTGAAGATGCTTTGGGAACATGGATTTTAACAATAGCTGACATCGCTAATAATAATGGCGGAGAACTGCTTACTTGGTCATTGGAAGTCTGTACAGACCCAATTTCCACTTGTCTTACTCCTGAACTCCCAATTACTTCAGGATCGGCTTCTATTTGCTTAGGAAGCACAACTACTTTATCCGTAGCTTCTGGGAACTTAAATGATGCAACTGATTGGACTTGGTATGAGACAGCTTGCGGAGGAACTCCGATAGGTATAGGTGCATCAATAGATGTGTCACCGACAACCAACACTTCATACTTTGTTCGAGGTGAAGGAGGATGTGTTGTTCCGGGAGCATGTTCTCAAGTTGATGTAATAGTTAATTCAATTTTTAACGAATCAGCAAGCGTTTCAATTTGCAATGGTGATTCATATGTTTTTGGAACACAAACATTAACAGCAGGAGGGTCATTTACTGAGTTGTTCAGTTCAACCGGGGGCTGTGATTCAACCGTTGTATTAACATTAACTGTTAATCCTATACTCAATGAAACAGCAAGTGCTTTAATTTGTGATGGTGATTCATATATTTTTGGAACACAAACTCTAACAACAGGAGGGTCATTTACTGAGCTGTTTACTTCAGCAGGTGGATGTGATTCATTAGTTGTTTTAACATTAACAGTTAATCCTATATTCAATGAAACAGCAAGCGCTTCAATTTGTAATGGGGATTCATATATTTTTGGAACACAAACATTAACGGCAGCAGGGTCATTCACC